>Ga0183095_10091_pt1 | contig 15983 bp, 16 predicted proteins | sample BioMet4_FD_130346 | JGI IMG/M metagenome (GOLD analysis project Ga0183095, IMG submission 130346) | Microbial communities from bioreactor (seeded with sewage sludge) at LBNL, California, USA - Biofuel metagenome 4 (v2) (version 3) | ecosystem: Engineered > Bioreactor > Anaerobic > Unclassified ...
TCATAGCTTGGTATCCAATAGTTTTGATACCAGAGACAGGCAGTGGAGGATTGAGCAAGATAGATGTATCAAGCATTTGCAATATATTTCCAAACCCTGCTTCAACATACTTGAAACTTGTCAGTGAATTAAAGGTAAAACGAATAGAGATATACAATATAGCAGGTGCAAAAGTGAAAGAAGAGCCGGTGAATGAATTTCAGAAAGCCATAGACATCTCCTCTTTGCCAGCGGGAAGTTATGTAATAACTATCTACACCACACAAGGCTCAGCCCAAAAGAAGTTCGTCAAAGAATAAAACAAAAGCTTAATTGCCCAAAAGAGGATATTGCTTTTAAAAAAGTAATATCCTCTTTCTTTTGTTTAAGGTTGTTTTATTAATTTAGAGAGAGTCTTGGTCTTGACCTTTTAGTTTTTCAATATTGCTACTTTCTAATAACTCAAAAGGTAAGAAACCAGAGACAAAGTAATCTTTGTGTTCAATAGCTTTTGTTGTGAATGAGCAAACAGGGATATTACTTTCTTTCAATATCTTTTGAGCCACAGCTCCTATGTATGAGTCCAACACTCCAAGCTCTTGGTGAGTCATAATCATAATTAAATCGCCGTTTTTCTCTTTGGCGTGTTCAAGAATTATGTCTGCAATAGGGCGGTCGCTTTTTTCATAAATATCTGCAGAACATTTAACCCCTTCTCGCTCAATAATGAATTGAGCTTTGTTCATTTTGAGTTGCAAACGGCTTTGAGTACTTGGCACTCCACCGCTTAGTATTCCTATTAGATGTATCTCTGCCCCATAATATTTTGCCCAAGAGATAGCTTTTGAAATTTTTTCAAGTGTTTGTTTTGTTAGGTCAATAGGCAATATAATATGTTTAAAGCCATCTTCTTTCACAGTATTGGCAGACACAGTGATTACAGGACAAGGTGCTATTCCAATAATCTGTAATGTAGCCCAACCAAGCAAATTGAGGTTTAATGCAGTTGATTCCATTTTGCCCATAACAATGTATTGAGCTTGCAGTATCTCGGCTTGCTCCATTATTACATCGGCAGGGTTACCCTCTTCCACAATTATGTGAGCCTTTAGATCTGAAGACTCTTTTACTTTTTTTGCTATGTCTTTTAGTCTTGTTTGAGCCTGACGAATAATACGACGGTTTTCTTTCTCATTTCTGAATAGTTGAGCAAAGAAATCGCCTCTTCTGATCGCAGAGAGCAGATAAATTTCGCCCTTTAGATATTTTGTTATTGTCATTGCCTCGTTTAAGGCAGCCATTGCTTTGGGGCCAAAGTCATAAGGAACTAGAACTACTGGTGTTTTCATGTCTTTGATTTGTTTAAAGGTTAATTATTTATTTGATTTTTAAAGTTAGCTTTTGCTGTTTTGCAGAGTTAAACTAACACTTGCAAAGATAAATATAATATTTAAGAGAGGCTATGTATTTAGATTATTTTTCTAAGCAAACAATCTGGAACAATCCTCATTAACCATGTTATATATTTCCAATAGAATGGGGCAAAAACTCTGCGTTTACTTTTTTCTATACCTTGAAATATTATTCTGCCTCCTTTTTCCACAGAGCAGGTGAGGGGATACTGCCTACTTTTCAACAGGTCTGTGTCTATGAAACCTGGAAGGATTGTTGTTATTTTTATATTTAAGTGCGTCTTTTTAGCTATTTGGTCTAAGGCTCTCAAATACATAATGTCAAAACATTTGGTTGCGCAATATGATGGTGCGAGATATAGAGTTCTTCTGCCAGCAACAGAGGCTATGGCAGCAATGTGACCATAACCTTGTTTAGAAAAGTAATTGTAAGCACAAACAACCATGCGAGTAAATCCCAAAGCATTTGTTGCAACGGTTTGACTCTCTTTTTGATATTCAAGAGTAATGTTTTCCCAACCCACACCGCTGCAAAGCACAAATAAATCCATTCCTCCCAAAAGGTCAATCAGTTGTTTCAAATCCTCTTGGGCAGAGTCCTGTGTTATATCTATTACCTTGCAAACAACATTGGAAGGATTGAGGGCTTGAATTTCTTTTAATTTATCCTGGCGCCGAGCAGCCAAAGCTACTTTTGCACCACTATTTATATAGTTTATAGCAATTTGTTTACCAATTCCTGAAGAGGCTCCAATGATAACTACTTTCTTATCTATCATATTTATATGTTGTTTTCTTGATTAAATGGTACTCTATTTAGAAATGAACGCGATAGGGTTACTTGGTCGGCAAATTCTATGTTGTCTCCAATGGCTATACCGCGAGCAATTATTGTTATCTTTACATCAAAAGGTTGCAAAATCTTGTTAATGTAGAAACTTGTGGTATCTCCTTCCATTGTTGTGGGTAGAGCAAAGATTACCTCTTCAATTCCACCATCTTTAACCCTTGCAACTAATTCTTTTGCTGTTATGTCTTCAATGCCAATTCCGTCAATTGGTGATATAACAGAGCCAAGGACATGGTAAAGACCATTGTATTGTTGTGTGGCTTCAATAGCCATTACGTCTCTAATGTTTTCCACAACACAGATTTGAGAGTGGTTTCTCTTGTGACTTGAACAAATGGAGCAAACCTCTGTATCTGAAAGGGAGTAACAGACTTTGCATTTTTTTACTCCTTTTCTCATTTGCAAGATTGAGGCACAGAATTCTTCTGTTATGCAAGTATCTTCTTTTAGTAGGTATAGCGCATAACGTAAAGCACTTCTTTTGCCAACTCCTGGCAGTTTGGTCATTTGTTCCACAGCTTTTTCAATCAGCTTTGAAGGATATTCCATTTACTCTCTTATGTTTGAAAAATAATAATTACCTTTGCAATTGCTTTTTTTTGTCAAAAGCATATTGCAAAAAGCAAAAGTAACTAAAATTTTCGGGATATTATGGACAAGATTATCTTTTTTATATTTATTATCTACACACTTATTCTTTTTATCATTACTTATTTGACGGCAAGAAAGGCAAATAGTAGTTCGTTCTTTCAAGGCAACAAACGCTCTCCTTGGTTTGTGGTGGCTTATGGTATGATTGGAGCCTCACTCTCAGGAGTTACATTTATGAGTGTGCCAGGTTGGGTTGAAGATAGGTATTTCTCTTATATGCTAACAGTGTTTGGCTTTTTTTTGGGTTACATAGTCATTGCCTTTATATTGATGCCTACTTACTATAAGCTAAACCTCATATCTATATATAAATACTTGGATGTTAGATTTGGGAAATTCTCTCACAAAACTGGCTCTGCATACTTTATTCTTTCAAGGGTTTTGGGTGCATCGTTGAGAATGTTTATCGTTATTTTTGTGTTGCAAAAATTTGTTTTCAATCTTTGGGGAGTACCTTTTGAACTGACAGTTGTGGGCTTTCTTACACTGATATTACTCTTTACAATGCGTGGAGGAGTCAAGACAATAGTTTGGACAGACACCCTTCAAACTACTTGTATGTTAGCAGCCTTGATTATGTGCTTTGTTATGGTTGCAAAGGCTTTAGGTATGGGAGTGGGAGATATGTTTTCCACTGTCATGCACAGCAAATACAATCAATTTATATTCACAGATGCCACTTCAAGACTTTGTTGGTGGAAACAAATACTTGGGGGAATGTTTATATCTATAACAATGACAGGGCTTGACCAAGAAATGATGCAAAAAAATCTTTCTTGCCCCAATATACGTTCTGCTCAAAAGAATATGATGACTTTTTCGGTGATCCTCTTCTTTGTGAATTTTCTGTTCCTTGTCTTAGGTGCTGCACTCTATATTTATTCTGCAAGAGAAGGTCTTGCCTTAAAGGGAGATGACCTTTTCCCAACCGTTGCCATTTATCATTTGGCTCCATTGGCTGCTATAGTCTTTATTGTTGGATTGATTTCTGCGCTTTTCCCTTCCGCAGACGGAGCTCTGACTTCTTTGACCACAGCCTTCAGTATAGATTTTTTGAATTTAGATACACGCCAAGATATGACAGAGAGAAAGAAAATACGCACTCGTCACTGGGTTCATGCTTGTTTTGCATTGCTTTTTGTGGCAGTAATCATATTTTATTATTATCATCAAGACAAACATCTTATTGATATACTTTATAAAGTAGCTTCAATTACTTATGGTCCTTTGCTTGGTTTGTTTGCCTTTGGACTTTTGACCAAAAGACAAGTCAGAGATAAGACTGTGCCTATAATTTGTTTGATAGCTCCAGTGGTTTGCTTTATTCTCAATTTGAATAGCAAGGCTTGGTTTAATTATAGTTTTGATTTTGAACTTTTGGTGCTAAATGGTTTGATTACTTTTTTGGGTCTTTTACTTGTCTCATACCCACAAAAGAAAACTATATAAAAAGTAATAGAAAACACTTTTACCAAATTAAGAAATAATTTTTTGATACAGAAGTGAATTTATTTCACTGAAATACAATAGTATAATATTTTATGTGCAAAAAAAATACATTTTTACACAATAAAAATGCAATTTTCGCTTTATTATATGTCCAAATTGATAAATAGATTATCTTTTTAGAGGACGAGAAATAAACAACAACTTTAAAACAAATTAAAAATGAAGAAGTTAATTTTAGTAGCATGCGCATGTATGCTTATGGTATCAACAGGAGTTATGGCTCAAACAGCAGCAAAAGCAACAAAGGCAGCAAAGCCAGCAGCTAAGAAAGAATGTGTAGCAAAGAAAGCTAAACAAGATTCTACAAAGACTGCAACAGTTGCAAAGAAACATTGCAAAAAAGCTTGCAAAAAGAATGCAGCTAAAACAGCAACAAAGGCTCCAAAAGCAGCAGAAGCTACTAAATAACTTAGGCCTAAAGACCCAAGGGTTTAGTAAAGGGCAGAGTAAATGCAATTATTTACTCTGCCTTATTTTTTGCATCAAAATTATATAATAAAAAAGTGAGCCTTCACACAATAAAAGTGTAAGGTTTTGCATTTTATATAGTCTAAAAAGATAATTAGAGAGGTAAAAGTCTCCTTTTACAATAAAATAGAATAATAACGAGTTAAAACACACAAGAAAATGAAAAAGTTAGCTTTATTAGCATGTGCTTTTATGTTAGTTGCAGGAGCTGGAGTTTCTGCTCAAACAGTTAAACAAGAAGTAAAAAAAGAAGCAAAGAAAGAATGCTGCAAGGCAAAGAAAGAAGCAAAATCTGAGTGCTGCAAGGCAAAAGGTGCAACAAAGAAGGAATGCAGTGCAAAGAAAGAAGCTTGCTGTGCAAAAATGAAGAGCGACTCAACAAAATGTTGCAAGAACACAAAGAAAGTAATCAAGAGTGCTAAAAAAAACAGCAAAGACTAATATCAATAAAGCAGCAGACAAAATAGAATAAACTGTTGATTAACGAGGAAATAAATATTCTTCATAACAAAGTATTAGTTTGATTAAAGCGGAGTATGAAATATGACTCTGCTTTTTTTCGTTATTAAGTCGTGGAAATGGACGATAGACTTTTAGCACAAAGAATTGCACAAGGAGATAATTTGGCCTTTGAGACTTTTTTCAATGACAATAAATTGAAAGTCTTAAATTTATGTTATGGAATGGTACATAACAGGGATAAAGCAGAGGATTTGTGCCAAGATGTATTTTTAGAAGTTTGGTCTTCCATATCTTCTTTTCAGGGTAAAAGCAAATTGAGTACATGGCTGTATAGAATAGCAATCAATAAAGCTATAAATTATTTGCGTAAAGAAAAGATAAAACGTTTCTTTGTGCCTTTTGAAAGTGTAGATTACTATATCCAAAGTTCAGAAAGAGTGGATTTGAGTATGCAAGAGAAAGAAAAAATTGTGCAGATGAGTAAGATTATTGACACTTTGCCGTCTAAACAAAAACAAGCGTTAATAATGTTCATCTATGACCAAATGCCACAGAAAGAAATAGCAGAGATTATGAATGTTTCATTGCCTTCAGTTGAGGTCTTGATACACAGAGCAAAGAAAAAGATAAAACAAAGAATGGATAAGATATATGGAAACGCTTTTGAGTAAAGATAGATTGCAGCAGGTCAATCCTTATATGTTTGCAAAGTTGCAAGCAAATATACAAGAAAGACAATACAACGCTATAGGACTATGGAGTACAAGGCTTTTGAGGTTTTCATTTGTTGTTTTGTTGGTATTTTTGGTTGTAAATGTATTTTTGGGTATTAGGGTAGGCAAACAAAATAGCATGCAACAAAGTCAACAAGCATACAATGAGTTTGTGGAAGAAAATAGTCTTGAGGGACTCTCTTCTTATGCCACAGCAGAATTCTTAAATCAGAAATAATTTTCAGGATATGAAAAAGTCATCATTTATAATATTGATTAGTGTTCTTGTGATATTGATAGGAGTAAATGTATTTTTAATTGTAAAGAATACATCTTGTTGTTCTGGTGGCTGTTGTTCTGCAGACAAAAAAGAGCATAAGGATAATCATCATTATTTTATGGTGGAAAAACTTAAACTCTCAGCTTCTCAGCAAACACAATATGAACAAATAAGAGACAAAAGTCACAAAGAGGGAAGAGTAATCTTCTCTCAAATGCAGAAAAATCAAGAAGTACTTGCTGAATATTTGACATCAAATCAAAATAATTCCAAAGTAATAGATAGTCTTGAGAATTTGATAGCTAATAATCAAAAACAGCTCTTGCATTGTCACGTAATGCAATATCAAGAATTGAAAACTATCTTGCAACCACAACAAAAGGCTGTATTTGATAGCGTTTTCAAAGATGTGTGTGTTTGGGGTAGGCGTTACAGGGCAAATTTTAAGTAAATAGAACTCACAATATATTTTTCGTTTGACTCTTTTGTGAAAATGAATCAGTCATTGCGAGCGTTGAATCAGTCATTGCGTAGCACGAATCAGTCATTTAGAAATCTAAATCAGTCATTGGGCAGGAATTAAATAAGGAAATGTTCTTTCCCTTCATCAAGGTGCAATAGAGTTTCTTTGGTTATTTGATTTACAAGTCTCTCATCAAGAGGGCGAGCGCAGCGAATATAATTCTCACTGAAGCCAAACATTTGCCCATCTTTGTAATCTGCTTCCCAAAGTATACTTCTTTCTGAGCCAATGTTTGCTGTGTAAAACTCTTCTTTCATTTTCTTACTCAATTCTTGCAATACCAGACTTCTTTCTTTTCTTCTACTCATTGGTACTTTGCCTTCAAAATTTATTGCTGGTGTGTTTGGTCTTTCAGAATAGGTGAATATATGTAGGGCAGAAAGAGGTAGGTCGCACAAAAATTCAATCTCTTCTTTGAATTGTTTATTATCCTCGCCAGGGAATCCTACAATGACATCAGCTGCTAAGAAAGCATGTGGCATAACAGAATGTATGTAGTTTAGCTTTTGAGCAAAGAGCTCAGTATCGTAACGGCGATGCATAAGTTTTAACAAATAGTTTGTACCTGCTTGCAAAGGAATATGAAAATGAGGCAAAAAAGCACGAGAAGAGGCTACATAATCGATTATTTGGTTTGTTATCAGGTTGGGTTCTATGCTTGAAATTCTGTAACGCTCAATTCCTTGCACTTGGTCTAAGGCTTGCACAAGTCCAAAGAAATCTTCGCCATTGTTTTTGCCAAATTCACCTATATTTACTCCGGTTAACACTATCTCTTTTTTGCCCTCACAGGCAAGTTCTTGGGCTCGTGTAACTGTGTTAGTAATGCTGTCGCTACGGCTTCGACCTCTTGCTATGGGTACTTCGCAATAAGTGCAGAAATAATCACAACCGTCTTGAATCTTTAAGAAACTGCGTGTGCGGTCTGTAAAAGAGTAAGAGGCAATAAAGTCTCTGTCTTTGCTTATGTCAGCAACGTCTATTATTGAGGCTTTTCCTTTGCTTAATTTATCGATATAAGAGAGTAGAAGATGTTTATTTGTGTTGCCAAGAATTATATCCACATCTTCATATTGTGCAATATTGTCGCTGTGTATTTGAGTGTAACAACCAACAACAGCAATCACGGCCTGAGGATTTTGCCTACGAGCGCGGTGAATGGCATTGCGGCATTTCTTTTCAGCAATAGCCGTAACGGTGCAAGTATTGACTACATACACATCTGCTTTTGAGAAGAAATCTACTTGCTCATAGCCATTTGCAATAAATTCTCTGAGCAATGAAGAACTTTCTGTGAAGTTTAGTTTGCAACCAAGAGTGTGAAAAGCTACTGTTTTCATCTTTGTATTATTCCTTTTCGTTTAATAAGTCTTTGAAGTCTTGTTCTGATATTATTTTAATGTTTAATTGCTTGGCTTTTTTCTCTTTTTCCGACCCCATTTTTGCCCCTGCCACCAAGTAATCAACTTTGCTACTGACAGCAGAAACGTTTCTACCGCCATTATCCTCAATGATTTTCTTTATTCCATCACGTGAGAAACTCTCAAAAGTGCCACTGACAACAAAACTCTTGCCTGCAAGCAAATAAGTAGTGCTTTGTTCTTTGATAACAAATTGCAGATTCTTTGTTTTAAGTTTCTGAATTAAAGTTATATTTTCGCTTTTTGAAAAGTAATCAACAATGGATTGAGCAATTCTCTGACCAACATCATTAACTTCTGTTAGTTCAATTAAGTTTGCATTGATTAGATTGTCAATATTTTTGAAGTAACGTGCAAGATTTCTTGCTCCTACTTCGCCTACGTAACGAATACCTAAAGCATAGAGCACTCTTTCAAAAGGTTGATTTTTGCTTTGATCAATTGCATTTAACAAATTTGCAGCTCCTTTTTCTTGAATAGTGTTTTTTTTGTCTGCATCTGCAGCTGAGAGTCCGATTAAATCAGTCTCTGTTAGCGAATAAATATCTGCAAAGTCTTTGACAAGATTATTATCCAATAAATATTTTACCCTCTCAGAACCAAGAGTGTCTATATCCATGGCTTTTTTGCTTACAAAGTGTAGGAATCTACCATAGATTTGTGGAGGACAATGTAGATAATTTGGACAATAATATCCAGCCTCACTTTCCTCTCTTACTAATGGTGTAGAACAAATAGGGCAAGTGGAAATGTAATGAAACTCTTGAGAAATAGAATTATCTCTTTTCTCTTTGTTTATTCCCACAATCTTAGGGATTATTTCACCACCTTTTTCTATATATACCCAATCACCCTTTATAATATCTAACTTTTCCATAAAGTTAGCGTTGTTCAAAGAAGCTCTTTTTACGATTGTGCCACCCAGTTCAACGGGCTCAAAGTTTGCTACCGGAGTAACAATACCTGTGCGTCCAACTTGATATTCAATACTTGTTAGTTTGCTTTCGGCTCTTTGAGCTTTGAATTTATAAGCTGTTGCCCAACGAGGCGATTTTGCTGTAGAGCCTAAGGTATCCCAAAGGCTTGTATCATTTAGTTTGATTACTATTCCGTCAATATTAAAGTTTAACTCTTGCCTTGCCGTGTCCCAATAGTTAATGAAGTCCATTATCTGTTCAATTCCATGACAAATAGCCATGTAAGGAGGTACGTTAAAGCCCCATTTTTTTGCCATTTGCAAACGTGAGTAGTGTTTTGTTTCGCTTATGTCATCTGACAACAAGAAATATAGATAACACTCTAAGTGCCTTTTTGCCACTTCTTTAGAGTCTAAGAGTTTTATGCTGCCAGAGGCTGCATTACGAGGGTTTGCCATGGGCTCATCACCTTCTTCCATACGCTTTTTGTTGAAAGCATTGAAAGCTTCTAATGGAAAGATTATTTCACCTCTCATTTCCAATTCTGATGGATAATCATTTCCTAAGAGTTGTAAGGGAACAGAGCGAATAGTCTTTACATTTTGAGTTATATCATCACCCACCAAGCCATTGCCTCTTGTTAAAGCTCTGACCAAAAGTCCATTCTTATAAGTTAAAGAAACAGACAATCCATCATACTTTAACTCGCAAATCCATTCTTTCTCTGCAAAAGAATCTAAGAGCTTTTCTGCTCTTTGCACAAAGTCAATTATTTCGCCCTTTGAGTAAGTGTTAGCAAGGGAAAGCATAGGACGAGTGTGCTTTACTTGCTTGAAGGCTTTGTTTATTTGACCTCCCACTCTTTGGGTAGGAGAGTGGGCAAAGAAATCCTCTGACACAGAGGGATTTTCTTCTTTGTAAGCCTTTTCAAGCCTTTCAAGTTCTTTGAGCTTGAAATCAAATTCAGTGTCTGTTATGGTAGGAGCATCTAAAACATAATAATTGTAGTTATGTTGATTCAACTCCTTTCGTAAAGACAAGATTTGATTATAAAGTTGGTTCATCTTCTTTTTGTAATTCTTTTGTTATGTCTTCGTCAACAATATTGTCTTTGCGAGATATTTTGAGGGTATCAGAGGTTAATGCATCATATTCTTTTCTGTTGCGACAAATGTCTATTGCCATAAAAACTGCGTTGCGGAAACTCTCACAAGAGGCTGTGTTTTTGCCAGCTATGTGATAGGCTGTGCCATGAGCAGGTGAAGTTCTGACATAAGGTAAACCAGCAGTGAAATTAACTCCGGAGTCAAAACTCATAAGTTTGAAAGGAATCAATCCTTGGTCATGATAAAGTGCCAGAGTACCGTCATAATTGCGGAAATCTCCACCACCAAAGAAACCATCAGAAGAGAAAGGTCCAAAAGCCAGAATGTTGTTATCAAAAGCCTCTTTTATAGCAGGGGCAATAATCTTTTCTTCTTCATCACCATTTACTCCTTGGTCACCAGCGTGAGGATTGAGAGCCAAAACAGCAATTTTTGGCATTGCAATACCAAAGTCTCTCTTCATAGATTCATTGAATACTTTTAGCTTGCGCAAAATTAAGTCTTTAGAAAGTATTGCAGGAACCTCTTTTAGTGGCAAGTGGTTAGTCATTACACCAATTTTTATTTGGTCACAAGCCATAATCATTAGAGATTCTTTGGCTCCAAACATCTTTGTCAGATATTCTGTGTGTCCTGAAAAATTAAATGTTGGTGATTGAATATTCTTTTTGTTTATAGGGTTGGTAACAAGGGCTTCAAACTCACCTTTCATTATGTCTTGACAAGCAAGGTCAAGTGAATGTGCTGCCAGCTGTCCAGCTATCTCGGTTTGATGACCAACTTCTATCTTTACTTCTTCTTGAATAATGTTTAGTATATTGAATTTTCCTTTCTCTGCTTGTTCAGGTGAGTGAATATTTACAAAAGAAAAGTTTGGTAGGTTATCCATTTTTTTGAAGTAAGAAAGGATTTTTGAGGAACCATAGAGAATCGGAGTGCAATTATCCATCATTCTGCTATCAGAAAAACAATTTAGCAACACCTCATATCCAATACCATTAAAGTCTCCTTGTGAGATACCTATCTTTATGTTTTCAGAGGGTTTTGTCTGTTGGGGTGCCAATGGAGTTACATCGCTTTCGCTTGCGTCGATTCTTTCTATTCTGCCACCTCTATTTCTGTTATAATTATTATTATTGCTATACATATTTTGTTTGTCTTTACTTGTTACTTTTCAATAAAATATTTTTCCACAAATCTCACGATTAACCTTACACCATAGCCTGTTGCTCCAAAAGTATAGTAGTCATGCTTATGGTCTGTGTAGGCAACGCCGGCAATATCTAAGTGAATGAAAGGATACTCTGATGTGAAGTGAGCCAAGAATTTGCCGGCTGTAATCATGCCTGCAAACTTCTCTCCACTATTCTTTATGTCGGCTATTTCGCTTTTGATAATATCGTCATATTCTTCCCAGAAAGGAAATTCTGCCAAGCGTTCATATACGTCTTTGCCTGCTTGTTTAAGGTCTGAAAGATACATGCCTGCATGGTTTTCCATAACAGCAATACCATAAGGGCCAATAGCTCTTTCGGCAGCACCAGTTAGTGTGGCTGCATCAATGATAAGTGCTGGGTTATATTGTTTTGAATAAGCCAAAGCATCGGCTAAAATCATTCTTCCTTCAGCATCGGTATTTACAACTTCAACGTTTGTGCCATCATACATATTTATTATGTCTCCAGAGGCGTAAGCATTGCCGCAAGGACGATTATCAGTTGAAGGCATAAAGGCTACAACCCATATAGGTAAGTTCAAACGACTTATGGCATAGATAGAGGCAGCCATCATTGCAGCTCCAGCCATATCTGTTTTCATATCATTCATGTAGTCTCCAGGTTTGATGTTTAATCCACCGCTATCATATACAATACCTTTACCAACCAAAGCCAGAGGTTGAGAATTTAAAGCTCCCTGTGGTTTATATTCCATAACAGTGAAAGTAGGAGGGTCAATACTGCCTTTATTGACAGCCAAAAGTCCGCCCATTTTCATCTTTTCTATCTCTTGCTGATGGAAGACTTTTACATCTATATTTGCTTCTTGAGCCATTTTCTCAAAAGAAGAAGCAAGTCCCTCAGCATTCAATGAATTGTAAGGCTCATTGACTAAGTCTTTGCATTTTTCTATGGCTTCACAAATAATTCTAATGTGTTCAATATCTTTTTGCTCAATATCTTCGTGTATTATGCTTATGTGGTCAAAAGGGTGAATAAGTCTGTCGGCATCTGTCTTGTAGTTGTCAAAACAATAACTTGCAAGCATAGCTCCTTCCACAAAGGCAAGCATTTCTTCTTTTTCACATTCAGAGAGTAAATTTATATTTTTTATATGCTCCTTATCGCAAAAGTCAAGTATTTTTGCACCAAGCTTTCTCAAATTATCAATGGTTGCAAAGCCAGTCTTTTTTATAGGGTAGAGAATAGCTATTACCCAACTATCTAAGCGATTGAAAACAAAAAATGTTCTCTTTTCCTCTTTGAAAGAGTTAAGAATATAGGTGCTTTGGCTCTCGCAAAGCAATGGATTATTAAAATTAGAAGAGTTCTCATCAAACAGAATAACTGAAGAGAAGTCTTTTTTTGCTGTGTTTATTTTGTCTATTGTTATCATATCAAACTAAAATTTTGGCTACCTTTGCCATTCAAAGGCAAGTTGCAAAGATACAAAAATAAAACAAAGTTTCAGTGTGCTAAAACAAAGAAAGAGAAAATTAAAACAAAGAAACAATTTACTCAAACAAAGAAATAAATAATTCTTTATTGGGGAAATAGCTTTGAAATAAAGAAGAGCAAAGACAATAACTAAGGATTGTTTTTATTTAGCAACAATATTTTCTTCAAATATTTTGTCATTAGAAATATTTAATGTATTTTTGTCCTTGTCTAATACATAAGACAAATGCGAAAAAACAACTCAATATTTTTAATTGCAAACAAGCCAGCGAGCAATATACTCTATACTCCAATGAGGTCAACGAGTTGTTATGTGCCTACAGAAACCAATCTATATGCTTCTAAACATATAGTAATTCTTGGGAAAAACAATTTAGACAGATAAGGCTGTTGTTTTTTTAAGCAATTGTTCTTTAAAACGACAGCTATTATTTTACATTAAATTGAAGAACAAGTTTAATGATGTAAGAAACTGACAATTTTTTTATATGGAAGTTCGGAATTTGTCAGTTTAGTAATAATAGAAAAAAGAGAATTAGATCAGAGCTTTCAAAACTAAAAAATAATTATAATGAAGACAAGGATAATAAATGTTGCAATATTGATTGCAACAAGTTTAATATTTGCAGTATCTTGTACAGAAGATACAGAAGAGAACACAAATAAAGGTGTAGTAACAAACAATTTAAAAGTAATGAAGTATGCAAATTATGAAAATGTTAATTACACAAATGACTCAATATTGTCAATGATGAAAACATTTAATAATGCAGTAAACACGAGTGAAATAATGCCAGATATGAGTATATCACAGGCATTATTTGAAATGGAAACTCATTTTAATTATGGCATTGTAATGAAACTTGCTTGGAATGCTAATGCAAGAAGTTCTGATACAGTGTATAAAGAATTTACACTCCCTGTAAGTAATGGAATAATTAATGGTACAGAATTAAAGACTTTATATAATTCTTTTGTGAGAGAATTTATATCTGAGGAATCAGGAGAGAATTTAGATCTTGCAGATTTTTATGTTAAAGCAGTTACAAGTAATTCAGTAACAATAGGAGTTGAAACAAGAAAACTGCCAGGATTAATAGGAGATGATGCAAGACCTGCTTGCAAAAGATTTAAAAATGTTGGAGATGCAGCAGGAGTTGCAACAGGTACTACAATAACATTACCTGAGCAATTAGGAACATTGGGAAATGTTGTACATCAACATTCTTTTGTCAACATGAATCAATATCCAGAATATGAATATTTCAATATTGTAAATGATTATGGTGGTAGCATTAATATATTTGATACAGATGCTTCAACACTAACGATCAATGCTGATTATTTGAATAATACTCTTATACCAGTATATATAACTTTAGGACATGTTATTCTTAATAATTTTTGGGGACAATATGGTTATGTAGTTTACAATTTTACAACTATCGCAAAACAAGATCTATACAGTAATAATAGAGCAAGATATTCAATAGAGATTAAAGATTTTCATGCAGCATGGTTAAGAAGAGTAAATTTGAATTTTATGTATGCAGTTCATTTGACACGACCTTATGATATTTAATTAATCAATTTGATGATGCATGACATGTTATTTCATTTCATGCATCATCTTTTAAATACATAGAATATGAAACAAATAACTATATTTTTAGTAGCACTATTAGCTTGTTTTTCATTGCAAGCTCAAGTGCCAGATGCTGTTCTCTATGGTAATAATTATAAGGCAAAAATGTTTAATATGTTTTGTGATAATTTTACAAAGGAGAGTGATACAAATATATATCTTTTGGTTAGTTCATCAAAAGATCATTCAAATTCACAGTCTACTACTTTTATTATAGATGATAGTCTTAATATTACAACATGTCAAAATCCTGCTATATATGATAGTAACTATAATTATTATGGTAGTAATATTAATGCCGGTAATATCAATTTTCAAATAAATAATGTTGGATATCGTTTTTATGTATATAATAAATATCCATTTATTACTGGATTTATGGATAATATAGCTCGTGATACAATCAGCATTAATTATCTGTGTATGGACAAATTTAATCTTAATGGAACTACTAAAACAATAGATACTGTGCTTAATCTAATAAATGATAGTATCAAGTGGCTTTATTTTCAAGTGAAAGTATTGAAAAATAATAATATCCTTATTTGTCTTGCAGATACAACAAAAGATAATATAACAGAACTAAGTCATAAAGTAAAACTCATAGAAATAGACACGTTAGGTAATGTGATAAAAACAAAGTTGATTAATCATTTAAATCTTGCTATGGATGTTTGTGAAGTTAATGATACAACAATATTACTATCTATTAATGGAGGAAACAGTATTAATTGTATTGCAGGAAATGCAGTAATATACTATTTGGATAGAAATACTTTTGATATTAAAGATTCTATAAATGGTTATCCAATAGAATTTATGCGAAGGTTAACAGATGATAAAGTTTTTGCATATTGTGAAAATGGAAATATCCTACCTACAATTAGAGATATAAATGTTCTAAATATTGCTACAAAAACATTCTATTCATGGGAATACCAACCACAAGGTGGATATTATATTGATGAAGATGCTCGACAATTATATAGATATACTCAAGATGCTCATATTATATGTGATTTTAAAAACTTAGATTCAATATATGCTTATTATTATCTTTATAATTCTAATTCTAATTATAGAAGTGTGGGGATTTTGAATTTTAGTTTGAATGGTATGGATACAAATTTTTCATTTAGAATTGGATTTGACACTATCATTGACAAAGATATTAAAATAATAAAGGCAACAAAAGATGGAGGAGTGATATTTGTTTTTCTATCAAGTTGGAGTACTTCATACTTCTATGCAGTAAAGTTTATGCCTAATGGATTTGCAAGTATAAGAGATTTGACAACAGGAGAGAAGGAGAGTATAAGGGTTTATCCTGTACCTGCAAAGGATTGGGTCTGTGTTCAGATAGAGAGCAAAA
>Ga0183095_10967_pt2 | contig 15969 bp, 13 predicted proteins | sample BioMet4_FD_130346 | JGI IMG/M metagenome (GOLD analysis project Ga0183095, IMG submission 130346) | Microbial communities from bioreactor (seeded with sewage sludge) at LBNL, California, USA - Biofuel metagenome 4 (v2) (version 3) | ecosystem: Engineered > Bioreactor > Anaerobic > Unclassified ...
AGCTTGATTGTGAGGAGTAGCCATATTGGAATTGTACCTTCTTTCTTATGACTGAATTATACCATAAGAACCGCCTCAGCCGCCGTCTTTGGCAGATTGACCGCAGAGGTTTCCGCCGCCCGGGATTTCCTGAAACTCTCTTCCCGCAGCAATCCGGAAAACCGGACCCTGCCGCAAACGGCAGAGCCCGGTTTTTACAATAGGATGGTGCTCAGAGGATACGGGAATCCGGATGCTCTTTCAGCAGCCGCTCATGGAGAATGGCGCCCTGATACGAGCAGTCCGCGGACAGCACCTGTTTGTAATACTTCGCAGCTTCCTCGGCATTGCCCAGGCCGTAATTGCCCAGCGCGATCAGATACGCGCAGTGGATGCGGTTGCGCATGGACAGATCTTCTTCAAACAGCTGCAGATCCGGCAACGAGACCGCGAAATAATCGATGCGGATCTTGTCGTAATAATGCTTCTCGCCGTAGTCAATCAGCTTGTGGAACCGGGAAAGCGCATGGTTCTCGTCCCCCAGGGCACGGTGGGCCAGGCCTTCATAGAGAATCAGGTCCGCCGGCTGGTCATTGTAGTACATCATGCCGGCCGGTTCTTCATCGCCCAGCGCGGCCAGCGCCAGTTCCTTCTGCGCGGCTTCCGCATTTCCCAGCTGCTTTTCTGCAAGGCCGAGATAGTAATGGATGTTGTTGTCGCGGGCGATGATCAGCTTGCCTTCACCGAGATTGTGCGGATAGACCAGCGCTTCTTCCAGCAGCTGCTTCGCCTTGGCCGGACGGCCGGCCTGCAGTTCCTTGCGGGCCAGCTGCACCAGGCAGAGGACATACTGCGAGGTCACGCGGCCTTCGCCGCCTTCCCACGGATGGAACTTGCGGTCCATCAGCAGGTTGAAGGCTCTCTGATAATATCCCTGGTCATTCAGCATGGCCACGTATTCAATGTACAGCTCATCCCGCTGCGGCCAGAGATCCGGATGCTTGTCATAGTTCGCCAGCCGGGCGGAGATGGACATGCCCATCTTCTTATGCAGCTGATCCAGCTCCTGGAACACCATGGCATCCGTCTCATCCAGACGGAACGCTTTCTCCATGGCCTTTCTGGCCTTGTCCTTCTCATGGCTCTTGTTGAAATACGCCAGCGACAGATTGCGCCAGACGGTCGGGAAGGACGGGTTGATGACGGCGCTCTTTTCCCAGAGCTTCGCGGCCCGCTCATACTGCCGGCGGTCATACATCAGGCAGCCCAGATAATATGGCGCATAGCTGTCTTCCGGATTCTTCGCGATGGCGGATTCCAGCACCGCGATGTCTTCAAGACGGTTCGGGAAGCAGTACAGCGGATCCGCCTTGGCGGCTTTGCGGAGCAGCTGCCCGCTCAGTTTCGGATCATACTGCGAGGCATACAGAGCCCCGTGGTAATACAGCATCGGGTTCTTCTCTTTGCACAGCAGCAGCGTCTCGACAGCGTTCTTCCAGAAGCCGGCGTCCGCATAGTCCAGCGCGCATTCAATGAAGTTGGAGACGCGGTTTCCCATCAGCACCGCCGTATCAACCGGCTCCTCGCCGCAGAGTTTCTTCAGCTCGAGGCCGCTGACGTAGTCAAAGGCGTCCAGCTTCAGGTTCTCACGGTACCAGGAGGCCGCTTCTTCCTCGCGGTCCAGGCTGGTCAGAATCAGTCCGCGCAGGGCTCTTGCCTTCAGGTTGTGGGCGTTCTTGACCAGGCTCTTGTCGATGTGCTCCAGCGCCGTCTCAAAGTCCTGCCGGCGGGCGTCAATGGCCGCCAGATAGTAATAGCCCATTTCCTGCTGGGCGGCGGTCCAGGTGGACTTGTAGAAGGCGTCATACGCCTCGTCCAGCCGGCTCTGATACCACAGCGCCAGGCCGAGGTCATAATAGGCTTCGCTGTCATACGGGTTCGGATTCTTCCAGGTCATGCGCTTCAGCGCCCTGCGGAAGTAGCGTTCGCTGTCTGCAAACAGGCCGCGGCGCAGCAGCAGCATGCCGTAGGCGGTGTTGGTCCGGATATCGCCGGGATCGCGCTTCAGCGCCTCCAGGTAATACGGATCCGGATCATAGGTCGCGTGGCGGTACTGCTCGATGTGCAGTCCGGTCAGATACAGCTCCTCGATCGTCATGATCTCCTCCGGGTCCTTGGCAGGCGCCATCGGATCCGGAATCTGTTCAATCTCTTTCGCCATCGGCGTGTAGCTCAGCATCAGCCGGCCGCTGCCGTCATAGACTTCCAGGGTCAGTTCCGTCTCGTCAAGACCGGTGGGAATGCGGCGCTCGAACACCTCGTTCGGGCTGATCGTCCCGGTATAGGACAGCAGTACCTTTTTGCCGGCATGCAGAACGATATGGGCGTAGCGGTAGACGGCCGTCGCATAGACGACGACATGGGCCTCGCCGTTCTCCTTCTCGAGATTCAGCACGCACTCGGTGCTGGCGTTCTTGACGCAGGCCGCCTTCTTGTACGGCATGAAATACTGCGTGAAGGTCTTCTCCTCAAACGGCTTCAGCCAGGTGAAATCCGGCTGGTTGTCCGTATAGACGCCCGTCATCAGTTCGATGTACGGACCGTTCTTGTCCGTCAGATTGCGGTCCCAGGCCTGGCCGAAATCACCGCAGCCCCAGGTCCACTGCTTCTTGCCCGGGCTGATGTGGTGATCCGCCACGTGCAGGACGCCGGCCTCCAGCTGGTGGTCATAGCCGCCCACGAAGTTGTAGTCGGAATGGTAGCACATGTAGCTGGTCGGCACCGGAATGTTCTTGTAGCGGGAGATGTCGACGCCGCGGCCGTAGTCATACTTGTAATAGACCCCGGTCGCGATCGGGAACTTGGAGACGTCCCGCTTGCCGTGGTCAAACACCGCCGTGACATCCGGCGGGAAGATCGACTGCGTATGGTCATTGACGGCGACGGCCGGGTTCGCCCACCACAGGAAGGTCTGCGGCAGGCTGGTGCGGTTGTACAGGCGGCCTTTGATTTCGAGATACGCCTTGTCCGGATACAGGGTGAACACCATCTCGCCCTTCGTGCCGTACATCTGGTCCACTTCACTGCACTGGACGCTGACGCTGCCGTCAGCGTTCTTCTGCAGGCGGTAGTCCACCGGCGCGAATGTCGTCGGCCGGTGATGCTGCGGCCAGTTGAATTCAATGCCGCCGGAGATCCATGGTCCGGTCAGGCCGACGAGCGCCGGCTTGATGACCTCATTGTGGTAGACGAAATCATACTGGTTGGTCTTGTCAAAGGCGCGCTGGATGCGGCCGCCGAGTTCCGGCAGCACCATGATCCGCAGATAGTCGTTTTCCAGCCAGACCGCCTTGTATTTCTTCTCCGTCTTGCGGTCATAGATCTGATCGATGACCGGGAACGGATAGACTTTGCCGCTGCTGCCCTGATAGACCCGCTTTTCCAGGAACATGGGGTTGCGGTTCGGCTTGCCGATGCCGTAAGTCGGGATGGATACCGTCTCCTCCCAGACCTCTGCGCTGCCATTCTGGTGCTTCATCATATACTGCCAGCCTCCTTTGTTATGAATCCAGGCGGAAAAACGCCTGATTGCCTTCCAATTTTGAGAAATCCAGATCCGGAACAGGTTGTGATTTCATGCCTGCCGGATTTGACCGCATACTGCGTTAAATGCTATATTTATCGTAAATTGATTTGCTTTTTTTGCTTTTTCGGAGAATGCATATGAGACCCTATGGACAGGGAATCCTGAAAAACAGCAAGATCTATTTCTGCAGCCTCGGCTCGGATGAGCACCGCAGCTTTCTGTTCTGGCCGCTCTGTGTCGGCCATTACTACTGCGACGGCGACTACATCGTCAAGCGCCAGAACTACAACAGCTTTCTGGTCCTCTACGTGATCCGCGGTTCGCTGTATGTGGAAAACCTTCAGCACGGCGGCCGCAGCATCGTGGAACCGGGCGGCTTCGCCATTCTGGACTGCTACAAGCCGCACTGCTACGGCAGCACGACCGGATGCGAGATCCTCTGGGCTCATTTCGACGGCCCGGAAGCCCGCCATTACTATGACTTCATGAAACCGCGCGGCAGAACTGCTCTGCTTCCGGCGGATCCGGAAACCTCCTACCGCTATCTGATGCGCCTGTACGATGTCTATGACAAGAACAAGCCGGCCAGCGATGCCCTGATCTCCAAATACATCATCGGCATTCTGACGGAATTCATGATCGGCGTCAGCGACAGCAGCCAGTCCATCGCCTCCAAACTTGAGCATGTCCGCGCGTACATTGACGACAACCTCACGGAATCCCTGGCTCTGGAAGAGCTGGCGGATCTGGCCGGGCTGAGCGTGTTCTATTTCAGCCGGCAGTTCAAGAAGCAGTTCGGATGCACGCCGCATGACTATGTCGTGCGCTCCCGCCTCAACATGGCGCGGTTCTATCTCAAGACTTCACCGATGTCCGTCAAGGAAGTCGCCTTCCGCTGCGGATTCGAGGATGAATGCAACTTCTGCACCTGTTTCAAGAAGCGCAGCGGCTGCACGCCCGCGCAGTTCAGGGCTTCGGCGGAACCGATTCAAATTGAAGATTTATGAGAAACCGGATACTTTTGAAAAGAACTCCGGCCGGCTGCCTGCCGGCCGGAGCTTTTTTTCGGAAGGGAAAGACTGAATTGAACTGGCTTGGAAGCAGTTAGTTCGCTTCGTCGCCCATGACGTCCTTGTAGTTGTCCGGAGTGGTCATGGTTGCAGGAACAGCAGTTTCGAGATCAACGGTCTTGCCGTCGATCAGATCAAACAGAGCCTGGACAGATCCCTGGCCGATAGCGACATCAGAGAAGAACGGAGCCGCCTTCATGCAGGAACCCTTCTTGTATTCATCCTTGGCCAGATAAGCGCCCATGCCGACAGCGACGGAATCCTTGTCAAGACCGGCGGTTTCGAGTGCACGGACAGCACCGACGACGCCTTCCTCATTGGCACCGAAGACGATCCACTTCTTGATTTCAGGATGTCCGGTGAAGATGGCTGCAGACTGCGTGTTGCCCTTTTCGGTCGTGCCGTCATAGTCGACGGTGAACATACGGCCGTTGGTCTGGTAATCCGGATAGTTCTTGTAGATGATCTCAGACTCGCCGTCCGTACGCGGGACGCAGGAAGAGACAGTGTTCATGGTCATCATCAGCAGACCGGTCGTGGTGTCGGAATCGAGGCTGTTCGCCTTGATGTAGTCGCAGACCCACTGGCCTACGCTCTCGCCGATGACCTTGCCGGAAATGCCGACCCACGGAACCAGCTTGGTGCCGTTGGCTTCCAGGGCGTCATCAGCTGCGACGACCTTGATGTTGTTGGAGTTGCACAGATCAACGATGTTCTGGGACATGGTCTGATCCGGTGTGCAGGTGACGATGCCGTCCGCCTTGTTGGCGATGGCGTTGTTGATTGCATCCAGTTCTTTCTGTCCGTCCGTCTGGACGTCGACATAGTTGAACGTTCCGCCGGCTGCTTCGACAGCTGCCTTGGCGGCCTTGCCTTCATTCAGGAACCAGGTCTGATCACCGGACTTGTAGATGCCGTAGATGACCAGTTTTCCATCACCGTTGGCGTCATGCAGGACACTGCTTGCTGCGGCAGCGGCGCTTCCGCTTGCGGCTGCTTCGGTAGCTGCTGCAGTTGCGGTTGCGGTGGAGCTGCTGCAGGCAGTCAGGCTGAGGGCGGCAGCCAGTGAGATGACTGTCATGCCGATTTTACGAATGCTTAACATGTGTTTCTTTCCTCCTTTTGGTGTTTCTTATGGATTCGGAATCAAAGCGGCTGATGGCAGGATGCATGGCTGTGTCCGGCTAACCGTTCTTCTTGCTTTCCGCAAGCAGCTTCTTATCTGCATTGGTCTTGCGGATATAGTCGGTAGTCAGAGCTCCGAGAAGCAGTGCCCCTCGAGCGACATACTGCCAGAAGCTGGAGACGCCGACCATGGTAAGACCGGTGTTGAAGCTTTGTATCAGCAGTACGCCAAGCACTGTTCCAAACATGTTTCCGACGCCGCCGGAGAAGGATACGCCGCCCAGAATGACGGCCGTGATGGCGTCAAATTCCAGGTTGACATTGGCGGCTGGCTGTCCGGTCTGCATTCTGGCGACATAGATGACGCCGCCCAGTGCGCACATGACACCCATCATGAAGAAGGAGATGGTGATGATCCGCTGCGGATTCAGTCCGGCCAGGCGCGCCGCCTGGGGATTGCCGCCGATGGCATAGACGCTGCGTCCGAATTTGGTCTTGGCGAGAATGAAGCCGAAGATCACGAACGCGAAGATCATGATCCAGACGGAGACCGGCAGGCCGAGCATGCGGCTCTTGCCGAGCCAGATGAAGGACGGATCGCTGATCGGAATCGGAATGCCGTTGCAGATGATGTACGCGAAGCCTCTGATGATGGCCTGCGTGACCAGCGTGGCGATGAACGCTTCAATGTGGATCTTGTTGACCATGAAGGCGTTGAACAGTCCGACCGCGCCGCCGACGATCATGCACAGCGGCAGAGCCGCCCAGATCGACATCTTCCAGTTGGTGACCATCAGCGTCGACAGGACGCCGATGAACGCGCACAGCGAGCCCGGGCACAGATCGTTTTCCAGTTCGATGATCAGGTAGGTATGCCCCACCGCGACCAGTCCGACCAGCGCTGCCGCTGTCAGAATGTTGATCAGGTTCGTATTTGAGAAATAGTTCTTGTTGATGAGGCTGAATACCAGGACAACGATGATCTGGGCAACAATCAGCACCAGCTGGTTTCCATTCAGTTTGATTGACTTCAGTTTCACAGTTTTTCACCCCCGCCTATCGGATCATTGCCAGGCTCAGGAGCCTGTCTTCAGTTGCATCTTTACGCAGAACCTCACCGCTGACCTTGCGCGCCCTCATGACGATGACGCGGTCGGACAGACCGATGATTTCCGGCAGTTCGGAGGAGATCAGGATGACTCCCAGCCCCTGCTTGGCAAAGCGCATGATCATCTGGTAGAATTCCGCCTTGGCACCGACATCGATGCCCTTGGTCGGTTCATCCAGAATCAGGACTTTCGGCGTTGTCGCCATCCATCTGGCGACGACGCATTTCTGCTGGTTGCCGCCGGACAGTTCGGAGATCTTCTTGTCGATGCTTGGCGTCTTGATTTCAAAGTCCCGGACGCCTTCCTTGGCGACGGCGACTTCCTTATTGCTGTCAATGACGCCGAAGCGGTTCGCGTTGGCATCCAGCATGGAGACGTTGATGTTGCCCTCGACGCTCAGATTGGCCAGAATGCCCTGGGTCTTGCGGTCTTCCGGCACCATGACGATGCCGTGCTTCCGGGCTTCGCCCGGATTCTTGCAGCGGATCGGTTTGCCCTCCAGGAGGACTGTGCCGCCGCGCATGGCATCCGCGCCGATGATCGCGCGCATCGTTTCCGTGCGGCCGGCACCGACCAGTCCCGAGAAGCCCAGAACTTCACCCTTATGCAGCTGGAAGGAGACATCGTCCACATAGTCGGAAGACAGGTTCTTCACTTCCAGCAGAACATCGCCGATTTCCTTGTCGCGGTCCAGACTGCTGTAGATGGATCCCAGATCACGGCCGACCATCAGCTTGATCATCTGCTGCTCAGTCGCTTCCTTGGTGACCAGCGTCGTGATGTAGCGGCCGTCCTTGAAGATGGCCACTTTATCCGTGATGGCGGACAGTTCGCTCATGCGGTGGGAGACATAGATGACGATCTTGCCCTCATCCCGCAGCTTGCGGATGATGTTGAACAGGCTTTCGATTTCCGCGTCCGACAGCGACGCCGTCGGTTCGTCGAAGCAGATGATCTTCAGGTTCTCACGGCTGTAGGCCTTCATGATCTCGACCATCTGCTGATAGGCGATGGACAGATCCTTGACCTTGTCGGAAGCCTTCATCTGCAGTCCGAACTGCTCGATGATCTTCTGCGCATCCGTATTGGCCTTGCCGGTGTTGATGACGTTCCAGCGGTTCGCCGGCATCCGGCCCAGATAGATATTCTCCGCAACCGTCAGCTCCGGCAGAATCTGGCGTTCCTGATAGATGACGGAAACGCCGGCTGCAATGGCCTCTTTCGGATCCTTGAAATGCTTTTCCTCGCCGTTGATCAGGTACTGGCCCTCATCCGGCTGATAGTCGCCGTTCAGCGTCTTCAGGAGCGTTGATTTGCCGGCGCCGTTCTCGCCGAGAAACGCCAGGACTTCACCGCTCTGCGCCGTGAAGCTCACATCGTCCAGCGCTTTGACGCCGGGGAAGTACTTTGTGATATGGCGAAACTCCAGTGTATCTGCCATTTCCGCAGCTCCTTTCATTTCAAACTCTTGCTTTGATGCACGCAGAAGTTGTATGCGCTTTCATAATTTCTAATTGCATTATAAACGGACCACTTTGCCAATAAATTAAGCAAACTTGCCAAGGTATTTTGATTTCTTGCTCTCCGTTTTCCGGAAGTTTTCCGCCGGTTCACAAGAAAAAGCGCTTTCCTGCTTGGCTTTTTGCAGTTCCGCGCTTATTGCCTGTCTGTTTCAAAACAGAACGTGATCCGCCGGCGGTAGCAGCCGCCGGCTTTCAGAACCGGATGCGGCGCCTCTTCCAGATGACCGGCGTCCGGCCAGTTCTGCGCCTCCAGGGCGACGGCGCAGCCCGGTGCGGCCTTGGCCCCTTTGCACAGAGACACGGATGCATCCAGATAGCCGCCGGAATAGACCACCAGCGCCGGCTGGTCCGTGAACAGCTTCAGACGGCGTCCGGAAGCGGGATCATAAAGCACCGCCGCCGGATCCTGTTCCGCATTCCGTTTCCGCAGCACAAAAGCGTTGTTGTATCCGTGCGCGTTCTTCAGCTGCGGATCCTGCGGATACCTGTTCATCTGATCTTCAAGCGTCTGCGGCTGCCGGAAATCAAACGGCGTTCCCGCCACCGGCATCTTTTTTACGGGCAGATGCTGTTCATTGTTGTAGAGCACTTTGTCCGCGGCGATCTGCAGTTGCTGGCCCAGTCCGTCCGAACCCGGCCGGCCGCTGAGATTCCAGTAGCTGTGGTTGGACAGATCCAGATAGGTATCGCGGTCGCTTTCCGCCTGATAATCAATCGTGATCCTGGCCTCCGGCCCCAGCGTGTACGTCACATCCACGGTCCGGTTTCCGGGCCAGCCGTCCAGCCCGTCCGCCAGCAGCGCGCGCAGAGTGACGGCAGAATCCGTATGCGCAGTCACCTGAAACCGCGCTGCGCTCAATCCATGCGGACCGCCGTGCAGCGTGTTAGCGCCGTCGTTGCGGACCAGTTGAAAACACTGATCCTCCAGACGCAGTTCGCCGCCGCGGATGCGGCCGGCCGCCGGTCCCAGCGTCGCCCCGGTGCAGATGTTGTTTGCCTCGTAATCCGGATCCGCAGCCAGCGCCAGCGCAACCTCAGCGAAAACACCGCCGCGGTCCTGGACGCGGACACTTGAAAGAGCTGCCCCCATCGGCAGGATCCGGCATTCTATCTGATCATTCTTCAGCGTGACCGCTCCGGAATCATTCTGCTTCATCCGGCCGTCCCCCTTCCCGCTGATGCTTTGAACGTGCTTAAAAATCCTTCAGCTTGGACAGATTGGTGATTTCCAGCGCCGTGTAATTGTCATACTGCTGGAAGCCCAGGTTTTTGTAGAACTTGTTCGCTTTGATGTCCGAAGGCATGACCTTGATGTACAGGCAGTCCTTGTAGTGGTCCAGCAGCCGCTGCATCAGCTCTGTGCCGATGTGGTACTGCTGATACTCCGGGCGCACAAGCAGGTAGTGGATGAACGCCACCGTGCAGCCGTCGTCGAGCGCCCGCACCAGGCCGATCAGCTTGTCCCCGTCCCAGGCGGAAATGACCTGGGTGGAATGCTTCAGGCCTTCCGTGATGCGGTTGGGAAACTTTCCGGAAGCCCAGCCGACCGACAGAAACAGCTCTTCGATGTCCTGGGCGCGGAATTCTTTCTCTTCCTTATACTGAATATCCATTGCTTTGCATTTCTCCGATTCTTTCTCCATAATATAAACACGGACAGGCAAAGTCAATTTGACGGCAGTGAAACCTGTGTGAAAAGGAGCAGACACTATGAAGACGCTTTTGATCAACGGCAGCCCGCATGAAAAGGGCTGCACCTATACCGCGCTGCGGGAAGTGCAGAAGGAGCTGGAAAAGAACGGCATTGAAACCGAGCTGTTCTGGATCGGAACCAAGCCGGTGGCCGGCTGCATTGCCTGCGGCCGCTGCGATGAACTGGGCCGATGCATCTTCCAGGACGCCGTCAACGAAGCTGCGGCGAAGCTCGACGGCATCGATGCGCTGGTGATCGGCTCCCCGGTCTACTATGCCTCCGCATCCGGCCAGATCACGTCCTTCCTCGACCGGCTCTTCTACAGCGCCGGCGACAAGCTGAGAGGCAAGCCGGCGGCGGCAGTGGTCTCCTGCCGGCGCGGCGGCGCTACGGCGGCCTTCGACCAGCTCAACAAATACTTCTCCATCAACTGCATGCCGATCATCACCTCGCAGTACTGGAACCAGGTCCACGGCAACACGCCGGAACAGGTGCTTCAGGATGCGGAAGGCCTGCAGACCATGCGCACGCTGGCCGTCAATATGGCCTGGCTGCTGAAGTCGATTGAAGCCGGCCGCAAAGCCGGCATCTCCGCTCCGCAGTATGAAACGCATGTCGCCACGAACTTCATCCGCTGAACGATTCTGCATGCATGAAAAACGGCTCCCGCGAAGGGAGCCGTTTTGATCTGCTTTGAGTGGAAGAGTTACTCTTCGGCCGGATTCTTTTTCTCGCCGATGCTGAGCAGCAGGTTCAGCAGGATTCCGAAGATTGCCGCGCCGGCGATGCAGGGAACGTTCATGCCGAAGAACGGGATGTTGCCGCCGAAGGCATACTGGCCGCCGATGCCGAGAACCATGACGACGGCGATGACGGCGATGTTCTTGGAGTTGAACATGTCAACCTTCTTGTCGATCATGATGGCGATGCCCTGCGCGGCGATGGCGCCGAACAGATACATTTCCAGACCGCCGATGACCGGTGTCGGGATGCCGTAGATGATGCGGATCAGCGGGGTGAAGAAGGAGATGACGATGGCGATGATGGAAGCCGCGACCAGGACCGGAATGGAGTAGACCTTGGTGATGGCCATGGTGGAGATGTTCTCGCCGTAGTTGGTGCCGGCAGGACCGCCGACGACGCCGGAGACCATGTCGCAGAGACCGTCGCCGATCAGGTTCAGATCAAGCAGGCTGGCGAGATCATACTTTTTCTTGGAGTTCTTCTTGCGGGCCAGTTCATTGACGTAGATGTCAATCTGGTAAATGTGCGCCGTGGATTCCGGAATGGTGGCAATCGCTATCGGCATGATGGCGATGACCGCCGCCCAGTTGGGAGTCGGCATGGAGAAGGCCGGTACCGCGAACCATCCGGCGGTGAACAGCGAGGAAGACAGCGCTTCCGCCGGCATTGCCCGGAACATGTTGCCGACGCCTGTGAAGTAGAGGATGGCAGCCATCAGGCAGCCGACGCCGGCGCCCAGCAGCAGAGGCAGCTGGCCGAGGAAACCCTTGAGGTAACGGGAGAACAGGATTGTGGAAAGCAGCGTGACCAGCGAGACCACCCAGACCCAGCTGCTCGACAGGATGCCCGTGGCCGCTGCGCTCGGCGCGGCGTCCGTCAGGGCGTTGCCGGCCAGCGTCAGGCCGATGATCATCGAGATCGAACCGGTGATGGTCGCCGGCAGCAGTTTTTCAACCGCGTTCTTGCCGCTGTAGCGGACCAGGAAGCCGGCCGCGATGGAAACCAGACCGGACATGATGATGCCCCACTGCGCCATCTGGATCAGCGGTGTCGGCAGGATGCCCGTGGCATGGAATGATGCGATCTGCTCGGCGGTTCCCTGGGAAGCCACCAGACTGGAGATCGCCGTCAGATAGGCGAAGCTGGAGCCGTAGTACAGCGGGATCTTCTTGCCGGAGATCATGATGAAGCAGAGCGTAGACAATCCGCTCGCGAAGATCGTCGTCGATACCTGGAAGCCGGTGATCAGCGCCACGGCGATAGTCGCCGGGAACATGACGATGACCTGCTGAAGAGCGTAGAAGAATAGTTTGCCTGGTGTCGGTTTTTCATCTGGAAGATAGCCGATGGTTGCATTCTGCTGTGACATTTTCCCCCTCCTCGCTCCGCCTTATGCGGAGCCTTTCTATCTGCTGCCGTGCTTTGGCAGCGCTGTTTCCTGGAAACGGTTACTGCTGGGTGTCGGTCAGATAGACCGCTTTCTCATGGTCGTATTCCGGCAGGCATACCTCGATCAGTTCCGACTTGGAAGTCGGCACGTTCTTGCCGACATAGTCGGCGCGGATCGGCAGCTCCCGGTGGCCGCGGTCAATGAGCACCGCGAACTGGATGGTGCGCGGCCGGCCGCAGGCGATGACTGCTTCAATCGCCGCTCTTGCGGTTCTGCCGGTGTAGAGGACATCATCCACCAGAACCACATCACGGTCATTGACTTCGAAGTCCAATGTTCCCTTGTGCAGCACCGGTGCGTTTGACAGATGCGTGAGATCGTCCCGGTAGAAGCTGATATCGATGCTTCCGCAGGGCACTTCCGCGTTTTCAATCCGCTTCAGGTTTTCCTGAATGATCCGGGCCAGAGGTTCCCCTCTGCGCTTGATGCCGGCCAGCACGATATTGCTGACACCCTGATTGCGTTCCGCAATCTCATGGGACAGGCGCATCAGAGCGCGGTTCATTGCAGCTTCATCCATCAGCTGGGCTTTGCGTTTCGTCTGCTTGTCCTCCTTCTGCGAAAAAAGATCCTGCCGGCAGAAACACGGGCAGGATCGCAGTATCCATCTATAATCCAGTGGCCAGAATTGACCCTGGTGCGATTTTGCCGGCATCTCAGTACCGAGCTTAAAAATCTTATTTTCATGGTGAGTATATCAATCCTTCCGCCCATTTGCAAGAACTTTCGGAAGAACTTTTTGACACAATCGGCAGCCTTCCGCCGACGGCGGCGGAAGGTTCAGAGCCCCTGTTCCTTCACGAAAGCGTAGAAATCCGCTTCCGCCGGCCTGTCCTTGGCATCCACGGTGCCGACCGGATGGGCCAGCAGCATGAATTCTTCTTCGCCGTCCAGGCCGAAGGCCTGATCGCAGACCGCCCGGTCAATGGAGCCCAGCGCGCAGCTGCCCAGCCCGATGGACGCGGCGGCCAGGTACAGATTTTCGCTGACATAGCCGATGTCCGCCATGACGATGCGGTGGGCGTAGATCCCGTAGCGCCACTCGGCGCGGTAGCAGATGCAGCTGTAGTAGAATACGACAGCCGCCTTCTCCGTCCAGTTCTGGCCGCAGGTGCTGGTCCCGAGGAACGGTTCCAGATGATCCTCACGGCGCAGGCACTCCAGAGCATGTTTCTGCGGCAGGTAATGATAGAAGCCCGCCGGCAGATCCGCAGCATTGCGCACCGCCAGATAGCATTCAAACTCGTGGCGGGCGCCGCCGCAGGGAACGGTGCGCAGAGCGGCATAGGAGCGGCCGCGGATCGCCTTGACCCCCTGCGTGCACCAGAGCAGATAGCTCAGCTGCAGCAGATTCACCGGCTGCGCGGCATAGACGCGCCGGGATTCGCGGGTGTTGATGACATGCAGAAAATCATTGTCCACCGGCAGTGCGGAAAAATCCATGCTCAGCGGACAGACGGTGCCGCCCATCGGCGCTTTGAACAGCGGCGGCTGCGGCTTCTTCAGTTCCTGATCGCTCTGATAGTCCGGATCCTCCACCGGCGCTTTCAGAAAATCGCGTCCGGCCCGGATCCGGCGCTGAATCTCCTGCTCATCCATTCTCGGCAGACCTCTTCTCAGCGGATGCGGAAAACCCGGCCGGCTTTGCGCGGCGCCGCAGGAGCCGCCGGCTGCTGCTCATAGCCGAGGATGCAGTGGCCGATGCCTTCATAATCCCCCTGGATGCCCAGCGCGGCCAGAATCTGCTTTCCTTCCTCGCTGTCGAATTCCTCTTTCGCGCGGTGGATCCAGCAGCTGCCGATGCCCAGCGCATGCGCCGCCAGCATCAGGTTGCCCATGACCAGGCTGCCGTCATAGACGGCCGTCACCCGGGCGCGGTCCGCCAGCACGATCAGGACCGCCGGCGCCCCGTAGAACGGATCAAAATCCGCTTTCCAGCCGCCGATCTTTGCATTCATTCTCGCCAGCCGGTCGCGCATTTCCCTGCTGGTCACGGCGACAATAATCGGAGACTGGCAGCCCATGCCGCTGGCGGCATAGGTGCCTGCTTCGACAATCTGGTCAATGATCTCATCCGGAACCATGTCCGGCTTGTAGCTGCGGATGCTTCTGCGTGTTTCCATTGCCTGAATCACTTCATTCATAGTTGAACCTCCATCGGAACAGTTCTATTGTACCATTCCGCGACCGTCAGTCGTCCGGTTCCGCCGGCAGATGAATGAATTCCCGGAAGCGTTCCACGCTGGTGTTGAGAATCAGGCTTTCATCAAATCCGGTCTCTTCAATCAGCCGGCAGGCTTCCGCAAAGCGGCCGACGTAGCTGGGGTCATGCGCATCCGAACTGATGATGACCGGGCAGCGCATCTGGTCGCACAGAGCCAGCATGACCTGGTAGTTCTCTACGCAGTTGAGCCGCTGGTCCGGCTTCAGCAGAGAGCTGTTGTTGACTTCCAGCGCCACCTGGCTCTCCTTCGCCGCCTTGACCAGACGCTCGTAGTCCAGCGGCGTATGGTCGTCATCCGGATGCGAGACGAAATGCACCTTCTCATTCTGCATGCAGGCGATCAGGGCATCCGTGTTCTTCTGCCGGCCGGCATCCTGATAACAGAGCGTATGGATGCCGATGATGGCATAGTCCAGCTTGTCGATGTATTTCTGCTCCAGCGACAGCCGGCCGCCGTCCAGCACATTGATCTCGCAGCCGTGGCAGATCTCCACGCCGTAAAGGTAGCGCGGCACCACCTTCAGATTCACGAAATAGAACGGACCGCAGGTATTCGGTATCCCGGGTCCGTGTTCGCTGATGCCCAGCAGCTGCAGTTTCTTCTCCGCCGCCGCAGCGGCCATTTCGCGGATGGTTCCGTAGGCATGGCCGCTGGCGATGGTATGGGTATGGATATCCAGTACCAGCCGGCTGCAGAGATCCTGATGTTCGCTTTCACTCATGTTCTGTGCTTCCTTCCTGTTGTCTGAAACGGTTGATCGGAATACTCAGCGGCTGATCGGCCAGGAGACCAGGGCGCTGAAGCGGCCGCTCCAGGTCTGGGTTCCGCAGCCGGACGGCAGGATGAGGAATGTTCCCTCCTTGACCGGCGTACCGCCGATCTTCCCCTCGCCGCTCAGCACGCTGACGGTTTCAAAGGCATGGCGGTAATCCGCCGGCATGGATCCGTCGAGATCCACCTTCTCGGTTCCATAATACGCGCATTCCACCAGCTGTGTGCGTTTCCAGCCGGCTCCCTCTTCCGTCTTCTGCTGTGCCGGACGCGGCGCATAAGGCGAGCGGATACAGGCCAGCGCCTGCTCCACGTGAAGCTGCCGCGGCTTTCCGTTCTGCAGGCGGCCATAGTCGTAGAGACGGTAGGTGACGTCGGAATTCTGCTGGGTCTCGATAAAGCGCGTGCCGCCGTGGACGGCGTGGACCGTACCGGGATCGATCTGCAGGAAACTGCCTTCCTGAACCGGCACTTCATTGAGGAATTCCTGCCAGCGGCCGCCGCGGACCATCTGTTCCGCTTCTGCGGAATCCTTGGCGTGATGGCCGAGGATGGCCGTCTTCGTGCCCGGCTTCAGGTTCAGAATGTACCAGCATTCGCTCTTGCCCAGAGCGCCGTGTTCATGCGCCTTGGCGTATGCGTCGGCCCGCTGCACCTGGCTGCTGACCTCCGCGTCCTTCTCGCTGCGCTCGAT
>Ga0183095_10807_pt1 | contig 15967 bp, 19 predicted proteins | sample BioMet4_FD_130346 | JGI IMG/M metagenome (GOLD analysis project Ga0183095, IMG submission 130346) | Microbial communities from bioreactor (seeded with sewage sludge) at LBNL, California, USA - Biofuel metagenome 4 (v2) (version 3) | ecosystem: Engineered > Bioreactor > Anaerobic > Unclassified ...
TGACACAAATTAGCGAGGCCATTAACATGCGCCTCGTTCACACGATTCCTCTGTAGTTCAGTCGGTAGAACGGCGGACTGTTAATCCGTATGTCACTGGTTCGAGTCCAGTCAGAGGAGCCAAATTTTAGTTTCAGGACATCCCAGCGAGTCCGGAGACGTTTAAAAAACAAGAACTTATCTTTACCCGGTTGTCCTGTGAAGGATTACCGGGTTTCTTGACATCCATAGTTTTTGGGGGCTTAATCGGGGGCCTCACGGTTCGGTGAGAAAATGGAGCCCCCCGCTATGGCATTAACAGATACCGCTATCCGCAAGACTAAGCCCACAGAAAAACCCTTCAAACTGGCAGACAGTTCAGGACTGTACCTGCTGATCAAACCCAACGGCTCGAAACTCTGGTACATGAAGTACCGTATTGACGGGAAAGAAAAGAAGCTGGCCTTTGGCCCCTATCCAGATGTTTCCCTGTTTAAGGCGCGACAATTACGTGATGCCGCACGCGCCAGAGTGCGTGAAGGGGTAGACCCTTCTACGGATAAAAAGATCGCGCAACAGAAAAAGAAAAACGGTCATACGTTCCGCCAAATCGCCATGAACTGGCACGGTGAGCACAAACGCTGGTCTGAACATTATGCAAACACCATCCAGCGCAGGCTGGAAATGTATGTTTTCCCGGATATCGGGGATAGCCTTATCGATCAGATCAGCACGGAGACGCTGTTATTCACCCTGCGTAAAGTGGAGAACAAAGGCTTTCTGGAGATCACCGCGCGGCTGAAAAACTACGTGACTGAAATCATGCGCTATGCAGTGAAAAAGCAGCTACTCAAATCAAACCCGGCGCTGGATCTGGACGGCGAATTTACCCCGCCGGAAACCAGCCATTACCCGGCCCTGCCGCTGGATAAGTTACCTGAACTGTTAACCCGGACAGACAGTTACTGCGGCAGGTTGCTGACCCGATACGCGCTTAAACTGTCGCTGCTGTTCTTCGTGCGTTCCAGTGAGTTACGCTTTGCCCGCTGGAGTGAGATCGACTGGCAGCAGAAATTATGGGTGATCCCGGAAGAACGGGAGCAGATTGAGAACGTCAAATTTTCCCATCGCGGTACAAAAATGAAAACACAGCACATCGTTCCGCTGTCCGATCAGGCTATTGCTATCTTAAAACAGATTGAGGCGCTTTCCGGTCATCTGTCCTTCATTTTCCCCGGCGAATACGATCAGGATAAATGCATGAGCGACAATACCGTTAACAAGGCGCTGCGCGTGATGGGCTACGATACTAAAAAAGAGATCTGCGGCCACGGCTTCAGGGCGATGGCGTGCAGTGCGCTGAGTGAGTCGGGGTTGTGGAGTAAAGAAGCCATTGAAAAGCAGATGAGCCATCAGGAAAGAAACAGCGTGCGGGCGGCCTATATTCATAAGGCTGAATATCTGGAAGAACGGATCGCGATGATGCAGTGGTGGGCAGATTATCTTGATGCAAATACTGGCGGATATATTTCACCTTATCAGTTTGCCAGTCGGCTGAAAAAAGTGTCGTAATACAACGGGTTATTAAAGGGGAAACGGGTGTTTCCCCTTAAGTGCGTTTCAATCCGTGAATTATTTCAGCAGATCAATCAACCGCAGCAGAGCCAGTAACAGCTCCAGTACGGCAATGAGCACAACCAACTTACGCGTTAGTGTGTCCATTCGCTCTCCTTTTGAAAGGAGCGCAACGCCTGCATCTTACCCTTACACTGCCTGTCGGTGCAGGATTACATCTGCCAGGATTGTATTATCACGCTCCAGACCGGGGCACTGCCTGCGGCACCACCCGTCCGGCAGTCAGGGCTTGAAATCGGTCTGGTCTGAAACGTGATAACCCTAGCGTCTGGCATTATAAAGACCGGGTGTGTTTGTTTGCAACGGGAAACAAAGCGGGTTAAACTTATCCGGCTAGGATTGTATTATCACGCAACGCCGCTCAGGTCGCCATCCGCAGCCTGAGAGCGAAAAATAGAGAACCCTGCCTCACCAGCAGGGTTTTTTATTTTCTGCGATCGTCCTTCCAGAGGGTCTCTTGATGTTGGCGGCTAATCGCGGTATCTTTTAGCCGTACCTGCAAAATCAGGTGCCGGGATTGACCTCCTGAAAATACTTCATCGACGACACAAAGGCGCGTCAGCGCTTTTTTTGTGTCGTGCGTTCTGCTACACCTCAATGGTGGGCCGGGCGGGGGCGCTGCAAAGCGCGCCGGTGTCGATGAGGCCGGTAAGGTCAACCCCGTCCGGTTCCACCACCCACGAGATTGACCTCTCAGGTGGTGGTGATAAACACTGCTCATCGGAGGTTGCCCTATGGCTACAACCCTCAACCAGACTCACCCGTTACTCACCGTTCCATTTAACGCCGCCACAGACTTCACCGTACTGGCAGAGCACTGCAAACAGTTTGCCGAAACGCTGATCGAACACGACGATCCGACATTGCAAATGGCGCTCTGCGGCAGACTTAACGCCTGTCTGAAAATGCTACAGCCCTCACTGCTCGATCCAATCCCGGATCATATGATCGACAGCCTGACCGTTGATACACTTCCCACCTGTTCACCGCGTTTCGATCCTGAATGTACCGAGCTTTGCCACTACTGCCTTGCCCTGACGCAGATACTGGCGGGACAGGGATTGTTATCTGAAACCCGGGATTACCTTGGCTGCCTGCTGTACGACCTGATCCACTATTTCTCTGATGAAATCACTGCCCCGCGCTGGCTGCGCACCGCCGATGGAGTGAAGTTCATTGATGGCGTGGAGGTAAAGATATGATGCAACCAGACTGGCACTCTGCTGACATTATCGCGGCGCTGAAAAAGCGGGGAACGTCGCTTTCTGCACTTTCCCGTCAGGCGGGGCTGGCCTCCTCCACGCTGGCGAATGCACTGATAAGGCACTGGCCCAAAGGTGAGAGACTGATAGCTGAAAAGTTAGGCATTGCGCCTGAGCAGATCTGGCCTTCCCGTTACCGAAAGCCGGAATACCGTCAAAGCTAAAACGACTCTCCCGATCTTTTGTCAGCTTTGCTGGCGAAAGATCGGGAGAAGACAAGCGAAGCGCGGCAGACGACCATTCACAAAATGACGAAAAAATCCACAAACAACTCAATTTCCAGAAAAAAGGTTTCCCCTTTTCATTCGCGAAAACCGGGTGTAATCTCCCTTCTGCTCTATGCTGTCGTTGACAGCTCCCTTTGCTTCTCAACCTGAAAGAAGCACCTGTTATCAGGACGGTTGATCCCTTTACCGGTGCAGACCTCTGCAAACACCGGGTCGCAGGACATCGCGGCGGAGGCCCGAAGTTATACACGCTACATCCTTTTACTGCGCCAGTTCGCTGGCTGCTGTTTCACTTTGCCGGGATCTCCCGAGTTTCCGGCTCATCTGTACTTGCTGAATTTCAGCGCCTTTTACCTGCGCCAGATCTCTGGTCAATGCTGCACTGCACCGGAAACGCTCCGGTAACTCCTGTACCTGCGGCCACACCAGCGCCTTTTACTTTACGGGCTGCGGCCTGCATTGCCGCGAGGCTTTGCTGCCGCGTGACCGTAAACCTGCACCAGAATCCGCGATCTTTCACGCACGGCACCCGACCAGTGCGTCACTTTCGTCGCGCAAAGCGACAAAGTGACGCACAACCACCACACCGCGCCATGCCCCTGTTTTCGGGGTTCCGGTGTTCATTCCCGAATCTGACACGCCTTTTTTAGGCCGCTGTCAGCAAGAAAGAGGAGAAAAAGATCGATACCGAGGGGGGCATGACGCCCCGGAGAATCCCCTGCTCACGCAGGCAGCCCGTACCGCGTACTGGCTGAAACTCCCTATACCTCAACAAGCTGCCACTCCGGCGTGAAGGTATCGTTCTGGCACAGCCAAAAAGCATACGCCGGAGACTGTTTGTGTTTTCAAATCATGGGGGAAGTGTATGGGGAAGTTAGGCGGTGAAATGAAGGCGCTGGCGAAACACTGTGGCGGTAGTTATAAAACGGTGAACGATCGTATCCACATCGTGCAGCGTTTCGACCACCATTTACGGGCGCTGAACGTCCAGATCCAGCGCGTGGCGCAGATTAAGGTTCGCCACATTGAAAACTACATTCATGAGAGACTGGCGCAGGGGATCGGCAAACGCACGCTACAGAATGAAATGGCCTCGTTACGTGCCGTACTGCAACAGGCCGGGCGTAAGCAGGTGGCAGAGCATGAGCGGTTGACGAATAAATCGCTGGGGCTTTCTGAAGCATCGCGCAACGGTACGCGGCAGGCTATTACGCAGGAGCATTACCGCCATGTACTTGAAACGGCTCGCGCAAAAGATCAGGGGTTGGCGGCGGCGCTGGAACTGGCGCGGCTGATGGGATTGCGCTCACAGGAGGCAGTGCAGAGCGTGCAGTCTCTGAAAACATGGAAACAGGCTGTTGAACGGGGCTATACGCACTTAACCGTAGTCTTCGGCACCAAAGGCGGGCGGCCTCGCGAAACGGTGATTCTGGATGCTGGCGCAGTGAAAAAAGCGCTGGATAATGCGTTAGCTGTTGCAGAAAGCCGTAATGACCGACTGATCGACAAGCCGGATCTGAAAAGTGCGATGGATTACTGGCACAATCAGGCAAAACGAATTGGCCTGATTGGCGCATATTCTCCGCATTCGCTACGTTATGGGTGGGCGCAGGATGCCATCCGTCATTATCTGGCGCAGGGGTTTAGCGAGAAAGAGGCACTGGCAATGGTGGCGATGGATCTGGGGCATGGTGATGGGCGTGGGCGGTATGTGGCGCAGGTGTATGGATTACAGCGAGAAGTATGAGCCGTTTTAAAGACGGTATTCCTGCTCGTCGCTATAACCCCTTACCATGGAATTGCCAAGTAGGTACTCTGGAATGGGGCACTACGCTTACCACATTTATTGGCGCACCAAGCAAGCCACGCGACTACTCTGTTTATGTGACAAACAGTAGAAAAATATACAATCAATCGCTTCACTCAACCCCAACAGCACAATATACTAACAGTAGGTTGTAGACTGAGAGCATTGAAGGGGTTATAACTATCTTAAAGATCACAGCATTTTATCAGAGCGAATTATTTATAAACTGGCAATATCCTTCTTCCATACGACAGGGTCTATGGAGACAGTTTATCTATTAAGAAAATATTCATTTCATAGCATATGAGGTTTTGTTCATGCACGTCGTTTACGGAGAAACTATTAACGATGTAATAATGAAGATCCTAGAAAAAGTGCTTACTGATGGTGTCAGCATATCGACTAGGAACGGTGATGCTATAACTATCTACGATGTTAGTATGATCTTGCGAAACCCAAGATCAAGACATTTAAGTTTAGTTGGTCGAAAAAATAACATATTCTCCACTTTTGCTGAAGCCATGTGGGTTCTCGCTGGAGATAACCGGATTAAACCATATCTAACTTTTTTTCTCCCAAGAGCACCTGAATATTCAGATGATGGGGTCATTTGGCGAGCAGCTTATGGCGAAAGACTCTACGCTCATGGGCAACTCGAAAATGTGATACAACAATTCAAAAAAGATGGAATTTTTACCAGACGAGCAGTTATTAGCCTATACATGCCTGACCGAGACACTAATGACAGTCTTAGGCACATATACAACTTAGAGAATAGCGTCGACATACCCTGTAATAATTTAATACATTTTTTTATTACTCCAGACAAAAAATTAAACGTTAAAATCATTCAAAGAAGTGGAGATCTGATATTTGGTGTAAGCAATATAAATATATTTGAATTTAGTTTACTTCAAGACATTGTGCTATCTGTATTACAGAGGGAAGTTGATAGTCAAATTACGATGGGATATTTGCATCAATCAGTAACAAACCTTCACATATATGAATGTAGAATAAATCAAGCCAACGAGATACTTAAAAACAAAGAAAAACAAATAACAAATCTAATAAATGACGATGATATATCGTTCCCATCTTCACTAATTGGCATAAAATCATTATTCAATGATATTGTTTCATTTCTTAATATAATAATAACAACCGCCCCTCAGAAAATAAGCACAATAGACAAGGAAAGCGAGAAACTAAAAAAAATATTTGTAAAACATGCAATAAATACTGAAAGAAACCTGCTCTGGGGATATGCAGAAGCGGCGTTGTCATATATATATCAAAAAAGATTCAATCAGCCAATATCCTTGACAACTGCATTAAGTAATGATTTCAATTTAAGCGTAACTTCAAATTATTTTAATAAAAATAGTAAGGAAAGAATATGAAAATTGCATTCATGGGGGTATCAGGCAGTGGAAAAGACTTTCTCGCCAATTATCTAATATCCGTTCATGGTTTTATTAGATTATCATTTAGCGATCAACTAAAAAAATTGGCTAATTATATTTATCCATGGATGAAAAAAGATTATGCGCCTGAAGAAAAAATGCTACCACTAAATGTTAACTTACCTACAGGTGAATTAATTTGTCACTCACCAAGAGATATATGGCTAAGTCTAAATAGTTTAAGAGACATTGAAGAAAAGATATTTATTAGAATGTTATCAGAAGAACTGAAAATTTTAGAAGATAACGGCAAAATAAATAAAAAAATAATAATTACTGATATAAGATCTAATGCAGAATTCATGTGGTGCAAAAACAATCAATTCATTATAATCCATATAGAAAGGGAAGGTAATAATTATAAAGAATATGATATTGATAAGCATGTAATTGAGAACAAAATAAAATCAGACTATCATTTCAGTAATAATGAAAACGGAATAGATAGCTTTAAACGTTTCTTTGAAGAGGTATTGCTGAATGGATTGTAAAAATGATCAGCTTTTTTGTAATGTAAGAGAAATAAAAATCAAAACTGCTAAGCCTCTTTTAAATGAAAGTGTCATTAGGGAGTGGTTTTATCATCAGAGAGAGAGAACATCGATATATTACAAGAAAGAAATACTTAATCTTCCACCTTATTGGACAAATGACAAAATTTTGAGAGATTATAAGTTTGTAAACACTAAAAGAACGTGGGACAGAGAAACAATATGGCTATTAAATAATGTAACAAATAATAACAATGTAAGTTATGAAAATAAAATTCTCAATTCATTCTTATTCAGGGTAATAAATAAAGGTGACACATTGAATGCCATTGGTGCACCATTTGATTTTTCAAAAATGACCATCATTGATATTGACAAAACAATTAGAGATAAAGTTGAGAACATATCATCAAAAAAACCAGACTATGTTTTTTTTAATGCTGCTTATATTTTGGGTGGGCCAAAGGTTAACTTTGGCAGATTCTTAGAGGAAAAAAAGAATGATATTGAAAAAAACATGATTATTAGGATGATAAAATTTGTTTTTTATAATCAAGATAAAATAGTAAATGGCGTAAAATCTTCGGCAAATCAGTTCGAAGTATTTAACCATCTTAAGTCATTTTCAGGAATTGGTGATTTTCTTGCTTATCAAATTTTTGTAGATTTAACATACATAATAAACTTTCCTTTTACAGAAATGAATTTTGTTATTTCAGGTCCAGGATGTGAAAGAGGAATAAATTGGATTTTTTCTGATAGAGACGGAATGAATAGCGAAGAGTGCCTATTTTGGTTTACTATTAACCAGAATAATATTGCAGAAAGATATAATGAACGATGGGACATGGATGAGATCTTTCACTTCCTACCTAAAGAAGAAAGAGTTTATAGTTTGATGGATATGGAAAACAGCGGCGCATGTGAGATAGATAAAAGATGTAGGACTAAGTTTGGTAACAAAAGACCAAAACAAAAATATCATTACAAAAATAATAACTTAAGATTACTTTGATAACACCTAGAGATTAGGAAGGATTTAATAAATGGCTAAAGAAATTAAAAAAAATGTTTTTGTTAGTCATCATCACAAAGATGATGCTAGTGTTGATGGCGTTTCTCGTTTAGCTGCAGCAAAAGGTTATCAGCTACGTAATAGTTCTGTCAGAATGAAACCTGAAAACCAGAGACGTGCAGATGAAAAAAAAATTAGCGATAGAACGATAGCACGCCTACTTAGAATGAAAATGAGATGGGCTGGTCAAGTTATAGTGGTTATCGGGAAAGAAACACATACAAGGCCTTGGGTAAACTGGGAAATTCAAGCAGCTCATCAACTTGGAAAACCAATCATAGGTGTGTATGAGAATGGTTTAAAAGGAGAAGTAAAACTACCAGAAAATCTCGAAAAATATGCAACTACTATCGTTGCCTGGAGAAGCGATGCCATTATCAACGCATTAGAAGGAAAAACGAGCTTTGAAAAACCCGATGGAACAGAACGGGGTAAAGGGCAAGGAGGTAATGTCGTATGCTAATTGAACCTAACTCTCATCTTTATGCTTATATAATAACACGAGATTTTGGTTTTGCCCCTAACCCATTTCATGGTTATTGTACTTTAGCAACATGCAAACCTGGAATTAGAAAATCTGCTAAAGTGGGGGATTGGATATTAGGAGTTGGAGGAGCTAATTTAATAAAAGTTAAACATAAATGTATCTTGTTAATGAAAGTTACTGAAAAAATTAGCTTTAATGATTATTGGAGAGATACCAGATTCTCTATCAAAAAGCCTGCTAGAAATGGTAGCCATGTACAGATGTTGGGAGATAATATCTACCATCAAAATGACAATAATCAATGGATTCAAGAAGACTCTCATCATAGCAATGCTGATGGCTCATTTAATATGACCAATCTAAAACGTGATACTACTGCCAACCAAGTGTTGATTTCAGATCATTTCTATTATTTCGGTGATAAAGCAGTTGAAGTAGACTTAGACTCGATTGGGTATCATGGAGGTATAGGCTATAAAAAGATCCTCTTAGAACAATCTATACCCGCAAATGATCTTATAAAAAAAATAGAACTTGAATTTCGCAGTGACAAAAATTTAGTTATATCTGACCCATGTCAATTTTCTGATTACTATAAACGTGTTGATCAAGGAACGGGAGAGATCTATTTATAAACACACCTATTTTAGTTCAATTTTTTGGTTTCCAGTATTTAAGCACCAACTGGTACCATCCCTGCATCAATTTTGGGGGATTCATGGGGCGCTCGTTGTTATATTTGGTTTACCAACGCTCCATGATTTTCCTCTATTCCCATATTAGATATATTGCTTACTTAGGCTGCGCGATAGTCCTACCTAATATTATTTTCCTGCATTAACTGATAGACAGCAGTTTTCGACGAAACAAACTAGAATAGGTTCTATCACGTGCAAATAACGGATCATATTGCCCCTGCTGATAAATGATTCTTGCGGCGGCACCTGTCGTTGAGAGAGGCAGCACAGCAGCGTTAGGATGGAATTCCGTAAATAGTTTATGCTCCTCATAGATGCCCTCCATGCCGCCGATGATCACAGCTGCGTTGAAATTTTGACTTTCGATCATTGCACGCCTCATGGCTGTCAAACTAGCCTCTCTGTCATTTTTAACCGCAGGCACCATGTGTACGTTGACGAAATTTTCCAATTCTGGAGGCAAGCGCCCCTCAAATAGTTTACTTTGGTAAATTGCCAACCGATTACGATCCAGGCTGGCCTCACGTGAAAATAACGCCAAGAGAGGAGTTATTGCTGGATGACCACCACACGTAATTCGTCCAATCGGCAACACTACTTCAACTAACGCTTTTATCGCTTCCCGGATAGCAAGAACATCAGCAGTATCGAAAAATGCTCGATCACGATTGGGCAAAGGTACGCTGGCAGATAGAAATATCTCTATCACGCAATGAACTCCTTCAGAAATTGGGGAACCTTCGACATCTGTATGGCCCTGATCGGTAAATAGGAATCAAGCCAATCTAGATGTGAGAGCCAAGTTTTCAGTACGCCCCTGTTGTCATAAATCATCCATATCTCCTTCGTTTCAACAACATTATGAGTGATGGCTTCGAAAACTTCATTGATACGATCAGAGGTAGGTATACCCACTGCTGGCACTATAGCGAGTCCCCTTTCTGACTTGGATTCAAGAGAAATCCAGCCTTCAATCTGAACGATTGGATTAAACCCCTCATCGCGGGCTGCGTCGCAAAAGTTATCAACTAAATATCGGTGGCGGGCAGCGATTGCCGGTGCGCGCAGTCGCTCGACCTCGTCACATATTCTTTTCACCAGTCCCTTTGTTGCCCAACGACCCCGCATAGGAAGACATCCAACAAAGTCGCTACGCTTAAGCTTCATGAAGTGACTGAAAGATGATGCTGGATCTTCCTTTTGCCCCGGCCATAGAAGATGCAAGATTTGAACATTGGTCGCATTAGCGCGAGCCAGTTCTTCGGAAGTCCAGCGGCCTTCTCTGAATCCAGGAGTGTCGATCAGAACCACGACATCGGAATCCGACATCCTGTGCCAAAGTTGAGATTGGAAATCTGCGGCAGGAGGTACCGACCTCACGTCAATAAAAACGTCAAAACCGCGAGCATCTAGAGCATCGTACAATCGATCGGCTAGGGGCTGAGAGCCAGCCCGCTTGTAGCTGATGAACAAACGTCGCTCACGTCTTAACAACCGGAAAGTCTCGAGAACTAACGTGACTAGACGGTCGATTCCTTCATCGTTGGAGCCCAACACAATAGCGTTTATGTGTCTTAGCTGCGGCGGAATTTCTTCATGTACTTGAGACAAATCTGAGACGATCGGAGCGATAACATTCGAATCATCAATCAATTCTGTAACAAGTGCCGTATCGGCAGTATTTTCTGGAGAGCCGAAAAATATTGCCATCGTCGGTAACTTTAAGCTGCGGTCAGCTGCGTTGAATTCGTAGAAGTACTTGATCGAGCAAGTAGGGATCCCCAGTTTCTGAAGCGCCGAATCAATATTATGACGTAGGCCATTATCATTCCCATTGGCCGCACCAAGCATAATAAGCTGGTATGGAGATCTTATATTTGAAGTATCGCTCATCGGCCAGCCATTTCCGCAGCAGTTTCAATCTGACCTGCCCCCAGGATTAGATACAACCTTCAGTTAGTAATGTCGGTTGGTTTTGCTTCATATTTCCCATTTCGCCAGTCCGCTGCAAATTCAGCTGGAGTCTGGTAATCCAGGGATGAATGTGGACGGCACTCGTTATAATCCTGCCGCCAGTCATTAATCGTTTTCCTGGCATAAACAATATTGCTGAACCAGTGCTCATTCAGGCACTCATCTCTAAATCGTCCGTTAAAACTCTCAATAAATCCGTTCTGAGTCGGCTTGCCTGGCTGGATAAGACGCAGTTCCACACCATGCTCAAAGGCCCATTTATCCAGTGCGCGACAGGTGAATTCAGGTCCCTGATCGGTTCTTATCGTAGTCGGATAACCGCGAAACAGCGCGATACTGTCCAGAATACGCGTGACCTGTACGCCTGATATCCCGAATGCGACGGTAACTGTCAGACACTCCTTCGTGAAATCATCCACACAGGTCAGGCACTTGATCCTGCGACCGTTGGCCAGTGCGTCCATAACGAAATCCATCGACCAGGTCAGGTTCGGCGCATCCGGACGCAGAAGCGGAAACCGTTCTGTCGCCAGCCCTTTACGGCGTCGTCTGCGCTTTACGCTCAGCCCATTAAGGTGGTAAATACGGTATACCCGCTTGTGATTGACGTGAAGACCCTCCCGACGCAGTAGCTGCCAGATGCGCCGATAACCAAAGCGCCTGCGTTCAAGCGCCAGCTCAGTGATACGCCCTGATAAATGTGCATCAGCAGATGGACGCTGGGTGTCATAACGGCAGGTCGACAGGGACAAACCTGTAAGCCTGCAGGCACGACGTTGCGACAGACCGGTCGCATCACACATCAACACCACGGCTTCCCGCTTCTGGTCTGTCGTCAGTACTTTCGCCCCAGAGCCACCTGAAGCGCCTCCTTATCCAGCATGGCTTCGGCAAGTAGCTTCTTGAGGCGGGCGTTCTCCTCTTCAAGAGATTTAAGCCGCTTCACCTCAGGAACTTCCATGCCACCAAACTTCTTGCGCCAGGTGTAGAAAGTGGCATCGGAAATGGCGTGCTTACGACAGAGCTCCCGGGCAGAAACCCCGGCTTCCGCTTCGCGGAGAATACTGATGATCTGTTCGTCGGAAAAACGCTTCTTCATGGGGATGTCCTCATGTGGCTTATGAAGACATTACTAACATCGGGGTGTGTTAATCAACGGGGAGCAGGTCAAATCCACCCGCCAATATTTTTTCTGCCATCTTGGCCAATGAAATCGTAGCTCAGGCAGTGAGTTGACAGTGGGACTACGTTGTTCGTTTTTGGCGCAGTGAACCATAGATCCCCCTCCGAAATTGCAAGAGTATAATCTGCATAAGCTACCCACTTTCCGCCTTTCCATTCGGCGAGATAGATGCCATGCTCGGTTCTATAAAGGCCCATCTGTGCTAATGGATCAGCCCCCTTTATAGATGTCTCCTTGTCTTTGTTTTGGACCCCGTGAATGTAAACGGTAAGTAATCCATTTCCTTTGATGACGCTACGGGCAATTTCATAGCGTACCCACCGACGTTCCCATGTTTGGGTTCCAGCAAGGACACAGGTAACAGAAGTGTTGTCTAATCCCTTGCGGAGAAAAGTTTTTAGTGCATTGTCACTCTCTCTTTTCGATGCCTCAAACACGCTGCTATCAAAGAAACCCCGGTCTTCCTCATTGGCTTCCCTAACAACCCAACTGTTACGGACATTCCAAGCGCGCCAGACATCAGGCCCATAGTGAAAGGAAAAAAATGTTCTACATGGCATTTTGACTCCATTTATCATATTTAAGCCCGTGTCAGCCAGGGAGATAGCCTAGCTGTCGCCAAATCAGGGGATTCAGTCCGTGCCCTTGGCTTAACACCGAAATTACTTACCAGCAGCTTCAGCAACGGCCTCAACCCACTTCCCTAAGTTTTCTCGACCATTTCCTTTGTTCCATAAATAGTGAGGGGCACCAGGAACACGAAGCGAACAGCAGTCGGTAGTGTTCCCTTTCAGATCTGCGATTTTACTGATATCAATTGTCAAGATGCCATTGCCGCGCTCAATGCTTTGCTCAATCTCGTACTTTACCCATTTGCTCTTGTCTGTTGTGGCTCCAATAAGAACTACAGTGACGCTCGTACCGTAAAGCTGATCGTTTATCCATTTCTTAATGGCAGAATCTCCCTTACGCTCAACTTCTTCGAAATCAGCTTTGTCGATGAAACCCACCTTGGTGTCAGAAGCGATCACGTTGCTGTTTCGTACATTCATCGCACGTTGTACGTCTTCATACTGGAAACTAAAAAATACTTTTCTTGTCATTATTTTATCCTTAGATGAGGGATAGGAGAGAGAGTATGACGTCATGGGCATGAGCCAAGTCAGTATCTTGGGAACCCAGTTTATGAAGTAGAGGAGTGATCTTCTTGCCTTGCTGGTACTTCGATTCGTCATAGGTATTAATTACCTCTTGCCACAGTTCGGCTGAGATCGAACCGGTAATACCAACCGGAATAACAAAAAGACCGTTAGCTATTGCAATATCAAACTCTTCACGCATGCCATTGGATGGCACCACAGCCCCTGTCTTATCCAACTTGTTACCAAATAGAAAGAGAGCAACACCTGCGTGAGCAAGCATGTTACGGCGGTACTCGGTCCAGAGCTCAGGTAAAGCACGTTCACCTGACTGACTCTGGGGAAAAGGGCGAAGGACTAATTGATCACTGTCGAGACGACCACCATTCATAATGGTTTCTTCGAGTACACCAGTGATGACAGCACTGCCGATTCCCAGACCGAATCCTGAGATAACACGGTACTGCTGTTTACTGATAGCTTTGCTTAGTCTATAAACAAACTGTTCCGCCTCTGACGCGCTCCAGGGAGTGTAGTCATGAGCGGCACCGGATATAAAAATGGTTTTACGTTTGTGGCGGCGTTCAATTTCTCTCAGGATATCGGTGATTTCAGAAAACTCATCAACACTTACAACCTTGATCCCAACCCGTAGCAATTCATGCCTGAAGAGTTCTTCTTTGCGTTCACGATATTCGAAATCGGCCAGTTCTTCACCTTCCTGTTTGCTAGCCTTACGGAGGATGCAATAGTGCTGACGCTGGTCCTGAGCAAATTGAATTCTAACTCGACTCAAAATGTACTCAAGGTTCGGATCAGTGAAGCTGAACCCCAAAAAAAGAAAAGTTTTAGCTATCAGGTCACCGCTGAGGGCAGTAATGAACGGCTGCATCTTTATGTGATAGCGTTCATAATCATCCCGGATCAGCACAGCCTCTGATGCGTGATCAACATCTCCATGCATTTTGTAAACGACAGCATCTCGCTTGGGACGGGTAGTTGCTAATTGCTTATTGGTGTACTTGACGTCAGGAATTTTACCATTTCGTTCAAGCGAGCTCTCTATAAGCTTGTCGTAGTTTGTAGTCCAATAGGTCTGGATTGGTAGTCTGGCTAGAATTTCATGATTCTCAGTTGGTGCTAAACCAGATGAAAATTCAGAGACAAGCATCTGATTCAATTTCGAGCGGTTTGCCGCATTGGCATTAGCATGGTACTGAGCAAGGGTCACCAAATCCCATTCTCTTTCAACATCAAGATCTAAGTCGTCAGCGATTGGTTTCAACAGTGACTTCCAATCTACAAAGCCCGCTGATCGGGATAAACCAGCACCTGCAAAAACTGCAAGATTGCCCTCGTCTAGCTCTTTAGACAGACTGTCGATGAGGCGCAGAAGTTCTCTTTTCATATTTTGATTCTTTGCTGATTAGAATTAAAGATAGCGAACCCACTTGCCATTGCCACGAGTATCAAAAAATGCAAGGTCAGAAGTACCAGTAGATACATCGATTTTGTTATAGAGATTCAGGTATTCGTTACCATAGAAATGTCCCAAATTGTCTCGGGTGGGGACAATAGCGATACGGTCATAGATCTTTTTACCATCCGCAAAACCGATTTCCCATGGACACCAGCGTGATGCCATTGAATGCTGTGTTGCGAGAAAGAAAAACCAATCGGCGCGAACAATGGCTGCTTTGATATTGGAGGCTGTCTCAGAGTTCGGTTTCTCAGGCATTGTCTGATCTTGCCAGTCGATGTAGACATCCCATCCTTGATTATTCAGCAATTCCTGTAGCCCTAGCGCAAGTTGGGCATCCTTATGGCTGTGGCTTAGAAAGGCTGTGGGCTGACCAAGGCGTTTGGTTAACTGCCTCTGCGCAGAGCGGCGTTGGCCTGCGTTAAGAAGGTCTGACTGGAGAATCGGCATTATTAATCCTTTCTTGATCCTGTTAGTTCAAGCATTTAGCATTAAACCCAAGATGCCGTCATTAAGCAAAATCAATATCAAGAATATGCCTCGCACCTCAGATTCCTTTTCAGATAATTATCTCAGAAGGCGAGCGTATTGTATCCAACACGATGAGTAGAATGCCGCTATCTTTGATCTGAATCCGTTTGCTATTGGCATAAGGCCGATTGTCATGTTTATCTACGGACATAATTACAAGTAAAATGTGATGAAAATCAAATTTTAAAGCAGCAATAACATTTGGGGCCTTATTGAGGGCCTCATTTTAACTTTCAAAAATAAATTAATTAAAATTCAAATGGATACATTACATGTCGTATCCAGTCAGAGGAGCCAAATTTAAGAAGCCTGCTTAAGGAAACTTAAGCAGGCTTCTTGCTTTTCTGCGTTCTGAAAAATTGCCCGGCAGCGCTGAGCTTACCGGGCTGACAGAACCCCTCACCTAGATCTGGTAATCAATTGCGGCTTCTTCTGGCTCCATGACCTGGCGTTTAATCTCATCCACCGACAACCCGGCATTGCACAACTCAATAAACCGCCACACGTAGTTGCGCTGCAACTGGCCCCGCTTGA
>Ga0183095_11525_pt1 | contig 15961 bp, 9 predicted proteins | sample BioMet4_FD_130346 | JGI IMG/M metagenome (GOLD analysis project Ga0183095, IMG submission 130346) | Microbial communities from bioreactor (seeded with sewage sludge) at LBNL, California, USA - Biofuel metagenome 4 (v2) (version 3) | ecosystem: Engineered > Bioreactor > Anaerobic > Unclassified ...
ACGTTACCGGAATATGACCAACGTTCAGGGAACTGTGGAATCATTCGATGCCGAAAACAAGAAAATCGTTTTGAGAGTCGATGAGAATGATTATCTGCCGGAGAGTCCGGAGATAAAAAGCATCAATTTGGCCAGTTGGTCGCAAGGCTACTCCCCGGATGGACGGCTTTACGAACCTGCCTGCAATATTGTATGGGACCCCAGGAAGTTCCGTGCTCTCGGCGGAAATCGCTATGAAATTCCGTATTTCTCTGATCGTCTCGACCGCGATGTGCCAGTCGGCACCCGCCTTGCATTCCCGCTTCGTCAGGATTGGCCCGGAAATCTGCGGATCATTCTCTCAAAATTTGTCACGATCAAAAATGTGACCGTCAACAACTCCTATTCCTCTGCGATTGGTTCTGTCATGTCCAGCGCAACTTCGTTGGTGGATACCAAAGTTGTCCCGGCTCCTAATCGTCTGATCTCCAGTGCTGCAGATGGTTTCTTCTGCGACAATAACAAAATGGGCCCTTATCTTGAGAATTGCCAGATTATCCGGATCGCAGACGACGGGTTTAATGTACTTCATTTTCTTATGCCAGTATTGGACTACAAAGAGAATGAATTGATCTTTGAACCGCTTAATTTTTTGGTAGGAAATCACTTCTGTATTCCTGGGGAGCCAGAGCGCCAAAACATTGATAGTTATCCAATCGCAGTGATTGATGGTGGAAATGGACAAATTAAGATGATTGGTCGAATTCAGAAAGTTTCCACAGACGCCGGCAATGGCATGCGCTTAGTGATGGATCGCAACATTCCGAACAACGTCGTTTCCAAGAAGATGGTTCAGGAAAAATCAGTCGGAGAAACAAAGCGGCCTTTTGATCTAATTGTTCCCTTGAATTACGGGGTTGGGACAGTTATTACAGGCTGTGTCTTTGGGTACAATCGTCACAATGGACTAACTCTGCAAGCAAATTCTATTCTAGTTGAGAATACAAAAATTACAGATTGCAGCGATTTTGCGGTTAATTTTTCGATCGGCGCGGATCCTTATGGTTGGAAAGAGGGACCTGGTGCCAATCTGGTCATTTTCAGGAACAATACTCTCTCCAATTGTTTAGTGGGAATTAATAGTTTCTCGATTAGTTGCTTGTGGCAGCGCCCCTTCGTTTGTCAGATGCGTTTCGGACTTGTGGAAAATTGCAAGATAGTGAATTGTAAAACTCCATTCGATTTGGACAATATTACAGACTTTACATTCCGCAATATTGAAGTGACGGATTCCGGTAAGACATTTTCCATTTCCACGCCCGGAGACTTAAATTTTATCAATGTCAACTTGAATGGTCATCCGCTTGCCGATTCGAATTTGAAAATAAATCCTTCTCGAGTCAATGGCAGGATCGTTTGTTCCTCGAAATAATCGCACCTCTTCCATCCCCGGTTTTGGGATTACAATCAAGCCGGGATGGATATCCGCGGCATTTGCAAAAATCTATCGTGCCAGAGATCTATCGCCATTCGACAGAACTCGCTTTCTATAATTTGATTATGACTTAATTGATATGGAACTTGCAAGTAATCAGTATAAAATTTCCGCTCTTGCTCGCCAATAGACTTCGGTTTCGGCGAACAGAGTGCCGCGCCGGGCCAACCCGGGCATCGGCGGTTCCGGTCAGATAACAGGGGGTGAACTCCTGTGATATTCTGTTATTTGCTCTCCTGCCAGAAGGAGAGTGCATTCGCCTGATTTCGCATCCGACGGACCTCTTTCGGGGAAAATGGAATGAAAAACGGAAGATTTATTTGAAATTTGCGCCGGGTGCGCTATATTTTACAGAACATAGTGTTGAGAGAAAACCATTTGTCATAACAGGAGCAGAAATGGGACAGCAGTTGAACAAAGTGATCAAGCGTCGCCGCCGCAAGGCCTACCTCGAACGCTGCAAGGCGAAAGTGCGCGCCGTCATCGCCGCCGTCGCGAAGAAAAAGTAACCTTTCCCCTTTCTCTTCCCTTTACTTTACCCCCTCCTGTTCCCCGTGCCGTGGGAGCGAAGGGGGTATTTCGTTTTCTTCCGGTTCCGGCGGAGGAATGATGCGGGCGAGGACGGCGCTTTGGGGAATTGGTCCGAAGGAGCGGCTGTCGAGGGACACTTCAGGGGCGTCGCCGAGGAGGAACAGGTTGCCTGGCGGTACGTCGAAGCGGTCGATGCGGGCGTGGCCGAGTTCTTCGGTCAGGTGGTAATATTTGAGATAATTTTCGGTCTGGACGAGCAGGTTGAACCCCTCGTCAAGGCGGAAGATGACGACCTCGTCTCCGGGCAACGCATAGATGCGTTTGAGCAGGGTTTCGCCGTCATGGCGGAACAGCACGACTTCGCCGCGGCGGAACGGGATGCCGCCGGAGAATGCCTGGCGGCGGCCGATCAGGAGGTTCCCGGTGTGATAGGTGGGAGCCATCGATTCCCCGCTGACCAGGATGAACCGCCAGGGCAGGAGTTCCGCCGCGGCGATCAGCAGAGCGCCGACCGCCGCCAGGAGATGAATCCGTTTGATCCGTCCATTTGTCATGCCGCGTCCTTCTCTTTATTGCCGGGATCACCATAGTGCGGGTTCGCCGCGGCCGCAACCCGCCCAATGAAAAGCGAACCGGATTCTCACACCCGGCTCACCGGGGCGAGAAGTCCCGGTGGCTGGCCAGGCCAGGTCCGGTTGCGGAACCGGAGCGGGGACCCTTCCTTTCCGGCCCGGATGCGGGTTTCGCAAACCTCTTCGCGGGGGAGGAAGAGGTTCTTGGAGGTTTCCTGGATGCAAGCCGACGATCTTACGTACGGCGGAAGAGAACCCGGGAGGCGGATTCTGAAGCGAAAAATCGGATTTTCTTCCCCGGTTAATTTGAATTTCCGGAAAACGGAGTTATTATATAAAGCAGATAAGCCAATGTAGCTCAGTCGGTAGAGCAATTCACTCGTAATGAATAGGTCGTCCGTTCGATTCGGATCATTGGCTCCAGTCTTATAAGCTTAAAATAGAGCGAGTTACAAATAAGTAGCCCGCTCTTTTTAATTCCAATAATTTCCCCTGATTTCGCTTGTTTTTGAAGAGCATACAGCTCAAATGGTCAAGTAATGGTCAAGTAACTTTTGAGCGGGAATGGTCAAGTGAAATGGTCAAGTAAATTCTTTTCCCATCCTGCCCTTCGACGAGCCAGCTTACTCACTTCCGGCAGGCATTTTGAATGGCAAAGCATCGCAGATTCCCCGAATGTCAAAAAACGTCTCAAAGATTCGAGCTCAACCGATGGCGCGATAGTTGGGGAGTCTGCCATTAATATAAAAAAGCCCTCCGAAGAGGGCCGAAGAACATTTGGGTGTTATCCTCGTAACAGATAAAACGGCTCGAATTTGGTTTTCCGCAATTTAGCCAGAACCGCCTCCTGCTCTTCAATTGAAATAGCGTTAGGACTGTAACCTTCTTCTACGGATTCTCCAAGTTCTTCAAGCATTCCGGTTTCAAACGGGCATACCCTGCCGACAGTCTCGAACAATTTCTCGGCATAATTTTCGACCAAAGCCTTGATCGCGTCAACGTCTTCTTCCGTATCGACGATCCGAAAGAAGGAGTAGCGCTCAGGATGCTTCATAACGAATTCAGTACACTCTCCGCCCAGAAACTCTCTTCGCTTGATGATGAAAGAATCTTCATCTTCATTCAGAATCTCACCATGATGGAGAAACATGTCAATGTCATCGCCATCGTTCGGAGCTAAAATCCGCCCGAAAACTTCGTCGCGCAGAAGATACACGGCGATCTTGCCGATATTGCACTCCTCCGTACTGCTGAAGTTGACAGACGAATCTTCCGGCGAATATAAGACGTTCTCTCCACGCTGAAGCTTCTTTCCGTAAACCGTGATTCCGTTGACGACCTGCATTTCTTTGTTTTTGCTGTTATTCATTTTTAAAATCCTTTTTGTGATGAGTTAATTCCGATATCGTCTCCAAAAGTTTCCGAATTTTCCGTTTGCCATATCGTATTTTGCGGTACGATAATTGAGGCATCGGCTTGGCCCATCATTAAGATGGCAGATGCGTTCTCATTTTTTTATGAGACCAATCTCCTTTCTTGTTGCGTTACGACCTTTACCCGAATTCTCAAGGCTCATTGCCTCTACCCTAGGATTACATTGCAAAAAAGCCCCCAAAAAAAGCGTAAAATTTCTTGTTTTACGTTCAAAAATTAGGATTGCATGAATTGCAAGGAAATTATCCGAGAAGGAGGGTAGAACCAGAAATAAAGGCAAGAAAAATGCCGAATAGATCATTCGGCAAAGGATGAAATCGTAGAGATAGAAAGGCGATTTTCAGTAGGCTTCGTCTTCTTCTTCGATATCGTCTCTATATTTGGAGTTGGCAACATCTTGAGAATATTGACCAACTCCTGTTCTTGAAGGATCAATTACTAGTTTCTTTTTTGTTCCATATCTTTTAACCAAAAGGGGAAGTCCAACATGTTTAAGTTCGACTTTTAGTCTTTCTAACTTGCGAAATACAGTAGAGAAGTGTATTCCCATGACCTTTGCAATTTTATGATTGTTTTTACCCTGTTGATTTAAAAGGTACATTTCCCACGTATCGGGAGAAATCGTCATCGAACTCAGTTTCCGTATATATTCCAGAAGCATGTAATGTGGCGTCTCCTCGGAAAGTTGCTTCAAATAAGAAATACCTCCAGGCGGCAACTCTCCTTTGATCTCTTCCTGCCTAATGAGCGATTCTTTTGATAATTCATGCAACTGATCGAGTTTCTCTTTTTGACTAACAGCGCTTTGGGATAGCGAGTTTATATCGTTTCTCATTTCAGCAATCTCATCAACTAACGGATCATCTTGTCCGTCGGATGCGATCTGCGACTGTTTCAGTTTCTCCTTTTCGACCTTAATCTTTAACTCATCCATTGAATATTGAAGGAAGGCAATTTCCTCATGCACGTCAAGCAGGTGATTACATTTCTTGCTCAGAGTTTCCCTAATAACAGGATTATCAATCAAATCAAGGGAATGGAAGAGGTCGTTGATTGCTTTTTGTCTGTCGCCAAGCTTTTTGACATATACCATTAATGATTCAAGATAGTCCCCTAGTTTGTCCAGTAAGTCTTGATGAGGAGTATCGAGGGAGGAGTATTTTACCGCATCCCCTGCTATGTCAAAGTTAATTCTTGCCCGAATGAGATTATATGCGTCAAGTTGGATATTTTCTTCGGAATGTATTCGTGTATAATTCAAAAACCAAACAATGTTTTCTGAGGTGATATCAAATTTATCTCTCAGTATATGCTTGAAAAGCTCACCTCCATCGGAAGTAGCCATAGCATCTTTTACCATACGTGAAAGTTTATCTTGCGGTATCGGCTCCGCGAAAACGGTTCTCGGAGCAGGTTCCGGCGTTTTCGAATTCTCATTGGTTGGATGCTTCTCGTTCATGGACAAGACCTCCTGTTATATTTTAACGTAAAGGTATCACAGCCAGTAAATCTTTTCAATCAGAAATTACCCAGGTTACGGATTTTAGCGTCAATAAACTTAACCCAGTAGATACTGGTAGTTCCAGCAGTTCCTGTAGATAAACGAAAAAATAAAGATGCTTAATCAGGGGGCTATCAATCTTCTCTAAGACTTACTTCCATTTTCATAATCTTCAATTATTTAACCTTATTGATGCCTTGATTTTTAATGACTTCATGATATTGTTATTTTGGATATTGGAATAATTTGCTAGTGGCACAGAGAAGCAATCCCCTTGGGGACTTTTAGAAATTATAATGAGGTTACGTTTAGATGCCAGAAGACATTAGAACATATGAAAATCTAAAACAGGAAATTTTAGAGTCAATTGTAGAAAAAAAATTTCTAGTTTTTTGTGGCGATTTTCCATATAAAGATGGAAATATCTTGCAGGATAAACTGATAGAACTGCATAATCTTGGTATTATTGATGTGGTTTCAGAGTTTAACCAGCTACAAAATGCCGGTCCGCATAAAACGAACTTCTTCCCAATTCGACATATATTTGAAAAAATATTACCTCATATTCAGGCTGACGTAAGAGCCACGGCATTTTGTGTTTCAAAGCTAAATAATGAAGCTGGGCAGGATATGGTCGCAGGCACTATCGTCGATCAGTTTGCGGAATTTTGTAAGCAGAACATCCAATTGACAGAGGATCTTTTAGAACTTGCTTTGACGGAGCCGAAGCTAAAAAGATTTTTGACACTTGCTTTAGTTTCTGGAATGCATTTTGACTCTCCCAAATATCTGTCTTTGGCAATGAAACTTATCAAGGAAACCTCTGACGATGATATCAAAGCACAAGCAATCGCGTCATTGCGATTTGCGACTCCATTTGACGCGCAAACTGTAGATGAAATAGTTAATAGCATAAATGAGCAACTAGATATTTCCGTTACTGACCTTATTTCTGCCAATATTTGTTTAGTCGTAGAGAAACTCTATTTTATTGCGGAATATAGGCAACAAGCAATAATTATTTTCAGGAGAATTTTTACCATCGCGGAAGATTTAACATATTACCGACTTGCTTATATGTTAGACCGCTTTAAGCAGGAGGATAGCGATCTTGTTTCTGAAGTTTTTCAGGTTCTACAAAGAATTTCTCCAAATCAAGCGGGAACGTTGCAAATAATTGATTGGGCTTCAGATCAATTGATTATTCATGGACATTTTAGACAGTTACTTGAGTTTATTGAATTTCTTTTAAAGAATAACCAAGAAGTAGAAATAGGAAAAACATTTTCTTCCTTTTCTCGTTGCCTTTTGCGAGATCCCCAAAAATTAAATCAGACAACCACACGCTGGTTGATTGCAGATAGTTTTTATTTGCGGCAAGCTGTTGGTGATATTTTTTCATTGCATGCAGATGATATACAGGGAGTTGTTTTTGACAGAGCATTATTGACAGAAAAAGTAGACGCCGTTTTTCTTGCAAAGCGAGCCATTGGCTTTCTTTATGTATTCCCACGTCAGTGTGCTTCCTTCCTTGTTTCAGTTTTAGCAGAAGCCGAAGATTCACAAAAAAATGATGTCGTAAATTATATTCGTGATCCGCTATTATTGTCTTTTCCGGGTTTGACGCAAAAGACCATTACTTCGTTACTCCCCACTTTGTCTCCGGCAACAGTTTCGTTGTTACAGCAGATTATTGATGAAGAGAAGGAATATGCAACTCAATTGATCGACATTCGGAATTCGACTCAACTTGGTCCATCGGAGAGTCAACGAGAAGCCTGTAGAAGAAAAAATATCCAATGGCAGAAAGATGTCTCAGAAAAAGCTCGAGAAGCAAGTGCGTTTATGCAACTCTTCCATACTTCCATTATTTTGTATCATGGTCGCATGGTTTCTCGTGTTAAAAATACTCTTTCTGGGGATTCGAACTATCGACGTATCGAGACTTCAATGAATCATTTTTCTCATTCTGTGGAGTTTCCGATGCTATCAATTCTCGATCCATTACATGAGCGCTTTCTTTTATTCCAATGCCGATTTTCGGAGAAAAATGAACCATGAAACTTATTATTCGAGAATATCTTTCCATGTTGCGCGAGCGCGAAGAGCTTGATGCCATTATTCCCGATTTATTAAGTCAATTGAGCTTGAATGTTTTTTCCCTCCCCCAACGAGGAACGGCTCAAAACGGCGTTGATGTTGCCGCAGAAGGACATTTGGGGGAATATGAAGGTGTATTTTTATTATCAATAAAATCCGGAGATCTGGGGCGTACGGACTGGGATGTTGGTCCACAAGCATTACGGCCGTCCTTGAATGATATTTTGGACGTGTACATTCCCAATCGTTTGTCAGTGGAACGCCAAGCCAAACACATTTACATTTGTCTATGTTTTGGAGGTAATATTCGAGAAGAAGTTCGAGAACGAGTAGAATCTTTTTGTAATAGCCATACCACAGAGCATATTTCGTTTCTACAATGGAATGGAGATAAGCTGGCTGATTTGGTAATGCAGAGTTTTTTGTCAGAGTCTTTGATTACTTCCTCCGCAAAATCTTTATTGCGTAAATCAATTGCGATGTTGGAGGTGCCGGAAACATCCTACAAGTATTTTTCTCTATTTATCGGAGAACTTGAAAATGATTCTTCGAGAAATTCTCCCGCAAAGATTATTTGCAAAATCAATTTGGCTCTATGGATTATGTTTGCCTGGGGACGAGAGGAAAATTTATTAGAAGCAGTTTACTTATCTGCCGAGTTAGCACTATTGCATTCATGGGAACTATTGCGCGAAAAAGTAAGTTCCGATCCTCAAGCCGTTACTATGTTTTTCCAGACTCAAGATATCTATAGTAAAATCTGTGAAATATTCTTAAAAAACAATGTATTAGATTATACGGAAGTTAAATATGGGTTATCATTTGCGAGTAAGCCCGACAATTCTATTGATGTAAATCTGAAGTTGTTTGATATTCTTGGACGTCTTTGTGTATTTGGACTCTGGTTTGTTGCCCTTAAAGATTTACTATCTGAAGATAAAGATTTTGTTAAAGTATGTGATAAAGACATTAGAGAAATTACTGACAAAGTTGTTGCGTTGATTAATAATAATCCGGCCTTATTATCACCCATTAAAGACGATAACGCTATCGAAATTGCAATGACATGCATGTTGCTTGCTCAACGCATTGATGACCTGAAAAGCTTTAATGATTATTTATCCGCATTGACCGATAGTGTTGTTTTTGCTTTAAAAAGTAATTGCCAATATCCTTGTATTTTAACCGATTATTCTGAGCTTATTCATCATCCTAACATGGAAGAGGAGGTCTATAAAGAGAAAGTAACTGCGGGTAGTATCCTTTATCCTATGATCGCACTATTTGCAACTTCTTCGAAGGACCGTGAGTTATATACCCTGATAAAAAACGTCAAGGACAATCTGCTACCTAATTGCAATTTTCAGTTGTATTACTTAGATGATGCCGCAGAAAACCAATTTTATATTAATAACAATGTATCAGGGGTTATATTGAGTGGAATTCAAATGCCAGATGATATGGATGAGTTTAGAAATCAGATCATGCAAGAATGTATTTCATGTAATTCATTCAATAATCTGTCAGCTATAAAAAAACGCCTTTGGCCTATTGTACTAGTTGGTTGCCGGCATTATCGCCTTCCTGTTCCAATAAATTTCTTTTATGATGGAACTGAGCCGGATGAAGAGTTTGTCGAAGAAGAATCAACCGCGACTTCAGAAACGAAGTAATTGTTCCCAAAAAGGTTTCCCGGGAGACGAACGCGGGTCATCGGAGCTTTTCCAGACGGTTATTCCGCCCTGATGCTGGTAGAAGCCCGTCTCCGGCATATTGCCTCTACAAAATGGGGAAGTCGGCAGTACATGAATGCTGAAAAACTCTACGACGGGGGTATAAGTTAGGCGGGCTTTGCCCGCAACCCTATCATATACGAAAGCAGAAACGATCGGAATTATCTGGTCAAGGATTTTATTCAAGGCGGGGTATAATTAGGGCTTGCTGAACCGGACGGTTTTATGCCGCCATTCTGTATTTCTGTGTAATTTCCGATATTCTCGAGGCGAAAATTGAAGCCGGAATCGGCAGCAATAAAAACCATCCCGGCTCCTGCATCCACCGGATCAGGTTGGCGGTCAGGATGGTGATTGCAATAACGGTTTCGGAACAATCCCGGCGCTTCGCCATCACCCGGTTCATTCCCAACCGGCGCTTACATTGACCGAACTTTCCTTCAATCGCATTACGGGCGGAATTATCCGCCAGTTCCTGCTTCAACAACTCGGGATTCCGTTCCTTCGGCGGTCTGCCTAAACGAGGACCGGATAATCGGATTCCGTGTTCCGCGCAGTATCTCAGGTTTTCCCGGTTGCGAAACAGTTTGTCCGCCAATACCGCTTCCGGATAATGTCCGGTCCGATTCCGATACCGTTCACAGATCGTCGGTAAATCACCCGCCTCGCTGTAAGCCTCCCAGGAGAGGCGCTCCAGCCGGGTATAGCCATCGACCATGCTCGCGGTCAACTTTGCCCCGAATTCGGTTTCGTGCCCTGCTTTTCCCCGGACGATCGGCCGGACATGCGGTTGTTGCAAATTCACGATCCGATGATCCACTCGGCGGCTCTTTCTGTCAAGCATTTCCCGCTGTTGATTATGAACGGCTTGAATCACTCCGATCTGCCGGTGCAATGATTCGGGAATTCCCTTTGCATCAAATTGCAATGCACGGATGAAGCCGAGATTGCGCTTTACCGCGTTCAGCAGAAAACGCAATGCTTTCCGGCGTTTCGCCATGCCACATTTCGGATGTTTGATGATTTCGAGATACCGTTTCCGGCAGACTTGCGGTTTGGTCCGAGGGCGCGGATTCGGATCGGCGAATTGTTCTCGAATTTTGTCGATGATCGCTTCGGAAAGTTCACGAGCATCATTGACCAGATTCAAGTCGGTCGGATATTTGATGTCCGCTGGAGCACAAGTCGCATCCATCAGGATCGTTCCCGAATTCTCCCCGCCGTTCTTTTTCGGAGAAGGCGCATCACCACCACCATCATCCGGAGGCGGATCATCGTCCGGATCACGATCCGCGCCGGACAGTTCGATAATCTTCTCGTTGAAGCGGTTGACTATTTCCGCCGGAAGCCGTTTGCGGAAATGCGTCATCAGCGAGGCGTTGAACGGCGGTTTCGTCTGAAAACTTTTGAATCCGAGAAAGTATTGCAGGTACGGATTCTCGCTCACCGCCTCGACGACTCCGCGATCACTCAGCCCAAGGACTTCCTTGATCAGCAATGCTCCGATTGCAATTCGGACGTTCAGCGCAAGTTCACCCCGGCCGTGGCTTTTGAAGTGTTTCGCATAATCGGATTCAAGCTCTTCCCACGGCAGCCGCCCCGCCATTTTTACCCAGCGGTTCTCCGGGTCCAGGCGTCCTTCGAAATGCAGCGCGATTTCCGGAAATTCTTCATCGTGACGAGTCTTTCGGTACATTCTCCCTTTCTCCTGCACGGTTTTTTCAACATTCTACAGAAGAAATATACATCCGCTAAGCATAAAAGTACAGCTAAACATCTGATAATCAAGAGATATTTTGTTGTTCAGCAAGCCCTAATTATGGATATAACAAGACAAAAATGTCCTCTCTGTGAATGTAATGCTAATGTAGAGAAACATGTATGGTCATCGCGAGAATTTGAACTAGATGTATCATGTAGGTTTTGTGGCTCTTTCTTAATAACAAGTACGGCTATCAGTGAACTCAAACCAAATGAAAGCAAAAGAATTCAATTATCCCATTTACTTGCAGAGGTGATTCTTAAAGGACGGAGTCCCATAACAATTATCGGCAATTCTCAAAAAGAGGGTAACTTCAAAGACTCACCGAGAACAGTCGATGATATTTTGCGTGATTACCCTAAGTCAATTCCTGAAAGGATGGATCGGGCTTTGAGTAATATTGCTCGGCTTTCTTCGGGAAAGCTTGGAGAAGAAATTTGCATAAGTAATCTTCTTTCCGCCAAGGGCTATCTTCAGATTTTTGCAATGGATTTTAGGGAAACCATTGGAATTGTCGAATACTTAAAAAATTTAGGTTTTCTTTCTGTAAGTCAGGAAGGTACTTCTATCAAGGTTATTATGCATCCCAAAGGATGGATGCATTTTTCAGATTTAGAAAAGAATTCTCAAAACTCTAACACGGCATTTGTTGCCATGTGGTTTGACGATTCTACTGATATCTTTGCTGAATGCATCCATGCGGCGGTCCAAAAAGCGGGCTATGAGTGTAAGATTGTGAACCGTATACATCATAATAATTATATAATGGACGAGGTTATTAACCTCATAAAGGAATCGCGGTTCGTAATTGCCGATTTCACCTGTATTCCTGAATTTATTGATAATGAGAATATATATGGAGGTGTTAGAGGGGGGATATATTACGAAGCTGGCTTTGCTAAAGGCTTGGGTAAAAATGTGATTGTTACTTGCAGAGATGATGATGATTCAAAGAGAAGAAGACATTTTGATATCAATCAGCTCAATACAATATTTTGGCAATATGACAATGAAACATTAAGAGTTGGAAAATTCGAGTTTATTGAATTTCTGTGTGAGCGCATAAAAGCTACGGTCGGCGCAGGAAACAATGTTGCTATGTTTTATGGGAGGGAGAAATGAGTTATACTGATATTCAAAATATAATTGACGCAAATAGACAAAGAAATCTGGCTGTATTTATCGGAGCAGGCGTGTCAAATTGCGCGAGCCAAAAGGGATATACTTTTAAATGCTGGGCTGAATTAATAAAGGAAATGACAAATGAGATGAATGAAAAAGACGAAAAAGATTATCTAAAAATAGCCCAACTTTATTACCTCTATGACCCTCAGAAATATGCCCAAAAAGTTAAATCATTTATTCCTATCATTAAACAGGCGTCTTCTGTTCATCACCTGATTATTGAACTAAATCCACAAATAATTATAACTACAAACTGGGATGATCTACTAACTATTGCCGCTAATGAGTGCTCCTGTATATACGATGCAATAGCCTCTGATAAAGAGCTGTCCACGTCGGTATTAAGTAATAAAATAATCAAGATGCATGGCGATTTTCGGCATGGCAATTTCGTTTTTAAAGAAGACGACTATATAAATTACCAATACAATTTTCCTCTTATTGAAAACTTCATCAAAAACATAATGTCGACCCATACAATACTGTTCTTGGGATACTCTTATAATGATATTAATTTAAAATATATTGTAAAATGGATTCAAGTTAATTCAAAATCACGTCCAAGAATGTATCTTGCTTCAAGCGAAGAAAATATTTCGCAAGAAAAGTACTTAGCGAATTATGGTATCAAGACCCTGTTATTAGGTGAGAAAATTGGAATTCCATCAAGTTTGCCTAAGACTGAAAAGACCCAGCGTTTTCTTGAGACGATTACAGGTTTCAGCACAGATGTCCCACTGCAAAATGATGATGATTCTATTAGATTCGTGCTGAAAAGGCTGACTCCTCTGAACGAATTAAATTTTATATTACTTCAGCATATCCAAAAAGCATTAGGGAATTGTGGGTTTGAATTCGATTCTGATTCATCAGCAATCCTTTCTTTCTATAAAATACTTGCATCAGCAGATTATAATGAATCTTTGCGAAAAATTTACTGCAACTTTACAAACCGGATCAAATATTATAATGCTTCTTCAACGTGTTCACCTGAGTTGCAAAAAGTATATTCCATCTTACGCAAAGCCAATATAAAGGGTATTTTTACTTCTGGAAACGATATTAACCCGACTGAGTATTCTTTGTTCGGGGAGACTGAACATGATTCTATATGTCCCCTCTTTAAAGACTATATATCTTTTAATTTTCGCTCAAAAAAATCCTCCAAAACACTTCAGTATTTCTTCTCTGGAAAATGGGAAGAGGCATTTGCGTATTCTGACAGGATGCTTCAGTTAACATTCATGAAGGGGCAATATTTAAGGCACTTTATTGCCGCGTTCAACCGCAATGCGATTCTGCATAGACTAAAATATTCTTTATCATTCCATGAAAAATACAAAAATATGAAGGAGTTAGATCTTGAGAAAAAATTTGAAAGTTTTCCTCCTGCACTTCAAACTGCAATAAAGCCGGTCTATGAAATATTAAACTATTCAGCATTATATAAGTATAAAGAAACGGTCTCTCAATTGCAGTTAGATGTTCAGAAGGCAAAGAATACTGTTTTACATGGAGGTTTTACGGTTAATAATTCAGCGCACAGATATAAAACAGAACACATAAATCTAATTGGTTTTGTGCTTGGGAATGACTTAATGCTTGAATACGATAATTCATTTTTGAAAATAAATCATGATTTTATAAAAATCACGCTTGATAGGCAAATCCAGATGGACTATACAACATTAACACAATTAGAGTTTTTTTGTTGTATAAAGTACTTCTCAAAAGATGAATTGAAAAATTTATTTATTGATTTTTATCAAAATGATTCTTCACGTAAAGGTACATTCAGAATTGGAGATAAAAACTTACAATGGTTGATTTCTATTGTGTTGCATAACTTACTCATATCATTTAAAAAAATGGATCTCGAACGCGATTGCTCGGAAAAATATTTTTCTAATTTATTATTTATATTATCTCTTTCCCCATTATCAGACGAGCAAATCAACGAAATAATGATGCAAATCAATAAAGCCCTTGAGCGAATACATCCTTGCCTAGATTTCTTTGATTGCATTAATGAGTTTGTGGGAGCGCAATATTTTTTATATAAGAAATCTTTTTCGGCAAATCAACTCTGGAAATTTCATGATATCTTGCTGACGCGATTTGTAAGGAGTAAAATTAGTGGATATGAATGTGAAGTATTGAGAAATGGACGGATGTATAGTATTTACAATAATCTAATTTCTTCTTCATATTTCTATCAAAATGGGAAATTGGTAGATCGAGTTATTTCGATAATTTCGCAATTCAAAATAGTTGATCAAATCTCTTGGGCAAAAGTACTAATGATAAATTTGTATATTGCATCTATTCCAAAAATTAAAATTAGAATCAAGGAGTATTTGTTAGGAATATTATATGAATATTCCAATAGCAGGGAATTTGAACATGAACAAGGCATAGAACATGAATTTGCTCTTCAGTTGATACGCTTTAAGATTCTGGATGTTAAAGATTACGATCTGACAAGACTAAATTTATTTCTAAATGGATATTTATCTTCTTCCTCGTGGTCCTCAACAATTGATGTAATAAATAAAATTGTTCATCTATTTCCTGTACGAGTACAAAAGCAAACTTTTGCCGAGACAATAAAGCTTCTTGCTGAAATCTCTGAGAATTTGAAAAAATATAAAGGATTATCTGCTTTTTGATCTATAAAAAACATATACATTTGCATTTATGAAAGATTGATCTTTAGGGAATAGGAATGAAAAACGAAATGTGGTTTAATATTCTAATCGGGGTTATCGGGTACATAATAATAACCATAATACAAAATGTTTTAATAGTGCTGTTCCTCAAGGGAGTTAGAAAAATTCATTGTCTTTATATCTTACTTTCATATATCCCTTTTTTGCGAGGAGCTACCCCATATAATGGGAAATGGAATATCTCTTGGAGCACAGATGGAGAAACATTGCATTTTACAGAGAAGACTGATAGCTATGCTCAAGCCCAAATTCGAATGTTGTGGGGGTTTATCCATGTAAGATGTGATTTTCGCGACTCAACAGAAAATGAAAACTATCAATATTGCTTCTTTGGCATCATAAAAAATCAAGACTATATTGTTGGACATTGGTATGATGTTCATGATTCGAAGGGTTATTATGGTGTTTTCGAAGTGAAAATTTCCGATAAGAATAATTTTTCAGGCCGGTGGTTAGGGCATTCTAAAGGGGTAAATGGCAATTCCATCAATAGCGGAACAATCCTATTTAAAAAAATTACATATCGATAAATATTTTTGTGAATAAAGATATTAATCATGATTTTCAGGTGAAGAGGACATACGATTATGGATAGAGGAGAGCTATTATTGACTCAAGATTTCAGGCTTTGAGGAATCTGGTCCCTTGAAATTCCTGGTCGATGCGCTGGAGGCTAGAGGTGATTCCATGGTAAATGAACACCTACTGAACAGGTGCTAACCCGATGCAGAATTTGCGTCCGTCCTGGCCTTCGCCGTTGTAGAGGAGTTTGTAGATTTGGGGCTGGCCTTTCTTGGTGGATTCGGGGAGGACCAGCTCCATTTCTATCAGTTCCGTCAGGTGGATGTGGAGGCGGGTCTTTGTCCAGCCGGTGTGGTCCATCACTTCTTTACGGGTGAAGGTTCGGGGGAGCTCCAGCAGGAATTGCAGGAGGTTCCGG
>Ga0183095_11528_pt1 | contig 15907 bp, 10 predicted proteins | sample BioMet4_FD_130346 | JGI IMG/M metagenome (GOLD analysis project Ga0183095, IMG submission 130346) | Microbial communities from bioreactor (seeded with sewage sludge) at LBNL, California, USA - Biofuel metagenome 4 (v2) (version 3) | ecosystem: Engineered > Bioreactor > Anaerobic > Unclassified ...
CATCATTCTAGTCATGAAAGATGGCAAGATCATTGAACAAGGAAATCATGAACAGCTGATGGCAAAGAACGGCTTCTATACCAATCTTTACAACAGTCAGTTTGCCTTAGAACAATAACGAAAAAAGACACCGGAATCTCCAGTGTCTTTTCGTATGGTGGAGCTAAGGAGGATCGAACTCCTGACCCCCTGCTTGCAAAGCAGGTGCTCTCCCAGCTGAGCTATAACCCCATTTTGAATTGGTGAAAATATCGTATCAAATAATTTTTTAAAGGTCAATTGGTGCACGGAAGGACATTGAAAAGATCCATTCTTCCATGGCAACGAGGACGCCTTCGTTGTCTAGAATGGCATAGTGTGTTCCCTGCTGTGTACAGAGATATTCCTGGCCAATTGTGAAATTGCCATAGGTTGGTTTGCGATGACACCGATATTTTATAGGAACGTCCTCCTTGTTAAGGATATTGTGAGAGGAAGGAAAACGAAAGTAAAGAAAGATGACCATGGAAGTGCCGCAAGAAGTTTGCATGGTTTTGTGGTATTGTGGAAGAAGTAAGAAACAAATTTCGGTCAGCGTCTTTTGACATTCGATCATTGCATATACGGAGGGGAAATATGAAGTGTACAAAAATAGTAATGAGTGCATTGTTGTTTTCTTTATTCACAACAGGATGCAGTCAGCAGAAACCAACCGCTTCCACAACAACTGAGCCAAGTGAATCGACTGCCGCTGCCACGACTGCATCGACACCGACACCAACTCCGGCTGCCACACCCGTTGCGGATGCGTCCAGTAAGGCTGAAGAATATGTCGCAAAGATGGATCTGAAATCCAAAGTGGAACAGTTAATGGTCCCAGCCGTACGGAAATGGAATGGCTCTGATTTTACAGAGATGAACGATGAAGTTTCTTCCATCCTTTCCCAGTATCATTTCGGCGGCATTATTCTGTTTGCGGAAAATATGACAAGTGATTCTGCCCAGGCCATTAACCTGACCCAGAGCATGCAGATCAGCACCATCAACGGCGGCGGTACACCATTGTTCATGGGGACCGACCAAGAGTGCGGCAACGTCTATCGTTTATTGTCCGGTACCGATATGCCAAGCTCTATGGCACTGGCCGCAACGGGAGATCCGCAGAATGCTTATGATACCGGAAACATCATCTCCACCGAATTAAAAGCACTTGGCTTCAATCTGGATTATGCACCGGATATGGATGTGAATACGAATCCTTCCAATCCAGTCATTGGCATCCGTTCCTATTCGGATGACGGGGCAACCGTTGGTCAATACGCCCAGCAGTTTGCCAAAGGCATGATGTCCAACAACATCATTGCCACCGGCAAGCACTTCCCAGGCCATGGCGATACCGCAACCGATTCCCATACCGGACTGCCGCAGGTCAATAAAACCAAAGCAGAATTAGAAGATACGGATCTCGTTCCGTTTAAAGAATGCATTGATGAAGGCGTGGAAATGATCATGAGCGCCCACATCCAATATCCAAATATTGAAACTGGTACGTATACTTCCATCAAGGACGGCACCCAGGTCAATCTTCCTTCCACCTTGAGCCATGTGATGATCACCGATATCTTACGCAATGAACTTGGCTTCCAGGGTGTCATTACCACAGACAGCTTACAGATGGATGCCATCAAGGATAACTTCAGTACCAGAGACAGCGCCAAGCTCGCAATCAATGCGGGTGTCGACTGCTTGTTAATGCCGGTGGAACTGACGGATGCTTCTGTCACATCCCAGCTGGATTCCTATATTCAGGACGTCATGGATATGGTGAATGACGGCGAGATCTCAATGGATACATTGAATGATGCGGTCACCCGGATCATCACTTTGAAATATAAGCGCGGTATTATGGATGCTTCCTATAGTGACAGTGCGACCAATGCTTTCATCGCGAATGCCGCGAATGTCGTCGGCACTGCAGCAAGCAGTGCAGTCAACCGTACCATTTCACAAAAGGCAGTCACGATGCTGCAGAATGACAACAATGTCATTCCTTATACTGTTCCAGAGAATGCGAAGATTGTCATCCTGTCGCCGAATGGCCAGCAGGCCAATGCAATGGGCTTTGCCAGTGTCCGTTTGACCAACGAAGGATTCGTTCCCGACAGTGCTTCCAATGTTGTTATTTCGGAAGAATACGGGAGAAACTTCCGTAGTGCAGACAATGCCATTGCCGGAGCAGATCTGGTCATTGTGACGTCCATCATGTTTGATGGATCCAACATTGATTTCAATCAGTCATCGATTATTTATAACATGGTCGTCCTTTTGGAACATGCCAAGAGCCAAGGAATTCCGGTTGTTGCCATTTCCACCGGCCTGCCGTACGATACACCATTGCTTGCTGAAGCAGATGCGGTCCTATGTACCTATAACTGGATTGGCGTGCCAAGCCGTGATGATGACTGGAATCCAACGCAGGCCTATGCCGAGAGCCTGCCAGCTGCCTTCGATGTAATCGTAGGTAAGGCCAAGGCAACGGGAAAGCTGCCAGTCAATATCTATGAGATTGCGAATGGTTCCTTTACTTCCAACGTCATTTGGCCAAGAGGATATAGTCTCCAATAACCAAAAGAAAACCGAGCTCAATGAGTTCGGTTTATTTTTGTTCTGCCCGTAAGATGTGATCCAATGCCTTTGGAATGCGGGCATTGATCTCCTGCTCTGTCTCTTCGATGGACAGTGTTCCATCAAAGATCTGCTGCAGGATCTTCAGGAACATTTCTGTATTTGCGTAATACGAAACATTATTCTGACTGATGCTTTCCGCCGCCTTTGGCTGGTAACTTTCTTTCATTGCGGCAATCTGGTCCAGCAATTCCTTCTTCATTGTGAACTGCGGCAGAGGTTCTTTACTGAGAAATTCTGGGACAGTCACCGAGGAACGTTTGAATTCTTCAATGTATTGATAGGTTGCGTCAAAGACATTGAGGTCCATGAAGAAGTAGGTCAGCAGGGCATTCAGTGCTTCGCCGTTTCTTGCCTGGTCTTTCAGCAGGGCATACATATTCAGGTATTCATCCTGGACCAAGCTGTACTCCATGTTTTCTGCATGCGTATTGAACCGGGTGGTCATGACCTGCCATAAGGCATCCTGGAAGCTCAGCTCCGGGTTCTTGCTTTTGACGCAGATGTATTCGTTGTAGGAGACATGATACTGATCCCGCTTCTGGTATAAGTCCAGAAGATCCTGTTTACTCTCCATGTATTTCTTTCCGGCTTCAGATAACGAATAGACGTCTTCTTCCGGCAGATATTTTTCCAACTGTTCTAAAGTGCAGTTCAAGGTCAGACGCTGCAGGACTTCTTCTTTGGTACCGACAGAAGGAATACCAATCTCTTCGGCAATCTTCACAATATCTTCTAAGGAATCGGAAGATAAGCGCTCCGCAATGGAAGACGGCTCCAGGTATCCATCCGCAATCATCTTGCGGTGGAATAACCGGGCATCGGAAATCCCAAACTCTTCTTTGAGCTCTTCCGGATATTCGGTGTTCTTCAATACCTGACATTTCTGTGGATACAGTGCCAGAAAATTGACACAGGCATAATCGCCATAGTATAGAAGATGCGAAAAATCATATTCATTTTCTGCGTTTTTAATTTGACCTAATAGTTTCATAGTTCACTCTCTAGTAATTTATATTATAGTCGATTTCTAAGGAAAGATATATCTTTTCCACTTCGTCGAACGTTACACAAAAAGAGCACGTTTCTGAAAAACTTTTTCTGCAGAATAAAAAAATGGCCCAGGCAAAATTGGGGGTGCCTGGACCTGACGCAGTCTTTTGGGGAAAAGACTGCATACTTTAATACAAAACACGAAAGAAGAAAAGTGAATTTTATATTTTCTTTTTTTAATTTTGACATTCGCAATCATCTGCCTTCGAAATTCGCAGAATAAATGTGAACAAATTTAAGAAAATCGTTCATTTTTGGGGAATATTCTGACTTCGCAAAAATTCGAATATTTCAAAACAAAATCATCTTTGCGAAAGATTTGTGAGAGAGTGATATTATTATATCGTAATAGAAATGAGAAAAGGATAAGACCAGATGAAGAAAACAATCTACCTGACAATCTATGAAAAAATACGCAGTAAGATTGTGGATGGTACTTATGCGTATCAGACCTTCATTCCATCTAAGCGCACAACATCGCAGGATTATCATGTTTCTTTGATCTCTGTGGAACATGCCTATGATCTTCTGCAGGAAGAAGGATATATCAACGCGGTACAGCGGAAGGGATATATCGTGATTTATCGGGAAAAAGATTTTTTTCCAGTCGGATTGGAAAAACCAGATCAGCAGAAGCAGGCTGTGCTGGAAAACAAAGAAATCTTTTCTTACAGTGCATACGCAAAAACAATGCGCAAGGTCATTGCGGACCGCGGCAAAGATATCATGATCTGCCGTGAGAACCAAGGACTGTATGAATTCCGCAAAGCGATTGCCCGCTACTTGGCACGCTGCCGCAATATTTATGTGGAAGCAGATCAGATTGTGATTACTGCTGGGGCAGAAGCAGCGTATTCCTTGATTGTGATGCTGCTGGGAAGATCCCGCATCTATGGTATTGAAACTCCTTCGTATGAATCCATTGCGAAGATCTATAAAAGTGAAGGCGTACGTTTGGATCATTTGAAGATGGGACGCAAAGGAATACTGAGCCGGGAGCTGGAACGGACACCTGCTTCGGTCCTGCATGTTACGCCATTTACTTCTTATCCAACCGGTGTCACTGCCGATGCGGGAAAACGGCAGGAGTATATTTCCTGGGCAAAGAAAACAAATGCCTTCATTGTAGAAGATGACTATGCCAGTGAGTACAGTCCATCGACCAAGATTGAAGAAACATTATTTTCCATGGAACCGGAGCGTTCGGTGATTTATATGAACAGTTTCAGTAAGACCATCTGTCCGGCAACCCGTATCAGTTATATTGTCCTGCCTGCCCGGATGAAAGACCGGATGCTGAAACTGATTTCTTCCCGTGCCTGCGGCGTATCTGCCTTTGATCAGTTTGTGACCGCAGAATTAATGAATAACGGAAGTTTTGAACGTCATTTGAATCGGGTAAAACGGCAGATGCGCAGACAAAAATAATTTCACGCAAACTTCACGCATTTATAATCTGTTCTTCATCTCTTTCGAGTATCTTATTTGTATCAGATGGAAGAGTTCCAGCTGACAAGAAGTATCTGCAGTATACAAGATAAGGCACCGGGTGAACGAGAGTAGTTCACTGCAGGGCCTTTTTCTTATTTTGGGCATAAAAACTAGATAACTTAAGTCAATAGGAAATTGAAGATTTTATTCAGTTTCCTATTTTCATGTTTTTTCACGACGAAAAGGGAGAAACCTCTCCCAATTCATTTTGAATTGTCCTATACTGTCGTTAGAACGAATAAAGAGTCCCGTTCTTGCACATTGCATAAATTACTGCTAATAATTTATGCGCAGTAGCGACAGTGGCAGCTTTGGATTTATGTGATCCGAATTGCTGCCTTTTCTTTTTGTTGAACTCATAGACGGGGTCATATTTCTTTGCCCGATAATTGCACGAGGCTGCCAGGTACAGCAGGCACCGCAGATGCTTATTGCCCTTCTTGGATATCTTCAGATGTATCCCATCGATGTCGCCTGACTGCAGGATCTTTGGGTTCAGGCCGGCATAGGCAACTAAGGCAGAACGGTTATGGAAACGATCGATGTCGCCAAGTTCAGCGATGATCCGTGATGCCAGGTTGTCCCCGATGCCTGGTATGCTCGTCAGACATGCATAATATGGGACTGCTTTTGCCAGTGCAGTGATATCTGACAGTATGCTCTGGCACAGCTGTTCCTGCTCCTGCATCTTCTTTATCATCTCTGGCAGTTCTATGACCTCGATATCATATGGCCCACATCCTGAATAGCACTCCTTGGCTGCTTCGTAGATCTTGTGTACGATCTTCTCTGCATATCCCGGCTTATGTCCTGACGGCTTGCAGATACGTTTCACGATCACATCCTCCCGATGCTTCAACAGGAGTGATGGATGTGGGTACTGCTTGAATACCTCCATTGGAAGTGGATCATAGATGTTCTGATTGCCGCTGAACTTCTTATCGATCCTTGGATAGATGATGTCCAGATAGCTCCGCAGTGCCACCTTCCTTTTCCTAAGGTACACAAGCTCTCCTTCATAATACCGGTTCAGCCGCATCAGTCTGAGATACTCTGGGCTCTGCTCATAATATGGGCATAGCTTTTCACTGTAATACGCTTTGGCGATATGCGTGCAGTCCAGAGAATCTGTCTTATTGCCGTTCAGTGTCGTCTTGCGATATGTCGCGGACAATAACGGAGAGATGATGTAATACGGTATCCCATTGTCCTGCAGGTATTTCTGCAGCGGCCTATGGTACACTCCTGTGGCTTCGAATACAACTGGCAGTTCTTTGGCTCCTGTCTTCTTCTCCAGATCTTCAATGAGCCTTGATATCCTGCTGAATCCATCAATCGTGTCATCTAGCACTTTCGGTTTCCTCATCGGATGTCCATTCTCAATGAATGGCTGATAATGACAGTTGCCCTTTGATACATCGACTGTGATGACTGGTCCTTCCATGCGGACCTCCTTTCTCGCATGTCTGTGCATGTCTTCCCCGATCCTGCATCCGACTATTTTTCTGGGCTATATACGGCATGTCCATCTGCTGCTGTGACTGCTCATCTAGATTAACCAGGCTGGGAATACAAGAGGGAAGCAGGACGCTTTTTATGACAGACTCATGGACTGATCCAGGTCTAAAAAAAGAGGCGTCCTTCACTTTGCCCAGGCCTTCCTCACTACATGCCTGTAGAAGAAAGGCCAGGAACACCTAGTGCTCCTGACCCTTTCATAATATTTCTTCTTCTGAAGTTTTCCATATGATCAGGACTAGAATGTTCCTGATTTCATAATAGAAAAATAATTGGAGTGTCAAGACTGTTCTTTCGGGCTACCTATGTTATATTAAAGGTGCCGAAGGTACAAATATTTTTCCTACATTTTGATATAAGGGAATCCTGACTAGCGTCTTCTGTGTGAACGCCCGGTACGTCCGAGAATCCTTTGAAGAACTAAGGATGCCCACCTCTACGTAAGAGGGAACATATCATCCTTCGGCCTATGTGAAATGGTAAGGACTGTCATTGACAGTCCTTTTTTGAAAAAAAGAAGAACCGAAGTTCTTCTTAGAAATCACAGTTATCCGGATTGATATTCTCTGGTCCATAATTCTTCATACTGTCAAGGAACAACATATCTTCCTTGGCAATATGGAAACCAAAGACATTCTCCATCTTCTTTAATTCATTGACATCCGGGCACTGGCATAAGGCAATGCATCCTTTTTCCAATTGATAGCGGGTGCAGATCTGCCATGGAGTTGCGTGATACTTCTCCGCGAAGATCTGAATCTCCTTGGATTGAATGATTGGTTCAAACGCTGCCGGTAAGAATGCCTCTGTCTGGATCTTATGTTCATTGGCACAGTTCAGATTATCTTCAAATGGGAAGCCAGGATAGATGCGTGCCTGGTTGACCATTGGGGAAATCTCCGAATGTTCCAGATTGAATTCAATATGACGGGATTCGTAATTGGCAAGGCCAATGGAATGCGCGGTCCCATTCTTATACATCATCTCGACGGCTCTCCAGGTATCCTTGGCAATGTCTTCATACTTTGCCCGGAACTTCTTTGGATTCGGCCAGTCAACTAAGTACAGATCAGCGTAATCGGTCTGGATCCGCTTTAAGGAATGATCAACAGCACGTAAGGCGGCATCATAGCCGTGGTCTTCGTTGGCAAGCTTTACCGATAGGAACAATTCGTATCTTGCGACATCGGCATCATGGAATGCTTTGCCTGCCTGCTTCTCTGCTTCACTGTCTGCCGGCAGATCAAAATGGCGGAACCCAGCATCCAGAGCAGTACGTACATGATCATAGATTTCTTCAGGATGTTCTTTATCAATACGATATCCAATGCGTGGAATCACGATACCGTTATGTAATTCAGTTGTTTCTTTTATCAAGGATGACATGGAAAACCTCCACAAGTATTATACCGTAATCTGCCAAGTACTTAATGAAGATTCCATGAATAATTTTGTTTTAAATACTTTTTAAGAAATTTGTATCAGAGTACCTATTTGTGTACAGCACTTTGTATTTCTTTCTCTATAGTAAAGATGCGGTCAGAAAAGGCCGGGAAAGAAGGTGCCAGATGAATCCGTACGAACATCGGTCGGTGAAACCAAAAGAGACAGTAAAAACAGTTGACGTGGAGTCTCTTACACCAGAAGAACTGTACCGGCAGCTGTCAAAAAGCTTTGTGTTTATTCGCATTAAGCATTGATAAATGATCGCTGTCTTCTAAGCCTGCTGAATGAACTTCTTTGCGGTGAATCAACATCCCTCTTAATGGTGATTCATCGTATCATTCAGCCTTTTTTTTGCTTATTCGTGCGTAAAATGCCCAATTATAGCGTAAAAATGAAAAATTTATATAAATGGTCTTGCTTTTAGTGGCTGTAAACTGGAAAAGACCATTTTCGGTTATAAAATGGTCGAAAATGAATACTATATTGTGAATATTTGAATGAAAAGTGCAATGAAAACGCATACAAACGCTATTTTTTGCCTGAATTGGTCGAAAACGCTTACATTACAGGTAAAATTATGCATTTTTTGAAAATGAAGCCTGTTAGAATACAGGTAACGCAACGAAGCAGTCCGGACTGAATTCTACTTGCCAAAAAATAGGGAGAAAAAGAATAGTTATGAAAAAGGTATTATCCGCTTTGATGGCTGGGACAATGATGCTCTCTTTGACAGCATGCAGTTCATCAAGCACAGCAGCAACAACAACATCCGCAGCAGCATCTTCCACCGACGCAGTCGAAGTTTCTGTAGCAGCTTGGGATAAGAACTTCAACATCCCAGCATTAAAAGCAGCAGAAGCTGATTATCAGAAGAACGTTAATCCAAATTTCAAGTTGAACATTATTGAAGAGAGCCAGTCCTCCGATGTAGAAAATGCTATTACATTAGCTGCATCTTCTGGTGACTACAGCACTCTTCCAGATATCGTCCTCTTCCAGGACCACTATATTCAGAAGTTCGTTTCCGATTATCCAGATGCTTGGCAGGATCTTGAAGATTCCGGCGCTAACTGGTCTGATTTCGGAACAGAAAAATTATCATTCTCCACAATCAACGGCAAACATTATGGTATGCCAGTTGATAACGGAACAGCCGTATTTGCTTACAGAACAGATCTTCTTGCAGCAGCTGGTTACACAATCAAGGATGTAACAGGAATTTCCTGGGACAAGTGGATTGAAATCGGCAAGGCTGTCTATGAGAAGACAGGTAAATATCTGATGTCCATGGATGGCAACGGAAACGATCTGCCATACATGATGCTTCAGGCAGAAGGTGTATCACAGTTCAAGGATGGCAAGCCATATATTTCAGATAATGAAACAATGCTGAAGGTCATCGATGTAATTAAGAGAGCAGTTGATGCTCACGCTTTATATCTTGCAAATGACTGGTCCGATTATACAGATCAGACAATCCAGGGCGACATGGTTGCCGGTGTTATGAATGGTAACTGGATCATCCCTACAATCGAAAAGGTTACAGCTAACTCTGGTAAGTGGGAATTAACAACTCTTCCTACACTGGCTGGCGGCAAAGAAGGTTATGCATCTAATGGTGGTTCTTCTCTGTATGTAACAGGCAAGTCCAAGAATGCAGCAGCAGCTAAGGATTTCTTAGCTAAGACATTCGGCGCAGGTTCGACAACAACATATGATGCAGCTCTGAAGAATGGCGGCGTCATCGGATGCTCTACAACAGCAGGCAAGTCTGATGTATATCAGGCAGGTGTTGCTTACTTCAACAACCAGGCTATCTACGCTAAGATCGTTGAATGGGGCGCAAATGTCAAGGTCGTTGAGCAGAGTGATTATCATTACACATGCAGAACACAGATTGCTACCGCAATCCAGAACATCATCAGCGGAACAGATGAGAAGCAGGCCCTCAAGGATGCTGAAGATCAGCTGAAGTTCGCAATGCAGCAGTAATTTCAGAAAACAAAAGATAAGATTTAGGCGGGAATCGGTGAATGCTTGCCGGTTCCCTTATTTCTTTGAAGGAGGAACAGATTTTGGAAAAGAAAAAGAAAGGCAGTACACTTTTGGCAAAACAAAAGCGCGCAGGCTGGGGCTTCGTAATCCCGGCAACTGCATTTATCATGGTCATGAGTTTCTGGCCGATGATCGAGGCGCTCCTGACATCATTCAAAACAGGATCCAGTGCCAGTATGAAGTGGGCTAACCCATTAACATTTAACTATACAAGAATGCTTCAAGATAAGCTGTTCCAGACTTCCATGGGAAATACATTCCTGTATTTGATCATTGAAGTACCAATCATGTTAGTCTTGGCAATCCTTTTAGCACAGCTGTTGAACAACCGTGATCTGAAGTTCAGAGGATTGTTCCGGACCTTGGTATTCTTACCATGCGCAACATCACTGGTATCGTATTCCTTGATCTTTAAATCCTTATTCGCAACACAGGGCTTGATCAACACGATCTTCGTGAATCTTGGCATCTTTACGGAAAATTACAATTTCCTTGGAAATCCAGGTTCCGCAAGAGTTGTCATTATTCTCGCTCTGATCTGGAGATGGACAGGCTACAACATGGTCTTCTATCTGGCTGGTCTGCAGAATATTCAGTATTCTGTGTATGAAGCTGCGAAGATCGATGGTGCGAGCGGCTGGAAGACATTCTGGCATATTACCGTACCATTACTGAAGCCAGTCATCATCATGACATTCATTATGTCAATCAATGGAACCCTGCAGCTGTTCGATGAATCTGTGAACTTGACCAAGGGCGGCCCGGCGAACTCGACGATTACAATGTCGCATTATATCTTCAATAACTCCTTTGGACAAGGTGTTGCGAACTTCGGTTACGCATCCGCTATGTCCTTCGTGGTATTTATCCTCGTTGCAGTTCTTGCATTGATCAACTTGAAAGTCGGTGATACACGTGACTAAAAAGAAAAATAACTCGTCCGCAATCCAGAGACGTTTGATTCCTAACTATATTTTCTTGATCATCTGGTCATTCATTTCAGTATTCCCGCTTTATTGGATGATTACAGCCGCAACGAACACAACATTGGATGTTGCCACTGGTAAGATTGTCTTCGGCGGTGAAGCCATCAACAACTTCACAAAGCTGGTCCAGAGCGAACCTCTGCTGCAGGATATGACAAACTCATTTGTCTATTCTACCGTTCTTACCATCTTATGCTTAGCCATCTGTTCTTTAGCTGGATATGGTTTCGAACTGTATCATGATAAAGGCAAAGACAGACTGTTCGGCATCCTGCTGTTAGCGATGATGATTCCTGGCGTCGCAACAATGATTCCATTGTTCAAGATTGTATCGGCAGGGCATCTGCTGAACACCGTCTGGGCGTTCATCCTTCCTACCATCTCAACACCGTTTATGATCATGATGTTCCGTCAGAACTCACGTAACTTCCCAGTCGATATTATGGAAGCTGCTCGTTTGGATGGACTGAGTGAATTCAAGATCTTCTATAAGATGTACATGCCTGTCATGAAGTCAACGTATGCAGCAGCCGCTGTTATCACCTTCATGAATGCATGGAATGCATATATGTGGCCGAAGGTCGTTATGACTGATCCAAAGGCACAGACCATGCCGATGTTGATTGCCAACCTCGCTGCAGGATACACGATTGATTACGGTGTCCTGATGATGGGTGTCTTATTCTGCTCCATTCCAACGATGATCATCTTCTTTGTCCTGCAGAAGCAGTTCACCGAAGGTATCACCGGTTCTGTAAAGTAATTATCCATACTGTGATGTGAACATGCATCACAATCATCGAATCTTACGATAGAGAGGGGATAGACCGGGGACGAAAAGACGCATAGCGTTTCACAGTACCCGGTTTTCTGAGATTTATGAACGAATTTAAGTTTGATATTGTCAAGGATTTAAAGACATTTAAAGTGAACTGCCTCCCTGCTCATTCTGCCCATACCGTCTACCGGAACGTGGAAGAAATGGAAGAAGGAAAGCTGTCCTACCGCAGATCCTTAAATGGTCTCTGGAAGTTTTCCTATGCGAAAAACTATGAGAGTGCAGTGAAAGGATTTGAAGCAGAGAACTTTGATGTCAGCGGCTGGGATGAGATCCATGTGCCGTCCAATATACAGATGGAAGGCTATGATGCACCAGCCTATGTAAATACCCAGTATCCATGGGATGGCAGAGAACAGATCCTGCCGGGAGAAGTTCCGACCGTCTTCAATCCAACCGGATCGTATGTGACTTTCTTTACGGTTCCGGAGGAATGGCGTGGGATGCCGATCGGTGTTTCCTTCCAGGGCGTTGATTCTGGCTTTGCCTTATGGGTCAATGGGAAATATGTTGGCTACAGCGAAGACTCCTTCACACCAAGTGAGTTTGATCTGACAAAATTTGTTAAGAAGGGTGTCAACCGGATTGCGGTGCAGGTCTTTAAGTGGACAGCATCCAGCTGGCTGGAAGATCAGGATATGTACCGTCTGTCCGGCATCTTCCGTGATGTCTATCTTTATTGTGAGCCAAAGACACATCTGCAGGATCTGAAGATTTTAACAGATGTCGATGACAGTTACCGCAACGCTGTATTATCCGTGGAAATGAAACTGAGCGGCAATACGGAAAGCGGAACAACAGAGTATATACTATCGAAAGACGGGGAAGAGATTGCCTCCGGCACCGTCAATAATAAGGCAAAGGTCAAGTTCAAGGAAAAGCTGAAGGAAGTTTCTCTTTGGAGTGCTGAGACTCCTGTCCTGTATGATCTGCTGTTAACAATCAAAGATGCGAAAGGCAATGTTCTGGAAGTTGTTCCGGAACGTGTTGGCTTCCGCCGCTTTGAAATGATTGATGGCTTGATGTGCATCAATGGCAAGCGTATTGTCTTTAACGGTGTCAACCGTCATGAGTTCTCAACCGATTCCGGCCGTACGCCAAATGAAGATGAGATCGTAAGTGATATTGTCACGATGAAGAAAAACAATATCAATGCACTGCGTACATCGCATTATCCAAATGCCGAACTGATCTATCATCTCTGTGATGAATATGGTCTGTACATGATTGCGGAAAACAACATGGAGACCCATGGCATGTGGGATGCGTTAATGAGAAAAGAAATCAAGCTGAAGGATGTTGTGCCAGGCGATGACAAGCGTTACCTGCCAATGCTGCTGGACCGCATCAATTCAACCTATCAGCGTGATAAGAACCATGCATCCATCATCATCTGGTCGTGTGGAAATGAATCCTATGGCGGCGAAGATATTCTTGCTATGGCAGATCAGTTCCGTAAACTGGACAGCAGCCGTATGGTGCACTATGAAGGGGTTGCGCATGATGACCGTGAAAAGTATCAGGCAACGACCGATATGGTCTCCCAGATGTATACTCCAGTCACGAAAATTGAGGAGTATCTGAAGGAACATACCGATAAGCCATTCATTCTGTGTGAGTATACCCATTCGATGGGCAACTCCAACGGTGCGATGTATAAGTACATTGAACTGGCAGAGCGCGAGCCAAGATATCAGGGTGGTTTCATCTGGGACTTCGTTGACCAGTCAGTCCGTAAAAAGAACCGGTATGGCGAAGAGTATCAGGCGTATGGCGGTGACTGCGGTGAACGTCCAACCGACTATAATTTCTCGGGAAATGGCATCGTGGATGGAACGAGACGTCCATATGGCAAGACCCAGGAAATCAAGTTCAACTATCAGACCTTGCGGATCACTGTGGATGCGAAGAACATTCATATCAAGAATAAGAATCTGTTTGTATCGACCTCTGTTTATGACTGCTATGTTTCGTTAGAACGTGAAGGCAAGAAACTCTGTGAAGTACAGATGGACACGGATGTTGCACCATTATCCGAAAAGGATTATGCAGTTCCATTCAAGAAGGCAAAGGAAGCTGGCGAATATACGGTCAATGTCTCCTTCCGCTTGAAGGAAGACTGCTTATGGGCAGAAAAGGGCTATGAAGTCGCCTTTGGCCAGGGTGTCTATCAGGTTGCTGGAAACGAAGAAGAAAATCTGGCAGTCAATCATGGCGCAGTTGAATTAGGAACGTCGGTCCAATGCGCAGAGGAACCAGGTGCGATGCGTGTAGTGAAGGGCTATGTCAATGTCGGTGTCTATGGCGATCATTTTGACATCCTGTTATCCAATCTCAAGGGCGGCATTGTATCGTATCGGTATGCCGGCAAAGAACTGATTGAGTGGATCCCACGGCCAAACTTCTGGCGTGCACCAAATGATAATGATATGGGCAACAAGATGCCCGCAAGATATGGTCAGTGGAAACTTGCCAGCTTGTATCAGGACTTCATCAATCCAGACGAAGACCCATCTCTGCCGGGATCGGATGCGAGAACGTATCCAATCATCAAGGAGACAAAGAAATTTGTGGAAGTTACTTTCAAGAAGTTCCTGCCGACAGTGCCAAAGTCTACGTGTCTTGTGACATATCACATTACACCAGATGGCAGAGTCAGAGTGTCCATGGACTATGAAGGGGTCAAGGGTTTGTCCCCAATGCCGGAATTTGGCTTCATGTTCAAGCTGAATGCGGATTATGACCGTGTGACATACTATGGCCTTGGCCCGGAAGAGAATTACTGTGACCGTGCGGCAGGTGCCCGTTTAGGCGTCTATACGAGAGAAGTAAAGGATAATGTCGAACAGTATCTGGTACCGCAGGAAACAGGCAACCGTACTGGTGTCCGCTGGGCAAAGGTCACCGACCGCCGCGGCAGAGGCATGGAATTCCGTGCGGCTGACTTTACAGATTCCAAGGATCCATTCGCATCCCGTCCAGGTACCATGGAGTTCTCCGCAATTCCATATACACCAGAACAGATGGAAGAAGCGATGCATCCGTATGAGCTTCCAAAGGTCCAATTTACCGTTGTTCGTTGTATACTAAAACATATGGGAGTGGCTGGCGATGACAGCTGGGGCGCAAGAACACACGAAGAGTATCTTGTCCCATCGAACAAGCCGCTGCACTTTGCATTTGAATTTAAAGGCATTTAAATAGAAAAGGAGGGAATTCATGCAGAAGAAAAAACAGGAGATGCAGTACCGGTATTATGAGATGCCGGAAGATTCCTATGTCTTCGCTTTAACTGGAAAAAGCTGGATCCGTATTTACGGAGAAGGAATTGAATCCCTCCATTTCCATAACTATATGGAAATCGGTGTCTGTCATGACGGTACCGGGGATATGATCTATGATGACCGTACCTACACCTTCAAGCCAGGCTGCTTTACAATCATTCCGCCGAACTATCCGCATACGACCAACTCCATTCCAGGAACGTATGGTTTCTGGGAATATCTGTTCATTGATGCCGATGGTCTGATCAATATGATCAGTAAAGACAAACCGGATATGTCCCGTAAGATTCTGGAACAGCTGTATCGCCGTGCCTATTTCTTTGAGCCGGGAGAACACCCGGAACTGCTGGAGTATATTGAAAAGCTCTTTAAAGAGCTGGAAGATAAGAAACCATTGTATAAAGCCGAAACAAATGCGTTATTGACGCTGCTTCTGCTGGATGTGGTGCGTGTTTCCGAAGAATATACCGAAGAGAATGTTGCGGCAGTCAGTGAAGAAAAAGACGGCACATACAAGGAATTGAAGAACGCTGATCTCAATGCGACAGATACACAGAATCCGGAAACGGAAC
>Ga0183095_10064_pt10 | contig 15865 bp, 9 predicted proteins | sample BioMet4_FD_130346 | JGI IMG/M metagenome (GOLD analysis project Ga0183095, IMG submission 130346) | Microbial communities from bioreactor (seeded with sewage sludge) at LBNL, California, USA - Biofuel metagenome 4 (v2) (version 3) | ecosystem: Engineered > Bioreactor > Anaerobic > Unclassified ...
CGGCTATAGCCTTGATTGTGCCACCTTCTTGCAGATGGCCATTGACCACGATTTGCTCCGGAACGAAGGTTTCGGGGTGTTCAATGCGTTCGATCAGTTTGCTCGTGGCAAGCGCGCCGATCATCTCGGTATCCTGGCAATAGGTGGTAAGGACGGGGTCAAGCATTCTTGAGAGCGCGATGCCATCGTAACCAGCGATCGAGAAATTCGCGAAACGGGAAGAGCCTTGAGCGGAAGCCGACACGATGGTCGCGACCGCGGAGACATCATCCGGGAAGATCACGCAGGTGGGTGGCGTCGGAAGAGCTTTAAGTTCGCTTAAGGCTTTGCCAACGGTATCCGGATCGTGATACTGGGCGGTTTTGAGGTATTCTTCCGGAACTTCGAGGCCAAGTTTGGCACACTGTCTTTGGAAACCCGCAAGCCGCTTCTTCGTCACATCGGTGAGCTCGCCATGAATGAAGGCGATCTTCCGATGTCCGAGTTTGTAAGCGTAAGCCGCCTCGATGGCAACCCCCACTTCGTTATCGGACATAATGGCCGTGCAGCCATTGTAGACATAGTCGATCGTCACAACCGGGATGCCTGAGTTCGCTAACTCAACGACCGCCGGATCGTGGAAGTCGACTGAGGCAATGAGGACACCGTCGATATTGCGGCTCCGAGCGTGTTCGAGGTAGGAAACTTTCTTACCGCCAAACTTGTCAGAGGCAATAAACGTAATGTCGTAGCCTCGTTTCTCCGCTTCGACCTTCGCCGCATTCAGGATGGCCGAGAAGAATTCGTGGGTAAGTCCTGACGCCGTGGAATCGACGAAGAGAACGCCAATAGTGAAACTCCGTCTCATCTTTAAGGAACGGGCGCTGGCGTTGGGAACGTAACCCAACTCCTCGGCCGCTTTCTTTACGCGAGTCACGGTTTCGTCTGGAATCTCGTGCGAACCATTGAGGGCCTTGGAAACCGTGGCGTTGCTGAATCCGCATTTCGCAGCAATATCGCAAATCCGCACCATGGCTGGGGCCTCCTTTCAACGAAATCGTTTTCGCGGAATCATAGTAACCACTTTTAAAATGACCGTCAAGGGCAAATGTAAGGGCTTACTTTTTTGCGAAAATCGCTTTTCGTAGGTTTCATATAAAATTTTCGTACTTTTTTCGTGCCAAAAAATTTTTTCGTCGGTTGTTTTTGTGTTTTTTTCCTCTACAATGGTGCTCGTGACGAAATCGTTTAAGTTAAGGTTTCGTCAAGCGCTTGCTATATATTGTTAAGATATTATTTCTTATAATATATACGTAACACACGCGAGAGGGGAATTTATGAAATTCGGACACTTCGACGATCAAAAGCGTGAATACGTCATTTCAACGCCCAATACGCCCTCGGCTTGGATCAACTATCTTGGCGATGAGTCTTTCTTCTCGCTTATTTCGAATACCATGGGTGGCTATTCCTTCTTTAAAGATGCTAAACTCCGCCGCATTACGCGGTATCGCTATAATGCCGTCCCCGCTGATATGGATGGCCGCCACTTCTACGTCAAAGAAGGAAATGTGGTTTGGTCTCCGGCTTTTTTACCCAGCAAAACCCCACTTGATTTCTATGAGTGCCGCCATGGCATGGGCTATTCCAGCTTTGAAGGCATGAAGAACGGTTTACGAGCGAAGATCACTTGCTTTGTTCCGTTAAAAGAGGCGTGTGAGCTTCAAGAAGTTGAATTAACCAACGAAAGCGGCGAAGCCAAGACGTTCTCGCTTTTCGCCCAAGTGGAATGGTGCTTATGGAATGCTTCCGATGATGGGGAGAATTTCCAGCGCAATCTTTCGACCGGCGAAGTCGAATGCTACGATGGCGTGATTTACCACAAGACCGAATTCCGTGAACGGAGGAACCATTATGCCTTTTATGCCGTTAATTCCCATTGCTCCCACTTTGAAAGCGACCGCGACCGCTTCCTCGGACGCTTTAATGGTTATGAGCAACCTGCCGAAGTTGAACAAGGACAGCTTGGCGATTACGTTGCCAGCGGTTGGAGACCGATTGCCGCTCATCAAATTGATTTGACGTTAAAGCCGGGTGAATCCAAGAAATTGGTCTTCATTCTTGGCTATGTTGAATTACCCGATGATCAAAAGTTTATTCAGCCCAATATCATCAATAAAACCCCCGCGGAAGCGTTGATGAAACGTTTTGACAGTGCCGAAAAGGCCGAAAAAGCTTTGGCCGAACTAAAAGAGCATTGGAATGCCTTGCTCTCGATTTACCACGCCGAAACCGGCGACGAGAAACTCGATCGGATGGCCAACATCTGGAATCAATACCAATGCATGGTGACCTATCTCTTCTCCCGCAGCGCATCTTATTACGAATCGGGCATCGGACGGGGCATGGGTTTCCGCGATTCATGCCAAGACCTTTTAGGCTTCGTCCATTTGATTCCGGAGAAAGCGAAAACTCGGATCATCGATATTGCTTCGATTCAGAAAAAAGATGGTTCCACCTATCATCAATATCAGCCCTTAACCAAAAAAGGAAATAGCGATATTGGCTCAGGTTTTAACGATGATCCGTTATGGCTCATCGCCGCTACGGCTGCTTACTTGAAGGAGACCGGAGATTACTCCTTCCTTTCCACTCCGGTCCCCTTTGATAACGTCAAAGGAAGCGAAGCGCCCCTCATGGAGCACCTCAAAGCTTCAATTGATTTCACGATCAATCACCGCGGCCCGCATGGCCTTCCTTTAATCGGTCGAGCCGATTGGAACGATTGTTTGAACCTGAACTGCTTCTCCACCACTCCTGGCGAGAGCTTCCAAACCACCGCCAACAAAGAGACGGGCATTGCCGAAAGCGTCTTCATTGCCGGCATGGCCGTAAAGTATGGCAAAGACTATGCGAAAATTGCAGAGATTTTAGGAAACGAAGCAGAATCTGCAAGGATTTTGACCGCCTTAAAAGAAATCGAAAACGCCACGATCCATTTTGGCTGGGATGGCGGATGGTTCCTCCGTGCCTATGATGGTTATGGCCATAAGGTCGGTTCGAAAGAATGCCAAGAGGGCCAAATCTTCATTGAGCCGCAAGGCTTCTGCGTTATGGCGGGAATCGGCCACAATTTAGGTTATGGCCACCTCGCGCTGAAGAATACCGAAGCGATCTTAGGAAATAAATACGGCCTCGAGCTCTTACACCCCTGCTATTCGACTTATCACGTCGAACTTGGCGAAATCTCGTCGTATCCGCAAGGCTATAAAGAAAATGGCGCCGTCTTCAACCATAACAATCCCTGGGTGGTCATCGCCCATTGTGTTGAGGGCGAAAGCAAAGAAGCCTATGAACTCTACCGCAAGAATGCCCCTGCCTACATCGAGGACGAATCCGATGTCCACTACACGGAACCCTATGTCTATTCTCAGATGATCGCTGGCCGCGATGCCAAAAACTATGGGCAAGCCAAGAATAGCTGGCTCTCTGGCAGTGCGACGTGGAGCTTCGTGGCTTTAAGCCAATACCTCTTAGGCATCCGTCCCGATTACGATGGTCTCTTGGTGGATCCACATTTGCCGAAAGATCAGTTCCCCCACCTCCACGTCACGCGGAAGTTCCGGGGCAACATCTATGACATCTCGATTGATAACACGGCGTCAAAACCGACGTTATATGTTGATGGGAGGCCACAACAAGGCTTGCTCATCCCGTTCGCAAGGAGCGATAAGACCGTCAAGGTCGAGCTCCGTTAAATCTTGCTGGAAGGCTCATCTCGGTTCCCTACAAACCGGGGTGAGCTTTTCCGTTGTTCATTCTTACGCAAAAAAGGCCAATCTCAAGAAGAGATTGGCCAAAAGGCAATATCTTAGAAAGCCTTATTCGCCCGTTTAATCGCCTCAAGCGAGGCTTTCGGTTCCCGAGCATCGCTCACAAATCCGTTCTTCTCCTGATAGGTGTCGGCAAACTGAGTGGCACAATATCCGGCAAAAGAGAGCTTTTTAATCGCCCGTAGCAATGAGCGATATCTCCGCAAATAGGCCCTGGAATCCTTGACTGGCGTGTTGTAACCCCAGCCCTTACCCGCACTGGCCTTGAAACTGGCGCCAAAGAACTCGCTCAGGATAATCGGCTGTCCCGAATAATGATAGTCGAGGGCAAAGGCCTTTTTATCGGTGCACGCAAAGAAGTTCTCGCCTTTTTTGAGCGCATCCTTTAGGCCGGCATAAGAGGCCAAGAGGGCTTTGCCATCCTCGGCATAGTTATGAAGAGCAACAATATCGGTCTCGGTGGCCTCATAGCCATCATTCGACACGACCGGACGGGTCCAATCGATGCGGTTTGCCATCTGGTAAAGACCATTGACTAAATCTTTTTCTTCATCGGAAGAGGCGATGTTATCAACGCCCCAACTTTCGTTATAGATGACGTAAGAGATGATCGAAGGATGCGGAACGTGGTCGGTGATAATCCGGCCAAACTCGGATTGAATCTCAAAGTTTTCAAAGTGGTTATAGACGTGAGGAGATGGCATTTCGACGGTCGTTAATAAGCCCTCGCGGTCGCAAAGATAATAGAAAAGTTCGCTTTCGATTTTTTCGTGAACGCGCACGCCATTAAAGCCCATCGCCTTAATGAGAGCGATATCCTTCAAATAACCCTCTTCGCCGAAGGTCAATCCGCCCTCGGGGTTATAGCCTTGATAAAGCACGAATTTCAGGTAACGTTTTTTGCCATTAAGGAAGATCTTGCCATCGCGGGCTTGAACTTCGTTGATGCCGAAATATGTCCCAACGGTATCGGTGACTTCGCCATTTCGTCTCAAGATGATTTCCGCGTCGTAAAGACACGGATAGGCTGGCGAATAGGCGTGAAAGTCTTTCGCGGGAATGGCAATCTCGCCTTCATAATAAATGTTCGTGGAAACAAAATGGGCGCTCGTAACCTTTTTGCCCCGATAGGAGATCGCGACTTCAACGTCTTCGCCCACCGCTTCGGGAGTAAAAAGAAGACGGATATAGATCGATTTATCGCTATAGAGTCCACGGATATCGCAGCCTTGTAAGCTGGCGGATGGCACCTCTTCAAGCCAAACATCGCCATAGATGCCTGTCGTGGTGGGATAGAAACAAGAGAACGGCGTCTTTTCCCAGGTTTGCTTGCCCCGAATGTGGCTGGGATCCTTATCGTCATAAACTCGGATGGAGAGCAAGTTCTCATCTTCGTTCAAATACTCGCTGATATCACGGACAAAGGCATCATATCCGCCGATGTGCTTGCCGAGATAATGCCCGTTAAGCCAGCCATCGAAAACGTAATCCAACCGCTCAAAATGGAGATAAACCTTCTGCTTCCAGTGCGGATTGGCAAAGGTTTTGAAATACCAGACGGTGTCGTGTTCTTCTTGGCTATTAATTCCCGATAAGGGGGTCTCATAAGCGTAAGGGACTTGAATCGGCAACGTCTGCTCCGGAATCTTGTTGCTCCAGCCATCGCTGAGGCCTTTTTGCTCATCATCGAAGACGAAACGCCATTCGCCATTAAGGCTCTCGAAAATCGGACGGTAGAATTGCGGATTCGGATGGCCCGGATGATAACTTCGAACGTTTTTTCTCATAAAGTGATCTCCCTTGACGACGAAAAGTCCGCTCCAAAAAGAAACCTACACTTTTATGGATCGAGAGCCGATGTTTTTCATCTGGCTATCCCCTTTCGTCTACGCCATTAGTATAAGGGGTTTTAACGTAAGCGCGTAGATGAAAATGTTTTCATTTTTGCACCAGTGGAATTTGTCGAAGAGAAAACGAATATTTCGTCAAAAAACACCTATTTTTTAGCCGAAATCGTCAAAGTCGTTTCACCAAAGGCGCTGCGGGCGGTAACGCTGAGAGGCAAGCCTTCTTCCCGCTGAATCACCGCCAAGGCGCGGCCAAAGTAAGTCGTGCAGCTCTTTGAAAGATAACTGTCTTCGTTATAGGGCGCGGCACTGCCGAAGCCCAAGAGGCGTCCGCCTTGAACCTCAAGGCTGATTTTTTCCTTGACCAACGGTTTCCAAATCCCCGCTTTGTCCGTGAAATTCAAATGGATAAAAACTAAGGCATCGTCCGCTTTTATCTGGGGCTCCGCTACAAGGGTAAGAATGGTTTCTTTTTGGGCACTTACGAGGGATTTGCAGGCGATTTCTTGATGATTCTCATCATAGGACACCGCCTTCAATTCGCCGGAATGGTAAGGCAAAACAAAAGTCGTCCGACCCGAACGGTCACATTTCTTTTCTTTGAATTTGTTGCCATTAAGGAAAAGCGCGACACTCGTGGAGCGGGCATAAACCTCAACGGTCGCTTTCTTTCCTTCTTGGCCCTCGAAACTCCATGAGGGAATGGCGTCGGACATCTTCCACGCGGAAGGTGAATGATCTTTTTTGCTCATCATCGGTCGCACAGCGAGTTCCAAAGGCGTTAAGCCAAAAACCACGCGGGTATAAAGAGCCTCGCCAAGCGGGTTGCCTACCAAGTCAATCCGCCCTGAGCCGGCGGTGATCCAGCCAAGAGTGGGTCGGAAGTCTTTTGCGTATTCCGCATACTCCCATGCGCCGACGCCGGCTTCGCCGAGATAATCCATTCCCGACCAGACAAAGTCGCCAATGAGGGCAGGGTTCTTTTTCGCCAGATCCAAATAGAGAGCGGCATCCTTACAGAAAGTCTCGCTGCCCAAAATCACCCGATTCGGGTATTTCTTATGGTCCTTCTTATAACGCAGAATTCCGTAATTGTATCCAGCCACATCAAGGGTCGAATAGACTCCGCGAATCCGGCGGTCGACTGAAGGGAGCGCAGCGCCACGCTTCATCGTCGTGTCACCTAAAAGGCCGGCCATTTTGTTAAAGAATTCGCTTCCGACCGAAGCCTTTTTATCGGCCTTTTTATCACTATAAACGCCAAAGCCTAAGGACGAGAGAAGATTAAAGAAAACGTTAATTCCGGCCGTGGTGAGCCAATGGTTGCCATTACGATGAACAAAATCGGACATCTTCTGACAAAGTTCGACCCCTTCTTTTTTGGCGGATTCCCCTACCTCGTTGCCTAATGAAATCAAAACGACGGAAGGATGATTAAAATCCTTATCAATCATCGCGCTAAGATCCTGCTCCCACTGGTGTGGAAGGTAAGTGGCGTAGTCGAATTTGCTCTTATGCATAAACCACATGTCGGCGTATTCATCCATCACCAAAAGCCCTTCTTCATCGCAAGCTTCGAGGAAGGCAATCGAGCAAGGATTGTGGGCGCAACGGACCGCATTATAGCCATTTTCTTTCAATAAACGAACCTTACGCCGCTCGGCCTCAGGATAAGAACAGGCGCCTAAAAGACCGTTGTCGCTGTGGATGCAAGCGCCATTCAGAAGCGTGGTCACGCCATTGATCCGAAAGCCCATTTCCGCATCGGCTTCGACGATGCGAATGCCGAATTTCTCCTCGCGCTCATCCTCGCCATAGCGAACATGACAGACATAAAGTTTGGGTTTCTGAGGAGTCCAAAGTTCCGCTGAAGGAAGAGCAAACTGAAAGCTGCCTTCGTGATCCAACGTTCCTTCTTGATGGGCAAGGATGTCCGAACCGTCTTTGATTTCAATGCTGAAAGGCGCGCTGCCGTTTGAAGACAGACAGACCCGAATTTTTTTCTCAAGATAAGAAAGAGTCTCGATTCGAACGCCATGGAGATCCAAGTGGTTTAAAGGCAACACCTCAAGATAAACTGGGCGGTAGATCCCGCTTCCGGAATACCAGCGCGAATTCGGTTGATCGGCGTTGTGGACGAGGACTTTGATCTCGTTTTTTTCTCCGAAAATCAGTTTTTCGTCGATCTCAAAGGCAAAATCGCGATAGCCATTGTCCCAACCCGCATCCTTCAACCCGTTGATAAAGACTTCAGGGTGATGATAGACCCCCTCAAAATGGAGGTAGACTGCCTTGTTTTTCCATTCCTGAGGTACCAAAAAAGACTTCACGTAAACGTATTCGCCGCCGGGAAAATAAGCCAAACCATTGATTCCTGGCGCATCCGCCCTCCGCGTTTCGTGGAGCATCGCGTCATGCGGCAAATCAATGATTTCTTGTTTCGCCTCACCGGCTTTTTCGAAGACCCATTCTTTCATTAATGGTATTCTTTTCATACATTATCCCCCGCAAAAGCCTTACGCTTTTTGCAAAACTCAAACGAAACAAAGGGCTCCGGTGGACGTACCATCGAAGTCCTTTGTTATGATATTACGCCTTCACGACATTATCCATGAAGCCCGCCACAATCAGGGCGATTGCCGACATAATCTGTGCGATGATGCCGACTAAGGACACGCCGAGCCAAGTTTTTTCCGCGGCCGGATAGTTGACCGGGATGAACCAGACATCCGCGAAGAGGGTAAGCCGATCGTAGATGAAGAGACAGAAGCTCGCCGAGACCGCAATCACCAAGGCTGCTAAGAGAACGTCAATCAGCCAATGGGGAAGCTTGGGGGCGAAAACGAGAAGCACGACCCCAATCGCCACCGCCACAAGGGAGAGGACGATCGGCCACGGATCGACGGCAGTTCCCGCTAAGAAACCACAGGTACCCGTGATGATATAGAAGATCACGCCGACGAAGGCTAACAAGCTCGCCGCGTCAACGAGATAACCCGCCACGCTTTGATTTTTGAAGAACTTCATCTTAGTTTTCCTCCTTTTTCTTATGAGCGACCAGTTCCAAGATCGCGTAGGCTCCAAATCCGCCGACGGCTAAGACCGCCGTGACCGAGATAAGAGTAATGTAGAGGGCGCGCCAAGAAGTCATAAGCTCGACGGTCTTCGACGAGGAGTTGATACCATTGAGCGCATTCGAATTCGCAATCGTGTAGAGGATGTACTTTTCGTTGGTCTTGATGGCCTCGCACATCGCTGCATCGCTTTTTAAGGTCGTCTCGTCCCAATAATCGACCGAAGGTTTGCCGAAGCCACAGAAGGCCACGGTTCCCGCCATGATCGACTCTTTCGGAGCGGCTTTGGCCGAAACGCCGGTGAAGTCGGTGACGTTATAGCCTTTGAAGCCCCACTCCTTGCGGAGAACGTTGACCATGAGACCACGGTTCGCACTGGAAGCCACCGCGCCAACCCGGTTATATGACGTCATTACGCCGGTTGCGCCTTTCGTATAGGTATTCGTTTTCGTCGCATCGCTTTCAAAGGCCGCGGGTTTGCCGTTTCCTTCAAACGCCTGACGGAGGTTACGAAGCTCAAGTTCACGAGCCTTTTGCTCGTTCATGAACACCGCGACGCCCGAACGGTTGATTTCTTGGTCGTTGAAGGCCGCGTGCTTGATGTTAACAATCACGCCTTTACTTTGCCCACCCTGAACCGAGGAACTGCCGATATAACCTGAGAGCATCGGATCTTCAGAATAGTATTCGCCACCGCGGCCATTGTAGCCATGCCGGTGGATGTTCATGCCCGGACCAATGATGATCGGAAGGTTGAGGATGAGCGAGGTTTCGCCCAAGATGATCTCACCGTTTTCATAGGCAAGCTCTTTGTTCCAACCATAGCCAAGGTTCTCCTGCGAAGGGCAAACCCGGGTGCCATAACCCGTGTAATCCGCAGCATCCGCATAAGCGGTGCCTTGGTAGGTGCCTTCTTGGAAGTAATGCGTATCGCTGCCGCCAGGGCCATCATCGGCGTTGTTGCCGAGGTAACCGACGGAATCAATCTTCTGAATATGATGGAAGGCATTCGAGGCAAAGTCGAGGAACTCGGCGGCGCTCATCTTGTCGATGAGTTCGTTCCAGCGTTCATCATCCCAGCCCGCGCCTTTAAGATCGTTGATCGACAAACTGCTGGACTGACCCCACTTATAAGCGGAAGTGTCTTCGCCGCTCTTTAAAGCGACGATGTCGTTCTTCAATAAGCGATTCAGAGCCGCATTCGTACTCAATCCTTCATAGGTTTTCGGGAAGGTCCCGTTCCAGTTACTCCGGGTTAAATAGGTCACCGTGCCCGGCATGAAGGTATTGAGATCCATCGAATAGTCGCCATCGGAGAGCGCGTTGGTGATTTCCACGCCTTCTTTGGAAACGGAGAAGGTGTCTTTATCAACATCACCACCCCAATTCCACTTGTAGGTTTTCTTGCTTTCGCCATTCACGTTCATGCCATTTGCCGTCGTTTTGCCTTGGGCGGCCAAGACGTTATTGAGAGCGTCGTGCGAATCATTGCCTAAAGCGAAATAATAATCGCCAGGATCGACGATGAAGGTTTTGGCTTTCGTGTAGTCATAGCTGGCTAAGTTGCCCATATCAATCGTCATCGTGATCGTTTGCGACTCGCCGGCGGCTAATTCTTTGCTCTTTTCGAAGTCCATGAGTTGAATCGCGGACTTCTCGACGCCATTGGTCTTGTCGTAATCGGTATAAGGACTTTGGGCATAAAGCTGGACGACATCGCGTCCGGCAACATTGCCGGTATTTTTGACGGTCACCTTGACGCTCGCTTCTTTCTTGTTGCCCAAGATTGAAACGGAATCTAAGCTCTGAGTGAACGTCGTGTAGCTTAAACCATAGCCGAAAGGATAAACGACTTCTTGCTTGTAGTCCCACGTTCCATCCGTGGTGCCTACTTTGCCATACCCTGTCGTATAGGTTCCAGCCTTGGCCGTGCTAGCGCCATTAACGCCATTCACAATGTCGGCATAACGGGTTTCATAATAGCGGTATCCGCTGTAAATCCCCTCCGCTTCGACCAAATAGGAGTTCACGTTATCGGCGGAAGTAAAGTCAGCGGCATTCACCCAAGGGATGTTGCCAAAGCTTTGCATGGCCGGAGCGACAGCGCCATTGCTGCAATAGGTATCGCCTAAGCGAGCGGATGGCGAAACGGTGCCATTAAGAATATCGGCAACACCATAGAAACCATAGGCACCCGGATAGCCAATCCACATGATCGCGGAGATTTCCGGATCATCGGCTAAGGCCTTAATCTCCATCACGTTGGTGGAGTTAATAAGGACGATGACTTTCTTCGAGCACTTCTTCGCTTCGGCGATGATTTCCATCTCCTCGCTAGAAAGACCCATGATGTTGTCCGTCGTGGTCGAGGTCTCAGCGGTCATTCCGCTTTTGCCAGGATAATAGTTTTTCGATTCGCCACCCGGACGACCGACCACAACGATGGCCGCGTCACTATAAGCGGCGTAGTCCTGATCGTAATTGGCGTTGATGGCGCGTAACGCGGCCGGAGTCAATTCCACGACGGTGTCGGTTTTGGTCAAGCTCGGATACTCAGCCGGTTTGGCGCCAAAGCCTGAACCGCTCATGACTTCGCCCGAGAAATGGGCTTCGTAGGTCGCGAGCATCGTCGGGTTGAGTTGGAACCCACGATTCTTGAAACAAGTGAAGATTTGGTTGTCGTAAACGGTCTTCAAATCGGCGATGGAGCCGCCGCTATTGCCATAGACCGGTCCGTAGCTGCGGGTACCAAATAGGGTGATTTTGGCATCTTTAGCAATCGGAAGGGCGCTCGTGCCATTGCTCGTGAGATTCTTGAGCAAGGCCATGGTTTGTTGGGACTCTTTAATAGCAAATGATTTATAGCCCTCAAACGCTTCCTTCGCCGTTTTGAAACTGGACTTATAATTCCAGGCATCTTCGGCATTTCCTGATGTGGTCGTCTCGATCTTAGAACTCTTCGTTCCTAAGAGAGAGTCGAGCGGATCCCGGTAATACTCCATCACCACTCCAGCCGTGATCGAAACGGCGAGCAAGGTTGACGAGAGCATCCCGAGTCCACGAAGCAACTTCAGCTTTTTGGACATGGATATCCTCCTAAATATGGGAATAAGAAGCTAACCCTCAGCTTCCTTCATCCGGGCAATACTTAAACACGGAGGAAATTCTCCGAGGCATCCTTTGACTCAAATTGTCGCTTTTCTGACGCGGATGTAATCGCTTACACCGCATGAAAAAGCGCTTTCTTTAGTGTTTATGCTTATTTTAAAGCATAAAAGCGATTCCCCTTTCGTTAAGTTCCTTTTTCGCTTTATCATTAACGTGGTCGCAGAAAATGAAAATCGTTTTTATCGATAACGAGCGCGCTCAACTCAGTGCCCTTAAAGAGTTCACTGAGCGCTTTGAACGCGAAAACAATCTCAAAATCAGCGCCAATTATCTCGACAATCCTTTTGACCTTCTTGAAAATTATTCGGGCGATTACGATGGGATTTTCCTCGACATCAACATGCCGGTGATGGATGGCATGAGCGCCGCTAGGCGCATTCGAGAAATGGACAGCAAGGTCAACCTGATTTTCATTACGAACTTGGCTCAATACGCCATCGATGGCTATAAGGTTTTTGCCTTGGATTACGTTCTGAAACCTGTCAACTATTTCCAGTTTTCCCTGGAACTTCAACGCCTCGAGAACAAAAAAGAACCTATCGATGATTCCATCTTGATCAAGACAAAAGAGGCCTTGAAAAAGATCCCAGTCGAAGAAATCTTGTTTTGCGACATCTTCAAACACGAAGTCACGGTCTTCACCACAAAAGGAAATTACTCTTTCCGCGGCTCCTTAAAAGACATCGAGGAAAAAGTCGATCCGAAGACCTTCGTCCGCTGCAATAGCGGAATTCTCGTCAACCTCGCGCACGTGACGGAAATCAGCGACAACTGCGCTGTGCTGAATAATGGAAGGAGGGTAGAGATCTCGCGCTTAAGAAAAAAAGATTTCCTTGATGCGCTGACCTCTTACATCAATAGCTAATTATGGGAGTGTATGATTTTTTACTACTGCGCAACCTCAACTTCTTTCTCGAGATCTTCATCGCCCAAAACATCGCGATGCACCGGCTCGAGAAACGGAAGCATTGGTATTTGGTCCTGTTGGGCGAACTCGTCCTCTCGGTTGGGCTCTATTGGATGCCCTCTCTATCCGTCGGCGTCATTAACTTCGTCTACTTGGTTATCGCCGTCATTTCCGGCTTCTTTTGCTTCTTTATTTATAAGGAAAGCGTTTTTGATGCGATTTCCTATACCGCGATTGCCTTCGCTTTCCAAAACATCACTTGGAACATTCTTTTGCTCTTCGGGCATCTCTTGCCAAGCGATGCTCCCCAAGCGGCAAGGATCGCGCTTTATTTAGGCGATTTTGCGTTCTTCTATCTCGGCGCGTTCTTCTTGGTCCATTTCGCCTTGAGAAAAGTCCCGATGCGCAGCAATTGGTTGGTCTGCCTTTCCAGCGCTTTAATCATTTTAATCACGATCTTTCTCAGTCAGATCGCCAAAAGCAGCAACCTCAACAACATCGTCGCGATTCTTTACGAGATGGTCTCGTGTCTCTTCGCCCTTTTGATTCAGTATGGCGTCAGCGTCTTAATCTATCTCGTGGGCAAAGAGAAAGACCTCGAATCCGAAAAGGCGGTCCTCGAAGAGATGCTTCATCAGCAAGCCAAACAGCAAAAGATGAGCAAAGAAACCATCGACATCATCAATCTCAAGAGCCACGATCTCAAGAATCAAATCACCGCTTTGGAACATGTTTCGCCCCAGGAAAGAACCGCCCACATCGAAGAAATCAAGAAAGCGGTCAACATCTATGGCGACATCGTCAAAACCGGAAACGAAGCACTCGATTTGGTCTTGACGGAGAAGTCGCTTCTTTGCGAAAGCAAACATATTTCCTTCAACTATATCGTCAACCCCGAAAGCCTATCCTTTATCGATGAGCTCGATATCTTCTCTTTGTTCGGCAACGCCCTCGACAATGCGATCGAGGCGTTAGAGAAAGAAGAAGAGGGAAAACGCATCATCCGTCTCAACATCAACCAAAAGAACAAATTCACTACGATTCATCTTGAGAATTATTGCTCCCAGGCCATCCGGTTCAAGGACGGGCTGCCCCTCACTTCAAAAAATGACACGGATTACCATGGCTATGGGCTAAAAAGCATCATGTCGACCGTTGAGAAATATCACGGCAATTCCCTTGTTAAATTAGAAAATAGTCTCTTTATTCTCGATATCATGATTCCCGTAAAATAGCCACTTATCGTTTAAAAGCAAAAATGACGAGCCTTCCAACTTTTTCATTCAAGAGCTCCTTCGAGTAAGCTCAATTTAAGTGGCACTATCTACCTTCTATCAAGACTTTTTGGTAAAATTATCCTTGGTTTATGCATTTGTTATTATCGGGATTGATCCTCCTCGCCTCTTCGTTTGCCCTCTTCAGCCCAAACGTTTTTTCACCTTCTTCCTTGTTGACCACCAGCAATTCGACCGTTATTGAAGTGGGTTGGTACAACGAAGCGGGCATGCAGGATGGCACAACCCCGGAAACGGTCGGAGGCTATAACTATGAATATTTGGCGATGATCGCCCAATATACCGGCTGGACTTACCATTACACTTTTGGCGACTGGGCTGACCTAGAAACCAAATTGGCCAATCACGAAATTGATCTTTTGGGCGACGTCGGCAAGACCACGGAGCGGTTAAGCCGTTATAACTTCAGCGATTATCCGAATATCTCGAGCCAAATGTATTTGGTTACTCGCGACAACGATACGCGGTATTACTATGATGATTTTTCCGCTTTCAATGGCATGAAGATCGGTGGCATTATCAGCGACTTCCGCGAAGGCTTATTATCGAAGAAAGCCACCAATAATTCCTTTCAATATACCTATCAATGTTATTCGAGCGACGATACGGCCTTAGCTGCCCTCGATCGTGGCGACATCGATGCCGTCACGCTGATCAATACCGCTAAATCACAAGATTATCGGATTATTTCCGAATGGGAACCGAACCCCTTCTATTTCACGGTTTCTAATACGAAGAGTGAGATCCTCGATGAACTCAACCGTTCCCTCAACGCGATCCAATCCTCTGACCCCTCCTTGCAAAGCCGCCTCTACGAAAAATATTTTGAGGATAGCAGCAAAGGTCGCAATGTCGCTTTGACGAAAGATGAAGCCAATTATTTGGCGAAAAAAGAATCGGTTACCATTGCCGTTACCTCTGGCGAGAAGCCAATCGCTTACGAAAAGGATGGCGTTTTGCAAGGGATATTGCCAGATTACTTTTCACTCCTCCAAACGAAAATGCCGTTAAAGTTTAATTACAAAGTCTATGGCACTTTCCAAGAGATGTTCACTCTCTTCATGGCAGGCAAAAGCGAACTCTGCGCTCAAGTCCCGGATGATTTTTCTTATGGGGTGACACTCAACGCTCGCTTGGCCAATCCCTACATGAGCCTCACATACGGTTTTGTCAGCAAGCCTGATTTAGGAGGCAATGCGAAAAAAATCGCCTATCGCGTTGGAAAAAAATACCTCAAGGGACGCTTGGAAAAACTGGGCTACGAAGCCATCTCTTACGTCGATGATGAGGCCTGCATCTCCGCGGTGATTTCGGGCGAAGTGGATGCCGCCGCTATGGGGACTTTGGCCTATGAGCAAGTTTCGTATCATGCTAAATACCGAAGCTTATCTTATTTCACGAAGCCCGAACTCGATTACAGCGTTTGCATTGGAGTCACCACGAATGAAGATCCTCTTCTTTTCTCAGCGTTGCAAAAAGCTGTCGGTGCCATTCCTGCTAGCGCTTTGACCTCGTTAATTGCCGCCGATAGCATTGTGACTCCTCAATACACCATCAGCGACTACATGGCCAATAATGGCATGACGCTATTCGCCCTTATCGCTTCTTTGTTAATTGTCGCTCTCCTTGTCACATTCCTTATCCGCGGACACCGCCTCAATAAAAAACTGACCTTGGCCTACGAAAAAGCGGATAAAGCTTCCGCTGCCAAAAGCGAATTCCTTTCGACGATGTCACACGACTTAAGAACGCCATTAAACGG
>Ga0183095_11529_pt1 | contig 15858 bp, 21 predicted proteins | sample BioMet4_FD_130346 | JGI IMG/M metagenome (GOLD analysis project Ga0183095, IMG submission 130346) | Microbial communities from bioreactor (seeded with sewage sludge) at LBNL, California, USA - Biofuel metagenome 4 (v2) (version 3) | ecosystem: Engineered > Bioreactor > Anaerobic > Unclassified ...
CGGTGGAAGTATCAGACCATCGCCTTCTCTTTCCCCAGGCGGCATTCCAAGACCACCTTGATGGGCCTGCTTGTCGTCTGGCGCTTCACCCTGTTCGGGCCGAACGAGAACATCGTCGTCATGGCCAACAGCGAGCGGCAGACCCTGTCCGTGGGCTTTTCCTTGGTCAAAAAGATCATCCTGAACACGCCGTTCTTGGTTTCTCAGGTCGGCCGCGAGAATTTGCGGACCTACGAAATTCAGTATCCCCAGCTGCAGAACATGATCCAGGCTGTCAGCTGCAACGTGGCGGGCCTGTACGGGCAGAAGATCACCTGCGGGTGGGTCAGCGAGATTCACGCAGCGGCTAATGACGACGCCATGCAGGTCCTGGCGTCCAGCTTGGGTGACACGGAAGGCAGCTGGCTTTTGTTGGACAGCACGGTGGACGGCCCGGGTGGCCCCCTTCACAAGCTTGAGCAGCTGCAGGACAGCGGCGAGGACCCCACCATTTACGTCAAGCGGGTGGAGTATGCCGACCTGGACGAAGCCCTGGCCAAGTCGCCGCCATGGATTGATAGAACATGGCTCAAGAGCCGCGAGAAGCAGCTTTTGCCGGCGGTGTGGGCCACGCAGCATCTGAACCAGCGGGTGGCGTCCTCGACGAATCTTTTTGCCCCGGGGGACATCAAGCGGTGCATGGAGCCCGTCCCCTGTCCGATCCTTCCCGACGAGTTGGACAAGATCACCGAGGGCCGGCGGCTTGTCACTGGTGGCGGCCTCGACCGGGCCTATTTCGGTTCACTGCATGGTGACTCGACCATCTGGACCAGCGTGGCCAAGGTGGCGGAACCGGATGACGGGGAAGCGCACTTTTGGGTTTTGAACCAGAAGGCGATCCTCGGGAGCTTGGCCCACTCCATCAAGAAAGAGATTGTCCGCGACCGTGACCGATACAGCCTGAAAAACGTGGTCTTTGAAGCCTACAACGCGCAAGACCTCTATTTGTGGGCAGCAGAGCAGCAAATCCCTTGTGAAGTCATCCACGCTACATCTACGGCGCAGGTGCCGGCCTTCATGGAGCTTTACCGGATCGTGAAGGAAAATCGCCTGCATTTCTCCGCCGGCCTTGAAGCCTTGGCCAGAGAGATGGAAACCTTCATGTATGAGTTGAAGGGGGACAAGCCGAAATTCGGGTCCGACAAGTTTCACGATGACCGGATTTATTCCTTGGCCTGGGCAGTTCATAGCCTGCGGGCGCAGGAATTGGCCGTCTATGAGTTGCAGGACATTATTTGCGACAGTCGTAGCCGCCATGCTGTGGCTTGTTATCTTCGCCAGGGGGACTTGATTCTTCCCTGCAGCCAGACCTGCGAGGCGCACAAGCGGTGTGAGGCCATGTGGATGAAGCACAGGGCTGCCAGGGTAGAGTCGGAGCTGACCTTGCCACAGTTTTTCCAGGCCATGGTTAGTGTCTCCGGTGTCAGATCATACCACACGGTGTGACTTGACATGGTTTAAAACGGTGTCATACTATACGGTGTGGTGTGGTACCATACCACAAGAGGTCAACCGATGATTTTTTCCCAAGCTGAAAATCTGGTGCAGGGAGCCTACCGGGCGGCCGTGGCCGACGCGAACAGGTTTCGGAAGCAGAAGGCCGCCAAAAAGCTGGACCAGTATCACGGTTTCCAGGCGGACTATATCATGGACGCCTTGCGTCAGCATTTCACCAAGCCGGAGGTCTTTACCCCCTGCTTCATCAATCTGACGCGCAAGATCATCAACCAGCTGGCCATGGTCTACGTCCAGGATGCCCGTAGAACTATCGACGGCACCGAGCAAGACGCGGCAATCTTTGAGGAGATCGAGCGGTCTTGCAGCTTGGGGGCCAGGATGAAGCTGGCGAACCGCTATGCCAAGCTTCTGGGGATGGTGGCCGTTCGGCCTGTCTGGCGAAATAACACCCTGGACCTGGACGTGGTGACCCCGGACCTTCTGGACGTACAAACCGGGGATTCTCCCGAGGAAGTACAGGCTATACTGGTCACGTATTACCCGGAAGACGGCAAAGAAACAGAAGTAACCTATTCCTTGTGGACACCTGAGACGTTCCAGCGTTTGGACTATCGCGGCCTTGTACTGGAGGAGTCTTCAAATCCGTACAAGGTTATTCCTTACGTCTACGTCTGGAACAGCTTACCGACCATCACATTTTGGACGCCAAGCGGCGAAGACCTCATGGCGTTGCAGGATGCTTTCAACGAAAAGCTGACGGATTTGCTTTACGTCCTGCGAATGCAGGGCTTTGGAGTCGGTTACGTGAAGGGCATGAAGGGGGAGATCGGGCAGGTGGACCCTGGGACCTTTTTTAACCTCCCCACTGACGGGGAAATGGGTTTTGCCAAGACCAACGCTCCCGTTCAGGACACCCTGGCCGCCCTCGACTTCATTCTCAAGCAGGCCGCCGTCAGCAACGGTCTTCCTGCTGGCTCTCTGCAAGCGGACGTCTCCGACCAGTCGGGGGTGGCGGTCATCGCCGGCAACCGCGAGCTTGAGGAGATGCGGGCGGATGACCTGGAGCTTTACCGACGCTATGAGGCCCGTCTTTTCAATTTAATCCGCATCACCTGGAACGCACACAACCCAGGACGAAAAATCAGCGACAGCGCCACGTTGCAAGTTGACTTTTACGACGTCCAGCCAAGCCTGTCACAGGATAAGCAAGTACAGGTTTGGGACGCTCTTGTGGCTTTGGGTGTCATGTCGAAGGTGGACGTGCTGCAGAAGCTGAATCCTGACTTGAGCAAAGACGACGCCATGGCCCGACTTATTGAAATCGCTGACGAGAACAAAGCCGCCACGGCGCAACAAATTTAACCCGCCCACCCGGCGATACAGGGGGAGATCATGACCGATCCCAACGGCAGCGCCACCGACACCGACGCGACGGCCAAGGCCCCGGACCAGAACAACCAGGAACCCAAACAGCCCCAAGGTCAGCACATGATCCCGAAGGGCCGCTTCGACGAAGTGGTCGGTCAAAAGAAGGCCGCTGAAGCCGCGCTTGAGGAAATCGCTTCCTCTCTTGTGGAGGAGGTCCCCGAGGACATGCGCGACCTGATCCCGGCCGACTTGCCGCCGGCTGCCAGGATCAAATGGGTCCGCGCCGCCATGGCCAAGGGAATCTTCGGTGCTCAGGCCGGGGCGACGAACCCGGACAGCAAGCGCCCGGGAGCCAAGGCCCCGCCGGACCTGTCCGGTTTGAACCCGCGCCAGATGATGGCCATGGGCTACACCACTAGCAAATAAGGAGCAGAAGTCATGCTTACCCTTGTTGAAGCCTCGAAGCTGATTCAGAACCCCCTGCAGAAGGGTGTTGTGGAAACATTCGCCAGCACGTCCCCTGTTTTAGAGCGCCTGCCGTTCCTGGACGTGGCTGGCAACGCCTACGCCTGGAATCAGGAACAGACCCTGCCGGGCATCGCCTTCCGCGCCATCAACAGCACTTACGACGAGTCCACGGGCGTTGTGCAGCAGAAGACCGAGGCGTTGAAGGTCTTCGGCGGCATTTCCAAGGTGGACCGTGCCCTGGTGAAGACGCAGGGTAGCTTGAACGACATCCGCGCCGTCCACGACACCATGAAGGCCAAGGCTGCGAGCCTGGACTTCACGAAAACCTTTTTCAAGGGCGACGACGAGACCGACACCAACGCCTTCGACGGCTTGGAAAAGCGCCTGACTGGCAACCAGGTCCTGGCCGCTTCCACCAGCGCCGGCGGCGCGGCCCTGACCCTCGACATGCTGGACCAGCTGATCGACGCCGTCCAGGGCGGCCCTGACGTCATCTTCTGCAACAAGACCACCCGCCGGACCATCAACAAGTTGATCCGCGCCGCCGGGCAGGCCACCGAGGTGGTTTCCGACGCCTTCGGCCGCCAGCTGCAGAGCTATGCCGGCATCCCCATCGGCGTGATCGAGACGGACGCGGAAGGCAACGAGATTTTGCCCTTCACGGAAAAGGATGCCCAGACCACCCCGGCCGATGCGTCGTGCTGCAGCCTCTACGCCTGCCGCTTTGGAGCGCAGGAGTATGTCAGCGGGTTGCAGGCTTCCGGCGGCATGGAAGTCCTGGATCAGGGCCTGCAGGGCATCTTCTACCAGACGTTGATCGAATGGATTTGCTCGATCACGGTCTTCCACCCGAAGGCGGCCGCCCGCCTTATGGCCGTCAAGGCGGCTTAACTGCGGTTCTCAGGGGGAGGCGTCCGGGGACGCTCCCCCTGGGGCAAATGGAGAACCAGCCATGGCTTTAATTGTCGGGCAGAACACCTATGCCACATCCGAAGAGGCCGAAGAATATTTCGAGGCGCGGCTTCATTCCACCGTCTGGACCAGCGCCACGGACGCCACCAAAGCGGTGGCACTGCTTCACAGTGCCGCCGTCCTTGATGCCCATATTTCATGGTCCGGCCAGAAGCTGACCGAAGACCAGGCTATGGCCTGGCCGCGAAAGCTCCAGATTGCGCAAGCCGATCCAAGCATAACCCCCAGCGTGGTGAAGGCCGCGCAATGTGAAATGGCGCTTTACCTCCTGGTGACAGACCCGACCACAGCACCAAAAACAGCCGGGTACAAAGTGATGCAGGCGGACACGTTGCGCCTTGAGATCGACAAGGCCGACAGACCGGAAATGATCCCCGCACACGTTGCCGCCATGCTTTATCCCTTGGGTTTTCCGAAAGCCAATAGGCCAACCATGACGGTCACGAGGTAAAATCATGCTCCGGTCTGTATTTTCCGACGCTGCAGCGGTCGTTTTTGAGGCTTTCGACGACATCCCGGCCGACATCATCATTCGGCGTACCGAATACGGGGAATTTAACCCCGCGACAGGCGCATACGACGAGGGTGCCACCACGGACTATCCCTGCCAAGGCATCGTCACGGGCTATTCCGACTTCCTGGTGGACGGCACGCTGATTAAGACCGGCGACCGCAAGCTCTCCATCCGGCAGGCGGAAATAGCCATCCAGCCACAGACCAGCGACACGGTCATTTTTGAGGGTCAGAGTTGGGCTATCGTCAACGTCGAAGCAGACGCGGCGTCTGTTTTCTGGAAGCTGCAAATCAGGTCGTAGGCCATGGCCGACAAATACCTCGACGACCTTCTCAAATTCCAGCACGCCGTGGACCAGCGGGCGACCGGGCTTGCCGAAGACATGGTCCGGGAACTTCGGGCCGCCCGTGCGGACATTGTAGGCAAGCTGGCGACCCTGGCCGACGATGCCGGGGACAACTTCGCGGACATGCCCCTAAGCCGCAAGAAAGCCCTTCTGGAGGCCCAGGCGGCGGCAATCGACAAGGTGCTTGCCCAGGTCTACGCCACGGCCGGCGACCAGCTTCACGAGGCCGGGCAAGACGTGATCCAGGCCAGCGCCACGCAGACAGTCGCGGCTATGTCGGAACTGACCGGCGCGGCGGCGGGCGGCCTCGGTACGGCCTTCACCTTGGACATGACGAAAGCCTGGTTCGAGTCTTCGACGGTGGAGGGCCTGACCATCAACAACTTCTTGGCCAAGCTTCAAGCATCGGCCCGGGACCGGATCATCAGCGCCGGCAGACGGGCCTTGATCGAAGGGAAGGGCGTCCAGGCAGCGGCCCGGATGATCCGCATGGAGGGCATCGAAGGGAGCGTCCCCGGCCTGGAAGGGCTGGCCCGGACCTTTCTTCTTTCCGCCAGCAACCACGCCCGGGAAACGATCATCGAAAAGAAGTTCTCCGACGTGGTGGCCGGCTGGAAGCGCATGGTCGTACTCGACGGCCGTACCTGCGTTGCCTGCGGGAGCATGGACGGTAAGATTTACAAGCCCGGGGAGCCCCGCCCCTCCCTGCCGGCGCATTGGCGTTGCCGCTGCCTTTACACGGTGGTGACGCCCACATGGCGAGACCTAGGCGTGGACATTGACGAGATGGCCGACACGGGCCGCACCACGGTCAAGCACACGGGCAAGACCGTCCACCACAAGGACGGCAGCACCAGCACGAAATTCAAGGTGGCCGAGGTTGACCGGACCCAACCCGGGGAGACCTATTCCGACTGGATGAAACGCCAGATGGAGGAGGACCCGGCCTTCGTGCGCCGCGTCCTGGGCAAGACCCGCTTCGAGCTTTTCAAGGCCGGCAAGCTGTCGCTCTCGGGCATGGTGACGGACGGGCGGATCAAGAAATTGTCGGAGCTATAAATTTCAGGGGGGCCGGAAACCCCGGCTGGTCCACCTGAAGGGCGGTTCGGTGTCATGCCGGGCCGCCTTTTTTGTGGCCGGACAAATGTCCAGGCGACCGAAATCCCAGCAGCCACGCCGGTTGAAGGTGGCAACACTGGCAACAAACTGCCCCGAAGAAAACAACCCCATGGACCGGGAAAGGTGGGGGGGCTCAAAATTGCGCAAAATTGAACACCCCCTTCTCAATCCACCTGCCCGAACATCGCTTCCACCAGCTTGTCGGCGTCGGTGTCAGGGGATGGATTTTTCGGGAAGGGGTTGACGATTGACTTCATGAAATATATATATCAACTCACCAAATCAAAGGGGGCCTCATGCCCGAAGAGCAAAAAGCAATCACGATCCGATTCACATTGGATGAACACAAAAAAATAAAGGTCCTTGCGGCAGAAGCGGGGAAAAGCCTGAAAGAAATTTTCCTGGAAGGTGTCGCAAAAGTAAAAGCCGAGGTGGAGAAGGCAAAAGCCTAAAAATAAAAACGGCCCAGGAAGGAAGGTGGTGCTTCCGACCAGGGCCTAACCAGATCGCACAACGGAGGTACGATCATGGCTAACCCATTCGTATTCATCGACGGCAAGGAAAGCAACCGCCTTATCCCGGAACCCCGCATCCTCCGCCGCATCAGGCGGGCCAAGGAAGTTTGGAACGCCTTCAAGTTCCTGGCTCGGGGTGGGAAGTTCAAGGTCTACCTTGACTTCTCCGGGGTTGATCCGCGCGTCCTGCGGCCGGTCAAGGTCACCGTCACCAGCGACGGCCGCGTCGTGGACGTGGAGCACGAGCGGCGCAATGCCGTTGCTTGCTCCATGGGCAGAATATTCCGCGATTCAGGGCTTACCCCGGCCCGTGACGACGAGCCCGGTTTTCGTGTTCGGTGGAGCGAGTCGGCACAGGGGAAAGCCTGGGAGGCCGCCGGCTTCGACGTGACCCGGGAACCCACCAGGGTGGTTGTGCAGCCCAAGGGGGCGGCATGACCACCACCGAACGCCGCGAGGTCTCCCACGCCGTGCTGGCCCTGGAGAACTTGGTCAACCAGCTGGTGGCCCTGTCCGATGGCTCCAGGTCCGTCCCTGGCGCGAACGTCCAGGGCGTGGCTTACCTCTTAGGCCTGACCACGGAACGGTTGGGCAACCTGGTCGGCAATGGGCCGGTGGAAGGACAGCCGGAATAGCCGGCACCGACGAGATCATGGGCGGCCTGCTTCCATCTGGAGGTGGGCCGCCTTTCCGAAGAGCCGAACAGAACCGTTGACACTTCCCGAAAAGAGAGAGTATAACGAGCTTAACGGAACAGACGAAAGGGGCAGCACCATGAAGGTCATCGGATACATTCGGGTCAGCACGGACGGTCAAGAAGCTTCAGGACTCGGTCTCGCGGATCAGGAGGAAAAGGTCAGGGCCTACTGCAAGCTGTACGACCTGGAGCTTATCGCCATCCACCAGGACGCGGCCAGCGGCAAGAACATGAACCGGCAGGGCCTGCAAGACGCCCTGGACGTCATGAAGGCCGGAGATGCCGAAGGTATCGTCGTGGCCAAATTGGACCGCCTGACCCGTTCCGTCCGCGACATGGGAACCCTTCTCGACGAATACTTTCGGGACCGCTTCGCTTTCTTCGTGGTGGCCGAACAGATCGACACCCGCACCGCGTCCGGACGCTTCGTGTTGAACCTCCTGACCAGCGTCGCGGAATGGGAGCGCGAGACCATCGGGGAGCGGACGAAGGCCGCCCTGGCCGTGAAGCGTCGCAAAAACGAGTTCACCGGAGGGAATACTCCCTTTGGCTTCGACCTCACGGAAGACGGGCACCTGGAGGAAAGCCCAAAAGAACAGCGCACTATCGGACGGATGAAGCGCCTTCGCGCCCAAGGCTACAGCTACAAGCGCATAGCCGACACCTTGAACGCAGACGGAATTTTTTCAAAGACAGGCGGCCAGTGGCACCCCTATTCCGTCCAGAAAATTTTGAAGGCGGCGTGACCATGATTTGCTTCGAGTGCGGCGCACCAGCCGAATACAATCACCACGTTGTGCCACATTCCCTCGGGGGCACTATGACTGTTCCATTGTGTGGGGCTTGTCATGCGAAGGCACACCACATGGACGAAAGAATGACCACAAAATCACTCACAAAGGCTGCCCTGGCTGTAAAGCGTAAGAATGGCGAGAAGACCGGCGGAATCATCCCCTTCGGCTTCGACGCTGTAGACGGTCAACTTGTAGAAAATATGAATGAACAGAAGACGATCAAGCGAATAAAGCAACTTCGCGCACAGGGATGCAGTTATCAGCGGATCGCGGACACGTTGAACGCGGATAGAGCGTTTACCAAGACAGGAAAGCCGTGGAGCTTTGGAACCGTGGCAAACATACTCAAAAAGGCCGCATAGGAGAACTGCCCTATGTTGTACAAGGACATCCGTCAGGACCCCGAATATCAAGCTCTAAAGCGCGACCTTCAAAACATTTCACCAGATCGTCAGGAGGCTTTTCAAGTCATGCTTGAAGAGGAAACAAGGAAAGAGGCCACGCCTGAGTTAATCAGTCCACAAGAATTTGCAGACAAAACAGGAGTCCATCCGGCAACAGTCCGAAAATGGATTCGAGAGGGAACCATCAAAGGCAAAAAAATCGGCTCACGCAAGTGGTTTATCCCTGTAACAGAGCTTGAAAAGGCTCTCAAGGTATAGGTGAAGCCATGGCACTTCAATACATATTTGATGATACAGGACGAAAGACGGCAGTTATAGTGCCTATTGAAGAGTGGGAACGCATCAGGGAAGACTCTGTGACGCCGGAAGAGGCGGCCAGAATGGACGAAGCGTGGAAAGAGTACCGCGAAGGCAACACCGTCACTCTTGACCAGCTGCGGCAAAAGCTCCTGGGTGGACACGATGAATAAGCAGTGGACCGTTGTAATCCCGTCAAAGGAACAGCGGTACATTGAAAGCCAGCCAAAAAAAGAATGCCTGCGTCTCCTGGAGGCTTTGGCCGAAATGGAGTTGGACCCGTTGTCCGGCGACGTCGTGGTCCTTCACGGCAATCTAACCGGATGGCGAAGGCGTGTTGGCAGGTGGCGTATTCTTTTCCGTCTGGATCAGGAAAACAGGAAGGTTGTCATCGTCGGCATCGGCGCTAGGGGAGACGTTTACAAATGATAGTTTTGTGTGGCGGTACTAAAGGCGGCGTCGGTAAAACGACACTGGCGACCAATCTTGCAGCAATGCGCCGGCACGATGCAGACGTCCTTTTGTTGGACGCGGACAAGCAGGGCACGGCTTCCCTTTGGGCTACGATCCGCGACGACGCAGGCGTCAATCCTCGCGTCCCCTGCGTCCAAAAACAGGGCGCAAAACTCCACCTGGAAGTGAAGGCCCTGGCTGAGAAGTTCCAGGACGTAGTCATTGACGCAGGCGGCCGGGACAACGTGGAGCTGCGGGCGGCCATGATCGTGGCCGACATCTTCGTCACCCCGGTTTTGCCATCCTCTTATGACTTCTGGTCCTTGACCGACGTCAACCGGCTAGTCGCGGACGCCAGGATCATCAACCCCGACTTGCGGGTCATCGTCGTGGTCAACCGGGGAAGCACGAACCCGAGCGTTTCCGAGGTGGACGAGGTCCGGCAGCTGGTCAGCGAGTTCGAGGGTATGACCCTGGCCGAAACCGTCCTTCGGGACCGCATCGCCTATCGGAAGGCCGCGTCCGAAGGATTGGGCGTGGAAGAGATGACCAAGGCAGACGCCAAGGCCGTTGCCGAGGTGAAGGGATTATTTAAGGAGGTCTTCGGCCATGGCCATCAGTAAACGCCCCGCCCTCAAATCCGACGACGCCGAAGCCTTTATCAGGGGAGCCGACACCAGCCAGAAGGAACAGGCGCAGACGCCGCCCAAGGGCAACGACCTTCCATGGCGCGACGCAAACCCCAGGATAAAAAAAGGAATAAATCTCCGGCTGGATGAGGTGCAGTGGGCAAAGCTAAAATTCATCAGTGAAAACAGTCCATTATCTATCCAGCGGTTTATCATGTCGGTGCTGGAGCCGGCAATCAACGAAAAAATCCAAGAAATTCTGGAGGACCATGGTTGACAGAATTACAGAGTGACCATACTGTCAGTTTATGAACGCGACGCAATCCACCTTCGCCAACGTCGTCAACGGCGACTATACCCGTCAGCACTTGATGGGACTGGTTGGCTTGACTGAATCCGAGGCCAACAGATGGACAGACCGTGGCATCGTTCCCACGACGAAGTCTTCATCTGGAACTGGGAAAGCCAAGATTTTCAGCTTTGGGGATTTGGTGGAGGCCGCGATTGCAAAAAAAATGTCCATTCTCTTTAAGGTTTCGCAGATTAAAGAGATAATGGACCAGCTTAGAAACGACAATATTTATGGTCTATTCAGAATATCCATTCTAAACCACGAAAAACTTATTTCAAACGATTATGTTATTACAATCTACTATGACGAAAGCGAAAACTTGCAAATAATGACCGGACAAATGTCTCTTGGTGTGGACCATGACATTAGTGATATTTCATGTTCTTTAAACATATCTATTATAGCCCATAGAACATACAATTCTTTACTCGGTATTGACGGTGAAGAATCAAAGAAGTCTATCCGTGACCACATAAATAGCATCATTGAAGCTCGTGGTTTTTTGACAGGAATTGAGCTTGCAGACAAGCATGGTTTTTTCAATATGGGCAATGAAGACATGCAAAAGAAAGCACTTGAACATATTGCCCGTGGCGGTTCGCCATGCAATATTAAGAAAGGTAATCAGTAATGGAAAGAAATTGTTCAACTTGTAATTTTTTCGTCGCGTACAGCAGCAAAAGTGAAAAGAGCAACGGATCGTGCCGAGTTTCACCTCCTTCTGCAGGTGAACACCGATGGCCGTCCGTCATGCCGAATGATTGGTGTGGCAGCTATAAGAGACACGAAAAGTTCAACAAGACGGAAGTTGTGGACTTCCCGCTGTAAGATAAAACAAAGCCCCGAGGCCGGCAGGCAGCGACGGGGCGAGGGAAAGACCTTTGAGGTCCAGGTGTGGTAACCGCGACCTCTCATGCTCCCTCGCCCGTGTCAAACCGTACAGTATGGTACCATACCACTGATGCGATGTAACTATCGGCACGGGCAGTAGAGGGGAATTTCTTGAACAATTCTACGTTGCAGGCAGCGATTGCCCGCCACCATGCCGGTGTTTGCGTCATCCCAACTAGGGCCGATAAATCGCCGGCCCTCAAGTCATTCACCCCGTACTTCACCGCACGGTCCACGCTGGACGAGATCCATAAATGGTTCGGAAACGGCAATGGCTATGGCATAGGTCTAGTCTGTGGTGACGTTTCCGGCCACCTTGAACTTCTCGACTTCGATATGCAGGGCGAGAGGTTCCAGGCATGGGTGGAGATCGTCGAAGCGGAGAGGCCCGGCCTGTTTGCCAACCTCGTCCATGAAAAAACCCCCAGCGGCGGGGATCATATCTGGTATCGGTGCCCGTCCATAACCATCCCGGGCGCGCAAAAACTGGCCCTGCGCGGCGTCGAATGCCCCGATGCCAACGAAATCGAAATCGGGGGCAAGAAATACAAACCACGCAAAATCGGTGACAAGTTCATTGTCGAGGTAGCCCTGATTGAAACCAAAGGTCAGGGAGGACAGGGGCTCTGTGATCCGTCGCCGGGATACCGCCTTATACAGGGCGCACTGGAGCAGCTCCCCGAAATCAGCGCCGATGACCGCGACGTGCTCCTGCGGGCTGCCAAAAGCTTAAACGAATGGCTACGCCCCAAAGACGTTCGCCGCCCGGAGCATCGAGGACGAGGTCTGAAACCCGGGGAGGAATTTAACGAACGCGGCGACGCCCTCCCCTTTCTAGAACGCGCCGGGTGGAAGTTCCATAGCCAGCGCGGGAACCGAGCGTACTTCACCCGGCCGGGAAAGCAACGCGGGGTTTCCGCCAGTTTGTTGGACGGAAAGGTATTTTATTGTTTCACAAGCAGTGGAGCACCATTCGATCCTGACACTGCATATTCCCTTTTCGCAGTCTACGCGATGCTTGAGCATGACGGCGATTACGGCGCCGCCGCCAAGGCATTGGCCCGGGAGGGGTACGGCGACCCAAAAAAGTCTGATACCCCTACCTTCGATGCCGAGGTCGAGGGGATCGTCGTACAGGAAGGCAAGCTGCCTTTCGTTGTGGACAATGCCGAGAAAGAAATCCTCATGCGGTCGGACCTGCTTCCCGAGCATCGGGTGTTTCAGCGGTCCACGCAACTGGTCCGCATCGCCCACATGCCGGCGACCGGGACGGCCAACGGCGTCACCCGCCACCAGGGCGCGGCCAGGATTATGGAGGTGGACAAATCCGGGCTGCAAGACGTGCTTGGCCGGTATGGCGTCTTCAAGAAGTGGGACAGGCGGGCCAAAGGCTACAGGCATATCGACACGCCCAAGGAAATTGCCGAGACGTATATTTCGCGTTGCGGCATGTGGAACGTCCCGGTCCTACGCGGCATCGTCGCCGGCCCCACCATCATGCCGGACGGCCGCATCATCGCAAATCCAGGGTATGACGCGGAGACTGGCTTCTATTTCTCACATAACTTGACCATCAACGTGCCGGAAAAGCCCACACTGGACGACGCCAAGGACGCGCTTACAGCCTTGGGTGGCCTCTTGTGCGGCTTCAACTTCCTGGACAGTGCGGACAGCGCAGTCGCCCTGGCCCAAATCGTGACCTTGTTGGTCCGCCCCGCGACGGAAACCGCTCCACTTATCGCCACGACCGCCCCCACGCGAGGGAGTGGGAAAAGCAAGCTCGGTGATGTGGCCGCCGCCATCGGCACGGGCCGCCCATGCACGGTTTTGTCCGCCACGGCCGATCCGATTGAGCTGGAAAAACGCATCGGTGGAATCATGCTTTCGGGCGATCCTCTTGTGAGCCTCGATAATGTGAACGGGGTACTGCGGTCTGACCTGTTGTGCCAAGCCATTACCGCCCCCGCCGTCAAGGTGCGCCGCCTTGGTGCTTCCGATCCAATCGAGGTGCCCAACGTCGCCACATGGCTGGCGAACGGAAACAACCTCAACCTGGCTGGCGACCTGGCCCGCCGGGCAATCCTCTGCCGCCTAGACCCAGGGTGTGAACGGCCGGAGGAACGCGTTTTCGACTTCGATCCGGTGTCCGTCGCCCTGGAACACAGAAGCAAATACGTCAGCGCCGTGTTTACTCTAGTTCGGGCCTTCATCCTCTCCGGTTCTCCTGACCTTGGACTCAAGCCTTTCGGTAGCTTTGAGACGTGGTGCCGAATTGTCCGTGAGCCGCTGGTCTGGGCAGGTTGCGCCGATCCTTGCGCTTCCCGCGAAGAAATCCTGGAAGACGACCCGGACGCCACGCAACTCCGGGCACTGGTTGCTGCCTGGAAGGAGCGCTTTGGCCGGACGCCACGAATTGTTCGGGAACTCGTCAAGGCGGGTGAGGAAGAAGATTCTCCGCTTGGGGCTGTCCTTGAAGACATCGCCGGGGACGGGCGGGGGAATATCAACACCAAGCGTCTCGGGTGGTGGCTACGGCAACATGCTGGTAGAATTGTTGACGGTTTCAGAATTACGGTAGCTGCAACCAAGCCAATGGCTACCTGGAAAATTCTCCCGGCCTCGGAGTAGCCGGACTAGGTTTCTTAGGTTTTTTAGGTTTTCTCTAATCCCCGCACGGAAAATGGCAATCAAGATATTTACGTATATGCGTTTTATATAAAAAGGGCTGAAAAAAACCTACGAAACCTAAGAAACCTAAAAAGGTGGACCCGTGAACCAAATCACCAAGTCATCGAAGACAGCGCCGACCAAGGTCTTCACGAAGGCTGAGTCAGAGATGGAAGCCGATGCAATCGACTATCTTGAAAAACTTGAAGCCAAGCTCAACTATAAGAAGACCGGGTACCGTCCAAGGCAATACCATGCGAATCGTAGTCGATAACCGCGAGCAGCTTGCTTACAGCTTTAAGGACTACGATTGCACAACCGAGTCCACGACTTTGAATGTTGGGGATTACTCAATCATTGGCTTCACGGACAAGATTGCCCTTGAACGTAAAAGCATTGACGACCTGCTTGGTTGTCTTACTTCTGGTCGTGAACGCTTTGAACGTGAACTTGCAAGGTCAAGATCACTTGATCGTTTCTGTGTTCTCGTAGAAGCAGCCTTTGAAGACCTTGCTAAGGGCATATATCGAAGTGCGATGAAACCACATGCCGCTTGTCAAAGTATCATAGCTTGGCAGATTCGATATGGCGTTTCTTTCGTGTTTGCTGGAAGTAGAAAAGCATCAGAGTATTATTGCTTCTCGTATCTTCAGAAGTACGTCTACGAGATTGAAGAGCGCATGAAGATGCTGACGAAGGCGCAGAAGGTGGCTTGAGAAATAAAGGTGTCGGTGTCGGGGTGGAAGGCATGGCCCGGTGGTCTGTCAAAAAGGTTAATGATAATAGGCAGCAAACTTGTCAACGCGGGTCCGCGCGTTGATCCAGCAAAATCAACCCTTCACGGTACCACACCGTACCGTACGATACAGGATGGTATGGCATGAGCAAACGAGGCGAGAGCGGAAAGACGCAGGCGAGGAATCCCGATGGATCGTGGAGAAACCCCGTTGATCTTCCCGAGAAGTACCCTTCCTGCCCGCATAAAGGGCGCATGAAGCGGCGGCCCAAGGGCGTGGAAGAGATCATCGCCGGCCTACAGGAAGGAAGCCTTGATAGGCGCACCAAGACGGCAATGCAGTTTCAGGCCGTCAAGGAAGCCCTGGGAGAGGACCCCAAGGCCGTAGCTAAGGCCCTCCTGCGGCACGACGTGGCGGTCTATGCGGTCATCAATCGGGCAATCCTGGAGCACGTCCAGAACAAGCAGGGGGAGATCATCACCGAGAAGGGCGAGCTTCCGGCCCTGGTGACGCGGGACCTTCCGAAGTTCCAGGGGGCCATGACCAAGGCAATCGAAGCCTTGATCCGGCTGGAGGGCAAGGGAGACGGCCAGGACGCCGTGGACGTGGCGTCCCTGATCTTGGACTGCAGCGCCCCGGACGAGGGGCAAGGGGGCGAGTGATGCAGCTGAAGCTGACGGCCATGGAGAAGCGGACGATGGAGCGGGACCTGCGGGCGAATGGTGTTCCCCGGCACCTCCTGGCCAAGATCACGGCCATCACGGGCGAGCACTACCAAGAGGCGCTTGACCGGCGCAACCAGGGGCTTCTGTCTCGGCTCCTGGGGAAGGTGACGGCATGAAGCTGACAGCGGACCAGGTCCGGGCCTGGCGCAATGGCGCGGCCGGGTTTCTGCAGTGGGTGAAGGACGTCCAGCCCCGCATTCCTGCCCGCAAAGGGGGCTTCGAGGTGTTCCGGCCGGCGGACTTCCAGGAAGACGCTCTGCGGGAGGCTTTGTCCGTCGTGGAGGGCCGGTGGAAGTATCAGACCATCGCCTTCTCTTTCCCCAGGCGGCATTCCAAGACCACCTTGATGGGCCTGCTTGTCGTCTGGCGCTTCACCCTGTTCGGGCCGAACGAGAACATCGTCGTCATGGCCA
>Ga0183095_11533_pt1 | contig 15814 bp, 14 predicted proteins | sample BioMet4_FD_130346 | JGI IMG/M metagenome (GOLD analysis project Ga0183095, IMG submission 130346) | Microbial communities from bioreactor (seeded with sewage sludge) at LBNL, California, USA - Biofuel metagenome 4 (v2) (version 3) | ecosystem: Engineered > Bioreactor > Anaerobic > Unclassified ...
GGATGGAAAGTTGAACAAAGCACAACAAAAGAAATTATTGCATCCGCATGGCAATGGCATCAAAATCATCCTTTTGGATATGGGGAAAAGTGACACATATATATGATCAGTATTTTTTAAGGGGTGTTAAAATGTATGATTATTTAATTGTTGGTAGTGGATTGTTTGGAGCTGTTTTTGCACAAAAAGTTAACTCTGAAGGGAAAAAAGTTTTAATTTTGGATAGACGTAATCACCTTGGTGGTAATGTTTATTGTGAGGATAAGGACGGCATTAATATTCATATATATGGTGCTCATATTTTCCATACTAGCTATGAGCAGGTATGGGAGTATGTTAATAGTTTTGTTTCTTTTAACAATTATATTAATTCTCCTATAGCTAACTATAAGGGCCATTTGTATAATTTACCATTTAACATGAATACTTTTAGTGAATTGTGGGGAGTAACTACTCCGTTAGAAGCTGCTGCCAAAATTGCAGAGCAACGTAAAACTATTACCAGTGAACCTCAAAATTTGGAAGAACAAGCAATAAGTTTAGTCGGAACGGATATTTATACTAAGCTGATTAAGGGTTACACTGAAAAACAGTGGGGTAGGAGTTGTACGGAACTACCAGCATTTATTATTAAAAGGTTGCCGGTAAGATTTATTTTTGATAACAATTACTTTAATGATAAATATCAGGGCATTCCTATTGGTGGATACAATGTGTTGATTGATAAGCTTCTTGAAGGTATAGAAGTTAAATTAGACACGGATTTTAATAAAAATAAAGTAGCATACAGTAAATTGGCAAAAAAAATAGTGTATACAGGTTCTATAGATGCTTATTTTGATTATAAGTTGGGGCAATTAGAGTATAGGGGATTGCAATTTGAGACAGAACGATTGGAAGAAGTTAACCATCAGGGTGTTGCTGTAATGAACTATACGGAGCGGGAAGTACCATATACCAGAATTATTGAGCATAAGCACTTTGAATTTGGTACTCAGCCGGTGACTTATATTACTAAAGAATATCCAGTAGAGTGGAAACCTGGTGACGAGGCATATTATCCTGTTAATGATTCTAAGAATCAAGACCTTTATACTAAATACGCTGCCTTGGCAAAGCGGGAGACTAATGTGATATTTGGTGGCCGTTTGGCGGAATACAAGTATTATGATATGGATGATGTTATTTATAGCGCTATCAAATGTGCAAAGAAGGAGTTGAAAAACCACTGAATATTATTTATTTGAAGGAGATTTTATATGCTTTATTTTATTAAGTTTATCTATCAATGGCTTTTACCACCAGCTTGTTTGTTTTTATTACTAATAAGTCTGAATATATATATGTATAGAAAAAAGTTATCAGGTAGATATTTTCTTAGCATTGTATTGTTGCTTTTTTATTTTTTGTCTGTTAGAGTAGGAGCAGATTTTTTAGTAAAACCATTAGAAAATAGATATGCTTTGCCTTGTGTTGTTAATAATGATGTTATTTTAATGCTAGGCAATGGTTCTGTTGCTGACGTGCCAGATTTTGATGGGAAAGGGCAGCCAAAAGGTACAATGGCAAAAAGCATGTTATCGGCATTAAAGTTGTATAAAAAAACTGGCTTACCAATATTGGTTTCTGGAGGTTGTGTATACAAAGATAATGGAATAGAGGCTGACATTGCTATTCGTAATTTTTCTGCTATGGGTGTAGATAAAAATAAGCTATACGAGGAAAATCAAAGCTTGAATACAATTGAAAATGCAAGGTTTTCTCATAAAATTTGTAATGAAAATGGTTGGAGGAATCCACTTTTGCTTGTAGTAGCTATACAAGCGCCTCGTACAGCTATGATATTTGAAAAAGAAGGACTAAAATGCGTAGTCTTTCCAACACATTTTAGGCGTTCTGAAAGTTGGCATTTTCATCCAGTCCTAGATTTGATACCTGACGCTGATAATTTAGCAGATTCTGCTGCGGCTATAAAAGAATATATGGGTATAGTTGCATTAAATGTTTTTAATTATCAGTAGAAGATTTTGCCCATTAATATTTCTAATCTTTTATTATGAGTCAATGAGTATTTAATGTTTGAACAATAAATATTAATGGCAACTTATTGTTAGCTGCAAAAAATTAAGATTTAATTCGTTGTATAATTTATAGCTATAATTGTATTAAATAGCATACTATTTATTTTAATAGGGATTGTAAATAATGCTGTGGTCGACCCTGTTACATCGTTGTGGGGGATTGTAAATAATGCTGTGGTCGACCCTGTAAACAGACTGTGGTTGACCTGTTGCAAAATCTGTGGTGGGGTCTGTTGCATTTCCTGTGGTTGACCTGTAACACTTCTGTGGTCGGGCTGTGACAACACTGTGGTTAAGGGAGGCAAAATGACGAAAAATCATCTTGCCTCCCTTAAATTGTTTGTGGACTAGATTGTGTACCAATCATTCTTGTTCAGGCAGTACAGAATTCTGTTTCTAGTACTTTTGAAGTTGATAAAACCATTAGCGTTGTAGAGCAGTTTCTCCAGCTGCCTGTTTTTTGACTCAATATAGCTGTTGTTAATTCGCGTGCCGTCAATCACGGTAAACGAATTAACAATCTCTTCTGTCCAATTGACGAGCAAAGTATAGAACTCGTCATATTCCGGGATGCCTGAATCGGCAAAGGCATTGATGGCCTTGGACAGGCCATCGCGGGCAGTCTCCAAAGAGCTGGATTCGTTAAAGGCAATGTAATATTCTTTTAAGTCATACGCCTGCCGAAGAACGGGAAAAGCGGTAAAAAGCATGTCTCTAATGTACCTGTAATTGACACTTTGTTTTAGACGTTTGTTGTACCTTGGCAAATTGTCAAGATTGACATTGTGGTGAAAAACAAATTTAAACTTTGCTAAAAGATAGGCAAGCAGCGGGTTGGACGTTGTTCTGCGGCAACGCAGCCTGACATCCCTGAAGTCTTTAGTGAGGTGCTGAAGGACATGGAAACTGTCAGCACATACAATGGCTTTTGGAAAATATATGTGAGCAATATCTCTGAAATTGTCGAAAAGGTCAATGGACAGGTAATGGACATTGTCCAGCTCGCTTTTTAAAGTACTGTCGTTGAATGTGTCTTTCTTGATGCTGCTCAGGTAATGAATTAGATAGGACTTTTTCCTGTCAGGGAGCAGATCCACCAGCTCTCCTGTCTGGAAATCCATTAGCAGGCAGCAGTAGAGTGACTCATAATTGGATTCGGGGAAGTAATGCTCGTCCATGGACAAGACTGCCGGCAGTGGCTTGCGGGGAATATTGACATGGTGTTCGAATATTCTAATGACTTTTGTTTTTGAAAGGCCATACCTTTTGGCCACAAAAGAATAGGTGACCTCCGGCCATTTCAAGTCCTTTAATATGTTGATCTTTGTTTCATAAGTAAGGCATTCCTTGGTGTTGATGAAAGGGTTGGGCTCATGAAATGTGAGCTCGCAATCAGGGCAAATATATCTGCGCTGCTGGTAAAAGATGAGGCATTTTCTGTTTACCAGAGTAGCGTGAGTGAGCCTCCTGGTGTAGTAGTCGTGAATCTTGACTTTCCCGCCGCAGCAAGGGCAAACAGGAGATTTGTCCTTGAGCTTGAGCTTCAGGATTGAAGTGCCATCCGATTGGTTAATAGGGATAATTTCCTCTAAATCCTCTTCTTTAATGTTTAGCATCTGTGTGATAAACTGGTTAAAAGACATTTTTGTCTTTCCTCCTTCTTAGAATAAGTTTTTTGAGACAAAACTATTGTAAGATAGGAGGTTTTTATTTGTCTAAATTATCTCAAACCACAGAAAATGTTACAGGGGTGACCACACCACAGTGAATGTAACAATACTAAAAAATCAAGCGAGTTGTTTTGTTGGCAATTCGCTTGATTTATATTTTATGGTTAACATCTAATTTGAAAAGACAAAAATATTACAGACTTATTTTTTTTGAAGTTATTACAGAAAGAATTTGAGAAACGCAGAGGTCTAAGTTGTTTTTGATTTCACTTTCCCAAAATCTCAGTACGGTCCATCCACTGTCACGTAAGGATACTGTAATTTCTAAATCGCGTTCTTTGTTTCTTTGTATTTTATTGTCCCAATATTTTTTGTTTATGTGGAATTCATCTTTGTTATAGTATTTTCCATGCCAAAAATCGCCATCACAAAAAATAGCTAGTTTATATTTTTTTATGCAAATATCAGGTTTGCCAATTATGTCTTTCACATTTTTTCTGTATCTTATACCTTTACGCCATAAAGCATGACATAAAAGTACTTCTATACCTGTATTACTGCTTTTAATGGCCTTCATGTTGTTTGAACGGTTTGATTTTTTTGCTACATTCATAAAAATGCCATCCTTGTAATTAAAAATATATGTACATATTGTTCGCAATTTGGTACAATACAAAAGTGAGGTGAAAAAAGAATGGAATATATAGATATAAACGAAGCTGCTAAAAAATGGGGAATAACAGGAAGACTTGTTCAACGATATTGTAAAGAAGAAAGAATTGAAGGTCAAACAAAAATTGGTAATAAATGGGCAATACCTGCCAATGCCAAGAAACCAAGTGATAAGCGAAAAAGGAAAAATAAAACATATACAAGTATTGATTTGTTTGCAGGTCCAGGGGGGCTTTGTACTGGCTTCAGATGGGCTGGCATAAAAGCGCTTATTGCAGTTGAATGGAGTTTTTGGACCGTTCAAACATATTGTGCTTCCCATGATGCTGAAATTTTTAATTTAAATGAATATCTTAATGGAACAATGAAAAACAAAAAGCACTTTTTTGAAAAAAGTAGTAGAACACTTATGATTTATGGAGATATTAACAAAGTAACCATATCTTTACTTCGAGAAATATTAAATAAGAGATTTGGTGTTGATTCTGTTGATATAGTTACAGGCGGAGCGCCTTGTGAAAGTTTTAGTATGGCCGGAGATAGAAAAGAAGACGATAGCAGAAATGAATTGTATACTAATGTCTTGCGTATTGCTCGTGGAATAGATTCTAAAATGTTTATGTTTGAGAATGTAAAAGGCCTATTTTCAAAAAAATTGGATGGAAAAGTTGGCGGAATGTATAGGGCGATATGCGATGATTTCCAAAAAGTTGTTAAAGGTAGGACAAACTACACATTAGCATCTACAGATCCTAAAACAGTTTTATTAAAGGCAATTGAGTACGGGGTGCCACAAGCAAGAGAGAGATTGTTTTTAGTAGGTATAAATAATAAATATCCGCAAGGGCATTTTGCATATCCTAAACCAACACATGGAGCTGGCATGGACTATCATTACGTAACAGTAGCAGATGCCATTATGGATTTGCCACAAGTGGAGAGCGGAATTGAAACAAACACCTATGACTTCGATATTGACAGTGTTCAGGATGAGACTAGACATGCTTATCTTGAACGAATACGGGGCAACGAGACGATGGCTCCTAAAAAACTTCATTTTAATGAACACTACCTATGTAGTCATAAGGGACCAGGTCATACTAAAAAAATGATGGCAAGGATTATGTCGATTAAACAAGGCGAGGGGATGCAGGCTGCATATGATAGGCTTGTTTCTGAAGGAAAGAAAGAGTTTGTAGATATTAATTATCCACGAAAAATTTATGCGGCTAGAAACAGACGCTTAAAACCTAATGAACCAAGCTTTACCGTGACATCACATTGCCTTGATGAAATGATTCATCCATATTTGAATAGGGGCCTTACGCCACGAGAAGTGGCAAGACTACAATCTTTTCCTGATTGGTATCAATTTCAAGGACCATATGTAAAATTTCATAGTGATCCTGAACAAGATCAATATGAACAAATTGGTGATGCAATTCCACCTTTATTAGCTTTTGCATTGGGAAAAGAAATTGTAAAAACATTAAGCTCTATTTGATAACAGGCATTTTGAGCTGTATGGATTTTCCGCGTTCGCCAGAGGCATATGTCCAACTGAACGGAGTGCCAAATTGATGAGGCTCCATTTTCAGAAGCATTTTACAATATTCATCTGCAGTATGAATCGATAGAGAATGATCGTCATCCGAATATGTAACGATGTAGTCTGGTATGGCATTATTGTCGCTTGGACCACCTTTACCACTAACTACCCATTGAGTTAGTGCATAAACATAGGGCTTTAACTGATTTGTAAATTCATCCACTACATTATCACCTAAGTGTTCTTTTAGAGCTTTAATACCGCCATCAGATTGAAATTGTTTTAAAAGTTTTGCAAGTAGTGAATCTGTTGGAATTTTTAGAACAGATATAAAAGCTTCGGCAGAATACTGATGTGCAGATACTAATTTTTGAGATGTTCTTTTGACGCTTAATGTTATGGCTTTATTAAGTACATTAGATGAGCCATAGGTAATAGTTACTAGAACATCTGTTTTTGGGCTACCACCGGATGGTAATAAAGCAATGTCTGTTGTTGCAGAAATATTGTTTATCGATTCAATGTTGTTTAATAAACCTATTTTTTGAGCTATTGGTAGAAAAACATTTTCATATTCAAGACCAACACTATTTGGCTCTTTACGCAAAAGCATTATGTTCTGATAGTGCGAAAAGGCATTGGCTATTCTTGCTTCCATATCTAAACCATTGAAAGCTAGCTTTTGTCCATTAATGGTGTTTGGATTATTTGACAAATTATTTTGTGCGCATTGTTGTTTAAACTTTTCAAGTAATTCTATTAATTAATTATCTGTTAGAACAGCATCTAATGAATCATTATTGTTTTTTGAAATTACGGATTTTAAAATTTCGTTAAAGCGCTCGAAAGATTTTTTGTTATCAGAAGATGTTGAATCTGGATAAATAAGATAGCATTTTTGGGCTTTTTTATATTTTTTCATTAGATAACTATCCCAGAGATTTGATTTTATCCTATCTCTAAAAGAAGTTGTATTGTACAATGCCCATGCTTCATTATTTGGTAAAACTATTAAATAGGGGGCAAATAGTTTAAATCTATTGATTTCTAATCCATACTTTTCCTCTACATTGTTGATAGATAAAATTTGATGCTTATTTAAGGCATTTTCTAATATTTTTGTTAGTGTAGCCTCAGCATTTCTTCCGTGTAGATTCTTTTGAAAGTTGTCGGACATTCGGTATCACTCCTGGGAATTATATGTAAATTACATAATTATTATACTACTTTATATTGCTTTTTATAAATATTGTTAGAAAATTTAGTAGCAAATTTAGTAGCACATAGTTACTTTAAGCTGGTCGTTTTGTGCCACGGGAGTGCTGTGATCTATAGAAATAATTCAAGTTGAAAGCAAATGAAAACTTAAAATAAACGAAGTGGATCAATAAATGAAACAGTGTGAATTGACCATTCGAAGGAGAAAAGAAAATGTTAAAAACTATAGATTTATTTGCTGGTGCGGGGGGGTTGAGCTTTGGGTTTCAACAAACAGGCAAATTTCAAATTGTTGCTGCCGCTGAAATTAATGATAATGCGAGAGAAACATACAGAAAAAATATTGTGTTTGATGATAAAAAATTTACTTTTATTAACAATGTGTGTGACTATGATTTCGCGGCTTTAAATAAAAAAGTCGGAGGAATTGATGTTGTAATTGGTGGACCACCTTGTCAAGGGTTTTCTAACGCCAATAGACAAAGAAATCATGTTATCAATATGAATAATGGATTAGTCAAGGAGTATTTCCGAGCAATCAAGGAAATAAAACCTATAGCATTTGTTATGGAAAATGTTAGTATGCTGGAATCGGATAAACACAGATTTTATGACTCTTATAAAGATTGCAATGAAATTAATATGCTTATCAAAAATGGCTTTAATATTCCAAAGAGAGACGATAGTATTTTCATTTCTGCAACAGAATATGAAGGAGTTGATTTATTAAATGTTATTAAGCATCATACTTTAATTAAACAATATTTGATACCAGAGATATTATTTAAAATGTTAAACACTTTGAACAAACACTATAATAATGATAGTAGGATGAAAAAATATTTAGAAAAATATTCAAATGCATTAAAGAAACAGCTTGCTGTTTATATCATTTCTATTAAAGATATGAATGATTGCTATTATGCCAAAGTGAAAATTAGAATGACGCGAATTTCACAATCTTTAAGTTGTGAAAGTATAACAAGGGTAAAAAAAGATATAGCTGATATTATTTCATTACAAAAGGCACTTGTGTCGGCAAATGAAATTTATCAAAATAGACTTATAGGAAAATACAAATGTATTGACGGAGTGTATTCTTTTTTTACTAAGTCATTTTCCGTAATTGATTATATTAATGCAATATTAGGCGATGAATATGAGCAACGTGGTGACACTCTACATGCGGAATGGTTTGGAGTGCCGCAATATAGGCGACGTCATATAATTGTAGGAATACGCAAAGATAAGTATGCAGGAGGGGTATTGCTTCCGCAAAGACAAAAAAATATGCCAATATTTACAGTCTGGGATGCGATTAAAGATTTAGCGGCATACGAAGTGAGTTATAGTAAAGAAGCACCAAAATTAATCTATTCTAAGACAGATGATATAGGAAAGTATGGTATACTTATGCGTAAAGGCAGTAGAGGAATAAGTAATCACATAACTACAAATACTACTCCCCTGGCAATGAAACGGTTTAAGGCAATAGAACCAGGGAAAAATTTTCATAGTCTAAGTAAAAAATTAAAAACTACATATGCTAAACCTGAAAGAACACAAAACACAATCTATTTACGTTTAAATCCGTACGAACCAGCAGGAACTGTCGTTAATGTACGCAAGTCGATGTGGATTCATCCCAAACTTGACAGAGCTATTACGGTGCGTGAAGCAGCTAGGCTTCAATCTTTCCCGGATAAATTTATTTTTTTTGGTACAAAAGATTCTCAGTTTCAGCAGGTCGGAAATGCAGTCCCGCCGCTTTTGGCAAAAGCTATTGCAGATAACATAGCAAATATTTTATAATTATTTTTACAAATGGCGCATTAATTGCTTGACTTTGACAAAGCAATTAATGCGCTATATTTATATAAAAAATATAAAATAGTTGAAAAATAAAATTGAGAAACAATGTAAATGAATTTAAAATATATTTTAAATATATTGAAAATTTTGCTTGCACATGTTACTATATTCGTAAAAGAAAGGAGATGTATTTACTGTGAAAGAAGAGTCAAAACGAGATAAATTTGTTAGAATAGCAGAAGCACGTACGAATAAAATAATTTCAATGGTACAGTTATTGGGAAATTGTGCTAATCCTGGGGCATATGAATATACAGAGAAGGATGTAACAGATATTTTTAATGCAATCGAAAAAGAAGTAAAATTGTCAAAAGCGAAGTTTGGATCTTCTGAGGGGAAAAACTCAACATTTAAATTATCACGTTAAAAGAAAGGATGGAATTAATGAGCGCAAATATGACACCAATACCACAAAATTACAAAAATAGTGTAAATTGGATTCTTGGAGCATATACAGATGCTGGGGTAACTTTTACGAATGGGTTTCAAAAGGACGCGATTCAGAATGCGGTAGGGGCCAGAAAAACAAATAAGTGGAAGAATTGGTCTTGTGATATTTCTCTTGTTACAAACGAACGCGGAACCTTTGTAGTTGTTGAAGATAGTGGGACTCTTGGCTTAATTGGGAAGAACATTTCAGCAATGGAAATAAACGAAAAAATGGCAAACGGCGAACAACTTTCAAGTGATGAGCGTCTTGCCAGATTTTCTTCAATGTTTAATTCTGGTGGCAATCTAACCGGAGGAGGTCTTTTTGGTGCAGGGAAAAGTGTTTATTCCGTAGCATCTTCAACATATACATATTATTATGATTCGTTTCGAAGTGATGATTTGTATGTTGCAAATCTAAATAAATGTGGGCAGGTATTGAATGTTGCGCTTGAAGGAGAAGAAGCCAAAAAATATATTAGAGAAAAAACTGGGCTCAGTGCAAAAGGCACATATGGAACTCGTGTTATTATAGAAAATCCAAATGAAGAGCTGGTCAACTCTATTACAGATGGAAGTATTATTCCGTTTATTCAGGAGTCGTGGTGGCGCATTATTCAACGTCTTGAAAATGATTCATGTATTTCTGTTAACGGAATTCCTGTGTGTGTTCCTGATAGGATTGCCGAGGGAACTTGTTCATATAATTTGCCATCTCCTGAAATGTGTATGGACAGTGAACATTATCGCGTAAAAAATTTTGGGCTATATATTTTTGAAGATGGTACAAATCCTTGGGTTGGGATTTCTTATTATCGAAAAGGCATGAAAATAGGTGAAATTGATATTCGGGATATTCCTCAAACAATAGAGAAAAAGTTCTGGGGTTATATTGAGGTGGATGAAGCGTGGGAGTCTGATTTAGCTGGTATTGAGGATAAGGTTCACTTTGGTGTCAGTAAGGGTAAAAAGAATACATCGGCATATCAACATTTAAAGAATTATTGCGATAATAAATTTAGAATGTTGCTTATTGAATGGGGATATATTAAAGATAAAGAAAATGAAAATAAAAAAATCAGAGATGAATTAAAACAAATTGCTGAAGATGTTCAGAATTTGTTTGATAAACTGGGGTTTGAGGACTTAGGAAAAGGACCCAAAAAATCTGACTTTGATGTCAGATGGCAAGATGTTCAATATCCTCAAGATGGTACGGAACGAGTTACAACTGGAAATGTAATTAAATTTTCTGTACGTATTAAAAGTACATATATTACTGATAAAAAATTACGTTACAAACTCTTTGTAAAGGATATGGTTAGTGGTGAAATTGTAAAAATTATTGACCAATCGGAGATTACAATCAAGTCAAATGATATATTAAAAAAGAATTATATCCATACAATTTCAACTTCTAATTCAACACAGTTTGCTGAAAATAGAATTATCTTATCTGTAAAAGTAATCGGTAGTGGTAATGAAAAAAATAAGGAGCTTTCATATTTTTATGATATTGATAAGCCCAATAACCCCTTCAATGGGATTACTATGGTATTACATGAGTGTGAATTTCCTGTGAATGGTAGTAGGCGTGTTAATTTTGGCCAAGAAATTAAAAATGTTTGCTATAAAATTGAGAATAAGCGCAATGCAAAGCTATGCTACAGATTAAATGTTAGTATTCATAACGCAAGTGATATTACTTGTCCTAAAATTGTAGACATATATTCTATAACTGGGATTGCAAAACCTTTTGAGGAAGTTGTTACACAACATTTGCCTAATATTACTTTTGCGCAGTCTGTTTACCAACAGTTCTTATCTTCCGGTGTTCTTGAACTCAGAGCAAGGTTAATTGCAAACGAAGATGATGAGGACTATGAAAAAGGTGATAAGATAACATTTTATAATTTCAAAATTTTCTTGAACTCTGATGAAAAACATGGTAAAACTGATGCTTTTGATGTGAATAGTGTAGCAGCACCAGATGATTATAGGCGTTCGTGGTTTACTCCAGGAACAAATAGGACAATCACGCTTAATGTAGGGCATTCAGCATATTTGATTGTACAAGACTATCCTGATATACAGCATGAATATATGAAAGAACAAATGCTGAAGCAATATGTTCTTCTTTATCTTGCTGAAGGGAAATATGATATGTTTGGGAGTGCTGGTGTTGAATTTACGGGACTCGAACCTCAAGAGGCTGCAGATCGTGTGATTGAAAAAATTGAGAGAGTGTATTCACAAAGTCTCTCGTAAAGCGAGGTAATATGCTATGGGGCGAGTAGTTGCATTGGACAAGGATGGACATTTGGTATATGAAGGCTTGTTATCTTCTAAAGAAAAAGCAACAATAGATGAAATATTGAAGACTTTAAAAAATGAGATACCACAGATTGAATCAGATTTGGCAGCAGTTTATGGCAAGTCGGTTTTATATAAGTATCATCTTGGTTTGTTTCTTGGGGAATTATTGGATAAATATAATATTACATTTGCTGAAAAACGAAAATTTTGGGATGAAATTAAAACATTTGCAACTAAAGAGGAACGAAAAAGAAATGAGGGGAAAAAGGCTGCTACAAGAAGCTTTTTTGAACAATGTTATGTGTTGTCCAAGTATAATTTGGAAATAGTACAAAAATTATCTTGGAGACAGTGGCAAGATATTTTGGATAGAGTATTAAATAGAGAGGATCAAAGAATTTTTGTATGGATACAGAAAAAAAACGATAAAATTCGTGAAGATGATTGGAGAGAGTTTGAGAAAGGATTGTATCTTTACTTGAAAAGTAAAGATACATCGGTCTTTTCAGACGAAGAACTTTTTGATATTTATGATTCTATTTTTTCTATGGCAGTTTTTTGGAGAACGGCATTTTCAAAATATGTTAAAGTTAATCCAAAAACAAGCAAAATTAAAACAAAAACTAGACGATCAAAAAAGTATCAAAGTCTTTGCTTTGAACTAAAAAAAATACGTAAATGTCAGCTTGATAATAAGTTGTTTGAAGAGGCTTTTATGATTGCAATGAAATAATGAGAAATGTTGGTAGCGAATGTCTGCTTGTTTAATTTGTTCTCTATATGTTGTACGCTGTTTTGTCGGCGCGTAATTTATATTAAGTTTTTGATTTTATATTAGAACACTCGTGATTATGATATTTCTGCCAATAAATAATGCCTTAAAATTATAAAAGCAGAGAGAATGATTCTTGTCATTTTCTCTGCTTTTGAGTTTTTTCAGTACTATTCTTTTTTACTATTAGCTGTTTTCTTTTTCTGCAAATCTTCACTAATCTTTTTCACCTGTTCTTTTGTTATTTGACCATGAGAATAATATTTCCAGGGCTTAGTGAAACCGCCTCTTTTACCAATATTACAAATTTCACCATTTTGTTTTAATATACCTGCGGTAAAATAGCTAAAAAATTTAGTGTTTCCAACAATGACATGATCAAAGAAAGATATACCCAATGCATTACAAGAAATTGCTATGGATTGTGTTGTCAAATTATCTTTATCACTTGGAATGACACGCCCTGATGGGTGGTTGTGTGCTACTCCGATACCAAGAGCTTTCCTGAGGATAGCCTGTCGATACATTTCTTTGGTATAGATAGTAAGTTGATTGGCGTTGTTTTGAGTTAATTTATCTACAGCTAGAATGACATTATCAATCCCTAAATATATGATTAAAAATGATTCTGTTTTTTCTCCTTCAAAATAGGGATTAACCAATTTAACTAAATCAAGTGGCGTACGTAGATATTCCTGCTTTTTGCCTTTTGCCTGAGCAATCCTTTTACCTAATTCCTTAATTGCTAGAAGTTTTATTGCTGTATTTTGGTTAATTGTCTTTTTGTTTATTAGTTCTTCAGGGTTTGTTGCACTTTTAATTTTGCGGAGAAGAAGAGTACTATTTCCTAAGTAATCTCCGGTTAAAACTGTCAATAAATCTTCAGTTGAAGCATTTTGAATATTTGTGTTGCTCAGTTCCTTAAAAATTTCGTTACCCATGTGAATACACCGCCTTTTCAGTTTGAATTATTTAAACACATTTACTTATTGGTGTTGTGGCTTTTGGGATAGCAATTGTAAAAACATATTATGCCCAAAATTATATCATATGAGCTGGCCTATAATCTATATGGGCCAGCTGCTATTTGTATAGGTTATTCAGCCTTAAGGTCACTAACTGCTTTGCATCCTTTACATTTGATCTGTATGGAACCATGCAGGTTTCGACCTAGCAATGTTCCACATTTGGGACACCTAACAGCACCTTCAACAGTTTCTTTGCGAATTAAGTGAATGTGAAATTTTTCTCCTTCTTCAAGATGGGTACCATATAGATCTTGTTCTTCTGCTTCAATCAGCAGGCGCTCATAATAGTCTTCCACAGAAACAGCATCGTATGGATTAGCATTGAAGAATTTTTCGGCAATATCGTGAAGAGTTTGGTCCTTTTCTATCGTTAAGGTAAATGTGACTATTGCATGATTGATTATCATATTTGCACCTCTTTAGATTTTATTTTGGACAGCCTTTATGTATTGGCTTAAGATTAATCGACTATATCTTCCATGTTGCAGCCTAAGGCTTTGGACAGCTTATACACAAAGACGAAGGGGGCGTGTTGGATATTACGGACTTTTTGCTCGTATTGCTCTATGGTTTTAATCTTGATTCCTGATTCTTCGCTTAGTACTTTTCTGGTTAGTCCTTGTTCTCTTCTTAAGATCTCCAGTGCGGTGGGAGCTTGTGGACTTGGAAGGAGAAAAGCATATTTTGCTTCATCCTTTTCGCTAATCGGAGAATTGTCTTTTAAGGATTCATCTAGGCGAGAGTCAAAGTCTTCAATAGTGTAGTCTTTGCAAATACGCTTGTTTTTAAAGATACGGCGAATTTCTGTAGCATATTGGTAACTGGAGTAGATAATGAATTTACCGGGACCATAGAAATTGCGCTTCTTTTGTATTTCACCATCGTTAATTGCTTCATAGAGTTCTTTTTCACCAATGTTGTCTTTGTGTTGACTTGCTTTCATGCAATCCAGAGCTACTTCTAGTTCTAAATCGCTCCACCTGTAAGGCTTGTTGTCTAAGATGGCTTCCTGCTCGAAGGAGACGAGAAAATCGCTAAGGCTTTTTAAAGCTTCATCGTTTTCTGTCTTATTTGCAGTCTCGCTGTTTGTTAGCGAAAATCTAACCGTATTAAAGAACAGTTCTGTACCTACAGAAAAGCTTTCTTCGGTATATTTGGGGTTATTGGCTATTAGGTCATCTATGCGTTTTTGAATCAGCCGTAATTGTTCTGTCATATAAGACCAATTACCAAACACGTGAGCGCTGCACAAATATTCTCCGGTGGAGAGTTTGTTTAGGTTAAAATACTTGGTTTCAATCACTTTAGTAATGCCTGTAATTTCAAGAATCTTTCCTCTTACTGAGAAGCGAGTGGTTCTAGTTGCGTCAAAAAACATTTTCATGTCAATCATCCTTTCGTAAAGCATATTTTACAGGATGGCCATCCCTTTGTTGTCTATATCCTACAGTATATCTAGATTTTAGGCAAATTAAACGAAAAAACAGCTACTGCAACTGAGGTAGTAAATTGCAATTGCTGGCTACTTTGCTTGATGGAGCGCAGTAGCAGAAACAGATATTTACACTGTTTTCAATGAAAGAGATACATACTTTATGGTAAAATATTATATAAAGTAATATGCCGTGACTAAAAAATGTTAGGTGGTGCTGTCCTTGTACATCATTTTAAAATTTTTTGACGAAGCGAGCTTAAAATCAGGGAAATTTTATTACTCAAAAAAACAGTTAGTAGAATCACAGAGATTATTTGCGGATAAAATGGCAGGTATTTCTATAGACCAAATAGAAGGATGTATTGCTTTTTTGGTAGGGAAAAAATTACAAAAAATACCGGCTAGAAATTTGCAAGTTTGTTTAATAGAAAATATTGATGGGAATATTAAGGGAGAGTTTATTCCTCAACAAGAATTACAGTTAAGTAGCGGTGATATTCAGAGTAATATTTATTATTTCTCTATGCGTATGGGATGGATTAATAATGAACAGGATAGTTTCATTAATTTTTATGCCTTGGACCGTGAAGACTATGAGCGGTTTAGAAAGCTGATTTATAGAAGAGCAGATGCTACGAAGTTGAAAATAGAATTAGATGAATTAAGATATAAGGAAGACTGGTTAGAAATTTGTAATAGGTTTGAACCACTAGAAGAAATAGAGCAGAGATATCCAGAAATATGGGATAATCATGGTTTATTGTATTGTGTT
>Ga0183095_11534_pt1 | contig 15778 bp, 7 predicted proteins | sample BioMet4_FD_130346 | JGI IMG/M metagenome (GOLD analysis project Ga0183095, IMG submission 130346) | Microbial communities from bioreactor (seeded with sewage sludge) at LBNL, California, USA - Biofuel metagenome 4 (v2) (version 3) | ecosystem: Engineered > Bioreactor > Anaerobic > Unclassified ...
GCTGGTGCACGACCGGCTCCAGCAGGTGCAGATCGAGTGCTGCGACTGGCGCGACGTGCTCAAGCGGTTCTCCGGCCCCGGATACCTGGCCTACTGCGATCCGCCTTATGTCGCCGGCAGCCGCAAGGCGGGCGGGTACGAGCATGAGCTCCGCGACGAGGACCACGCCGCGCTGATCGCAATGCTGCTGCGCTACGACGGGGCCGTCGTCCTGAGCGGCTACCATAACGAGCTCTACTCCCCGCTGGAGGCCGCCGAATGGCACTGTCTGGAGGTGGACGTGGTTTGCGCCGTCGCGGGGCGGACCAGGACAAGCGGACTCCAAGGCCCCGGAGCCGTCAGCGCCAAGCAGCGCCGCGTCGAGTGCATCTGGCGCAACCCGGAAGCCATGCGCCGGTTGGCACACAAGTAAGAGAGGAGGAGTCCATACGCCCCGGACACGAGAGTGTGCCGGGGCTTTTCGTTGTCTGGCACACTCAGGCGGCACACTCAAGAGATCGCCGGTTTCGCGGCGTCGGCACAACAAAAAGCGCCCAGTCTGCGTAAACCTCCGATTGGCCTGATTTGAGGCGGATGGACCAGCGTTGACCTAAGCAAACCTTTTCGTGTTCTATAATTCGTTGGCAAAGTTGCTTCAAGGCGGGCAGGGACTCTTTTTAAAGAGCGGAATGACGTTGCTCGGCAGTGAAACGCTATCCGGTTTTATGCACAGGATGGATGCGGCCGAGGTTGACTTGCAGTTATTTTCCCCGATGGCCGCCGAGTCAGGCGCAAAAGAAAGCCCCGATATCGAAAAGGCTCAGCTTGAGCAGTTGCTTTTGCCGGACGGCTCCCCGCGGGAGCTTTGGGGCAGTGTTGTTTCTGCTGCCTGCATCGAGCAAGCTGCCGCTTTTGACACCGTAAATACACCGGAATGGCACGCGTTCCATTCGGGAATGCTCTTTTATTGTTTGCTTGCGGCAAAAAATGTACGGATTTGGCCTAAACCGCTGGCCACAGCAACCTCCGGAACACCGCCGGAGTTGCTCCCATTATCCCGGTTTGCCGGGATCTGTGGACTCAGTGAACGCAGACTGTTCGATCTGGAATTATTGAAACGGGAAAACCGCAATTCAAAATCCACACGCGCCGTGGTTCAGATGCTTTACCGCCAATTGGGGCAGACCTGTGCCGAGCTTTGGCGCATTGCTCTGTCGTCCCGTGAACAAGGTGAGGGGTGGGATCTGCTGATGCGGTATTGGCGCTGTGACGAGGTTCTGTGCGATCTGGCCAAGACTTCTTACTGGAACTACGTAGAATGGGTGGAGGCGCTCGGTAAAACTGCGTTCTTTCAGCCCAAAACCGGCAAGCCGGTTAAAACCATCGGCATTTTTTATTTTACATTTTCCAACGGCGGTGTGCAACGGGTGATTTCACTACAGTGTGAAATCTGGCGCAGGCTGGGGTATCGCATCGTTTTGATAACCGAAGAGAAGCCGACGCCGGATGATTATCCGTTGCATTCTGAAATTACTCGGCTGGTGGTTCCGACCGTCGCGGATCCGTCCGAATTGAAACAGCGTTTTGCATTTTGGGAAAAAGCCCAGGCGCAATATCAATTCGACTGTGTTGTCTATCATGCCTGGTATGGCAAAGACCTGTTCTGGGATCTTTCGTTTTTAAAATCAAAAGATATCGCGGTCATCGGGGTTTGTCACAGTGTATTCACCATTGGGATGATGGCCGTCGACCGGGTGTTTGCCGTTCAACCAACGTTGTTCCGGTTGTTTGATACGTTGATTACCTTGAGTGCAACCAATGAATGTTATTATGCCTCTTTCGGCGTACGGGCCATCACGATTGCCAATCCGACTTGCGTTGAATTTGACCGTATTCAGCCCGCGCCGTTGACTGATCCGAACATCATTTGGGTCGGTCGCTTCAGTCCGGAAAAAAGGTTGGAGCAAGTGCTTGATATCTTTGCGCTGGTTGCCCAAAAGATGCCAAATGCACATTTGATGTTGGTTGGCAAAGCCAACGATTCAACTTACGAACAGATGTTATTGGCCAAGGTCCGACAGTTACAATTAGAAAACTCCGTTGAGTTTTGCGGATACCATGTTGATCTGACATCATTTTATCAACGTGCCTCAGTGCATTTGCTGACCTCTGCCTACGAGGGATCGCCGATGGTTCTAATTGAAAGCAAATCATTTGGAATTCCCTGCGTTTTATATGATTTGCCTTATTTGGATATCCTCCGTCAGTGCGGTGGTTATCTGGCTGTTCCGCAAAATGATATTCGCAGTGCCGCCGATACGCTTTTGCAGGTGTTGCAGGATTCCGGGTTGCGCCAAAAACTGGGCAGAGAGGCACGCGAAAGCATGGAATGGCTCCGGCAGCAGGATATCCCGGCGGCCTGGAAGAATTTATTTGACCATGGCGGGGTCATCGACACAGCGCCATTGCGTCAAGAAGATTTTCAAATGGTGCTTCGCACGATTTTGGAAGCCAATCGTTGTGTCGTTACCCGCTGGCGCGAACGCACCGTGCCTGCGGTCATTGGAGTTCCCAAGCTCTCGATTGTCGTTCCGGTTCATAATATGGCCCGGTATCTGGAAGAGTGCCTCGACAGTATTTTGTTTCAATCGCTCAAAGAGTTGGAGGTGATCTGCATCGACGATGCTTCAACCGATCAGTCTCCGCTGATTTTAGCTGAGCGTGCCCGCCGGGATCCCCGTCTGAAAGTCATTACGTATCCAGTGAACCGCAGCGCTTCCCAGGCCCGTAAAGACGGCGTTCTGGCCGCCACCGGACGGTATCTGCTCTTTGTCGATGTCGACGACCGGCTGATGCCGGGTTGCTGTGAGCGGCTGTTTGCCGAAATGCTCAAAAATCCAGTCGATATCCTCCATTTCGGGACAACTGTCATCGCACAAGGTGGTGCTGCGGCAAGTCAGGAATTGCTGAATTTCCTGAAACCATATCCGGGAAAATTATCCGGCAAAGAGATTCAAAACCAGTGTTTCAGAAAAGACAGCCTAGGCTATACGCTGTGGAACAAAATGTTTTCCATGGCATTGGCTAAAAAAGCATTCGGCTGTGTTCAGGATGGAAATTTTTCGACCGGTCAGGATCTCTACGCGTTCTTTTTGCTTTCGTATTTTGCCAATAGCTATCGCGGCAGCGCTGAAATTATCGGCTATTGCTATCGCTGCGGCAGCGGCATTTCAACTGTTGCGCATTTATCGTTGTCGCAGTTCCTGCGTTACTGTCAGGCGAGCGTAACGCCGCAGGCGGTTCATCAGTTCCTTGTCAAACACGAGGAATCAGAAGAGGAAATTGAATTTTTTGACACCTTTTTCAAAAATAAATTTTTGAGCGCCTGCGTCGAAAAATGGGCGTTCCCGCTCGAACCGTCCGCCAAACAGACCGGCCTGAGTCGGATGCTGGAGTGTTTTTCCCTTTTCGATGTGGCGTCGATGCTTTTTAAATTCGGTTTCTGGCGTTTTTCGGATTATGCATCGGATTTTAACGGTTACGCCTTTCCCTGTAAGGTTCAATCGGTAAAGACAATCGGGATCCATTATATTCGCTATGGCAACGGCGGTACAGAGCGAGTAATTTCTCTATTGATTTCCATTTACCTGCAGGCCGGATATCGGGTGGTATTGCTGACGGATGTGGAACCGTCGCTGGATGACTATGCTCTGCCGGAAGAGGTGATCCGGGTTGTATTGCCCCCGTCGAACGGTGGTAATTTTGAACGGTTCCAAGAGCGTTGGAATGCCTGGCAAACGGCAATTGACGAGTATGAAATCGACTTGGTGTTGTACAATGCATGGTATTCCGCTTATCTGTTCTGGGATCTGTTGGCGGTCAAATCGGCAGGAATTTTGTTCACGATGGTGGTGCATGGCCTGTTCGCATTCAAAATGCACCGCCCGGGAAACCATTACCTGATGGATGTCAATGTGTTCCGGCTCTGCGACCGTGTTGCGGTCCTGTCGCGGACGAATGAATGGTTTTATCAGACTCTCGGTGTAAAAACACAATATTTACCCAATCCGTGTACATTCACGCTCGATGAAATTATTCCGTCGACACTCGAAACTCCCACTGTGATCTGGATCGGCCGCTTCGGGGAAGAAAAGAGGCCGATGGATGCCATTGAAATCTTTGCTCGGGTAGCAGAGGCGTTGCCGCAGGCCCGCCTGCTGATGGTGGGCAAAGGGGAATGTCCGGAAAATACGGATGTTTTGAAGGCGCGGGTTGATGCCTTGGGATTGACATCCCAGGTTCACTTCTGCGGCTATCACGTGAATGTTAATCAATTTTATACACGCTCATCGGTACATTTGATGACTTCGATCTATGAAGGTTTCCCCATGGTACTGACCGAGAGCAAAGCATTCGGAATTCCTTGTGTCTTGTATGACTTGCCATATCTTGAGTTATTGGCTTCCGGCAAGGGTTACATCGCGGTTCCGCAGCAGGATATGGTTGGCGCGGCGGATGCCGTAATACGGCTTCTTACGGACCGCGATCTGTTATTGCGGTATGGGCGGGAAGCGAGGGAAAGCATTGAGCCGTTTGTCCATTTTAAATTCAAGAAGGAGTGGAGAAACTTCTTCCGTGCTGCCGCCGGAGGCGATCCAGACAGCCCCGATACCGTAGGGAGCAATCACTATCCCCGATTGGCTCTTGAGGCGATTATGGAGGCGAATAAGGAGATGCATACCCGGGTGACGCCGTTATTGAAGCAACAGCCGATAACGACGAATTCGGCGCAAGTGCAAAAACAGATCAACCAGCTTTCGACGGAATTGCAGCGACGGATCGAGGTGATTGACAATTCAGTGGTTGCCCCGAACAACTTATACTTCAAAGCCGCGTATTGCATCTACCGGAAAATCAATCGCGTCTTCCCGGAAGGCAGCAAGACCCGGCGCCGAGTGATGCAGGTGGTTCACTTTACGCTGGCGCCAATCAAACGATTGGCCAAACGTCAGCCGCGATAGGCGAAAAATCCATAAAGGCGCCCCAGCGCCATCAGCAGGTGAAAGCGGGATTTGCGAAACCGCAAGGCGGTGCACGCATGTCCCATCCGGATCGCTTGCAACAGGGCCATGCGCAGCGCGGTTGTGCACGGGTAGTGGTGCTTCCGCAGTACCGCGCCGCACCCGCACCCGTAGCACCAGCCGCGCGTTGCCGACCACGGGCCGCGAAAGACCGGATGCCACACCACAAAGCTCGGTTCATAGCGAAGATCCCGGTGCTGGACAAGCAGCAGCAATACCAAATCGGTCTCTTCGCCAGAACCCCAGCGACTCGTCGTGCCGACTCCGAGTCGTTCATCAAAAGCAACTCCGGCAAGTGCGGAGTGACGCAGGAAAAGCGATGGAGAGACCGCGGTGCGCCAGACGTTGCCCCGGGTGATGCGCATGGCGCTCCCCGCCATATAACCGCCGGCGGAATAGTTGCCGGCGCCATCGGTTACCAGCGTGGAACAACCGGCAATCTCCGGGTGCCGTTGCCAATAATCCCGTAAATCCTGCAAGAGTGTTGGCGGGTAGGTGCAATCATCATCCGGGAACGCGACCACTTCTCCCCGGGCCAGTTGCAGTCCGAGGTTTCTGGCGCGGGACAGCCCCGGCCTGGTACGTCGATGGATCACCGGAAAGGGAAACTCTTTCCACAAATCGGCGGAAACTCCGTCTTCTGACTGATCAATCAGGATCAACTCAAAAGATTGGCAGGTCTGCCCCGCAAGCGAATGGAGCAACTTCGCCAACTCCGTCGATGGCCGACCGTTCCGGTAATCAGTGAGAAAAAAGGGGGCATCAATTCCTCCCCGCGCGATCGCGCCACTTTCGATACAAGGCGGGGGCATGCAGCTGCAACCACCGTTTCCCCTGTTCATAAAACCAGCGGCGGCCGGGGAAGGCCGGCGGATCGTGTTTGACCGACTCCAGGAATGCGTCCCGATCGAAGTCACTTTTCCAGCTGGCCGCGTACCAGTGTATGGCGCGATTGCGGCCGTTGCCGCTGTCCACCAATAAGACATCGGCGGGATAGATCCGTACACCGTCGCGCAACAGCACTTCCCCGCCGAAAGAGCGCAAACCGTATTCATCGATCAGAAGATCAGTCGTTCGATTGACGATCGTTCGGGGCGTTTCGCCCGGAATGGCCGGAAACGTTGCGGCACGGTATTGCTCCTGCAGGCGTTGCAGCAGCGGGTGTTCCGGTTCAGCTCCGACGATGCCGAATGCCACCGTATTCTTTTCAAACTCCAGGAACGCTCGATTTTTGAGCAGGGGAGTCAGCGGTGCGGTCAACTCCAGATCGGTGTCGACGTAGACGCCGCCATGCTCCGCCAGAATCTGCACCCGCACAAAATCACTGACAAAGGCCCATGCTTCGGCCGCAATCGCGGCGCGCAGGAACGGAGCCTCCGAAAACGGCAAGTTTGTTTCGTTCCACTCCCTGATCCGGCACTCCGGGGCGAAGCGCCGCCAGGAGTCAAGACAACGGGAAAAACAGGTCGGTTTGGGATTTTTACCGAACCAGCAATAATGAATAATGGAGGGAATAGTCGGCATTGTCAGGACTCCAATCCGAAATAATTCAGATACTCCGATAAGACAGCATCATTGTCATAAGAATAACCTTTTACGTTTTCCTGCAACTGCCGCAGTCGCGATTCATCCGACAACAATTGTCGCAAGGCTGTAAAAATCGCCTCTTCGTCGTCTGGAACCAACACCCCGGTAACGCCATCGGTAATTTGCTCGGCCACTCCGCCGACTCTAGTTGCAAACACGGGAGTTTCCGAAAGAAGTGATTCATAGATCGTATTCGGCAGACCTTCGTAATGCGAGAGCAATAAAAACAGATCCGCTTCCCGATAGGCTGGAAACGGGTTGTCGCAATGGCCCTCCACGTGAAAACAATCCGCTATCCCGGCTTCACGGACCTGCCGACAGAGCGTATCGAAGGCCGCACTGTCACCAAGGATTCGCCAATCGAACCGGATTCCCGTTTGCCGCAGGCGAATCGCCAGACGAATCATCCGCGGCACGTCCTTCTCCCATTCCAGACGAGCCACCGTCAGCAATTGGGGAAACGGATGGCGGGTACGGGGAGGTTGCCCCGACGGAGGCAGCTTAATCAGGTTCCTAATCGCCACACTGCGGTCGGCCAACTCGGGAAACTGCTCCGCGAAAGCCGTACGGTTTTGTTGAGACACCAGCAGAATTTTTTCCATTTTGGCGAACCGCCAGGCGTCATCACGGGTCAACTTCTTGATATAGTCATTCAATTTTGACCAAACGCAATAGTTGGTATGGATACACTGAAAGCGGTGGGGGATCGGGGCCGCCGCGACTAGATCACGAAACACGGACCCCTCTGACATCACACAGACACGATCATATTGCGAAAAGTACTTGATAAGGCGTTTTACGGACTGTGCCTCCCACTCCTTTGGTTTACCCGGAAGACGTTTGCTCAGCGCCTGGCAAAACTTGTCGTACTTTTCACGAATGGTAAACTTTTTGGAAAAGAGACAGTCGCGAAACGAAATTGCCTCCCAACTTCCCCGTTCATGGCCGGTAGCGAGTGCGGAGAGGCGAACCGGGAAGAAACGACTACGGGTCGCCACCGTCGGAGCAACCCCGCTGAAGACTTCCACCAGAATTCCTTTGGCCTGCAATTGCTGGAGCAATAAACCACTTGCCGCATGTGCTCCGCCCTGATAATTCGCATCATCCAGCAGATAAAGCAACCGCCGGCGCCGAGGAGCGGCTGCGGGTGTTTGCAGCAGCGCCAACAGTTCATCCTCCGAACGATACTCTTCGGGAGCATTTTGCAGGTTATTGCGCAATTGTTTCCGCAACTTCGGAGAAGTCAGGTAACAAGTCAATTTTTCCGCTAGGTCTTCGGCGCTGAAGTCACAAAGCAAACCATTGTGACCGTCATTCAACTGTTCCAACGCTCCGGTCGTTTTCGTCGCAACCACGGGGAGCGCGAGAGCTTTCGCTTCGGTAATCACCATCGACCAGGATTCGTGGTCGGAACAGGAAACCAATACAGCGGCCCGCCGCATCAACGCATACGAATTCGCCACGGCGCCGGGAAATTCCAAAACCGATTCCACCCCGGCGGCCTGCACCGTCCGGGAGAGCTCTGTGACGGTCTTTTTGCACGAAGGTGCCCCGACGCAAACCCAATGAAACCGGAGCCCGTGCGAGTGCAAAATCCGGGCTGCGGCGATCGCGCGTAAATAATTCTTTTCCGGCCGCAGGTTCCCTACACTCAGAATCAGAGGAAGGTCGGAGGAATATCGCGGAGAAACAGGTTCCTCCGCCAACCGTTTGATTTCTGCTAAATCACAACAATTATGCACCACCCGGGTGCGCGATGCCAGAAAGGGGAACTGTTTTACCGTGACCTTGCGAAAGGATTCAGAAACACACAGATAAAAATCGATATCGGGATCCCAAGCAAAAAGCTCATTCGGCTTTACCCAAGGGGATTGCGTGATATCGCTGTGGATCCAGAGCGCTTTTCGTTTCGCGCGAGCATACTTCATCACCAATTCCGGGGAAAACCATTCGCCGTAAGAAATCGCCAGATCGAATTCCTGTTTTTCCAGAAAGGAGAGAAGTTCCGGGGCATAGTACGCTCCCGGTGTCCGCAGGGCGGCGAAACGATTCCGGCGGCCGGTTAATAGTTTTACCTGCTTCGGCAGCAGCGGCAATAGCGAGATCGTACCATCGATCTCTTCCTGATCAAAAACAATCAGGGTCAACTCCACGTTCTTTTCAACTAGGCGGTTCAGTAGCGAAATCAATACCGTTTCCGCCCCTCCCTTGAAGAGTTGGTTGATGACGAATAAAATTTTGGAAGCATTCGGTTGCACGTTTGATAATCCGATTGATTGCAATGACTAAAAAGTAAGATAGCACCGTTCTGATTTTTATGCAATTAAAATCCGGGTCAAAGCGATTCTTTCCCCTTTTCTCCAAAGAAAAACTTGGATATCAAAAAAATGCTACTGTATTATCGATTTTGATTGGAGTGGTAATGTCCCAAATTTTGTGACGGGATGGAGGAATCCTTCAAAGGCATTGAATACCCTTAACTGATAATAGCACATTAAGTTTCATCTGCCAAGTCTCCGCAGCATTTCCCTCGTCCTTCCCTCAGTGGATCAATGGGAAATTCAGGAAAATTACGGCATCCTATGCGGTGAACTCAAAGAAGACACGCGGTCTTGGATTGCAAAACCCGCCTCCTGCATCACAAGATTTGGGACAATAACATTGGAGTTTGCTATAGATGCGGCAGATAAATTAACTTGCTTTTTTTGAATATTGCAGTACCTTACCATCATGAAAAAATATGATGCAACCCAAATTGATGATGCCACACTTTTTGAGCGGCGCAAACAAGCCGTACGATTATATCGAAGCGGAAAATGTCGCAGTTATGCGGAAACCGTGAAGTATGCACGCTAATTTAGTCGTCGGGACAATATCAAGATCGGGAATGATTCTATTTCAAATAAAAACAAAAGGGGCCCGTCAACTCGGTTCAACACCGGGATTCCTGTCCGATTGCTTGGCGTTCGGCATCGCCGTGCTTCTGGTGCTGCCGCTGGTCTTTATCGGGGATATTCCGCTGCGCGATGTGGCAACCCGGTATGCCCCGATGGCCGATGCGTTCGCGGCGGGAAATTGGCCCTATGCCTTTCACCCCAGAACTCCGCTTTTACTGCCGTCGCTTGGCGGTATTTTCGCCTGGCTGTTTCACTGCAGCGGCTTTACCGCGGTGAAAATGGTTTCGATGCTCGGATTCGCCGCCGGTGTATTTCCGCTGGCGGCACTGCTTCGCCGCCTTTACAGTAGTGCCGTCGCCCATTGGGGCGTGGGGCTTTATCTCCTGATGGTGCCGTTGCTGCGTTATGCCGGAAGCGGGCTTCGGGAAACGCTCAAGACGCTGTTGATTCTCTGGATGGCGGCGGCTATGGTACGGGTGTTTGAAAAACGGCGCGACTGGGTCGGTTTTTCAGGCTTGGGTGTCGCCGCCGGGCTGGGGGTATTGACGCGCGGTGATCTCGTGCTGCTGGCCGGCGGGGCTTTGTTTGCCGCGATGATTCTGGAAACCGACCGGGAGTATTTCCCGTGGCGCAGTGCCGGAGCTTCGCTCCTGGCCGGAATGATTACGCTTCCGGCGATTTGGCTGAACTGGCGGTTCGCAGCGACCTCGGTGCCGGAGTTTCGCTTTGACGCACCATTGCGAATGCTGTTCGGTCATAGTCCGACTCCGAGGGAAACCTGCGGGCTGATGTTCGCCGGGATCATACTGCTTGCGCTCTGCGCGCGCGGGTGTCATCAACTTTACCGGTATCCGCGGCTGTTGAGCGGTTCGGTCGGAGTTGCAACGCTGGCGATACTGACGTTGACGGGGGCCATTATGCTGAGGCCGGAATTCGTCATCAGTCAGGAAATGCTGGTGGATTTTCTTTGCGCCGCCGGCAAAGGAATGTACTTACCCTATGCCGTTCCGGCAATCGTCGGGCTTTGGCTGCGCTTTCATCGGAAAGAGTGGAAGCCGGCGGAAACCATTCTGCTCTTTTTAATTCTGGTCAACTTTTTCGGCACCGTACTCCAAATCATCTGGGTTGACCATTATTTATTCGTTTCCGCCCGTTACCTGCTGCCGGCGGCCCCCCTTGAGCTGGGGTGGTGTGCTGTTTCCCTTATACTGGCCTGGCGGCAGGTGAGTTCGCGCTGGCGGTGGCTTAACAGCCGTTGGATTACCGGAGGAATTTTGTTGGGATTCGCCGTTGGCAGCTGGGGGTATGCGGGAAAAGATCTTTGGAATTCATTATTGCCGCAACAGCGAAAATGGGAGCAGCGTCAATTGATTAAAAACGTCGCGGCCTCTATTCGGGGCGATTGGCGCGGAACGCCGGAAACGAACGATGATTTTCAACTGGACAAGTATCATGCGCCCGGTTCTCCACGTATTGCGTATTGGCGGCTGATCGGTAGTCAACTGTCGCCATCGGACGATGCCGTGCTGATCTCCGCTTATCTAGCCGGAGGCTCTGTCAATCAGAAGTACTATGATTATACGGTAACGGTGATGATTAGCAATCGCATTGACGCTGACTTGCCCGGTGACCTGCTTGCTGAATTCCGGTATCGCGGCAATCGCTATGAAGTTCGGAGGGTGCAATGAGAAACGCATGGTATCGCCCCAAGCCGGAGCTTTTGCGCAATTCGCTTTTACTGGTTACGGATTTTGCCTCGGTTTCTTTTTCCACATTGACCGTTGCGGCGTTCCTCGGCGCCTGTTGCGGCAGCGGTGCGGATGAATGCGGCAAGGTGCTTTCGCTTTGGGTGCTTCCCGTCACCATTATCAGCTGTGGATTATTTACTCGGTTGTACGGAGGAAATTTCGTTTACGGTGGTCACGGCGTCGATCAGGTGGAAGAATTGAAACGATTGACGATCATTACATTGGTCTGCTTTTTTCTGATGTATATCATTGAAAATTCACATCGGACGCCGGATGATTTCCTGAAGCTGGTGCTGATGTGGAGTGTAATTCCGACAGCTTTGCTTTTGCCGATTTCGCGCTATTGGCTGCGTTCTTTGCTGAAGCACTTTCATTATGTGGAAGTGCCTGTTCTGGTTGCCGGTTATGGTTTGACCGGAAAAATTGTTCTGCAGGAGCTTTTGCGCAATCGCTACTATGGTTTTCGGGTGGTGGGGATTCTGGATGATAATCCTGAAACGTGCAGAGAGATCAGCGGTACCCCCTATCTGGGGAAGCTGGAACGTGCGATTCCGATTGCCCGGGCCCGGCGGATCGATTATATCATCTGCTGTTTACCGCTTTCGGTGCTGGCTGCCCAGCGAGAGGCCTGGAGCAATACGTTTTCCCGCCTGATGCTGGTCATCGATCGCGAGGTGTTCCCCATCGCCTGGACCTATCCGGTCAACCTGAATGGTCTCTGTGCCTTTGAGATCAACAACAAACTCAATCAGCAACTGTTTCGGTTCTGGAAAGCGATCATGGAGAAACTGCTGGTGGTACTGGCTTTGCTTCTGTTGTTGCCGTTGGGGCTGGTGTTGGCACTGCTCATCAAATTGAGCAGTCCGGGACCGGTGTTTTACCTGGCAAAGCGCCTCGGGCAAAACGCCCGCACGATTTATGTGGTAAAGTTCCGCAGTATGTATCGCGACGCCGATGAGAAGCTGGAGGCGCTGTTGGCGGCGGATCCCATCCTGCACGCACAATGGCAGCAGAGTTTCAAACTGGATCGCGATCCCAGAGTTACCCCGCTTGGCCGCTTTCTGCGTCGCTCCTCCCTGGATGAGCTGCCGCAGTTGATTAACGTTTTAAGAGGCGAAATGGCATTGGTGGGGCCGAGGCCGATTGTGGAGGAAGAGAAACGTTATTATCAAGGGAAATTCGACCAGATTTTCAAAGTAAAGCCGGGGGTTACCGGACTATGGCAGGTTTCCGGCCGCAGTGATACGGGATATTGTCAGCGGGTTTTTCTTGATGAGTATTATCTCTCCAACTGGTCTATCTGGCTGGATTACTTTATCCTGCTCAAAACCATCAAAGAAGTCCTTGTGTGCAAGGGGGCAAGATGAAAATAGCGCTGCTGCACTACTGGTTGACCTGCCGACGCGGCGGAGAAAACGTGCTTGCAGAGTTTTGTCGTCTGTTTCCCCGGGCGGATCTCTTTACACACGCTTGGAATCCAGATGCGGTCGGGGATCCGTTTACCCGGCATTGCGTACGGGAAACTTGGATTGCGAAACTTCCCGGCGGCCGCCGTCACACCCAATGCTACCTGCCGCTGATGCCATTGGCGCTACGCAGTCTGGATCTTCATGAATACGATCTGATTATAAGTAGCGAATCCGGCCCGGTCAAAGGGGTCCGCAAACCAGCCGGAGCGATTCACGTCTGTTACTGCCATACCCCGATGCGCTACCTGTGGGATCTCTATGAAGACTATTATCGGCAGGCAGGGCCAGCCGGAAAGTTGGCAATGGCGTTATGGAAACGCCCCCTGCGGCAGTACGACCTGCGTTCCGCCGCAAGTGTGGATCATTTTATCGCCAACAGTGAATTCGTGGCGGAACGGATTCGGCGAATTTATCATCGTGATTCGGTGGTGATTCCGCCACCGGTGGATGTTGATTACTTTCGAACTCCGGAGAATACCCGCGAGGACTTTTATCTGTGGGCGGGGCAGTTGGTCGCGTATAAACACCCTGAATTAGCGGTTGCCGCCTGTCGAAAGTTGAATCGGCCGTTGGTTGTCGTCGGCGAAGGGCCGATGCGGCGGCAGTTGGAAAGTCTGGGCGGAAAAAACGTCTGTTTTGTCGGTCGGGTCTCCCGCGAAGAATTGCGCCGTTATTATGCGTGCGCCCGGGCGCTTCTGTTTCCGGGGGTTGAAGACTTCGGCATCGTCCTCGTTGAGGCGCAGGCCGCTGGAACTCCGGTGATCGCCCTCGGGCAGGGGGGCGCATGTGAAACCGTGCTTGCCGGGGAAACCGGGGTTCTCTATGCCGAGCCAACGGTAGCCGGGTTATGCCGCGCCATCGCAGAATTCGAACAGCTGAGTTTTGACCCTAAACGATTGATCGCACACGCGGAAACCTTTGCAGAATCCCGGTTTCATGAACGTATTATGTCGTTCTTCGCGCAAGTTGCGCCTGCCGTACTAAATTCATGAAACGGTACGCATCAGTAATGGCTTTTTCATAAAACGCAATTGCCGCATCAGCAGCTGGATCGTCGGACCAATGCCGAGGGCCCGCCAGCAGAGTTCCTTCTCTCAAACGTAAACGCCCAGCGTCTCGGTAACACATGCTTCCACAAAAGCATGGAAACTTGGACTTCCGTCTTGATCTTTGCTGGGCGATTACATTCGAAGGATAGTTTGGAAATATCCAACTGCAGACCACAAAAGAGCGGCAGCCAATAGGAACCATGGCAGCGTGTAAAAAACAACCGAGATGATACAAGCTTCTTTCCGGCAAACAACGGTAGTATCCGAAGTTTTGCTCACTTCTTGATTCCGATTGATTACAGACTCAAACGTTGCACGGGACGGAGTCGGAGCAATTTCCTGGAGGTTAACAAAAGTCGAAACCAAAAATCTACGGCAAGACGCCTTATGAGGGAAGTAAGAAAAATTTAGACGGGTTTGTTTTCCGATTCAATGCCTGCCACAAAAACAGGAGAGAACGTCAGTTGAACTTAAAGCGAGCGGTGTATCGCAAGATTCCTGCATCTTGTTTGGCTTCGGCGCGAACTCCTACCCGATCGTTGGGGAAAAAATAACCTGCCGTCTGCCGCAATTCAAACGGTCCCCCCCCTGTCTTTGCCGAAGGCTTTCATGCAACAAGAGGACATCGAAGTACTCTATCCGGAAGACCTGCGCCGGAAAGTAGCCGATGCCGCGATGAAGATCTGGCAGCGGAATTCAAGGTCATCTGTTTCGTCCGAATTTTCAATGGAAGTGAGACAAGGAAGAAAATAGCCTGGAAAAATCAACAAATCGGAATGAAAAAACTCTTAAAAACAACCCCTTCGAGTAATGACACGTGCGTATTGTTTTGAGGCAATATTCCCACCTATACTCCACGTGGATCGTTACGGTTACAGAGGGAGTAGAAGACCTTCCGCTGTGAGCTCGGAATCAGATCATCCGAAGTATCGCAGAGCTCCAGAAGGCAGCCTTTATTGCAACGAAAAATCTTTGCCGTTTTTTGCCGTTTTGAGTTTCAAAACGACCAATTTTTGCCATTTTTACTGGATTGGAGCGACAGGGAAAACCAGCGTCAAACCCGTCATTTTGAGCGTAAAAAATCCGGGTTGCGATGGTTCGCTGCCCGGATGAAAAATTAAGCTGGTACCGGAGACGGGACTTGAACCCGTATGGTTATTCACCGCTTGATTTTGAGTCAAGTGCGTCTGCCATTCCGCCACTCCGGCAAATGTTCGGCCCTCCGGGAGCGAACGCCCCGCAAAACCATTGGATAAAATAGCCGCTGTTTGCCGAATTTCAAGACGGAAGGCGAAAAAATTCAGATGTTCGCGCCGAACTTCCGCAGCGCCTTGCGAACTTCCACTCCATCCAGCGCTTCCGGCGCGCAGCCCTTTTCCACCGCCATCGCCGCGGCCATTCCGGCCGCCTGGCCGATCGAGCAGACCGGCGGCATCACCCGCATGCTGCTGTGCAGCGCGTGATCCACCGAAATTCCCCGGCAGCCGATCAGCAGATTCTTCACCGCCGGCGGCACGATGCAGCCGTAGGGAATCTCATAATACTCGTCCGGCCCGAGGTAGCGCAGGACCGTCCCCGTTCCGCTCGGATTGTGAATGTCCACCGGGTAGTTGACCCGCACGATCGCGTCCTCGAACCGGGCGCGCCGGTCGAACGCGTCGACGGTGAGATATTCCAGTCCGAGAATCCGGCGCGACTCGCGCACCCCGATCTGCGCCGCCACCGAATGGATTTCGGCGTGTTCGTAGCCGGGAACCGTCGAACGCAGGAACGCCAGGTATTCGCGCAACTGCCGGCGGGCGATGACCTCCGCGTCGGAGAGCTCCTCGGCGTTGGTCGCGTTGTGCTTGATCACCCGCGTCGTGTTGAAGTGAACCACGTCGGAATCGAAGTCCCCGAAAAACAACACGTCTTCGCGCGGACAGTCGATCTTCCCCTCCGCCTTGGCTTTGTTGTAGAGCGCGGTGA
>Ga0183095_10049_pt6 | contig 15770 bp, 15 predicted proteins | sample BioMet4_FD_130346 | JGI IMG/M metagenome (GOLD analysis project Ga0183095, IMG submission 130346) | Microbial communities from bioreactor (seeded with sewage sludge) at LBNL, California, USA - Biofuel metagenome 4 (v2) (version 3) | ecosystem: Engineered > Bioreactor > Anaerobic > Unclassified ...
TCCCTCAACCTTCTTCATCGCCTGAATGTGGCACGGGTGTTGAGTCCCCGCTGAAATCGGCGAACCGGAGACCGGATGACAAGGGCTGGACGCCAGGGATGGCGGCCAGAGGCGAAACGAGACAGGATGTTGAGTCGAGCCGACCGCAGGCAGCCGGTCGGGAGGTGAGCGCAGTGCGAAGCACCGATTTCTCTGCGGGGCCGCGGGGATTGGCAAGGGGGCCGCGGTGGCCCCCTTGTCCCGTTCACAGGTTGTGAGCGTATTATTTTCTGCGGATATTAAGGTGAACGGAATTATCCACCATGCTTAACTGACAAGCATTAGATCATATGACCCTTTTTTTCCGGGTAGCGAACTCAGAACGTTTCCCAGTTATCCCCGTTATCCGCGACCGTTGGACGTAACGCCGCAGGTTTTACGGCCACAGAGGTCTGAGGTTGTCCACGCCCCTGTGTTTTACCACTCAACCGAAACGCTCCGACGGCCTCAGTCAGACGCGCACCCTGCTCTTCGAGCGATGCCGCGGCTGCAGAGGCTTCTTCCACCAGCGAGGCGTTCTGCTGGGTGACTTTATCCATCTCCGAAATCGCCTGGCTCACCTGCACAATACCCCGGCTCTGTTCGTCAGACGCAGCGGCAATCTCCAGCATAATATCGGTGACGCGTTTAACCGCCTCGACGATTTCATTCATGGTGTTGCCCGCAGCCACCACCTCGCCGGAACCCTGGTCAATCAGTGACACGGATTCGTTGATCAGACTTTCAATCTCTTTTGCTGCATTCGCACTGCGACTTGCCAGAGTACGCACCTCACTCGCCACCACCGCAAAACCACGGCCTTGCTCACCCGCTCGTGCGGCTTCTACCGCGGCGTTGAGTGCCAGGATATTAGTCTGGAACGCAATGCTGTTAATGACTGCGGTAATTTCAGAGATTTTCTTCGAACTGGTGGAGATGTTACCCATTGTTTTCACCACGCCGGAAACCATCTGACCACCGCGGCTGGCTTTGCCAGAGGCATCTTCCGCCAGCTTGCTTGCATGATGTGCGTTATCGGCGTTTTGCTTCACGGTTGCCGTCAGCTGTTCCATGCTGGCTGCCGTCTGTTCAATGGCGGCGGCCTGCTGCTCGGTGCGTGAAGAGAGGTCGGTGTTACCGGCAGAAATCTCGCTGGTGCCGCGGTAGATCTCTTCCGCTCCCTGACGCACGGTGCCTACCGTGGTCACCAGAGAGCGCTGCATGATTTGCAGATCGCGCGTCAGACGCCCGATTTCGCTACGCCCTGCCACATCCTCCGACATGGTCAGATCGCCTTTAGCGATATTCTCAATGCGCGTTGCAGCACGTTGCAGCGGGTTGATCACCGTGCGGCGCAGTACGATGAAGGTCATGACCGTCAGCACCAGTGCCAGCCCGAACGCACCGATCATAAACATCAGCCCCAGTTGTGTTCGGGTATGTGCCTCTGCTGTCAATGCGTTGGCACGATCGGTACGGATTTTAATCGCCTTCAACAACACGTCGTTATAGGCGTCATCCAGCGGACGCGCAATGTCATTTTCGTGGTTAATGATGGCTTCAAACATGCCGTTTTTGGCAAATTTGAGCATCGGCTGAAGACCGGCGATATACGCGTCATAATGCGCTTTTATGTCAGTATCCAGCGCTTCGTCGGCAGGTGTGCGCACAGCGCGATTCATGTACGCGTTAAATCCCTCCTGCGACTGCTTAATACGCGTTTCTGCTTCACTGATGTTTTGCTTCATCGCCTCCATTTCAGCGATACGGCTTGCCGCACCTGCATGGATCATGTTGATACGCGCGGTTCGCAGGTGGTTAGAGCTGTTTGATAAACCCAGACGAACCTGAATTTCTGATGTGACATCCTGCTGATCGGTATCCGCTTTCAACAGGAAATAGCCCGCCAGGCCTGAGCTCAAGGCAAACAGAAGAATGATGCCACCGAGAATGGAGGAAAACAGCGGAACCAGCCTGATGTGATGCAAGAAGCTCAGCTTTTGCTGCGCCTGCATCGAAGTTGTGTTGTCCATGACCGTCGACTCTCTTGTAGGTAAGATGCGTATAAACACGCCTGTAAAATAGTCATCGGCACGGCAGGAAATTTGATTATGGCGAAAAGCGCAAGACAGGTCACACTTTAGAGAAGATTATTAAAGAAAGGCCAGCGGCAAAAACCGCTGGCAGAATAATTAGTTGTCGCCGAAATGGATGACGGTACGAATGGACTTTCCTTCGTGCATCAGATCGAATGCTTCATTGATCTGTTCCAGCGGCAGGCGATGGGTGATGAACGGATCGAGCTGAATTTTCCCGGCCATCGCATCTTCAACCATGCCCGGCAGTTGGGTGCGACCTTTCACGCCACCGAATGCCGAACCACGCCATACACGCCCCGTCACCAGCTGGAACGGACGCGTTTTGATCTCCTGACCTGCACCCGCCACGCCAATGATAACGCTCTCACCCCAGCCTTTATGGCAACATTCGAGGGCAGAACGCATCACGTCAACGTTACCAATGCATTCAAAGCTGAAATCGACACCACCGTCAGTCAGTTCAACAATGACGTCCTGAACCGGTTTTTCGTCATCTTTCGGGTTCACGAAATCGGTCGCCCCCATTTCACCCGCCAGCCGGAATTTCTCCGGATTGGTATCAACCGCGATGATACGACCGGCTTTTGCCTGTACCGCTCCCTGGATAACCGCCAGACCAATGCCACCGAGACCGAACACCGCAACGGTGTCGCCCTCTTTGACTTTCGCCGTGTTATGCACCGCGCCGATCCCGGTGGTCACACCGCAACCCAACAGGCAGACTTTGTCCAGCGGAGCCTGAGGGTTCACTTTTGCCAGCGAGATCTCCGCGCAGACGGTGTACTCACTGAAGGTACTGGTCCCCATGTAGTGATAAACCGGCTCACCGTTGTAAGAGAAACGGGTGGTACCGTCCGGCATCAGCCCTTTCCCCTGCGTCGCACGCACGGCCTGGCAGAGGTTGGTTTTACCGGATTTACAGAACTTACACTCGCCACATTCCGCAGTGTACAGCGGAATGACGTGATCGCCTGGCTTCAGGCTGGTCACACCCTCGCCCACTTCCACCACGATCCCACCGCCTTCATGGCCGAGCACTGCCGGGAATACGCCTTCAGGATCATCCCCTGACAGGGTGAATGCATCGGTATGACACACGCCGGTATGGGTAATTTTGATCAGCACTTCGCCTTTTTTCGGCGGTGCGACATCAATTTCAACGATTTTCAGCGGCTGGCCTGGGCCGAACGCGACAGCTGCGCGAGATTTCATAGTGTCTCTTCCCTTGTTGTGAGGTCTGTGGGTTTATTTTAGATAAGAGCGCAGTAAATGGCCGACTTCTGCCATCCGAACTGCCCGCTGATCCGGGGTTGTCTCCCCCGTCACCAGCTCATCTTTGAGGTGAATTTCGACCATCTCGCCCATCAGGCCATTGGCAGCACCGCGCACGGCGGCAATTTGCTGCAGGATAGCCAGACAGGGATCGCCTGATTCCAGCGCGCGCTCAAGCGCATCGACCTGCCCCCGAATGCGGCGAACGCGGGTCAGGATACGCTTTTTATCTTCGGGCGAATGCGGCATACGGCTCTCCTTAAGATACTATAGGGGGGTATGGTATTTGAGTTATTTGTTTATGTAAACCGTCCATTTAATCTGTCATCAGCAATGTTGCCCTTGCCCCTTTTCATTTCTGACTGGCTAGCTCAAGCTGATAGTACTACCATGAACAATATCTATCTGAAATATATCAATTTTCAATGACACTCCATGCCTAACTAAACATAAATCATTTGATGTCTAGTGGTGGTTTTATACACAGATGGAGTTACAACATGGCATGGAATAAACACACCGCAGCTGTGCATGCACGTCAAAATGCCGGCAGCTCATCTCAAAAACGCTGTGGGGAATTTACACGTAAGGCAATACTTGCGGGCGGTGTGGATATAGGAAATGCGCCTAATGCCAAAGACTACGGTAATAATCTTGAACGCTCAGGGTTTCGTATTTTAGGACAGGGGGAAACGTTACTGGAAGGCGATGTCGTTGTTATCCAGCCATACGTAGGGGGTAATCCTGCAGGTCACATGGCTATTTATGACGGGAATAACTGGTATTCCGATTTCAGGCAGAGAGATATGTGGGGTGGTCCCGGGTATCGTTCTGCACGTCCTTCCTACAAAATTTACAGGAAAAATTAATGCGCTTTTTTCTATTGTTATGTCTGATGCTGACCGGTTGTTCAACCCCTACGGAAACGCCCGAAAAACGTACCTACGATTTTTACCAGTTTTACCTGAACGCCTTTGTCACGGACAGCCATGAAGATAATCTCGACTCGGCCAACATGCACGACTATGTTGCCCAGGACACCCTTACCCGGTTGAAGAAAATACTGTCTATTTACGAACAGGAAATCACCGATTCCGACTACTTTACCTACACGCAGGACTACGCTGCAGACTGGATCCCGGCACTCAAGGTCAACAATGCAACAGACTATTCTTCCGGCAAAGTTGTGGACGTTTATCTTGGTGTTGGTAGTGCGCAGGTATTGCATTTAAATGTCTATCTGAGAAGAGAAGACAATCAGTGGAAAATTTATCGGGTAAGAGATGCGAGCAACCATTTTGAACAGCCCATATTTGACGATCATGCAATCGCCGCCGCAGAACGCTATGCCTCAACGATTACACCGCCCTGAATGCCGAATAACCCTCTTCTTTTGATGTCAGGTTTAATACCTGGCATCTGATATTTCCTTTCCCGCAAAATGCTGTAATATGCGATTTATTGCGACATTTTGCAGGATTAAAAGAAACATGCACAAAACCGCCAGGCAAAAATATGTCATTGATATTCTGAGTGAACAGGGCCAAGCCAGTATTACTGAGCTTGCAGAAAAGCTGCAGGTTTCTGCTGATACTATCCGCCGTGATTTGACCGACCTCGAAAAACAGGGTCTGGCACAGAAGAACCACGGCGGGGCTATCGCGCTTAATCTCCCGGCAATGGATCGCCAGGGCAGAAATACGCTGCTGCCTGAAACCAAGCAACGTCTGGGAAAACGGGTGGCGGAAAGCGTCCCTGCCGGGTCGACGCTATTTCTGGATACCGGCAGCACGGTGATGGCGGTTGCGCGTTTTCTTAAGGGGCCATTGACGGTGATCACCCCCTCGCTGGATATCGCGCAGCATTTTAGCGACCGGGAAGATATCGGGCTGATCCTGCTCGGCGGAAAATGGGATCAGAAGCAGCGCCTGTTTGCCGGTAGCGCCACGCTATCCCTGCTGTCCCGCTACCGGGCGGACATTGCTATCCTCGGCGCGTGCGCCATTCACGCCCGGCTCGGCCTGAGCGCCAGCACAGAAGCCGATGCGGAAGTCAAACGAGCCATGCTGGCGGCAAGCCATGAACACTGGATCGTCGCCGACCATTTGAAATTAAACCACTGTGAACCGCATCTGGTTTGCGGGTTATCCGACATTCATCAACTGTTTTTAGACCGTCCCTGGGCTGAAGCCGGGGATACTGACGCATTGCAAATCACCCTTGCAGACGCGTAATAACGTGGAGAAGGTCATGAATAAAATGAAGACAATTAACATTGCACTGATCGGGTATGGATTTGTGGGTAAAACCTTCCATGCTCCGCTGATCCAGTCGGTTGAAGGACTTAAGCTGGCAGTGGTTTCTTCTCGCGATGAAGAAAAGGTCAAACGTGATATCCCGGATGTGACCGTTGTGGCGTCCCCCGAAGAGGCAATCCAGCATCCGGATGTTGACCTGGTGGTAATAGCCTCCCCTAACGCAACTCATGCGCCGCTGGCGACGCTTGCCCTCAACTCAGGCAAACATGTGGTGGTGGATAAACCATTCACCCTTGATATGCAGGAAGCACGCGACCTGATTGCCCTGGCTGATGAAAAGCAGCTGCTGCTCTCCGTCTTCCACAACCGCCGCTGGGACAGCGATTTCCTCGGTATTAAGCAGGTTATTGAACAAGGCAGTCTCGGTAAGATTAAACACCTTGAGTCACATATCGATCGTTTCCGCCCGGAAGTTCGCGTGCGCTGGAGAGAGCAAAACGTCCCGGGGAGTGGTTTGTGGTTTGACCTGGGGCCGCACCTGATCGACCAGACGCTGCAGCTCTTTGGCCTGCCTCAGTCCGTTCAGGGCAATATTGCGACACTGCGCGACGGCGCAGAAATTAATGACTGGGCACACGTTGTATTAAATTACCCGGAGCACAAGGTCATTCTGCATTGCAGCATGCTGGTTGCGGGCGGGACATCCCGTTTTACCGTCCACGGGGATAAAGGCAGCGTGGTAAAAGCCAGAATTGACCAACAGGAGGCGCAACTGCTGGCTGGCGTTATTCCAGGTAGCGAAAGCTGGGGGGAAGACAGCGACGATATGCTGCTGTTTGGTGCCAGCGGCGACGCGCAGGCGGTTAAAACCCCGAAAGGCGACCAGCGCCAGTATTACATCAATGTGCGCGATGCGCTGACAGGTAAGATCGATAACCCGGTTCATCCTGTTGAGGCATTAGCGGTCATGGCAGTGCTGGAGGCGGCAGTGAAATCATCAGAGACAGGGTCAACCCAGTCGCTGGAATTGACGCCAGAAGAACGCGCCCATCTGCAATAATCAGACGTGAAGGATGCCCTGCAGTTCACCGCAGGGCATAAAAATCATGGGGTCTGGCTTTTTTTCGGCATCATGCGCAGAAGCGTGTTGTCTTTCCAGAAGTAGTGATGCATCAGCGCCGCCAGTGCGTGCAGGCCAATGATAAAATACCCCAGATTGGCCAGCGTCACGTGCCACTCTTTCAGAACGTCCACCAGGTCAAAATTCGATTCCGCCGCGTACGGCATCACCATGCCAAAGGCAAACCAGTCATTACCACGGTTATACATCATCATAATACCCACCAACGGTAAGGCGATAAACAGCAGATAAACAACCAGATGCCCCAGATGGGATAACCCTGTCACCATCGCTTTAGGCTTCGGCTGGATCGGCGGTGAGCGGAATTTGAGGCGAACCAGCAGGCGCGTCACCATCAGCACCAGAATCGCGATACCGCACGAGGCGTGGATCATATTAATCAGGGGACGGGCGGTACGGGGGAAAAAGCCTCTGAACTCCATTGCACAGTAGGCCACGATAATTAACAGAAACACCAGCCAGTGAATGCTTATTTGCAGGCTTGTATATTTAGTGCGCATGTCATTTCCTGATAAAGAACAAATACCGCGCCAACATAACCAGCTTTCCCTAAAAATTCATTAACTTTTCTGCATGGTTTTTCAAATACTTCCCCAGGGATGAAGCATCTTCAATTGCCGCCATGCCCGTCATGGTCTAAGCCTGGATGAGTTCACACTGTCGCACCGACACGTTCACCAGGAGTAAACCATGAGTAAAATTGGTATTAACGGATTTGGACGCATTGGACGCCTTGTACTTCGTCGCCTTCTTGAAACCCAGGACAGCAACACCGTCGTTGCCATCAACGATCTTACCTCCCCCAAAGTTCTGGCCTATCTGCTCAGACATGATTCTAACTACGGCGGCTTTCCGTGGAGCGTTGATTTCACCGAAGATTCGCTGATTGTCGATGGCAAATCGATCGCGGTTTACGCCGAAAAAGAGGCTAAACATATTCCGTGGAAAACGGCTGGGGTCGATATCGTCGTGGAATGCACCGGTTTTTATACTTCGGAAGAGAAATCCAGAGCCCATCTGGATGCAGGAGCCAGAAAAGTGCTGATCTCGGCCCCCGCAGGTGAGATGAAAACCATTGTGTTCAACGTCAACGACGACACCATCGATAGTCGCGATACGATCATTTCCGTCGCCTCCTGCACCACCAACTGCCTGGCTCCGCTGGCGAAAGCCCTGAACGACGCATTTGGTATCAACGTGGGTACCATGACCACCATTCACGCCTATACCGGTACTCAGGCGCTGGTGGATGGCCCGCGCGGGAAAGATCTTCGCGCCTCGCGCGCGGCGGCGGAAAATATCATCCCGCACACCACCGGGGCTGCAAAGGCCATTGGTCTGGTGATCCCGGCCCTCAGCGGCAAACTGAAAGGTCATGCGCAGCGCGTCCCGGTCAAGACCGGTTCCGTGACTGAGCTGGTTTCTGTCCTGAACAAAAAGGTCACCGTCGAGGAGATTCATCAGGCGCTGAAACGGGCCACGGAAAACAATGAATCCTTCGGTTATACCGATGAAGAGATTGTCTCTTCCGATGTGATCGGCTCTCACTTTGGGTCAGTATTTGATGCCACCCAGACAGAAGTGACGGATGCGGGTGACGTGCAACTGGTCAAAACCGTCGCCTGGTACGACAACGAATACGGGTTTGTCACACAGCTGGTGCGTACGCTGGATAAGTATGCCGCGCTGTAACTCAACATCCCCTCTCTGCTGAGAGGGGAATCTTCAGAGCAGTGAACGGCTGGCGAGGGCATCGGTCAGGATCGCGTCCTCGCGCAAGGTACGCCACGCGACGTCGACGTCTGAAGGAAATTCAACATGGGCGATAAAATCTCGCCCTGCCGGGCCGTAGCCGTTAATGTCGTCATGCAGGCGCGGGAGTTCACCCAGCACCAGCGACAAATAACGTTCAACAGGCCAAAGGCCTTCATTCCCGCCCCGCAAGACCAGACCGTCATCGCTATTTTGCAACACCGGCGTTACGCCGGGATGGCTTACCCACATCGGCGATACAGGCTCGTCCCGACACACACGTGCAAAAGTCGCCATAGTGCGTCGCTGCATGGTAGGGTCCTGAACCACCAGCACGCATTCAGCGCCCAGACGGTGGCGTTTTATCATCTCCCGGCTAAAGCGGGCGTTCTCACCACAGTTGGTTGACTGATCTTCCACCAGAATCCGTTCCGCAGGGATATTCCAGAACTCACGCGCGATATCCGCCAGAATGGCGGCTTCAGCGCGCCCAGCGGTGGGAAGCGTGTTATAGCGGGGATGGCGCGCAATCGCGGCATACAAAAAAGAGGTGGAGTGGCCGATACCACCACTGATAAGCAGCGGAACACCCTGCTCTGCCGCCACGCGACAGGCAGCGTCGATAGTCGGAATAACCGCATTTCCCGCCAGAATGACAAGATCAACGGACTGATCGTTCTGCAGATCGTCCTGCGCCAGCCACTCTCCCACAATGTTAATGGCATGGCGTGTGGCGTCGGGTAAACAAGGGAAACGTACCCGTGTCATAGTGATATCCTTACAGTGTTTGGGTCAGAGTACTGCGCACATCGTGGCTGAACAGGAGATATCTCCGAAAGCCGACATCCCCGTCACCCCGGCAGATTGCCATCTTTCTGGAATAATCAAAAACAGCCGGGCTAACCTGCATTTTATGCTTTCGATTAACCATCATACAAAACATTACGCCACTCACCTCCAGTGAAAAAGCACCGATTGCTGATTATTTCATCGTGACCCTGTCAGCGCTCGTTTTTCATTAACTTTTCCACTCACATATGATTAACATGAATGAATCATATTCATTTGAACTCTGTTTTACGTCAGACGCTGAATCATCGGACACCAGGTAGTAGGCCAGGAAACGCTTTAAGACAAGCCTGAAACTAAGGAGTCAATCTGTGCAACAACAATGGTCTGCAGTCGATAATTACATGATTTCTTCGCTCATTCCTCAGGATGAGGTTCTCCAGCAGGTTCTCGAAAACAACAAACGTGCCGGTTTACCTGAGCACGACGTTGCCGCTAATCAGGGGCAGCTTCTGGCCCTCTTTGTCCGTATGACACAGGCAAGACGCATTCTGGAGATTGGCACGCTGGGTGCTTACAGCGCCATCTGGATGGCTCGCGCCCTGCCGGCTGACGGGAAGCTGATGACACTCGAAGCTGACCCGGTACATGCTGAGGTGGCACGCACGAATATCCAGCTGGCGGGGCTTAATGAGCGCATTGAACTGACAGAAGGTCCGGCGCTCAAATCCCTCGAACAATTTGGCGATATTCCCCCGTTTGACCTGATTTTTATTGATGCCGATAAACCAAACAATCCCGGCTACCTTGAGTGGGCACTGTACTACTCGCGTCCGGGCACGTTGATTATCGGTGATAACGTCGTGCGCGACGGCGAAGTCATTAACGGCCAAAGTGATGACGCACGCGTACAGGGCGTACGGCGGTTTATTGAGATGACGGGAGATAATCCACGTCTTACTGCCACAACGCTGCAAACGGTAGGTCTGAAGGGGTGGGATGGCTTTACGCTGGCAATAGTGAACGGATGAACATGTGTGCCGGAGGGTTCCCCTCGCCCCCGAGGGGTGAGGGAATTGTGCACTGCCCGATTACTTTACGGGGGAACCCTCATCCCACCGGGAGAGGGATTCCCGGGTAACTGCTACGCTGAAACCTGCTCCATTGCCTGCAAAATACGTTTATCCGAAATCGGATATGGCGTTCCCAGCTGCTGAGCGAAGAAGCTGACGCGCAGCTCTTCAATCATCCAGCGGATCGCCTGCACGTCTTCATCTTCGCGGCGCGCCGGAGGTAACTTGTTCAGCCACTGCTGCCACGTCTGCTGAACGCTCTCCACTTTCAGCATCTGCGCGCGGTCACGATGTGGGTCGATGGCCATTTTCTCCAGACGTTTTTCTATCGCCTGCAGGTAACGCAGGGTGTCACCCAGACGTTTAAAGCCATTGCCGGTAACAAACCCACGGTAAACCAGCCCCGCCATCTGAGCTTTCACATCCGATAGCCCAAGCGCCATCGTCATATCCACGCGCCCTTTCAGGCGTTTGTTGATGTTGAACACGGTTGTCAGGATCTGCTCGACCTGTTTAGCAATTTCCACGACGGTGTCGTTCAGCTCTGCCCGCACCTTATCGTGCAGCGTGGCAAACGCCTCTTCCGACCAGACCGGGCCACCCGCCTCGTTAATCAGCTTATCCACGCCGCAGGAGATACAGTCGTCGATAAGATCCAGCACCTTGCCGTACGGGTTAAAGTACAGACCCAGTTTGGCTTTGTTCGGTAACTTCTCGTGCAGATACTTGATCGGCGACGGGATGTTGAGCAGCAGCAAACGACGCAGCCCGCGCCACATCATCTGCTGTTGTTCCTGTGGATTATCGAACAGCTTGATCGCCACGCTGTCACGCTCATCCACCAGTGCTGGCCAGGCCTTCACTTTATAGTTGCCGCGTTTCTGCTCGTAGCTTTCCGGCAGTTGACCAAAACTCCAGATGTGCAACCCGCTCTGCTCGATACCGTCATCCGCGACGGCAGAGAGTGTTTCCTGAACTTTGCCTTTCAGGGCATCTTTCAGTTCGGTTAGCGAACGGCCTTCCTGCAGTTTTTTGTTTTTATCGTCCACCACGCGGAAACTGATTTTCAGGTGATCGGGCACCTGATCCCAGTTCCAGTCATCGCGATCGATAGTGGTGCCGGTCATACGCCTGAATTCACGTTCAAGAGAATCCAGCAGCGGCAGCTCCAGCGGCGTCACGCGGCCTAAAAATGCTTCGGCATAGTTCGGCGCAGGAACAAAGTTACGGCGCACCGGTTTTGGCAGCGATTTAATCAACGCAATCACCAGCTCGCGGCGCAGGCCGGGGATCTGCCACTCAAACCCGCACTCTTCCACCTGGTTTAACAACGGCAACGGGATATGCACCGTTACACCATCGGCATCCGTTCCCGGTTCAAACTGATAGGTCAGTCGCAGCTTGAGGTTGCCCTGGTGCCAGAAGTTCGGGTAATCGAGCCTACTGACCGACTCCGCCCCTTCCTTGATCAACATGCTCTTCTCAAAGTTGAGCAGGTCAGGCGTCTCTTTGCTGACTTTCTTCCACCAGTTGTCGAAATGACGGGCAGAAATCACATCGTGGCTGATGCGCTGGTCGTAAAACTCGAACAGTGCTTCATCGTCCACCAGAATGTCGCGGCGACGGGATTTATGCTCAAGTTCTTCAACTTCAGCACGCAGCTTAAGGTTTTCACGGAAGAACGCGTGGCGCGTCTGCCAGTCGCCTTCAACCAGCGCATGACGAATAAACAACTCGCGGCACAGCGCCGGGTCAATCTGGCTGTAGTTAACCTTACGCGCCGCCACTACCGGCAGGCCATAAACGGTCACTTTTTCGGTCGCCATGACCGCGCCCTGCGCCCGCTCCCAGTGCGGTTCACTGTAAGCGCGCTTCAGCAGATGCTGAGCAACCGGCTCAACCCATTCAGGATCGATACGGGCAGCAATACGCCCCCACAGACGGCTGGTTTCCACCAGTTCGGCCACCATGGTCCACTTCGGCGGTTTTTTGAATAAACCAGAGCCAGGGAAGATGGAGAAACGGGCGTTACGTGCGCCGGTAAACTCCTGTTTTTCGGCATCTTTCATCCCGATATGGGACAGCAGACCGGTCAACAGCGCGATATGTATTTCACGGTATTCAGCCGGTTCGCTGTTCACCGGAATACCCAGTTCTTTCACCACCTGGCGCAGCTGAGTGTAGATATCCTGCCACTCGCGCACGCGCAGGTAGTTAAGGAAATCCACACGACACTGGCGGCGGAACTGATTCGACGACAGCGCTTTCTGCTGCTCGCCGAGGTAGTTCCACAGGTTCACAAAGGCGAGGAAATCGGATTCTTTATCGTGGAAGCGACGATGTTTCTCATCAGACGCCTGCTGTTTATCCATCGGCCGCTCGCGCGGATCCTGAATGGAAAGCGCCGAAGTGATGATCATCGCCTCGCGCACACAGCCGTGTTTCTGCGCTTCCAGCACCATACGTGCCAGACGCGGGTCAACCGGCAGCTGGCTGAGCTGACGCCCCTGCGGGGTCAGTTTATACGCCGTTGCCTGTTCGTCAGTGGTGATGGCCCCTAACTCTTCCAGAAGGCGCACGCCGTCCTGAATGTTGCGTTTATCCGGTGCTTCCACAAACGGGAACGCGGCGATATCACCCAGCCCCAGCGCGGTCATCTGCAGGATGACGGACGCCAGGTTGGTACGCAGGATCTCCGGGTCGGTAAACTCCGGGCGCGACAGGAAATCGTCCTCGGAATAGAGGCGAATACAAATCCCTTCCGATACACGGCCACAGCGCCCTTTACGCTGGTTGGCAGAGGCCTGTGAAACCGGCTCAATCGGCAGACGCTGAACTTTGGTGCGGTAACTGTAGCGGCTGATACGCGCCGTACCCGGGTCGATGACATATTTAATGCCCGGTACGGTCAGCGAGGTTTCCGCCACGTTGGTTGCCAGCACGATGCGACGCCCGCTGTGCGCCTGGAACACACGGTTCTGTTCACTGTTCGACAGGCGTGCGTACAACGGCAGGATCTCTGTATGGCGCAGGTCGCGCTTGCTGAGCGCATCAGCGGTATCGCGAATTTCACGCTCGCCGCTCATAAAGATCAGGATATCGCCCGCGCTTTCGTTCCCCAGCTCATCGACGGCATCGAAAATAGCCTGCAACTGGTCGCGCTCGGTATCATCCGCCTCTTCAACAATCGGGCGATAACGCACTTCCACCGGGAAAGTACGGCCAGAAACTTCGATAATCGGTGCATTGTTGAAATGCTTCGAGAAACGTTCCGGGTCGATGGTCGCGGAAGTAATGATGATTTTCAGATCCGGGCGACGTGGCAGCAGCTCTTTCAGGTAGCCGAGCAGGAAATCGATATTCAGGCTGCGTTCATGCGCTTCATCGATGATGATGGTGTCGTACTGCATCAGCAGCCTGTCCTGCTGGATTTCGGCCAGCAGAATACCGTCGGTCATCAGCTTGACCATGGTGTTATCGCTAACGTGATCGCTGAATCGCACCTTGTAACCAATGCAACCGCCCGGCTCCGTTTGCAGCTCTTCGGCAATACGGTTCGCCACGGTACGCGCCGCCAGACGACGCGGCTGCGTATGACCAATCAGCCCTTTCACACCGCGCCCCAGCTCCATGCAAATTTTCGGCAACTGGGTGGTTTTCCCGGAACCCGTTTCCCCCGCGACAATCACCACCTGGTGGTCGCGCACGGCGTTAAGGATGTCCTGTTTTTTCTGGCTGACAGGCAGGTTTTCCGGGTAGGTGATATCCGGACGTGCGGCTTCGCGCAGCACAACCTTCCCTGCTGCCTGTTCAATCTCTTTCGCCATCTCCTGGTAAATGGCCTGTTGTGCATCAGGATTTTTAACCTTCTTGACCCCGTGCAGACGGCGGGCAAACCGCTGTTTGTCGCGCAGCATCAACGAATCAAGCTGCTGCAGGAGCATCGGGAAGGTTAATTTTTGTTGTTCTGTCATAGCGTTAACGGGCAGTGCTCTGCCGGGTAAAATCTCATTTTAATGATTGCTATAGAGTACCACATTGGCGCTTTCAGTGCCTTATTCAAAAAATTCGAACATAGACTTCGATATATTGCGCTATCTCTGCGACAGGATTGTGAATAAAGTGTCAACAAGCAACGGGGCACCCCCCTTCAATCAAATGCAAAACAGGAATCACCCATGAGCAAAGTATTAGTTTTGAAATCCAGTATTCTGGCAGGGTACTCTCAGTCTGGTCAGTTGTCTGATTACTTCGTTGAGCAGTGGCGTGAACAGCATCCTGCTGATGAAATCACCGTACGTGACCTGGCTGCCCGCCCAATTCCTGTGCTGGATGGCGAACTGGTTGGCGCGCTGCGTCCAGGCGACACCCCACTGACCTCACGTCAGCAGGAAGCGCTGGCTCTCTCTGATGAGCTGATTGCTGAACTGCAGGCGCACGACGTCATCGTGATCAACGCCCCAATGTACAACTTCAACATTTCAACTCAGTTGAAGAACTACTTCGACCTGGTAGCGCGTGCAGGCGTAACCTTCCGTTACACCGAGAATGGCCCGGAAGGTCTGGTTAAAGGTAAACGTGCTGTGGTTCTGACCAGCCGTGGCGGTATTCACAAAGATACCCCAACTGACCTGGTTACACCGTACCTGAGCGTCTTCCTGGGCTTCATCGGCATCACCGACGTGAACTTCGTGTTCGCCGAAGGTATCGCTTACGGCCCGGAAATGGCGACCAAAGCGCAGTCTGATGCGAAAGCCGCTATCGATGATTTCGTAGCCGCCTAAGATTTCCCCCTCTCACCGCCTGGTGAGAGGGTTTTTCTTTTTCCCGCCATTTCGTTATTATCCGCACCCACTCTCCTGTCGGGCTGCCTGATGTCTGCGATTATTGATACTTTTATTGCCCCGCCGTGCTTTGCGGAAATAGAGATCCTCTGGCAGGATGACGACCTTATACTGATCAACAAACCTTCAGGGTTGTTGAGCCTCTCAGGTAAAAACCCGCAAAACCTCGATTCTGTACACTACCGCCTGGTACAGGCCTTCCCCGGCTGCACGCTGGTGCATCGTCTTGATTTCGGCACCTCCGGGCTGATGGTGATTGCCCGTAATAAGGCGATCAATGCCGCACTCTGCCATCAGTTCAGCCAGCGCGCCATCAACAAGGTTTATACGGCTCTGCTCTGCGGGCATGTGGATAACAACGAGGGGGTCATTGATGCACCGATTGCCAAAGATCCGGCGCTGTTCCCGCTAATGTCGATTTGCGCCATCAACGGCAAACCAGCCCGCTCCCGTTATCGGGTGGTAGAGCGAATGTTTCAGGAACAGGAAGACGGAACGGTGTTACCGTTGACGCGCGTGCAGCT
>Ga0183095_11537_pt1 | contig 15743 bp, 9 predicted proteins | sample BioMet4_FD_130346 | JGI IMG/M metagenome (GOLD analysis project Ga0183095, IMG submission 130346) | Microbial communities from bioreactor (seeded with sewage sludge) at LBNL, California, USA - Biofuel metagenome 4 (v2) (version 3) | ecosystem: Engineered > Bioreactor > Anaerobic > Unclassified ...
TTTCATGCGGCGCAAATAATTCGTATGGGCATCCCTACGCGGGGACCTTGAATTTACTAAAACAATATGGCAGTGTGGTTTACCGCACGGATATGCAGGGAGATGTGGTTATTCGCAGTGATGGAACAGACTTAACAACAACCGTACAGCGCAACGAAGGAGCGGACGTTTGGCAGCCGGGAAGCAGTACCTCTGCGGCATCTGCTTCCGCAAGTACTGCTGTACCAGGAAAGTATGTATTGAATAACAGCTCGAAGAAATTTCATTATCCAGACTGTAAAGCGGTGGCATCGATAAGCACTCGAAACCGTCAGGATTTTATTGGTGATCGTCAGGAGTTAATGAATCAAGGATACGTACCATGTCAGATCTGCCAACCATGAAAAATACGCCAGAGGAACTGCCCCTGATTATTTAGATAAAAAGTGGATGCATTTTTGACAAGAATTTTTTTTCTCCACGTTTTCTATTTACTTGATTGCTTCCATTTCTATGTCACACCATCTGTTTCTTCTCCAGCCTTATCCTTACACTCGTTTCGTCCTATGGCTTGGATGTCAGCGCATTGCTCATGTGTGATATCCTCCAGCATCGCTGTACCATTCATTTTTATTTCCTTGTATATTTTTTTTCGGTTTGATAATTCTTATATAAAAAGCACCCACAAAGTGATACTCAACCTTTTGGGTGCAGATCAGACTGCTGAATATTCATTTTTTTTAATTCGTTGGCGTAACGGAATATTTGTTTTCAACTTTCCAGTTATTAATATCCCAGATATTGTCATGAACGGAATACCAGTTGTTTGGCAAGAATTGATAGCCATTATTGGTTCCCGTGTTCCAGTCCTCTGGCCGCGTCGAAGAGATTACGTATTGCGTTCCCTGTTTGGCCGCATTGGTGATGCTTTTGCCTGTAAATGGGTTGACCGGATTTTCAATAACCTTGTTTGTCGCAATTGTTGGTACATCCGCATTGGTCATAAATTCACTGGAAGTGCTGAAGCCTGTACTGTTAAAATCTTTGACCATTAATAACGGCATATACGCTTCTAAGTCTTCAACCAGCTGATCATTGGACATGATCTTAAGATCATCAAACTGTCCCAATGGGAAACCGTGATCTGCGACGAGAATAATCCGCGTATTGTCATAAACGCCGTTTGCACGCATGTAATCAAACCAGTCACCCATACGACTCAGGGCAGCCATGTTAATATCATAGGCCGGATAGGATTCCCAGTCGTCCATGTTCATCGTATTGCCATTGACCGTGAACCGGTCTTGGTTGGCGTAATCATACGCACGATTATCAATCTTCGCTTCCGGTTCATACCCTGGTTCCTGCAGCATCATATCGGCGTGAGTTGTTTCATTATCCATCATCAGGAAGTTGTTGCTGTCATCGGAAGTAATCTGAGTGATGCTGTCCAGTTTCCGCAGCACGTTGTAGTTATCCATAAATGTTTCATCAATGCCTTCGGCAGTACTGGTGGTATTCCAGACCTGCGAAGCATATTCGGTGTCATCCTTCGGCTGGAAGTACGTACCGTTGTTGTACATGAATATTTGCAATGGCAGTGGTGCAGACTTCATCATACTGTAACAGAAAAAGTTGCGCAGATCTTTTTTGTAGACGGCATCCTGTGAAAGTGTATCGTTGTAGCGGCCAATTGTATGATAGGCATGAACACCCGTATCGTTATCGTAGATAGAAAGATCCGATGTCCATTCATAGTTGCCATAAGGCACATCGCATACCGTCACTTGGTAGCCATTGGAACTGAATAAAATTGGTAATACCTGCAATGCTTCATTTTGTTTTAAGGCAAGCAGTTCATTGCTGCGGGCATTCATTTCCGTTGGTGTGTATTCATAGCCGCCGAATAAAGCAGGTGAGGCAAAGTTGGTATGCCACCCATACGATAATGTATTTGAATAATAAGTGAAGCCATTAAACTGCTGTGCTAACTGGGGATTCTCATTGAAGAGGTATGGAATATATGGCCCCATTGCACGGTCTAACATGAAGACAACAACATTCTGCCCATTTTTGCTGAGATTGAAACTTGGCATATCGGCTAAGTTGGCAGCGGCTTTTGCCTTCAATGGCTCAACTTTGGTTTGAATCGTGTTGAGATTCACAATGGACATGCCAGAGATGGCAAGGATACCAGTTGCCAAGGCGCCCAGAGAAAACTTTGGATATCGTTGGAATGTGACAGCCATGACAATGCATAAAATAATCAGCAAACCTAGATTCGCCAGCATTTCTGCCCAGGTAATGGAGAAGCCGGAAGTATAGTTTAAGGTGGAAGACAATGTGCCGAACTTGGTGCCAAAGAACATGAAGTTCATGACACCTGCACCGCATAAAATCCACATTGTTTTTTCAATGGATACTTTGCCCTTTGGACTGGCAAGCCAGTAAAAGACACCACCCCAGATCAAGCATATTCCAAAGGAGAGACAGAAAGCACTTACGACATACCACAAGGGATTGTGGAAGTTATATAGGTCAACGAATTCTTGTGGGGAAGAACTGATGACAGAAGATGGAATATAGACACCTAAGATAACTGTCAATAATAATCCTGTTAAGATAAACATCTTTTGATTTGGATGCACAGAATTTGTATCGGTTATATTCTTAATGAACTTTGCATTAATCCATTTGCGGATCATTGGCAGAATCAAGCCGACTGCAACAACAATCAGCAGGACTTTATTTTCAATGAGCACCTGGTCCTCGACATCCAATTGTTTCAGGGTGATGCCGCAGTACAGAAGAATCATTCCAGTAATGAACGCCATCCAGCGCAGAATACGCTTTGGATCTTTTAATTTATAAAAAATATTCTTTAATAGGGAGAATACATTGTTCAAAGTCCAATAGAACAGTAATCCTGAAGGAGAATCGTATAAGAAGAATAGAAAGAAAGCAGCCATTCCGTATAGTTGAATCTTTGTCTTTAACGGATATCCTTTTGTATAAATCATACAGGAAATGATATTGACACCAGTCATTAAGATTGGCAGAAAGTTCAATGTGATTCCGCCAAGAACAATCAATCCATCCTGCGCACCGAGATCGGCAATCGGCCCCAAAGACACTCCCTGTAATAACTGTAAATGCGAAAGGAACTGATAGGCTGCGATGAAGAATGGAATCTCTAAGAACAGTGAGACAGAACCTTTAAAGGCATCCATGGTCTTATAATGATTCTGCCGATAGTATTCCTGCTGAATCATCATCCGTTCATCTCCAGCAAAGACTTTCTTGATATGAGCTAAGCCATCATGGAGTTTGGCTTCTGTATCCCTTTCTTCCGCCTGCATAGCATCTGCGCGCTTGTATAGTGGCAAGACTAAGAAGTTCATCACTAAACTTAAGACGATAATGGATAGACCTGGATTGTTGGTGTACCGCTCTGCCAACATAAAAATGACTTCAAAGAACATCTGAAGTGGTTGAATCAGCAATGTATACAACATTGTTCCAAAAGTCATTGGCACAATCCTCTTCTGTAATTAAAATCAATATTTTAAACTATGACTTTCCCAATTTTCAAATGGGTCTCGAATATCATAGCACATTTCAAATTTTCTTTAATTATACCTTGCGTTTTTTATGGTTCTTTTTTAAAATATAAAGGACGTATTTTTAAGTTCATATCATATGATTGTTGCTGAAAACGCCTGAATTAGGCATAATAAACGCATTTACTCACGGGGGATTATCAAAGTTTGCTTTTTCTGTTATTTCACCGGAGGGAAAATGACAATTATGCATAACGTGAAAGAATGCAAGAAGCCCATACAACCTGATTCAGGCATGATTTCGGCTCATTTTGATTATGAAAATTTGATGAATTTGGCAGGCGTAGCAATCGCAGTCATTGATCTGAAAACATTTGAAGTAGTGGAATATAACAATGCAGTCTGTAAAATTTTAGGCTGTACGCGGCAGCAGTGTGAAGAAATCTATCATCATAATCTGAAAAACATCTTCACTAAGGAATATAAAAGAGAATTAAAATGTTTAAGAGAAAAGGTGACCCTTACTCTAAAAAAAGGAGAAGAATCCTTTGCCGTCGATATGCAGATGCCGACGGACGCAGGTCCTGTCTGGATTAGCGGTTTGGCTTCTTTTCAAGAGTATGATCGAAAGAGCAATGTGCCTAAATATCTTGTCATGGTCTACCGTGATGTTTCAAAAGTGATTGAAGCACGAAAAAAGCAAGCACAGGCAGAACTGTGTAAAAAACAAATCATCGAAATGAAACGTTTGATTGAGGCTGTGCCGGCAGGTGTCGGTGCGGTTCATATTCATCGCGGCAAAGCGCCGACATTTATTCAGATGAATAAATCTTTTTTAAGCAGCGTTGCGATGGAAGCGGATAATATGGGTGTTGCCAGACTGGATGCTTTTCTGCAATGCGTGTCGCCAGAGGAAAAAGACATGCTCCGGAAAGATTTTTATGCGTTCATTGAAAAACACAGTCCGAAAACAAAATCATATCAGCTGCTTTTAAAAACGGGACAGTATGCATGGTTCAATATTCGTGGATCGATCTGCACAGTGTCCAGCGCAGATGAAATTGCTTACTTTGCGTATACGAATATAAACGATCAAAAACAGGCTGAAACACTTCTCAAAGAAAATCAGCGATATTATCAAAAGATAGTAGATGACATGCATATCCGCACGTGGACTTTTGATATGATGAACAAACGCATCATTATGGGAGACAATGCCGCAACTGAATCCTTCTTAGAGAAGAACTGTCTGCCTAAAATCTTTGAGAATGTACCATACAGTTTATTAAACATGATTCAGAAAAAGGATCAGCCAAAACTGCTGGCTCTTTTTGAAAAATTAAAAAAGGGCAAAGATGGTTTTGTGGATATCTGGTATAAAGGTCGGCCAGGGATTGAACCAAACTGTCAAAGAGAATCGTATCATGTCATGAAGGACGACAAGGGCAGGCCCATCAAAGCATATGGGGTTGGCTCAGACATTACCGCGGAAAAGAACATGGAAGAAAAATATATCCGTGAAATGGATTTTTTGAAGAATAACAGTGATGAAAGTCTGATTGTAAAAGGATACTGTAATTTGACAAAAAATAAAATCATGGATTACGAAACTCGGATTGACCAGACGGTACTGAAATTTACTGCGGGACAATCTTATTACGAAGCATATAGTATGATGCTGTCGACTACCTATCACGAAGAAGAACGCAAGGAAATTGCGGAGAAACTAAAAAAAGAAAATTTGATGGAACGTCTGCAAAAAGGTGATACGGAAACTACGTTTCAGTTTCGCCGCACGATTGCGCATGAAAAACCAATGTGGATCTCCGTCATAGTACATACATATATCAATCCGGTTTCTGGAGATGCGGAAATGTTTGCGTATGCATACGACATTACAGAACGAATGATGATTGAGACGGTCATGAATATGATTTCGCAGTATAGCATTGACTTTATTGGCATCATCAATATTGAGCACAATACGATTGAACTTCTGCGTAAATCCCCCTCGATTGAATATCCAAAAATTCATCAGAAAATTGATTTTGATAAGTACCGAAAGTATGCCTGTGATCATTATCTGGAAGGAATGGAAAAGATATATTCCTTTCCAATGACCGATACGAAACATATTGTTAAACTCTTGAGTTCAAAGCATTCACATGCGGTGACTTTTTTGATGAAAGAAAACAGTAAAACACTGTGCAAAAAATTAGATTTTATGTGGTTTGATGCGGAGAAAACAACGGTATTGATTGTGCGTACTGATGTTACACCATCGTATAACTGGGATCAGCTGCAGTTGGCAAAAATAGAAGCAGCAAAGCAGGAAGCAGAACAAGCTAATAAAGCCAAAAGTACATTTTTATCCAGTATGTCTCATGATCTGCGGACACCACTGAATGGTGTCTTGAATTTTACTTCTCTGGCGTTAAAAGAAAATGATCAGGAAAAGAAACAGTATTATTTAGAAAAGATCAACTCCTCGGCAGGACTTTTACTAGATCTTGTTAATGACACTCTGGAAATGAGCCGTATTGAGAGTGGAAAAACGCTTGTTCATGAAGAGATTGTCAACGAGAATGAAATTGTGCCGTCGGTCGCGGCAGCTCTGCGGCCTTCTGCAGAATTAAAAGGGATTAAATTTGAAACAGATTTTGCGGTTATGCCTGACCGCATGATCCAATGTGATAAACTAAAGGTCGAAAAGATTGCTTTGAACTTGATCTCGAATGCAATCAAGTACACCCCAGAAGGCGGAACCGTAAGAGTGCAGTTCATTCCAGGACCAAAAGATTTCCCGGATTGTGAATATTCCTTGGTTGTTGAAGATAACGGAATTGGCATGAGCAAGAGTTTCTTAAAGCATATGTTTGAGCCTTTTGCACAAGAAAAGCGCTTGGAAACAAGAAATGTTCCGGGAACAGGGCTCGGGCTTGCCATTGTAAAATGGTATGTAGATCTTCTGCAGGGAAGAATTGAAGTGCAGAGTACAAAACATAAAGGTACCCGCTGGGTCGTTTCTTTACCAATACATAAGGCCGTAACAATCAAACATGAGAATGAAAAGACCAGTATATCGCAGCACTTTGCAAACAAGCGTGTTTTGCTGTGCGAAGATAATGATATGAACATTGAAATTGTGACGATGATTCTAAAAGAAAAAGGAATTGAAGTGGAAACTGCGATCAATGGCAAGATTGGGACAGAGATATTTGCGGCATCTCAAATCGGTTATTTTGACGCCATCTTGATGGATATATATATGCCAATTATGGATGGAATTTCGGCGGCGCGAAGGATTCGTACAATGCACCGGATGGATGCTAAGGTGGTGCCAATTCTTGCAATGTCTGCCGATGTCTTTGAAGAAAGTATTGTTGCCGCGAAAGAGGCAGGGATGGATGCTTATATCACAAAGCCAATCGATCCGAAGAATTTATTTCATACTCTTCAAAAATGATTTGAGCAGGGAAGATTGCTTTAGGAAAACACATAAAGTATTAGAAATATTCATATCTAAAAAATGATTGAGACATTTTTCAAAATTAGCAGCAATCTTTTAAGGGAAAGATATCCGTCGATAAAAATCAAAGAACATCAAATTTGCAGCAGCATATCAAAGTGCAGCCATTCAAAAAGGAGATGCTCAGTGGGTTACTTGAGAGTTTTGCCCCAAAGAAAGGAAGAATATTTGATTTTGATCAATGATTTATTAGTACAAGAATTTTTGAAAAAATTACAGCGAATCCAAGACTGTAAAGAGATATTGCAAATGGTTTACAGCAAAAAATAGTTATGGTGAATTTTTGCAAGCTCATTTCTGTTGTTCCCGCTAAATAGCATAAAAAATCATCAGGCGCAACTGGCAGAAAGATTGCAAGAGCAAACCATTTTGAAAAGTTTCCGTTCTTTGATGTAATTTTGTCATATTTCTGTATCATTTTATCACTGAAAAATTTATAGAGAATTGGGCGTCCATAATATCTAGCAATTAAGAAAGCAAAAACAGAACCAATACAAATTCCAATATAATTATATAGAAGACCTTTCCATGCTCCGAATAGAACAACCCCGGCAAGACAGCTGACCCCGCCAGGAAGAATTGGAATGATTACCTGAACAATTTGAAATAAGATGAAAACGAAAGGGCCAGCAATACCAAAACCGTCAATGAGTTCCTGTAGTTTTTCTTGTGAAGTAAAAACACCAGATCGCCAGCCATAAACGCAAAGTATAACAGAGCATAGTAAGCCAACGGTGGATATGATTTTAAATAAATTATGATAGGAATGCTGGTTCATGAATTCTCCTTAAAGAAAAGATATTTTCAACGAACAAATTCGTTACAATAAGCAAGTGAGTTTTGCTGGTATCTGTGGATACACAGCATCCAAATATTATCAGAAAACAATAGAAATATATAGATGCTTCAAATAGAGCTCTGTTTATAGTGAGTATAACAGTGATACTTAAGACTTCACTCAAAAATGTGGATATTATCTAGTTCTTGATATGATAAGTGAACAGGGCGGCAGTCCAAGAACGATCTCACCGAGCAAGCCAGGATATGCCATGCGAAATGTAAACGCTAACATTATGTTGACTGATTCGCTTCGTACATTTAGAAGATAATATTTGCTGTGTTGATAATTGCCTCATAATTCTTTTTGTTGTTCTTCTAACGTTCGCAGATGAGAACTGATCTTGTGAATACGGTGTTCTTATGGTCTTGCGGTGGATTATTTGTGTTTTGATGTACACGATGTCAGGACAATGGTTATTTTAGATACGCAAAATCAATCGCGCGGTTTCCCAGCACAGGATGGCGCAAAATACATTCGCCATTTGACCATTGTTTGGTATTTTATTCTATTTTGCGCGGATATATGACCAAATCCGATAGGCTTTCTCTTTGCAAAGGTATCCTTCTGTTCCACTAGCAATATTGGTATTTTAATACTTAAGCAGGACTCACACATCGCATCAATATTTCTTTGTCTATATGGCGTGTTTTTACGTATCGAAATCCCACTAAAGCAGGAAACATGATACTTCTTTTGGTGATCTGTTTAAATAGGATTGTATCAAGGAATCATTCTTATACTGAAGCAGAAAGGTCATACAATATATTTGAGTTGTCCAAGAGAAAGTCATCCTTAAACAAAAGACCTTGTCTTCCGAGGAATACCTGTAATAAAATAGGAGAAGATTTGATAGCAGACTGTTCGAAATAGAATCTGTGTTGTATATCATTTGATTCTTTTTCTTTGCTGGCTGTGATATTGATTCTTTGTGTACGGTGAGGTATACAAATAGAAAGGTATTTCGTATCTTTATGAAAAATGTATTTGATGTAATTTTATTGACAGCTTTACCAGCAAGTGGAAAATCTGAGATTCGGAACTTCATGGCACATATGGAGCCAGCAGATCTGCAGAAGAACTTCCATATTGGACAGAGTCTCCAGTTGGATGACTTCCCATATGTTGTCTTCATGCAGAAGATTGATATTGAATTAGACAAGTTGGGTCTTCCTCATTTCTGCAGTATTCCAAATGGAGGTACCTTTATTGATGGACGTACATATGGTGTATTAACACGATTACTTTCGGAAGATTATCATGATTTGAAGAATCGTGTCATTGTTAAGACGGATCGCCCAGCGGAATATATGTTTCGTCGGATTGATCGCGCAAGAGAACTCGTTGGTATGGAACCTACTTTGTCCATGTATCCAGCAGATATTAAAGAGAAACTGATTGCTGCAATGAACAAGGAAGCAGAACAGGTTATTGCCGAAAAGAATGCACAGTATCCAAGCTCCTTTGAAAACAAGACGGTGATTATTGAATGTGCCCGCGGAGGTAAACAGGGCAGTACAATGCCTTTGACAGGATTTGAAGGATACCAGTATTATCTAAAAAACTTAGCACCGGATCTGTTAACGAATGCTGCAATCCTCTATGTTCAGGTCACACCGGAAGAGAGCAGAAGAAAAAATGCTGCCCGCTTTGATCCAAAGGATCCAAACAGTTCATTATTCCACAGTACACCAGAGAAGGTCATGATCAATGACTATGGCTGTGATGATATGGCATATCTACTAGAACATTCTGAGGTTAAGAATACCGTTACCATCAATGCCTATGGTAAAACCTGGCATGTGCCAGCAGGTGTCATTGACAACCGCAGCGACATGACATCATTCTTGCGTGCAGATGCAAAGGAATGGAAGAAGGAAGATCTGGATACCATTACCAATGCATTGAAGATTACCGTTGATACGATGTGGCAAAATTACAATAATGATTGATCAAGAAGGACTGTTGAAAAACAGTTCTTTTTTTTGAACTTGCAATGTATGGTGCCATATTGCAATCCGTTTCTTTGAAATTCGTATTCAGAGTCATGACCAGTGCCCACCAGCCAATTTCGACATGCATAAAAATATTAAAATATCTGAAATATTTTTTCTCATTTTTCTCTTTTTTGATAGGAATTTAAATATCTCGCTTTATAATAGTTGCAAGTGTGTAAGGAGGTACCTCTATGAAATACGATTTTACGACGATCATGGATCGTCATGGCAAAGATGCACTTGCAGTCGATGGCTTAGGTTTGAATCCAGGATCCGCACCGGATGCTCCACAGGAAGGATTTGACGCTATCCCAATGTGGGTGGCAGATATGAACTTCCCTACGGTACCAACAATTACAGATGCAATTATCAAACGGGCACAGCATCCTGCTTTTGGATATTTTTCGCCAACAGAAGAGTATTATCATGCGATCATGGAATGGCAGCAGAAACAAAATCATGTGACAGGACTGACGCAGGAGAACATTGGCTATGAGAATGGTGTCCTAGGTGGAGTGCTTTCTGCCTTATCGGTGATTGCACATCCTGGCGATAAGATATTAGTACATAGTCCAACATATATTGGATTTACGAAGGCACTGAGCAGCGCAGGATATGCCATTGTGCACAGTCCATTGCTATTTGAGAATGGCACTTGGCATATGGACTATGCGGATATGAAGAAGAAAATCACAGAGAATCATATTCATGCGACGATTTTTTGTTCTCCTCATAATCCATGTGGAAGAGTGTGGAAGAAAGATGAAATCGAAAAAGCAATGCAGATATTTGAGGAGAATGAAGTCAATATTATTTCCGATGAGATCTGGTCGGATTTATTGATCAATGGTAATCAGCATATTCCTACGCAGTCTGTGAATGAATATGCCCATGATCATACGGTTGCCTTGTATGCACCTTCAAAAACCTTTAACTTAGCAGGATTGGTCGGGAGCTACCATATTATTTATAATAAAGCTCTAAATGATCGTGTGGTGGGCAATGGTAAAAAGACTCATTACAACAGCATGAACGTTTTATCGATGCACGCCCTCATTGGTGCCTATCAGCCGGAAGGTCATGAATGGCTGGAAGAGCTGAAGGAAGTTCTTTCCAAGAATGTAAACTACGCTTATGACTATATTCAAGAACATTTCCAAGGTGTCAGTTTAGCAAGGCCGGAAGGAACGTATATGTTGTTTTTAGATTGCACAGATTGGTGCAAGGCACATCATAAGAGCATTGAAGAATTAGAAAAAGCGGCTTGGAATGTTGGCGTAACATGGCAGGATGGCAAGATGTTCCATGGACCGTATTCGGTACGAATAAATTTGGCTGTACCATACAGCAGAGTCGTCGAAGCTTTTGATCGCTTAGATAAATATGTCTTTAATGCGGCAGAAAAATAATTTTGTCTACTTCAAAGACGCACATCTGTTTTTCTTGGCAGACATAAAATTTCCGCAATGAAGTAATCAAATACCAGTTCTGCAACTTGATTTTTCCTCAGGAAGAAATAACCATAAAAAAGTTATTAATGCAATTTAGTAATTAGAAGGATTTAATGGAAGTCATGAGTGGTACACTGCGTGCCGCTTTTTTGGTGCGCAGTCGAACGATAGCTCAGAAAATCATAAAGTTCTGTTTTAAAACGGAACGAAAGTACAGAAATAAAAAATTGTATTTGATACATTCAATAGATGATGGAGGAAATTGGTTATGGAAATCGGGATAATCTTATTAAAGCAGATTGTTATCATGTTTATTCTGCTTGGAGTTGGTTTCTTTTTATTTAAGAAAAAAATGATTACGAATCAAGGCAGTAAAGATATTGGCAAGATTCTCCTCTATATTGTTATCCCAATCGTCATCATTTCCAGTTTCTGGATTGAACGGAGTCCAGAGAAAACAATTGCGTTAGTGCAGTCGGCAGCAATTTCGGCAGTATGTATGTTCCTGGCCGTTTTTGTCAGCTGGCTGGTCTTTGGCAAAAGAGACGGTATCAGCTGTTTCAGCAGTGCATTTTCCAATGCGGGGTTTATTGGTATCCCACTGGTGCAGGCTGTATTAGGAAGTGATGCGGTCTTTTACATTTCCATCATGATTGTGTTAATTAATGCCATGCAGTGGACGTTTGGTGTATATATGATCTCTGGTAACAAAGATGTAATGAACATAAAAGCAGTGATAAAGAACCCAATCGTAATATCGGTCGCGATTGGCATCGTCTTATACTTATTCAATGTACCATGTCCTGAAATGGCAACAGCATTATTCAGCTCTATTAAAGGATTAAATACACCGCTTGCAATGATTGTTTCAGGGGTGTTCCTTGCTCAGTCAAATTTAGTATCAATGCTATCCAAAAAAGAAGTCTGGACAGTATCTCTGTTCAGACTGGTATTGATTCCGCTTGTGACAATGCTTGTATTCTGCTTTATTCCGTTTGGTACCCTGGATATTAAACTGGCAGTACTGATTGCCTCTGCCTGTCCAGTGGGATCGAATGTTGCCATCTTTGCACAGCAGTATGACAAGAGCTATACCGAAGCAGTGGAATATGTATGTATGTCCACGTTATTATGTTTGTTAACATTGCCGCTTGTGATAACAATTGCGTCAATGATCTTATAACTGCATGAAGATCATCATGAAGCTGTGATAGTCTTTTGCAGATATAAGAGCCTGTGCAGCAGCATTGCTTTGTATTGCCTTGGAAATATGATCCATAAACCAGGAAGAATTGGAAGAACTGGAGGCACTCAGCAGGAAAATAAGACTGACTTCTTTCTTATTCCAAACAATAGGTTCTTTTAATTTTGCAATGGCCAAGAAATCCGGCACATCGGAAGTATCGAGCGGATGTGGGATTGCAATGCCATTGTCAAATTCCGTAGAACCAAGTTTTTCTCTCGATAATACACGCTCCATGAAATCGACGGGTAAAGCAATCGTCTTTTGTATTTGGTCAATCATCTTGTCAAGGGTTTCCTTCTGTGTATGGACATCTGCAAGATGCATAAATAAGGCTGGATTGCATAAGCTGGTGATTTTCTGCTCACTGGATAAGCCAAGTAAGGTATTGCGAATCAAAGACATTTCTTCATCGGTAATGAAGTTGGAAATACTAAGCGTTTTTATCGGTATATTGACGGTGATATCCGTCATGTTCAGAATTAAGTCATAGGCATTCGGAGAAGTGGATCGAATCCGTTCCAGGTCAGAGACCTTAATAAAAGAGAGCGAACCAATCAGATCATGGAGATCACGATCCAGTTTAAAGGAAGCAATATGATAAATCGTCGCTACATCTTTACAAATAATTCCAATATTGTATTGTACTTCAGCCTGTTTGTTCTTTTCCAGGCTCAATTCAAGATGCAAGGCAAAATAAGAAATTTCCGCGGGTGTAATCTGTCCTTCTTCAAACATGGACAGTCCGTAAAGAGCTAATTCATAAGCATAAGGAAATTCGTTTTGAATGTCTGCCATTTCCGACTTTGTAATCTGCAGGTCATGATTAACACGACTGCGGAAGGGAATAATATGGTTCAAGAGTGTAATTCGAAGATCTTCGTCTTCAAAGAAATCGACATCACTGTATTTATAGATATTTCTTAGAAAACGGTTATAGAAGATGATGTCGTCTTCGGTGACTTTGAACTGGATTTTATGATGACTCACAAAGCGCTGTTTGCCATTGATATGCAGCGTCAGATATAATAATTCATTTTCCGGCAATGAGATTCCAAGGGCTTCTTGAAGTTCTCGATTAATGCGGTTTGCGACAAAGTATTCCGGGGATCCTTTTAACTGAAGCAGGGCAAACTCGTCTGGCATGCTTACCGTATTATTTGTTTCAATGCGGTTGATTGCAATCATGATATGCAGTGCAAGTGCACTGATACCTTTATCACTTAAAGAAATACCATAGTATTGCAGGCTTTTTGATACAATATTGGATACAGAAGAAATCTGACTGTCATTGAATTTAGCGCCAACTAATACGGAGCTCATTGCAGATTCGTCTTTACATTCTCTGGTTAAACAGTGGCGAATATCTACTTCTTTTCCGCAAATTCGGTAGCCGTTCTGATGGGAGTTTTCCAACTGCAAATTGTAATGTTCGGCAGTTTCTTTGAGGGATCGAATAATGTTTCGCAGTAAAGAAGGAGAGATATACAGTTCATCTGCCAAATCATACAGACTGATATAGTCTCCATTGGTCAATAAACGCATCATAACATAGGCTTTTCGGGTCTGTGGATTATTTAGGATTCCCTTTTCTTCCGATGAAAATTCCGCCAGATAGGCATTGAAAACAGCAGGATTTTTAATAATCAGTTTCGTTCCTGAGCCATGTCGAATATCAAGAATCGCACCATGATCGGCTACCTCATATTTTAAAATGTTTAGATATTTCAGGACTGTTTTCTCAGAGGCATTCCATTCTTCTGCTAGTTCTCGACTGGTTTTATAGTCATTGGCAGATATGAGTGCATGCAGAATGTTATCAATTTTGTTATATCGCATAGTTTCTATCCCTATTTATGGAATTATAATAGCATAATTGAAAAGACATTCTGTGATATGAGAAAATCATAAAGTTCCTTTTTGAAAAGGAACTTAAGTACATCTTCGCCATTTTGGATTGTCTATGATGTAATTGCAGATGAGGTGAGAGTATGAAAGACAAGAAAACGATTCTGCTGGTATGTGTCAATGGAGCTTCTACAAGTTTACTGGCACAAAAGATGAAAAAGGGTCTCCGTGAGGACGAACAATGGGTCATCGAAGCAAAACCAGTCAGTGAATTACCTCTTGTTGTCGCAAAATACGACATTATTCTCATTGCGCCGCAGATTGGCTATGACCGAAGAAGAATCGAGGAGTTGGCCGCTCCCTATGAGGATATCAAGATCATTGATATCACGCCAGATAGCTTTGCCTCTGGAAAGGCAGAATACATTCTGGATCAGATTCGGAAAACGGCAAATGGTACTGCGGGCTGCGCGACATTAGAAAATGACGAAAGAGGAATTGAAATGTCAGAAACAGCAGGTAAAAAAACATTTATGGACAAAATGTCTGACTGGATGCAGAAGTATATCGTACCAATTGGTATGAAAATTTCCAACCAGAGACATCTTGCCTCCATCCGTGACGGATTGACCATCCTGATTCCAGCAACCATCATCGGAGGTATCGCAATCCTGATTGCCGTGCCACCAATCCCAGCAACAATTACTGAACCAAGTAACTTCTTCTATGCTTTCTTATTAGCATGGAAGGGATTCGCAGCCGCAAATGCCAACATCTTAATGATTCCTTATTACATGACCATTGGAATCATTGCTGTCTATGTTGTATGCGGTGTATCCTACACTCTAGCAAAGTCCTATAAAATGGACGGCATCAACAATATGGTCGCTTCCTTACTAGTTTATTTGTGTGTATCTGGGGCAGTCGACATACCAACAACTTCACTAAAGATTGGCAAACTGGGCGCAGCCTATATGTTCTCCGCGATGCTGGTCGCAATCATTACAGTCGAGATTACGCACTTCTTTGAAAAACGCCGCATTGTCATTAAACTTCCAGATTCTGTACCTCCAAATGTTGCGGCACCATTCAATGTTTTGCTGCCATTAGGATTTACTGTTATTCTGATGCTACTGGTCGATGCTGGATTAACGGCTTGGACTGGTGCTGGTTTCGCTAGCTTGGTCTATACGATCTTCCAGCCATTGATGAAAGCAACAGGATCTCTGCCATCCGTATTATTGATCAATATCCTGATGACAACATTCTGGTTCTTTGGTATTCATGGTGCTAATATG
>Ga0183095_10621_pt1 | contig 15739 bp, 13 predicted proteins | sample BioMet4_FD_130346 | JGI IMG/M metagenome (GOLD analysis project Ga0183095, IMG submission 130346) | Microbial communities from bioreactor (seeded with sewage sludge) at LBNL, California, USA - Biofuel metagenome 4 (v2) (version 3) | ecosystem: Engineered > Bioreactor > Anaerobic > Unclassified ...
AGTGTATCCCTCGGTTTTAATGGCCATCAACAACTTCTGGATTTCAAATTTATGCATTAACAGCTTTCGGTCTCTTGTTTCTTCGACATTGAAGATATTTCCCTGTTTATAAGGACTGATATGCATGCCCTTGATCCAGGCTTCTCCTTGATAGACAGAAATATAGGCATCCTTGAACTGAACTTTGCCTGCCCGAATGGATTTGATTTCCGTACCGGTAAGTACCATACCACATTCATACATTTCTTCCAGAAAATAATCATGGCGTGCTTTGCGGTTCTCGGCAACCAGCTTTACTTTAATGTTTTTTACTTCTGCCATTTCCTTTCCTGCCTTCTTTCCCATTATGACGATGGGCTTTGCGTGTACCACGGTGCAGCTTCTGATCTTTATGGACCACCATGATTTTGCCATTCTTACCCGTTAAACCAAAGTCAATCGTGCTTTCCTGTTTGCTTGCATCTAAGACAACAACATTTACTTTCATACCTAAACGATACAGACGTTTCCTTCTCTGACCAACCAATTCCATGCGATCCGGGTTAAAGGAATAGTAATCATCCGTTAAGGAAGAAAGACGCACCAGACCTTCGACGGTATTAGGAAGTTCCACATAAAATCCGTATCCCTGCACACCAGTAATAATGCCTTCATACTTCTCACCGATATGATTCTGCATGTATTCTGCCTTCTTCATATCATCACAGTCAAACTCTGCATCACTGCTTTCTCTTTCGCGTACGGAAGACTGTTCTGCATATTCCTGGCAGAGCTTCTCATCATTCTTCCGTTCTTCGAGATTTGTATTCTGCTCAAACGAATATTTCCGCAGCATCCGGTGGACGACTAAATCAGGATAGCGACGAATTGGCGAGGTAAAGTGCAGGTATTCTTCTTCCGCTAACCCAAAATGGCCAATACAATGCGAATCGTATCTTGCCTTCTGCATACACCGCAGCAACATCATGGAGAGTACTTGATACTCTTCACTGTCACTGACGGAATCCAAATATCTCTGCAGTTCATTTGGGTAAATATCACTTTTGCCTACAACAAGTTTGTGACCCATCTGTTCACTCATATTGACGAAGTTTTTGATCCGTTTGATGGTTGGTTCTTCATGAATACGATAGATTGCCGGAATTTCCTGCCATTTTAAGAAGTTTGCGACCGTTACGTTAGCCGCAATCATGCAGTCTTCAATAATCTCTTCGGCATGTCCTCTCTGCTTTGGCTCAATATCAATTGGATGACCATTTTCATCAACTTTAATCTCTGCTTCGGTCGACGCAAAGTTAATAGCACCCTTTTTATTGCGCATACCGCGGATCGCATCCGCACAAGCAGCCAGATCCGTGAACAAGGTGCCTAAGTGAGCATACTGCTTCTGCTTCTCTTCGTCGCCATCCAAGATCTTATTGACGTTATTATACGTCATCCGTTCAGTACTGCGAATATAGGAAGGATAGATCTGATAGTCCTTGATTTCTCCCGCAGGATTGATTTGCATCTCGGCAGTGAGAGTCAAACGGATCACATGTGGATTCAGGGAGCAGATACCATTGCTTAATTCATGCGGCAGCATTGGTATAACACGGTCGGTGACATAGGTACTGCACCCTCTCTTGCGTGCTTCTAGATCCAATGGCGAATTCCATGTGACATAATGCGAAACATCCGCAATCGATACCTTCAGCAGCCATCCCTGCTCATTCTTGATGACACCGACAGCATCATCAAAATCCTTGGAGTCATCACCGTCAATCGTGACAGTATTTTCATTCGTTAGATTTTTTCTTCCAGTAAGTTCTGATTCTGTTACTTCCTGGGAAATCGTATGGACCTGATCCATGACTTCCTGTGGAAATTCTGCCACAATGTCATGATTCAAAAGAATCGACGTTATATCTACGCCTGGATCATCTTTATAGCCAATGGTCTGTGTAACATTTATCACGAGTGGTATGCCATATTTTTCAATACTGCATACGACCTTCATACCTTCAATCGGTGTGAAGTCCTGGGCATATTTCACACGCATCAAAGTACTCTGCAGTTTAATATCATCCGGTATAAACTGCATGCCGTGCTCCGTACGGGTAAATGTTCCTATGACATGCTCGTGAGCTCTCTTCACAACCGCAATAACACTGCCGTATATCTGCCATGGCTGGCATTTAACCAGTACAGTATCTCCATTTAATGCAGTATTCTGATCCTTCACATCAATCTTGATGCTGTCACGATCTTCCTGGTCGATAAAGCCCATCCCAGCACGATTGATAGAAATTCTTCCTTCAAGGATGGCTGCCTGTTCACGTGTTTGATACTGATTCTCCTGGGACCGAAATACCTGATATTCTTCTTCCATGGTGTCGAGCTCTTTACTCAATGCCGCAAACTCTGACGCGGAGGATAGTCCTAATCCTTCTTGAATATCATCCAGTTTTCTCTTTCCTTTCGGATGTGCCTGCAAGTATTCAAAAATACGGTCTCTTAATTCTTCCATAAATTTGTTCCTCTTTTCTATTGTACAAAATAAAAACCGGAATTATCCCGGTTTTTTTAACCAACAATACGAATTGCAATGACCAGTACAAAGAATAAGATTCCAAGTACCAGAGTCAGGTTCGAAACAATCTTTTCAGAACCTCTCTCTTTTACATTTGCAAACAGGTTCAAACCACCGTTACCAGTGAAGGCACCTGACATACCATCTGTTTTTCCACTCTGCAGTAATGACAGGATAATAATCATTGCAGAATCAATCATTAATAATGCGTTCAGCATAAAGTACTCCTTTCGCTTGCCGGTCTATTATAGCATTGCCGCTTTTTTAGTGCAATTCTTAATTGACCTTGCATCCATTATCGCAGCCTTTTGCCTCATTTTCCACCTGGGCCGCCTTAATCTGGGCAACTGCGGTATTTAAGACCTCTTTCAAGGCTGTTTTCTTCTCCTGTGTCCAGTAATCTGCCGGCTGGATCACCTTCGAATCTTCCGTACAGGTCTCATTGTTGTAGCTGACAATCCTGCCATTCTGAATAAAGAGCACCAGAGGCATATAAATGACCTGTTTTCCGTCATTGTTATACTGGATGATCGGTGTTCCCGTATCATTGATACTCTCGATATCCTTGGCAATCGTGTCATAAAACGTACGATCTTCCGTCTTGTCCGTATAAATGTTGTAATAGGCCGCTTTTGCGTCGTTTGCGAGCAATACTTCATTCAACTGCGGTAAATATGCCTGGCACCACGGACACTCCGGGAAACCAAAGAAAAGGATGCCTGTGCCATGGAGCAGCAATGTCTCTACCCCATCCTTTTCCATATAGTAGAAAGCATTCTCTTCCGGCAGCTGCGTATACTCACTATTCAAATTCTTCACCGTTTCACTGGAAGCAGATGCAGTAGCGGATGCTGAACTGCTGGCACATCCTGCCAGTAATAATCCTGCTGTTAGAATTCCTGTTAAAATCGTTTTCTTCATTTCTTACCTCGATAAAACATTTTGGCATACTTCACATACAGTTGCAAACAAATGCATTTACTGTACTATTTATTTTCTTTTCTTCGGTGTATCCAGTGAAGACATGCATGCATCAACCGAATCATATGGTCCGTACAGCCCATTTCCTTTTTCTGCATCATCCATTGCTTGATATGTTGTTGCATTCAGTTTTGAAAGCTTCACTTCGAAAGGCAGGCCATGACACTGAAGTGCCTGCCGATAAAAAATTCCTGTCGCAGTGCTTAAATCTAAACCAAGTTCCTGAAAAAGTTCTGAAGCTTGTTTTTTCAATTCTGGATCCATTCGTAATGTCAGATTCTCTTTATTTGCCATGGCCAGTCTCCCCAATCCTGCTATTCGTAATATAGTATTTTTTATGTGCTTTGCAAGTGCATTGCATTAAAAAACCACTTTTGAGTGGTTTCCATTATTTACAGGATATATTTTGCTAGTACTTGATACAGCACTTCTGGATGCACTGGCTTGGTCAGATAATCATCCATGCCAGCAGCTTTCGCAGCTTTCGCGCTTTCTTCGAATGCGTCTGCTGTCATTGCAATGATCTTGATTGTCTTAGCATCTTCCCGATGCAGTGCGCGAATTGCCTTTACTGCCTCATAGCCATTCATGACAGGCATGCGAAGATCCATCAGGATGGCATCATAATATCCGATGGACGACTTTTCCAGCAGCTCAATTCCTTCTTTTCCGTTTTCAGCGCATTCCACCACAGCATTCTTTTGTTTTAACAAAATCGATGCAATTTCTGCATTGAGCTCATTGTCTTCGCAGAGAAGAATATGCTTTCCAGAGAAGTCATACGACCGGCTCTTTTGCTCTTTATCTTCTGTCTTTTCCTGTTCTTCTTCTGGGCAGGCCAGCGGCAGTTCAACCGTGAACTTTGTTCCTTTACCAATAGCACTCTGTACTGCAATTGTGCCATGCATCATATCAACCGTCTTCTTCACAATTGCTAAGCCAAGGCCAGTCCCCTGAATATTTTTCGCTTCCGGACGGCGTTCCTGTACAAACGGTTCATACAAATGATGTAAGAATTCCGTGCTCATTCCAATGCCGTTATCTTCGACAATAATTCGTTTTGTCATCGTATTGACCGGTGGATCAATTTTCTCAACAATAAACGTTACCGTACCGCCTTTCGGCGTATATTTCACTGCATTGGAAAGCAGATTCAGTACCACTTTCTGCAGCTTTAAGCGATCTACATAAACCTTCCCACGCGGGAACTTATCTGTGTCCGCAACAAATGTAATTCCCTTTTCAGAAGCCAGATGGCCAATCGAAATCAGAATTGACCGGCAGAGATTCTCCGATTCAACAATCTCTGGTTCAAGTGTGATCTTTCCGCTCTCAATCCGTGAAAGTTCCAGTGTATCATTCACCAGATCCAGCAGCAGACTCCCAGAAAGCATGATTTTTTCAAAAGCTTCCTGCTTCTGTTCCTTTTCAACAGCTCTTGCACCAATATCTGCAAAACCAAGGATTCCATTCAGCGGTGTCCTAAGGTCATGGCTCATATTGGAAAGAAACTCCGATTTTGCATCACTGGCCTTTTCTAGTTCCATCATCAGTTTTTCCATATGATCCAGGTTTTCCTGCTGACGCTTTGCCAATTCTGTAATGTCTTTGCGCATCAGTACCATATCCTGATGGGTTTCATCCAGGAAGAAGAAGGTGTCTTGTTTATTCAGCAAACCATCCTTGGTAATCATACGGTATTCTATTGTGTACTTTTCTTTTCCCTTTAGCTGTTCACTGACATAATCCAGATTCATTTCCTTCAACAGCCGTTCTCGATCTTCTGCCACAACATAAACAAACGTATTCCGCGTACGTTCTTCATCGTAGTCACTCTGCTTCTGCGGAATCAATTGATTTGTTTTGCCAGTGAACATTTCATATGTCCTGTTCTTCATATCGATCAGACAGATATAGTCATAATCAACACTGATAATGGCACTCAAGATCTTTTCCGTTTTTAAGGATGCGTTGTCCATAGCATTCCCCTCTTACTACCGTCATTATAGTACGATTCTGTCATGAAAAGCATTTGAGTGCAGAAAATAAAAGACAGGAGCCTCATATGAGAGACTCCTGCCCATGCACTTAATAATTTGTTTTGATAACAGATTGATTACTTAGAAGAAAGAGCCTTTACGTTGTAGAAAGCCTTCCAACCACGGTATTCAGCAACATCGCCGAGTTCTTCTTCAATTCTCATCAGTTCGTTGTACTTAGCGATACGATCTGTACGGCTCATAGAACCAGTCTTGATCTGTCCAGCATTGACACCGACAACGAGGTCAGCGATTGTGCTGTCTTCCGACTCACCGGAACGGTGGGAAACAACAGCTGTCCAGCCAGCTTCCTTAGCCATTTCGATAGCGTTCAGAGTTTCTGTTAATGTACCGATCTGGTTGAGCTTGATCAGAACAGAGTTCGCAGCGTTCAGTTCAATACCCTTCTTGATGAATGTTGTGTTTGTAACAAACAGGTCATCACCAACAAGCTGAATCTTATCACCGAGAGTCTCTCTCAGCTTCTGCCAGCCTTCCCAGTCATTCTCTGCAAGACCATCTTCCAGAGAAATCAGAGGATACTTCTCGACCCACTTCGCATACATTTCGATCATCTCTTCAGATGTCTTTTCGCCTTCGCCGGATCTCTTTAATTCATACTTATGTGTCTCTTCGTTGTAGAACTCAGAAGATGCTGGGTCCATAGCGAAGCAGATATCAACACCAAGCTTGTAGCCTGCTTCTTCAACAGCTTCCTTCATCAGAGCTAAAGGACCTTCGTTGCCCAGAGTCTCTAATGGACCATTGCCGCCCTTGACAGAATCCGGTGCATATCCACCTTCATCACCAACGCCTGTGCCGTAGCCATACTTCTTCAGGACTTTCTTCAGAGTGTGGAATACTTCAGCACCCATCTCAACAGCCTGATGTACGCTCTTAGCACCAACTGGCATGATCATATATTCCTGGCAGTCTGCTGCAGAATCTGCATGCTTACCACCATTTAATACGTTCATCATTGGAACTGGCAGAACCTTGCCGTTTGTACCACCGATATACTGATACAGTGGCAGTCCGCAGGAATCAGAAGCAGCTCTAGCAGCAGCCAGAGATACAGCTAATGTTGCGTTGGCACCTAATACCTTCTTGAATTCTGTGCCATCGAGTTCGATCATTGTCTTATCAATCTTAGCCTGATCGAATACGTTCATGCCAATGACCTTTGGAGCAATCTTATCATTGACGTTAGCAACAGCCTTTAATGTGCCCTTGCCATCAAATCTAGCCTTATCACCATCACGAAGCTCTACAGCTTCTCTTTCACCAGTAGAAGCACCAGATGGAACGATTGCACGTCCCCAAGCACCAGACTCAGTGAAAATTTCGCATTCTACAGTTGGGTTGCCACGTGAATCCAGAACCTCACGAGCATGTACTTCAGCAATTGGATCAATAAAATTAGGCATCTATATTTCCTCCTATGATTACCTTTTCTATTTTACGGATATCTTCCGTTAAAACCTTACTTTGTTGCGTCGATCAATTCCTTAAAGGAATCAACCTTCAGAGAAGCTCCACCGATCAAAGCACCATCGATGTCTTCGCAAGCCATGTACTCCTTGATGTTGTTTGGCTTGACGGAACCACCGTACTGAATACGTACGTTGGCAGCAGTTGCCTCATCATAGAGTCCCTTGACAGTCTCACGAACAAGCTTGCAGCAGTTCTCTGCTGTATTGACGTCTGCTGACTTGCCTGTGCCGATTGCCCAGATTGGTTCATATGCAATGACCATCTTGGATACTTCAGCAGCAGTCAATCCTTCTAAGGATTCCTTCAGCTCTGTCTTAACAACTTCTGCTGTCTTGCCAGCATCATATTCCGCTTCTGTTTCACCAACACACAGAATTGGTGTGATGTCAGCAGCGAATAATCTCTTTGCCTTTGCAGCACAGTGAGCACTTGTCTCAGCGTAGTATGTTCTTCTCTCGGAATGGCCGATGATGCAGTATGTGATACCAATCTCTTTTAACATTGGTACCGATACTTCACCAGTGAATGCACCAGAGTCTACTTCGTTGCAGTTCTCTGCTGCAACTAAGATCTTACCCGCATTCTTAACAGCAATATCCAGATCAACATACGGTGCACCAATACCGTAATCTGCTGCTTCATTGCCTGTTACATATCCTTCAAGGCCCTTGAAGAATTCAACTGCTTCGTTTGGTGTCTTATTCATCTTCCAGTTGCCGAAGATAATTGGTTTTCTTGTCATTGTAACTTAGTTCTTCTCAGGGATGATTGCTACACCCGGGAGTTCCTTTCCTTCCATGAATTCGAGTGATGCTCCACCACCAGTAGAGATGTGGGAGAACTTATCTGCGAATCCAAGGTTCTTTGCTGCCGAAGCAGAGTCTCCGCCGCCGATGATTGTTGTAGCACCATCCAGCTTTGCTAATGTCTCACAGATTGCTTCTGTGCCCTTTGCATATTCAGGCTTCTCGAATACACCCATAGGTCCATTCCAGAATACTGTCTTTGCACCGGCTAATTCCTTCTGGAATTCAGCGACTGTTGCAGGACCGATATCTAAGCCCATGAATCCATCATCGACTTCGCCAGCCTTGACTGTCTTGACTTCAGTTGCGTTGTCAAAGTCATTTGCTTCAACGGTATCGACAGGGAGGAATAACTTGCCCTTGCCCTTAGCCATGAATTCCTTGGCCATATCTTCCTTATCTGCTTCTAACAGAGAGTTGCCGATCTTACCGCCCTGTGCTGCAGAGAATGTATAGGACATACCGCCGCCGATCAGGACCTTATCTGCAATCTTTAACAGATTATCGATAACTGCGATCTTATCAGAAACCTTAGCGCCGCCAAGAATTGCAACGAATGGTCTCTTAGGATTATTTAATGCACCACCAAGTACAGTCAGTTCCTTTTCAACTAAGAAACCAACAGCTGCACAACCTGCAGGCAGGTTCTCAGGAATACCTACAGTAGAAGCATGAGCTCTGTGTACAGAACCAAATGCATCTTCAACGAATAAATCGCCTAAGCCAGCCCAGTACTTACCAAGTTCAGGATCATTCTTTGTTTCACCCTTCTCATAACGAGTGTTCTGCATCAGAACGATGGATCCTTCTGCCTGATTCTTTACTGCATCTTCCAGTTCAGCACCGCGTGTTGCGTTGACGAACTGTACAGGAGCCTTCTGGAGCTCTGCTAACTTCTTAGCAACGATGGACATATCATTCTTTGCTTTGTCCTCGTCTGTCTTGATCTTTCCAAGATGAGAAAGTAATAAGACCTTTGCTCCATTCTCAGTCAGATAATTAATTGTAGGTAATGCTGCACGGACACGGTTATCATCAGTGATAACTTCTCCCTTGTGCGGTACGTTAAAATCAACACGGACAATGACGTGCTTTCCTTTAACGTCTAAATCCTTAACGGTTACTTTTGACATTATGATGTCTCCTCCTTATTGCACTGCCTATTATAGCACCCAGCCAGCAATCGGGTAAACGCTTCGTTAACGTTTTTGTGACAAAATTCACAGTTTTTTCAGCCCTTTTTAACCCTCTTTCCATGATAGCGTTTTCAATTTTCTGAAAAGAAATACAAAAGGAAGCAGTTTGTCACTGCTCCCCATTGTTATTGACCGGTTTTACCTTCTTTTTGGCTGTTTTTGCCGGTTTCTTCTCTGTGGTGGCTGAAGCCTTCTTTTTCCTTACAACCGGCTTCTTTTCCGGCTGTTTGGCGGCTTCTTTCTTCGCATCGATTGCAGTACTTGCCTTTCTGGTACGTTTCACCTTAGGCTGATCGACGGTCTTGTCCGCTGACTTTACCGTCTTTTTCTTTACCGGTGCTTTCCGTTTTGGCTTTTCAACAACAGGTGCGGCTTCAATCTTCTCAACTGGAGCTGGTTCTACTGCCTTCCCAGCAGCCTTCCTAGTCGTCTTACGCTTTGGCTTCTCGATAGTAGGTTTCGCTTCGACCTTTTCAATTGGAGCCTCTACTATTGCAGGTTTCACTGCCTTCTTTGCCGGCTTGCGCTTTGGCTTCTCGACAACTGGTGCATCCTCTGTCTTTTCGACTGTAGCAACTGCTACTTCTGTAGGTTTCGCTGTCTTCTTCTTAGACTTGCGCTTTGGCTTCTCGACAACTGGAGTAATCTCAGCCTTTTCGACTGGAGCAGAGTCAACTGTAGCAATCTTTACTGTCTTCTTTGTAGACTTCCGCTTTGGTTTCTCAACAACAGGTTTAGTTTCTGCTTTCTCAACAGGAGAAGCTTCTACTGTTATAGGCTTCGCTGTCTTCTTTGTTGTCTTGCGCTTTGGTTTTTCAATGATCGGTGCAACTTCGGTCTTTTCAACTGGAGCCACTTCGACTGCCACAGGCTTTACGCTCTTCTTAGTTGTAGCCTTACGCTTCGGCTTCTCTGCTGTCTTTGCAGTAACAGTATCCGATGTCTTCTTACGAGGTTTGCGTGCAGGTTTCTTCTTCGCAGGTGTCTTAGCTTCAGGCTCCTTTGTTTCAATGGAAGCAGCTTTGCTCATTTCAATCAACTTGATTTCCGGAACTTCAGCGATTGGTTCTGCAGGACTTTCCTTTGTCTGCACAATTGGTTCCACAACTGGCGGTGCCATTGGCTGTTCTGCTGTCTTTGCTTTGGTATCCTTTACTGGTGTATATACAGCATCTAATACACTGCTGTTCTCATCTGTGACAAGTTTCTGTTTATTCTTATCATTCCGCATCATAGCAACAGTTGCTGCACCAATTGCCAAGGCAACCAAGATGCTCATCCAATAGAGATATGTAGAATGGTTATTCTTCGCACCTGTATTTACATCACCTGCTGTGGTGCTCTTCTGTGTGCCATCCGAGTTCAGCATACCAGGTCCGCCTGTAATCACCGCAAAGATGACCGTACGTTGATCGGAGTCTGCCTCCTGACAAGTGGATAATGCTAAGATCTGATCATATTCAGTAACGTCATCCGCATACAGGATCTCTGCATTATTCAGAATATACGACAATGCACCGCCATACTTTACATCAAAGATTTCTTTCTGGTAGGCACTGCATTCCACAGCCGCAAAGAAAACAAGCTTATACGATTTATTGCCAATGATGATTGAACCAGTACGGTGCTTGGCAAAGTAATCAGCATTTAAATATTCATCCAAAGCACCGAACATGGTACTGTGTTCCATATGATGTCCATAGATCATACAGTACTGATCTGTAAAGTCTGCTTTGTTTGCGGCATCTAAGAAAAGAGAGCCTGACAGTGAATAGTTGCCATAAGGGTCTTTATTCAAATAAGCACTATTATCGGAACCCTGCATAACAGGGTAATCAATATGCGTTCCATCTAAGGTCAGCCATCCTACAGCACCAGGCAGTGATAAAGGATCACGTACTGTTCCATCCTTTTCAACCTTTGGCTTATACGTAAGTAAGGATGTATCATTCGCATGATAATAAATATGAATAGTATCAATCAGTGCATAGCTTCCTAAGCACAGCAAAATCAGACAGATAAATATTAAAATTCGATCTGTCAGCTTATCAAAGAAACGAACAACCTTTTTCTCCGTAATTTTCTTCTTTACTGGTACAGGAGAACTATCATGTTCATGTTCCTTTTTCGCATCCGCTTTCTTTTTTCTGAAGAACGACTTAGCCATTAAAATCCTCTTCTACGAATTACGAATACCACAACCCCCTGTACATCATTCATAGATATTGCTTCATATGTACGGCTGTCTGTTGTATCTTCACGATGATCATTCAATACATACAGACAATTGGCAGGAACCGTATATGGATATTCAATACCAGAAGCCTCATTTTCTACCGTCGTGTAGAAGATGGATTCCGAAGGAACCACACCATTTACAGTGTATGTTTCCGTTTCAGAATTGAATTTAATCACTGCATTTTCTTTAGCAACAACTCTTGCGATATGCTTTTCACCATTCTGTTCATACATGACCAGATCATTAATAATTGGTGACTGTAGTTTATACGTTATTACTAAATCACCATCGCGAACAGATGGGTACATATAGTTACCGTATAAGATAGTGATGCCAAATACATAAGTAAATACAAACCAGAAGATACAAGCTACTATCACAAGTTTTAACAGGAGCATCTTCAACGCATAATGCTTGCCATGTTTCTTTTTCTTACTGGAACCTGTTGCAGATGCAGTGGTCTTCTGATGATTCGATTGATTACTTGTAGACTTTTTCTGTTTCTTATGGCCAAAGGAAAAACCTGCTGCAGAAATTTTGAAGAAGGGCTTTTTCGTATGACTTGAAAGTGCTTCTGGATTCTCCTTCAAAGATTCTTCAACATAATGTATATGATATGTGTGATTATGTGCAGTGACAGCAGGAAGCCAATGATGACAACGAGATGTCCTGGCATGCCTGTATGCGACTTTTCTCCGATCCTGCATCTCTGTTCTCCTTTACAATTATTATATTTATTATATATCAATTGATGGAAAGAGAGCTGTTTATCACAGCTCTCTTAGATATCCCATTGCATGAATTACTATTCAGCTTCTTCCTGATTTCTTCTCTTCATCATGAAGATGATCATTCCAAATAGACCAGCTAACAGCACCGCTGCATATGGAGCAACACTCATGATGACTCCTGTATCAACTGTACCACTATTACTATTTACAAAATCGAGTGTAGTATCTGCTGCGATTGTCAAATCACCAGTAGACATCTTTGTCAAACTTATTTGACTTCCCTTTAGTACTGGATCTGTGGAAGTATAGGTTCCTTCTGCTTGTATAGCTTTCATCTGAGTTTCAGCATCGGTGTTATTTTCTGTAGTTGCTGTATCCTTAGAATAACTTAATGTTTTGCCATCTGCACTTAATGTATATTCTGCAGATGCTATACCGCTAACAGGATTTTTGATGACAATTGTAGTTCCTGTTTCATTTTGGCTCCAAGCTAAACTGGATGCCAAATTCGTTGTAGTTTCTGTCGCAATTGCCTGTTGTACAATATTCATTGTTCCATCTGACAAAAATTCGAAATAGTATTTATTCGTTGTATCTGTGCCAGATAGATAATATTTTCCAGATATCAATTTTGCTTGTGTCATACTGCTTGTACTGAAGGCCGTAGCTGTATATCCTTCGTTCCCTAAAGTTGTTGAATCCTGAGATACATTATATGTTACCTGGCTTGTTAACCCTTGTATCTTAATACTCTGCCGATTCTTTAGATAGAAGGTGGCAGAACCATTACCAGTTGTATCTGTATCAATTTTCACTGGGTTATCTACCTGTGTCTGGTTCAATCCGTTTGTTGATGTTTTTGTCTCTGCACCTGTAAGGTCTACAGCATAAGATGTTCCTGCAGTTGCACCTTTAATATTCACAGTAACCGCAAAGTACTCATCATGAGATGCCTGATTTCCTGTCACCGAGTTCACTACAGTTAGATTGTAAGTTCCATACTTATTTGTGAAGCCTGTACATTTAGTACTGTCTGTAACTGCAGTATCTGGCAATGTATATGCTGGAGCCGCTGCTGTACCTGTATTTTTTGCATTGTACAAAACGTATTGCGGTGTATCTAATATTGCTGTGTACTTACCAGTTGTTGCATCTTTTGTATATCCAATGCTTACTTGAAGAATCATTGGTTCAGCATAAGTGATAGATGGATTAGCAGTAGTTCCCGTGCTAGATTCAGTAATCAAATAATAATATTCGCCAACATCTCCAAACACTACACCTGAGAAATCCAATGAGAAATCAACACGTGCATATTTCTCGTCACTGTTCAGAGTGATTACATCGGCTGAATCCTTTGTACTTACTAAGGTGCCGTCCGTAGGAGCAGTATTACGATTCATTGCCGTTCCTAACGTTGTACTTGTTGTTGCAGATGTAAAATTTGCCGTGACATCACTCGGCAGCGTCCCTGTCGGATCACCCATCTTGGATGTAGTACTTAAATATTTCACTGAGTACTTGAAGGACTCTGTTGGAGCGAGCGTGCCATTTCTCATAATCAAATATGAAGACATTGTGACAGCTTTATTTCCATTTACTGTTGAAGCAGCGTTTGCTTCAATATGATTACCAGTCATCAAGCCGGCAATCAATGCTAAGCTGGCTAATGTTGTTATACATTTTTTGATTTTCATAGTTGTCCTCCAATCAGAGATAAAAATACTTTTTCTTACCACATTTATAATATTTTATTGATTGTCACATGAATGTCACAAATACACTTATCTATGCCATGTTATTATCATTACTCAATTCCTTGGCATTGTATTAAAATCATATGTCTGTCTTTTTTAAGAAGCACCAGATCATAAATCTGATGCTTCAGTTTTAATACATAGCAATGATTATTCTTCCTCACTTGACTTCTTACGTCTTGCAAAGACAATAACTCCGATCATACCAGCCAATGCAATGCTTGCATATGGCACAACTGTTACAAGAATACCAGTTGGAATGACACCGTTTTTTTCATAATTTAGATTAATATCTGTTGTGGAAGTCAACATAAAATCGGTGATACCATAGCTTGTAATATAATTGTCTAATCCAATTTTATTACCTGTTGGGCCATTAGTAGAATCATACTCAGTATCACCAGTACTCTTTTCAAGAACAAGTGTCGGAGTATTATATCCCAACTTTTTAACTTCATCAGCTGTTTCGCTGATCCTGTATCCACAATTTTTTGGAATACCATGAATTGTGAGTTTCTGATTAGCTTTTACTTTAACGGTTGTTGTAGTGCTATAATTACTACCATTTATTAATACTGTAGAGAATGATGTAGGATTGCTACTGTCACTGTCTGTTGATGTGATATTCAGCGTCGTACCAAGTGTGCAGTCAAATAATGCGATTGTATAGCTGAACTCATCATCTGTTCTTGATTGATTTCCACTAACAGTTGGACTGATTGTTAAGTCAGATGTGTTATATTCAGCTGCAAAACCATTTGTTTTATTTTCTACATTTGTCTCAGCTGCGGTTCTTAAGAATGTTCGTTTAGAATCAACAGTTAATATATCATTCGTTGTAGAGTTGTCAGACAAAACAGTCACATCTAAATATCTTGCGGTGTTATTGGTAAATACAGCTGCACCGTTTGTAAGACCCAAATTATTTGCACCTTTGACTGCTGATTGCGAAATCTTAAAGCGATATTCCCCCGGCTCATTGAATTTCAAATTACTTAAATCTACAGTAAATGTTGCCTTCACATATTTCTGTGTGGACCCTACAGAAACAGAATCCTTATTTATTGTAGCATCTGCAGCGGTATATGTTTGATCTGTTGCAGAAAATACGGCTTCCGATATCGAGACTTTAGTCAACTCTCCACTCACTTTTGTAGTGTCTGAGCCAGAATAAACTGTCACATTTCCATTCTTGTCCTTTTCTTCTTCGCCACCAGTAATTGTATAAACGAATTTTGCTACTGGGGCAGAACTATTTTGATCCATCACAACAAACTGGTTCAGTGTTACTACCGTACCAGCAGCAGGTGTTATCGATTTAACAGGGGTATTCAGCTTTTCTGGCTCTGCCGCATGAATCTTTGTCAAATTCATAAAGCTCGTTCCAAGAACTGTCATGGATACGAATGCCCAGGCTGCTAATTGTTTTCCAAATTTATTCATCATATGCACACTCCTTCATTACATATACTTTTTATTACATCTATATCCTACTTAGGGTTCTGTCACAGAATAATCACAAACAAAAGGAATTTCCTGAAATTATCAATATTACTCATATGGCATTTACGAGTACTTTCTCTTCTATAAAGAGAGCCGCCTGCTGGCGACTCTCAAATAGACTGTATATTTTATTGATTAAGCGTCTTCTTCCTCATGATCTCTTTTTTTCATAACGAAGATGATCAAGCCAAAGGCACCAGCTAATAACACTGCCGCATATGGAGCAACATTCAGAATAATACCTGTTGGAATTGTACCCTGTTTATAAATCTTGAAATCAACAATTGTATCACCATTTAAATACGAGTCTGTGATACTGTATTCAGAAGTCTTCAAAGATTTAATATCTGTAGTCGTACCAATAGCAGTTGCATTCCCTTTATCATTTGTTTCACGATCTGACAAAGTATCATTTGAAATA
>Ga0183095_11542_pt1 | contig 15661 bp, 16 predicted proteins | sample BioMet4_FD_130346 | JGI IMG/M metagenome (GOLD analysis project Ga0183095, IMG submission 130346) | Microbial communities from bioreactor (seeded with sewage sludge) at LBNL, California, USA - Biofuel metagenome 4 (v2) (version 3) | ecosystem: Engineered > Bioreactor > Anaerobic > Unclassified ...
AGCAGAACGAAACAATGTTCTCGTTCAGTTGGTATGTGTGTCCGTCGTACTCAATGGTCTGGCCTTCAGAATACGAGACTGATTCGTCCGAAACAGAGATACCGGTATCCTGTGCGAGCAACTGCTGTCTGCCGAACTGAATTGCGAAAGCAATGCCCCCTCCCGCAAGGGCAAGGATGGCTATGACGATGAGTACTATCTTCCGAGTACGATGCTTTTTCCGGCCTGCCTTGGTTCTCTTGCGTACTCGGACCATATCGCTGTGATCCTGGCTACCCGCGGGCAGATGCATGAACGAATCCTCATCGGCAGATGAGACACTCGAGCCAGCATCGGTTTCTTGGGGCTGAGCCTGATCGAGATTCTTGCTAAAATGCGCACCGCCAGAGCCAGCAGGAGTTTCTAGATGATTCTTATGCCCATCACTCATATCTTCAGCCTTATCGATCCGCCGCTTGGTCGCTTACCAACACGCCCGTGACGATGTATCGCTGTGCGGATGAATAGGGACTCATGCAGGTACTCAGCTGAACAATCCTGTCATCATCTGACAAAGAGGCACCCTCTCGTACGTTTTTTATCATCGACTGCGGATTGCATACCATATCAAAATAGCTTCGTTTTACATCAGGCTGCAAGAAGTCGAACGAGTTCAGGATATGGCGATTGTCGTATTGGTATGCGGAAATGACGCGATATGTGATTACGTGATAGGGAGTGTAGATATAGAAGTACTCGTTGCTATTGAAAAAATCCGTGTTCTCGAAGTAGTGGATTTCAGCGAACAATCCACTGTTGTGACCATAGATGATGCTTACGGGTTTGGTGAAATCCTTTGAGGTCTGCATCTCGCTGAATACGGCACCACCCCTAGACTCATTGCCATCGGAATCGTGCGAAAGGTAGTATGCGTCATCGGTGGCGCTTTGGCAGATCGGATAGGAAATGTTGGTATTAGGTATGGTTATCCATGCGTAGATATCGGAGTTTTCCTGCTGGAGAGACGCAAAATCGATTGGATTCTCGACAAGTGTGGCTGCAGAGGTCGAAGCATCACCGGTACCGTATGCGGTCTCTGTAGCTGCATCGCCAGTCTCTGCAGATGAGTCGCTGATTTCCACGGGCGGATGGTAGAACGTGAGAAAGACGATAGTACCGGTTCCAATAAGGGCAATAACGACAAACACGACGCATAGAATCGTCGATATGCCATGTCGCTTGCTCCCGTGCTTGGTATGCTGTGCTTGTTGTCTCACATGCTCTCCGGTTGCACAATTCTATCCTGCAAAATACGGTGACTCCATTCACGTGAAAAAGCTCGCAGAAGCGAGCCCTTTCACGTGAAACGTATGATTAGGGAACTTAGCGCTGCGTGCTCTTTCTGAAGACAAAAGTGGCACCTGCACCAACGAGCGCGGCAATGGTGAGGACGTACAGACCCGTCATGTTGCCAGTGCCGGTATTGGGAGAAGAGGAGGACGAGTTGCTAAAAGATGAGCTGCTAGAAGCAGAAGCGGCAGCGGTTCCAGACGTATTCACGGAGACGCCAAAGGTCGAGAACTGGCTGATCGTAATAGAAGCGGTGCCGCCGGAAACGGTGCACGTCGAAGAGGTGAGATTACCATCATGGTCATGGATAATCGTCGCGACTCCGCCATTGTAGTTTGCACCTACAGGAAAGCTCAGCGTGACGGTGCCGCTTGAAAGCTCCGTGTACTTGCCTCCGTCAAGCTCAACTTCCCAGCAACCTATATAGTCATCACCAGCGGGAAGTGCAGCCTTAATCGCGGGATCATCAGCAGCCTTCGAAACAGTGATGTCAGACGCATTAATCGCCCGACCATCAACGGTTGCGCCATTGACTGAGATGCTCACACCGCCTGAAGTGCCTGACTGATCCGTCGGGCTGCCTGACGCAAGAGCCGTAAGGGGATATGCCAAAGCCAGTGCTGCTGTTACTAAGAACACCGCAATCTTCTTACGCATCTCTCGGTCACCCCAAAAGTCTCGATAGATAAGCTACCTATACTTAGATAGCTAATGTGCTGAGCATAGCACAATCAATCCATGAGCTGAAAGTTTTTTTGATTTTTGAACACCAACCAGCAACATAAGGGGCTGCGGATGATCCGTCAGACAACCCGGTCATGCCGCAGGGTTCCATGCTTGTTCCACCACACCCCAGGCATCAATCTGCTCGGATAGCCCCGCTCCCCTATCGTGCCAGCGTAGCTCCCGTACGGTCCCCTACCTCGTGGGAGACCGTCTTGGACCGTCGCTTGGCTCTTCGCGCAGGGATGCTACACTGCGATGCATGGATAAAAGAACTGGCAACGGTCGAATCACTCTCGGCACGCACAGTGCAGTATTGTTTGTCGTAGTAATGTGCTGCGCCGTAGCTATCTTTCTCTTTTCATCCCAAGACAACAGCGCTTCTCACCTGACAAGTGACGGTGTGGTCTCATTTGTGGCCTCACTTACCGACGACGGGTTTGGTCAACTCGACGAGGCCGATCGTGCCGTCGTAATCAAGGCCCTCGATAAGCCCGTCCGTAAGGTTGCACACGCCACAGAATATGCGGTGCTGGGCATAGTGCTCTTTGCAGCGCTCGAATCACTCTTTCCGGTTGAAGATGACGACTCCATACGCAGAGAACGCAGGGAACGGGCGGGCGACATTCGCACGGGCGGTCGCATGGGTATGTTCTTGCGGACCCGCGTGCGGTTGGCCCTCCTGATATGCTTTGCCTATTCATGCACCGATGAGTTCCATCAACTATTCTCGTCCGGTCGGACAGCCCGCTTCTCGGACTGCATCATCGACACCGTTGGCGCAGCGGTTGGAATCATGGTTGCATGTGGCATATCTGCCCTTGTGCGCGAACGAGCACGTAGACTGAAGTAGGCACCTGCAACTTTATGTGGATACGGGCTACTACAGCTGATATCCGAAGCTACCGACGTCGAGCATAAGGTTGCTGTCGAGACGGCAAGACCGAAGAGCTGGCTCAAGACGGTATCCGCATTCGCCAACACCGCCATCGAGAGCGTCCGCCGAAACCCCGTTCTGGCTGATCTGTTCCAACGTATGTCCTTCATGGAGCGTCGTGGCAGCGGCCTTCGCAAAATCTGCCATGAGACCATGGCAAAGGACAACTACGAAGATCGGTTCCTACCAAGATTCGAGGACAAGAACGGGTTCTTCCGCGTCATTCTGTGGGACATGAACTACAGGGAAAGCGACAAAACCGACCAAGTCACCGACCAAGTCATCATACTTCTCTCTGCTTTGGGGGAAAAGGAACTGAGCGCAGTCGAGCTGATGGAGGCTCTGTCCCTCTCACATCGTCCGACGTTTCGGACAAACTACCTGAATCCCGCCCTCGAAAGCGGACTCATCGAGCGGACAATTCCCGACAAGCCGAACAGCCGATTGCAGAAGTACCGTCGGACGAGGTAGGCTGACACAGCTGAGACCAAGTTTATCGCGGTAACGCTCTTCACTGGTGGCCGCTGACAGTTTATCCGCATCATCTCTACCCCACGCTCCCGATCGGTCTTGGCGAACACCGACCCAGAATCTTCCATCAGCTGGTCCCGCCGCCATCGTGCTATGCGCCGAAAAGCTCGTCGAATAATGTTCTGGCCCGCATTCCAGTACACATTGAACACATAACACTACCGGGAGCATAAGAACGTTGGTTCAGAACGCTCAAGGTACGGAACCGCAGCCTGGACTGTTTGCGCAGGAAAACAGCACCGTCCCCTTGTCCAGATTTACTTAAACCATGCAGTATCACCGCATGATATGCTGTACGACATAATTAGGTTGTCTAACAAATTGTCTGCAATACCGCACTCAAATCACCGTCGGTCAGGCGTGCAGCACGTACTGAAATCATGAAAAGCATCAAACCTCGGCCACGCTATATCCATGATCACCAGCATTGAGGATTCGCCTTCTGCGCATTGCTCCTCGACGCACTTACTTTATATAGAGTTCCAATTAAAGTAAGTCTCTTATGCTGAGCATTGTTTTCTGACTATCGAAAAAAGACGATTTTTAAAAATATATATAAATAGCATAGAAATCCCAAAGAAACCGTACCGAAAAAGTGGATATGCATACGTCAAAGAAATCAGTAAAGCAATAAGCGTAAAACAAATTCCACATCCAAAAAGAGGTGCGGCAGGTAACACGCTTAGAGACATCTTGTTCTTCCTCAATAAGTGATAAGTAAACAGGCAATGCAAAACAGCATAGATAAAATTACAAAACATGGTTGTATAAGCAGCAGCTTCAATTCCAAAACATGGAATAAAAATTAGGTTCAAAACAACATTCAGTGCAGCTCCAGCAATCGAAATCACAGAAACAAACTTACTCATCTCAAAGTATAGCTCTAGGCTTATATACATATACGCAATAAAACTCCAGAGAACACTAATAGCAACTGGTGGGACTATCAGCAGCGCACTCGCGTATTCTGTAGAAAAAAAGCAATCGAACAACTCTGGCATCACACACAATAGGCTCAGTATCAATAGACCAACCGCAATCACGAGGAAAATAATTGATTTGCCCACAAGGTGTTCTTTACGAGACTCTAAATGCTTGTAAACCCAAGGATTCACTACATTGATAAGCGCATTGGTTATTACCTGGACTGCAACACCAAGCGTATAAGCAACAGCATATATAGCAGCAGCTGAAGCATCAATTAGCCATGCAATAAGTATGCGATCAGACTGAACCAGAACAACTGACGAAAGATAATGAGGAATCAGAGGGAAATTAAAGCACATGGCGAATTTCCAAAAACCTTGGCTAAAAAATATCTGAGATTGTCGCCACGTATCGGCAAAAACGACAATGCCCACTAAAATTGTAGCAAGCATTTCACCAGTAATCTTCAAAAATGACGGGCTTATAGTAGTTGTTGAAAAAAGACAAATAAGTATAACGGGAATCAAAACGGACAGGGCGGAAAAAACGAAGGTCACTAAAAGAAGAGGACGATATGCGTTGTCAAAGCGTTTTCTGAGAGACCATAGCAGTATAAAACCGTATCCCATTTGCTCTAGAACCATCATGGGATAAGAATAAATTCCTATTCCCATCCAGTCACCAAGCAGTCCTTCGCTGAGCAGCAAAACTAAGAGCGTTGCAAATGAAGCAACGACAACCAAACCATTCATTGAAGAAGTAAATTCGTTACGATCATTTGGAAACTTAACCATTGCTACATAAAAAACCCCGGTCGACGTGCCAAGACAAAGCGTTGCAAATATCTGAATAATGGAAGACCACGATGTGTACAATGTCACAATGCCGTACTGTTCAACAGACATAAGACTAGCAAATATCGGTAAAGATATAAATTTAATTCCTGATTGAATACAGCTACAAACGACAAACCACAAACCTGCTTTTGCAGATGCCGAAACCATCTGATATTTCTGAAACAGCATTTTCAAAATTTATCCACCAAAGATTACACTCGTATTCTAATTATGCTTCAAAACGCACACATCATTCTCACGGTGTCTACCGAATCAAGCAATTTCGGTGTGATTACATGCGAGTGACTTCATGGATAGCGTGTTCATCAGAAGGCCTTCTTACCATATTTGATAATAGACGTCCCCGACGAGATGAGCCACGAGAGTCTGGGTCCCACTTTTGGAGCGAGGCGCTTGCGCATCTCGATACGATACTTCTTCGCGGGACTCAGCCACGTACCAGAGTACAGGTGCACGCTGTATGTGTTCGTAGTGATGCTCATCGCGCCGGAATGGGAATCGAGCGGGTCGAAATACTCGGCCGGGTACACGACGAAACCATCTTCAAGTTCTTGGTACGTGCCGTCGCGGCGTAAGCCATAACGTTCTTCGAATAGTGAAGTAAGCACACGCGGCGACGTGAGCGGATTTACCCGGTGACCGGACTGCGAAAAGGGCGTTGACTTGTACCAATCAATAACATCTTTGAATAAAGGAAGTCCTTGTTCTGACCCAAGAATCAGCCCGGGATTTACATACTCATCGTTCTGCATGTACCCGCAGAATGCTCTGTTAGACAGAAGCGGGTCGTAACTCCTCAACGCTTTGACATCGGTATCTAGAAAGATGCCACCTTGCTCATAGAGAATTACGTAGCGGGCGTAGTCTGACACGAAGGCGTACATGCCCTGCTCGTACGCCTCACGCGCGAAGTCGCAGCGGTTGACATTGAAGTTGGACTCGTCCCAGCGTCGAACCTCATATCCGGGCATGACCCTTTTCCACGTCTCGACGCAAGATGACTCGAGCGCAGGCAGCTCATCCCCACCGAACCAGCAGTAGTGAAGACTCTTGGGGATCATGACGCACTCTCCTTACAACCTAGGTTCGAAAGCCCAACCAACTCTATAAGGAACGAAAAGGCGGCGGTTTCGTGCCTCACCCATGAACCAAAGTCAGGCTCAAAGGAAGCACTCGTGATAACGAAGGCGAGCATAACAGCTACCATGAGGGCTGTGACACGGTTACTCTTGAGGCGAGATAACGTACGTACGACACACCAAGTAACGACAAGTTGGAAAATCACAAAGGGAAAATACTTCAGTGATTTTACAAGTAGTTCAATGGGAACTAGAAGACGAAAAACGTTAATAGCCCAGTTTACAACGAAGGCAAGCGGCGAGCTGCCAGACGAGATGGGAATCACTGACGAAATACCCGAAGCGGCATCCGTTGCTGTGAAATCTTCTCTATCGATGGAATGCTGATAGGCAATTGTACTATAGTCCGAGGGTGAAACCGCGTGCAATACAAAGGCAAAGACAACCATCGTAGCCACAGTAATCGCCAGACACACGATAACGGACTTCCACAAACTCCCATCTGTACGCTTCACTGCAGTGATACGCGATAGCATCAGATAAATAGAAGGAATGAAAAAGGCCGCAATGAGGTAGTACGTACGCCAAAGCAAACCTTCTCCAATAAAGAGCAGCGCGAGAAGGAAGGTCTTTGTTCGCATGCTCAGCCTCTTTGAAATCACAACAGCAAACGCGAGAGTAAAGATGAGACACTGGATGAAGTCCTTGCTCACCTGAAAAATGAATATCCCCGAGATCACAACCAATGTCAAAAGCACGACAGTCTGAAAACCACTCGATTTGTAGATATCCGTGAAGCGTACGAGAAGTGCAAGGAGCAACACACCTCCGACAGCCAACATGGCCACGTCCCACACCTGCAATGAGTCTGGTATGAAAGGAAAGACAGCGTAGAAAGCATGGTAGAACCACACGGGGAAGTCACTTTTCACAAAAGTCGCAGGAAAAGCCGTACCCCATGCGTAAACTTGATTGATTATTGAGACACCTACGCGATTGTCGACGAGCTGCTGGGGTAACAAGAATCTGCTCAGCAACAAAAGCAGCGGCGTGAGGCCAAGGAGGAGGAGTCCGTACTTCTGGACACGAGCCGACTTGCAATGCTGTTCTGCCGAGAGGTCTCGTTTACGCCAAGTGAGACGATTTTCGCTACCAGCCTGAGTTGTCATAGCTACTTCATCCCTCTAAATACCCAGAGAGCACGCTTGACCGCCGAATAGGCACCAATGCGCTCCAGTATCTCGCGCGCGCCGCACTTGAGGATGACTTTCGCATCCAAGGGAAACCACTTCTCTATGAAATCCGGTCCCGGCATGGAATCAAGATCGGCAAACATCGCAGCGCGCCTAGGATTTCGATCAATCAAGTGCGTAAGCTCGCGAGAACGATTTGCAGCCTCATCAGCATTAATCTCTTTTGCTCGCAACATCCCGAGCGACGCGTCGAGCATGGTCTGACCTTTCTGCGTATGCACGAGAACCCTCGTGGCCCCCCTGTTGTCATCAAAGTCATCATCATAGCGCCAAGCGTCGAAGCAGTCCCACATCGTAAGGTCGGTTACACGATAGCGTTTCTTGAAGCGACACGTGTAGCAGCTAGGACGGTCGGAGAGGTCATCAAAGAATGCACGTAGGTACGGATCGGTTTCCACGCCTTCTGAATAAGTGGACTGCACTTGACTGGCACTGTCCTTTGGCTCGTAAGGTTCTTCGCAGTTGAAAGCGCGCATGTTGGAGTACTCATAGCCCCAGCGTCCTTTGTCGCGAAAAAGAATTGTCTTGGTCTTCCCGCCCGTCTTATCATCTAGCCATTCCAGATAGGCTCGAAACATAGCACGGCACGGCACGGCACGGCAGACGAAGTCTGCCATACAGAGATTGTCAGGCACTTTTTTGCCCAAATAGTCATAAAGGCCCTCGCACTGGCACGGTGTCCCCGAAAAGAGCACGAGTCTGCCTGAGTCAAGATACTCCTTCGCCCATCGATAGGCAGCACCAACCTCACTCTGGACATATTTGCTGTTACGGAAAAGACGCAAATCCTCGACCTTCTCCACGGGCATACAACACACGCGAAGAGGCGAGTCATAGGCAGCTCTCCCCTCCCTGTCATAACCTGCGCCGAAGACGATACCGCCCATCTCTATCACTGTGGTGGCAAGCGCTGTGAAGGCACCTCCCGAGGTGGACTGTCTGAGCGCCGCATCATCGGTATTCTGCACAAGGAAGGCACGCTGGGGCTTGGGTTCGTCGGGTTCTCGGTTGATGATTGGACAGGCACGCAGACACGCCTTACATTTTACGCACTTGCTTTCATCCACGCTGGGGTATTCGCATCCTTCGGCATCGAATTTCATAGCAATACAAGAGACAGGGCAGGCGTTTGCGCAAGCTGAACAGCCACAACAATCTTCCACGTGGCGAATGTTCACATGCGGAGAGGCAGCGTGGCCGTCGAAGACAAGTGTGCCATCGAGCCAAGAAGCAGACTTGGCACGATAGGCTTCCAGCTTAGGCTCCGATGCCGCGAAATCCACGGATTCAGCAGCAATATTGTCAAAGAAAGCTTCCGACTCACAGAGCCTCTTCGTCAAGCTGAGAACGCCCAACAGCGTATCAATACGAGAATTAGTGGATTGCCCGCTTGTTGCTGCGTGTCGGCGAAATGAGACAAACGGCACCTGAAAAATACTCGAGAACACTGAGCCATGGAACGAATCTGTGCAGACAAAGCTTGCATGTTCCACAAGAGCGAGCCATTCTGCCGGCCCCGCGTTCCAAGGATACACATCTGCGTATTTCTCATCGCTTGCGATGTAGGTGTCTGTCTGTGCGACAGCAACAACTCTGAGACCATGCTTGCGTGCGTAGCGCACGGCGCAATCGCGCTGCCAGGGATTGTCACCCATGAAATAGCAGAGCAGATATGGCTCCCCTGGAACCCCGACACAGCTCTCGCCTGCCACCTCATGCCATTGCTCGCGAGAAAGGAGCATCGTGGGATCACAGGTGACTTGCGGACGCATCCCCGTCGCTTTCTCCACAAGACTGGCCGCCGATTCCTCACGAACAGAAACAGCGTAATAACCATCGAGAAATCTGCGCATTCTGCCTAAGCAAAAGTCATCGAGATATGATAGACCGATGCTCGTGGCATAGGAAATTCTGCGTACTGAAGGGTCGACCCATTCAAGTGTGAAATAGCCACCGTCGATATTAACGGGGAGCCATAGCTGATCCGAACCCACTACGACGGCATCATACTCGCGGCTCATCCCGCAAAGTTCATCGAAAGAGTAGCATTTCCTAGTGAGGTGAAAGCGATCGTGCTCGAAGCGATCGAAGGCATGCCTACGCTCAATCATCTCGCGGCCGAATTCGGACACCACCTTCTGGCGGAGTCGATGTCCTACGAAGGGAGCTTTTTCCCGGTACATCTGCAAATCAAAAGCATGACGGCGATAGTAATCCATCCTGCCTGGTTTGATAACCTTGCCTAAACCCGTCTTGTCAATGGTACGCACATCGAAGCCGCGTTTCTCCAAGTAGGCCTGCGTGGCATATGCCTGTAGCATGCTACCAAAGTTGCATTTGTCATGACAAGAAGCTATTGCAACTCTTATACCATTGCCATCAGAATTCATCAATGGCAACGCCCGCCCTTTTTGCTAGTCCCAAGTATCTATCCGTCAGTCGTGCACCTTGTTGCTCAATGTCGTAGTTCGTAAATTTCGTGCGGTCCACACCTGCACGCTCCGCATTTGTTTTTGGCCGAAGCGCACACACCGCGTCAGTCCAGGCCTTTGAGTCGTTTATGGGCAAAAACCGGCACAATCCCGTCACATCTACCTCACGGGTAATCGCATCCGAAAGTAGACATGGCAGTCCCGCGGCTTGAGCCTCAATACCGACAAGACATAAGCCCTCATAAAGGCTAGGCAGCACAAACACATCAAACGCCTGATAGAGTTTATCTGCATCTTTTCGTTGCCCGAGGAATCTCACCCGATCGGAGAGATTGTGCTGGGCTACCCAACTCTCTGCAAGATGCTTTTGTTCGCCATCCCCAGCAAGTAGAAGAACGACATCATCACGATGCTGCGCTATCTCGGCGAATGCTTCTAACAGGAAGAAATGATTCTTCTGAGGTATAAACCGCCCCAGATGTCCGATGACCAATTGCTCATCAGTCAGACTGAAATCTGCCCGTACTTGCGCACGAATTTCCTTATTGAAGGAAAAACGATTTAGCTCAATTGCATTGTAAACTACTTCGAAGGCAGCATTCTGACCGAAGAGCCATTCACCAGCGTATTTACTACATGCAAAGTGCTGCGTAGAATACACGCTAGAAAAAGACCTCAACATAGTTTTTATAACATTCTTTATCGGCTCGCCCTTTCCACTGGTGCTGTGGCTATGCGCGATACGCACAGGTACTCCGGCCTTCTTTGCAGCACGAAGAGGGAACACAGAGAGCGCGTTCACATGAGAGTGAACGATTGGCCAACGATATTTACGGAAGAGATTAACTAGTTCGCGCTGGTAAGCAAGCTGTCGTTGGTATGGTGGCACGAAAAATACTCGACCACCAAGTGATTCGATCTCTTCTCGCGGTACTAATGTAGAATCGCTATCCACCAAAAAGTCAAATTGCACGCGAGAGCGATCCACATGGCGGTAGTAGTTCATGACCACGGCTTCAACGCCACCACCAAGCATCTTGCCCATTACCTCGGCGACGCGGATAGGATTCTTACTCATCGAACTCTCCGCTGCAAGGCACAACAGAAGGGTGCTGATCAATTGGCTCGGCAGATATTTTGAGCGTCACCATCTCCAGAAATACCTTCACAGTCCCCTTCTTATCTTTGCCTGAATATACTCCAGTGCACTTTTAGAAGCTTTATTCTAATCTTATGAAGCGCGAATAACAGTTTAAGATCTCCGCGCAAGTCTCGTCATGCCCAAGTGCGGCCATACGTGTAGCTAGTTCTTCCACAACAACCTCAACACCACCCTCGCGTGAAGGGATGCGCTTATGCCCGAGCATCGCAATCTTCAGAGACATCAGTACGCCCCCCTACCCATGAAGACAACGCCAAAGGTTCGCAACAGTATTCTGGCATCCGTGGTGAAGCACTGGTCACGCACATACTTGAGGTCAAGGCGCATCCACTCATCGAAGCCCACGTCGCTTCTGCCGCCTATCTGCCAGTAGCACGTGAGGCCTGGTTTCACGGACAGGCGGACCCATTCCCAATCCTCGTACTTCTCAACCTCATCGGGAAGGGGTGGTCTCGGCCCCACGAGACTCATCGATCCCTTGAGCACGTTCACGAGCTGGGGCAGCTCGTCGATGCTCGATGATCTCAGGAATTTCGCTCCATGAAAGACACGTGGATCATCTGAAATCTTGAAGACCGGGCCTTTGGCCTCATTCTGTTCGCTCAGGCCCTCCTTGAGCTCTTCGGCATTAGTCACCATCGTTCGAAACTTGTACATGGTGAACGGCTTGCCTTGGACACCGCACCGCGTCTGTTTGAAGATGATGGGACCATCGGGAGAATTCTTCTTGATGACAATGGCGGCATAGAGCATGAAGGGACTTCCCAATACAAGCGCGACGAGCGATCCCACGATATCGAACGACCGCTTGACAAGCCTCCATGACGGGTTCGTCCGCGGGGACGAGTGCAGGGTACCCACGCAGAAGTGCCCGATACGTCCGCTGCCCACGTGCTGCCCGAGCAGATCATCCATGGGCGAGATGACGGAGAACCGCGCCCCAAAGCGGCTGGCCGTGGCCACGATTCTTCCCATGGCGTCATACTCTTCCCACGTAGAGGTGGCAAGGACATCCTTGACCTCACCCTGGCTCAAGACGTCACGATATGCCTCGGCGCCGCCGAGATAGCCTCTCATCCGCTCGTTGGGGGTCAAGGCAACGTAGCCCGCATAGACCAAGCCATACGCCGCCGCTTTGCCAGACTCGACGATTTCCTCATAGAAGCTCTGAGCCGTAAGGCCTGAGCCCACAAGCAGCAGCTTATGCAAGCCGATGCCGCACTTGAAACAGGCCTGCATGATGGCACGCCATATGCGCCGCTCTATCAGCACAAGAACGAGAATGAGCGCAAAGCAGAAAAGGAGAAACATGCGGGAGAGGTCACCAAGGTGAAATGCGAAGAAGATGGCACCACCAATGATCGCGACTAAAGCGATTGAGCCTATGGCACTCCATGCCTCGGAGGCGTACGACTCGAACAGACGGGACGAGTAGAGCCCTCCGGACAAGAAGACGAGGAACACGGCAAGCATGGTTCCGAGGACAAATGGCACGAAAGTAGAAGGCCCCATCAGAGGCAGTGCGGTATTTCTGCCAAACAAAGGCATAATAAATGCTGTGAATAGGCAAGCAATGAAGACCATCAACATGTCACACGTCACGGTGAGCAGCCAGAGGTGCTCGCCACCCCTGCAGATGCCTTGTCTTACGAAATCCTCCGTGCGTGGGTGATGGTCCAGACGGCCACGCTCGGGCTCAAGCACGGCATCCGCTATCGGACGGTCTTCTGCGCTCGCCTCGTCTTCAGCACACGCTGGTGCCGCATCAACCTTACATGACCGCAATGTCATTGTTCTAATACCCTCGTTTTGCCCTGTAGTCTATCTGCGTTGCCTCTATTTTTTTTATAACCTCACTTGACACGATGTAGTATTTATACACCATATCTCTGCAGCTACCTATCAGGTACATTCTATTTCTTCTATATAGAAAGATAAGCAATCAGATTAGTGAAAATAAGCAAATGGCACACACGGTATTTATTAAAATCTGGTTTCCAGATTTCTCTACAACCAGCTAGCCAGCTCCCTGTGGGGTGCTCGGGCAAAGACCTTGTAGTCATCCACGCAATGCGCATCGCTGGCCACAAACGAAACCAAGCCTTTTTCCAAAAGGCGCAGGGCGCAGCGTCTGCGTCTGCTGAATCTTCCTTCGGCAAAGCAGTTAGCGGACAGCTGCAGCCTGCAGCCCATATCCACAAGCCTGCCCGCAACGGAGATATCCTCTTGCACAGGCGCATATCTCTCCGGATGCGCAATTATCACTTCAAGCCCCCTGCCGCGCAGACCGAAGATGGTCCGTTCCAGATCGAGCGGAAAACTAGCGGTCGGGAGTTCGAACAGGAACTCGTTTGTGCCCTGCGTTGTATAGCCAGAGATCGCATCCAAGCCCATCTCCATGAGCTTGCGATAGTGCACCTCAAAACCTAGCCTAAGCCGAAGCCCATACGCATAGGGTTCCAGCTGCTCAAAATGACGCCCGATCTTCTGCAGATCAAAATGCGAGCCGCGACAATGCGGAGTGGCCACAAGATCAGTAACACCCGCCTGGCGAGCGGCTTCCAACATGGCAATGGACTCGTTCAGATCACGCGCGCCATCGTCTACTCCAAACAGGATATGTGAATGGACATCGCGCATGCGCTACATGTCACGCCGTCCGTTTTTCCGGGCGTGCTGTCCGCTCTTCCCAGCCATTTCCTCTTTGGTGTAGTACTTGTAATAGTAATCTGAGTTATCGCTCTCACAGAAGGTAAGCACAACACCCATGGTGTTGACGTCCGCCTGATTGAGCTGTTTTATTACTTCCTGTGCCATGGCCCGCTTGGTTGCGCCGCGCTTCACAACAAGCAAGGCACCATCGGTAAGAGCACCAAGAACGGCAGCGTCTATGAACGTCCCCAGCGGCGGAGTATCAAATATCACATAGTCGAATAATCCTGATAGCGTCTTCACAAGGTTCTCGTAATGATGCGAGCTGAGAATGTCTACCGGATTGGGGATATTGGGTTCGGTATCCAGAAGATACAGGTTACGCATCCCTGTAGGACAGATTACCTCCTGCAGGGTTTTCTCCTGAGTCAGGACGGAGTAAAGACCCGCACTTGGTGCCAGCTTTAGCGCGTTCGCCAAGCTACGCCTGCGCATGTCGCCCTCGACCAGCAACACGCTATTGCCAGCGCTGGCATATGCCTCTCCAAGAGCGATGGTGACCGTGGTCTTTCCTTCGTTGGGAAGCGTACTCGTCACGCAAATGGTATGGATATCCGTATCAAGTGATGAGAAACGAATGTTTGCCATAAGCGTCTTTGCCGCATTCTGCAACTCCGGAAGCGTCCTCATCGCCGCGGCGCCAGCAGTCCCCTTCTTCAACTCCCTTATGAAGGGCACACGTCCGGTAACGGGCATCCCAAGAGAGTTCTCGGCATCCTCGGGACTCTTCACGGTAGTATCCACCGCATCGGCGATGACGATAATGGCTATGGCCAGGAACAATCCCGCAAGCAGGGCGACGAGCGTGTACATGAGCCGTGGGGGTCCGGAGGCATGGTCCGGCACCTGGGCAGAGTCAAGAATGTTCACGCTCTGAACGTTCATGATGGAAACGGCAGTATCCGAAAGTTCCTCGCCCATCTTGTTGGCTATCGTCATGACGGCCTGGGGGCTGTTGCCTGTCACGCTTAGATCTATGATGCGTGTGGTTGTGGAAGACGTAACGCTGATCTTGTAGTTATCCAAAGATTTCATGCCCAGATCATCGGCAGTGGCATTGGTGATGCGCTCCGATTGGGCGAGCTTCGCAAAATCGTTCGCGAGCATCTGTGACGCGGTCAGATCACTATAGGTAACGTTATCGCCCGTGGTGCTGTCGGCGTTCTTGGATAGCACGTACATCGATATGGTTGCAGTATATTCGTTGGGAAGCGCAAGATATGTGAATGCTGCGGTTGCGATCGCAAAGATGAGTGGTAGCAGCACAATGAGCTTGATTCTCTTACGCATCAGGTGCAACAGTTCCAATAGCGTCATATAACATCCCATATCGCTCGCATGCACATGCCTTGATGCGCATATGTGCCATTACCATACCGTCGGGTTAGCGACTGCCTTTTATATGATAAGCATTGATGCCACTTGTCCGAACCATCAATTCGCTTGTGTCATGATAGCACTGCCCTACCCACTGTCCTGCATCCCCCGCCTCGCACATGCCGTCTCCGATAGATACCGCAAGCCAGCTCGAGGGTTAATTGCGATCATCGCACCGCCGCCGCAGTACCAAGAGGACGATCAGGGCGACAAGGGCACCGAGACCGATGCCGACGAGCGTGAGCTGTACCGTCGACAGGTCCTCCGTAGTGCTCACCGACGTGCTGGTACCACTGTTCCCCTGCATATCCAGCCACTCCTGCGGCACGTCGCAGCGCTCGG
>Ga0183095_10240_pt1 | contig 15650 bp, 13 predicted proteins | sample BioMet4_FD_130346 | JGI IMG/M metagenome (GOLD analysis project Ga0183095, IMG submission 130346) | Microbial communities from bioreactor (seeded with sewage sludge) at LBNL, California, USA - Biofuel metagenome 4 (v2) (version 3) | ecosystem: Engineered > Bioreactor > Anaerobic > Unclassified ...
TCCCATCCCGAACACAGTAGTTAAGCCCTTAAACGCCGAAAGTACTTGGGTGGAAGCGCCCTGGGAGGATAGGAAGTTGCCGGTTAGAAAAAGACATACACTTGTGTATGTCTTTTTTCTTTGCCTTCTTTCTTTAAAACTAAAAAATATATTGGACTGAAAACGGCTACAGACAATTACAAATTGCCTGTAGCCGTTTTTATGTCTTTGAAGGGTGGCCCTTATTACACACGCAAAGAAAAAACAATAATTTGTCCATAAAATATATACGATATATGAAATAAATAAGTACTAAAATAAAATATTGTGTAAAGTTTTCTCAAAAGACACAAATATAGTGTAACGAAACGAAATTAATGATATAATAACCGTGAAATGCGGATAGCGAATGATAAATGCGGGAATTTATCATTGCAAATTCGGTATCTACAAAAAGGGGGGATTGGTAAGATGAAAAAGTTAGCGATTTTGATGGTAATGGTTATGGCGTTTATGTCGGCTGCTTGTGGAGGCGGGAGTAAAGATTCTGCTAAAACAGATAGCAAAGCGGAGGTTGGTAAGGTTGATCGCAGTAAACAATTTATTACAGTATTAACAGGTCCTACTAGTGGCATCTATTTCCCAATCGGCGGTGCATTTTCAAAGTTAGTTGGTTCAATGGGGTACAAAACTTCTGCAACGGCAACAGGAGCAACGGGAGAAAATATTAATGCTATATTGACTGGGCAAGGTGAATTGGCCATTGCTATGTCTGATTCGGTTATTCAGGCAATAGAAGCTTCCGGCGCCTACGAAGGGAAAAAACCAGCTACTGATTTAAGAGTAATGATGGGCTTATGGCCTAATGTTTGCCAAATAGTTACAACTTCTGACTCCGGTATCAAAACATTTTCTGATTTAAAGGGGAAAAAAGTTGGCGTTGGTGCTCCTAATTCCGGTGTGGAGTTAAATGCACGTATGATGTATGAAGCTAATGACATGACCTATGCAGATTCTAAAGTTGATTATCTTTCTTATGGTGAGGCAATAGATCAAATGAAAAATGGTCAATGTGATGCCGCCTTTGTTACATCAGGTTTAGGCAATGCAACTATTAGAGAATTAGGAACTACTAAAGAAATAGTTTTTATTCCGGTAGAAGGAAAACAATTAGAAAAGTTAATTGCTAAATATCCGTTCTATGTTAAATGGAATATTCCTAAAGAAACTTATGGAACTGCAAAAGACACTACTACTGCGGCTGTTATGAATGTAATGCTGGTAGCAAAAAGTCTTCCTGATAATGTGGTATATGATTTACTGACAGGTATTTATTCAAAAGAAGGATTAGCCACTATTGGTGCATCTCATGCTACTGCGAAAAAAGAGATAACTATAGATACTGCTTTGCGTGGTATCAAAGGAACAAAAATGCAATTACATCCGGGCGCTGCAAAATTTTATGCTGACAAAGGGATTAAATAAGTAGCCTGAAGATGAATACTCGAAAAAAGAATTTTATCTTGATTATAATTTCCATCAGCATAGGCCTAGGGTCATTGTTGTATTGGGGGTCGCAAACTGTATTGCGTATCACTAATTATAAATCAGGTGAGATTTATGTTGAAGTACCGGCCAAAGAGGGCGACAAGCTTTTCTTTGGCTGGATTCATTCGTGGGAAAAAATTCCTTGGAATGAGTATTATCACATAGCCCATGATAATACACTGGTGCTTGATACTATTAGTTTCCCGGCATTTGGAGCAGGGATTCCGGAAAATAAAGGAAAAGTATGTCGCATTGAAAACGGCTTAATTTATATGGATGAAATTAACCAAGTATTCCCGGAATTTGATTGGATTAATTCTCATTTTTCCACAAGAGAAATAATTTTAAATGGACAGCTCATATCTAAGGGTGATAGGCTTCCAGAACATACTCGACTACGGCTTTTTGTCGAAAGGAGATGGAAAAGATGGATAAAATAAATACTGGTATGGACAAGAAAAATTCGGAAGGAAACACAGATCCTATACAGTTTGAAGGAGACCGGGAACTAGTAGAAAAATCTGAGGATATAGTGCGAAAACTGGACAAGGAATCTGCTACCCGAATTTTTACCAGCGAAAATATGAAGAAGTTTTTTTACATACTAGCAGTTTTGGTTTCTTGCTATCATCTTTATACGGCAGCCTTTGGCCCGCCAGTTACATTAAAACATCGTTCTTTACATGTGGCAATGATGGTTTCTATGGCTTTTCTAATGTATCCGTTTTCTTCTAAATGCAATATAAAAAAAGTTGCTTGGTATGATTGGATTTTTGTAATACTTGCTTGCGTGGTGCCGGTTTATATTTGGACAGATTATTTGGGTGTTATTGAAAGAGCGGGACGGGCAAGTAGTTCTGATATGTGGATGGCAACTTTACTGGTGGTTTTAGTATTAGAGGCTTCCAGACGTGTTACAGGCTGGGCTTTACCTGTATTGAGCTCCATATTTATAGCATACGGCCTGTATGGACGAGATTTACCAGGTATTTTTGCCCATCGGGGTTATAATTGGACAGCGCTTTCTAATCATTTTTTTGCTAATACCGAGGGTATTTACGGTACTTCTGTTAATGTTGCAGCAAGTTATATTTTTCTATTTATTTTATTTGGATGTGTTATGAATAAATGTGGTATGGGACAATTATTTAATGATTTAGCGTTGGCTTTAGCCGGTGGAACTAAGGGCGGACCAGCCAAAGTATCTGTAATTGCTTCTGGATTTCTAGGTTCAATTAACGGCTCGGCAATTGCAAATGTAGTTACTACAGGTGCTTTTACTATACCGCTAATGAAGAAGACAGGGTATTCTAAAGAATTTGCCGGAGCTGTGGAGTCTTCTGCTTCTGTAGGAGGACAGTTATTACCTCCTATTATGGGTGCGGCAGCATTTATTATGGCCGAAATGTTAGGCGTACCATATTCCAGCATAGTAGTTTGGGCTGCGGTACCGGCTTTGTTGTATTATTTGGGAATTATGATTCAGGTGCATTTAAGGGCCTCAAAAAATGGTTTACTTGGATTACCAAAGGAAAAATTGCCACTTGTGAGCACCGTAATTAAAGATAAAGGACACTTATTTATACCTATTATATTTTTGCTTTACATGCTCTTTTTCTCGGGAAGAACAGTAATTAATGCTGCATTCCTGACAATTATAGTTACCATCATTGTTGCTCAATGTAAAGCATCTACACGCATGAGCACAAAAGATATTTTTGATGCTTTGGTTGATGGTGCTAAACAAACAGTTCCGGTAGCAATTGCTTGTGCTTGTGTTGGCATTATTATTGGAGTTTCTTCTAAAACGGGCTTTGGTTTGAATATGGCAAACACAATTATAGCTATTGGTAATGAGAGTTTGTTGTTTACCTTAATTTTCACAATGATTACTTGTATGATTTTAGGCATGGGATTGCCGTCTATCCCTGCTTATATTATTACCGCTACAATTGCTGCACCGGCATTATCCAAGCTTGGTATTGAACCGGCTGCAGCGCACATGTTTTCCTTCTATTTTGCCATGTTTGCAAATATAACGCCTCCTGTGGCGTTAGCCGCATTTGCTGCGGCTGGCCTATCTGGCGGTGATCCGATGAAAACAGGATTTCAGTCTGTAAAACTATCCATTGCCGGTTTCATTGTTCCCTATATGTTTGTATATTCTCCGCAACTAATGCTAATAAACACCACTTGGGCAGAAGGTATTTGGGTAACTTTATCTGCTTGCTTAGGGGTATTCTTAATCGCTATAGCAACAGAAGGTTATGTATACGCGCGGATGAATATCGTTTATCGTATAGTAGCAACTATTGGCGCTTTTTGTTTAATTAAGAGTGGTATAGAGACTGATATTATTGGGCTTGTTATTATGCTGGTGCTTATCTTCTTGCAAAAGAAAAAAGCGAAAGCACTTCTTATGGCAAAAGCTTCGTAAAAAATAAGGTAAATTATAGGGTACTTATTTAAAACCTTGTTGTAATAAATAACAACAAGGTTTTTTCTTTTTGTTCATATACTGCTATAATAAGTAAAGCACGTTTAGTGAGGAGATTTATATGAACATTCTTTTAGTTGCAATTAATAGTAAATACGTACATACTGCCTTGGGTATGCATTCCATTTATCGTTATTGTCAAAAGCAAAATATTATTCTTGAATTTTGCGAGGGCACGATTCAGACACCGCTATTGGCAGCGTTAGCAGAAATTACCGGCTATAACCCTGATGTTGTTGGTATTAATGTGCATATATGGAATAAAAACTATGTTTTTGAATTAGCGGGATTAATACGGCAGGTTTTACCAAAAGTAAAAATAGTGTTTGGTGGTCCGGAAGTTGGTTTTACTGCTTCTGACAGTTTTGCCGAATGCCCAGCTGTGGATTTTATTGTCCAAGGCGAAGGCGAGGAAGTGTTTGCTCAATTAGTGAAAAATTTAGAAATGGGTGAAAATGCTCCCAAATTTGTTGCTTATCGTGATGCTTCCGGCCAGTTACAAAACATTGGCGAACCAACTGTAGTAAAAGATTTGTCAGTACTACCCTTTCCTTATGAAAATTTAGAAAAAATAGTTTCTGAACACAAGATAACTTATTATGAATGCACAAGAGGGTGTCCTTTTAGCTGCTCATATTGTTTATCAGGAATTTCTCATGCTGTAAGGCGACGCCCCATAGAAATTGTAATTAAAGATTTGGATAAGTTTATGGCAGCCGGTGTTCCTCTAGTAAAATTTGTAGATAGGACATACAATTTGGATGAAAGTTATTTTTTACCAATAATGCAACATTTAGCGGCTGCCAATACCAAGACAACGTTTCATTTTGAGTTAAAAGCGGATTTGTTATCAGAAAATGTTTTGAATTTTCTAAAGACGGTACCCAAACATAGATTTCAATTGGAAATAGGTGTGCAGACTACTAATCCTAAAACCTTAAAAGCAATTGGGCGGCAGGATTATTGGGAAAAATTAGCGTTTAATGTTGATAAAATTTTAAGTTTTGCGAATATGCATGTGCATTTGGATCTGATTGCCGGGTTGCCCTATGAAGATTTAGCTAGTTTCAAAAAATCCTTTAATGATGTTTATACTTTGCAGGCTAATATGTTGCAGTTAGGATTTTTAAAAGTTTTAAAGGGTGCTTTAATTGGTAGACAAAAAAAAGAATATGGAATGCTCTATATGGAACAGCCACCCTATGAAATTTTACAAACCAAGTATTTGTCTTATGAAGAACTGCGCTTTTTAAAAATTTTAGAAGATGTTTTTGATCATACATATAATACGGGAAAATATGTTCATACTTTGCAATACTTAATTGCAGCCGGCTATAAAAAAGACGCTTTCGCTTTTTATGCAGCGCTGACTAAGTGGTGGGTGGCTAAGGGTCTATATCCGCAAGGGCATAATGTGAAAGACATAGCTTTGTTGTTATTATCCTTTGTAAAAGAAAAGAATTCTGATTTATTGGAAGTAGTGCAGGAAATATTGCGTTTTGATATTTTTGTCGGTCAGGCTAATTGGCGCCCTGAAGAATTAAATTGGCATACGGATTTAATGAAAGAACAAGTTTTGGAATTTTGGCGTAACATAGAAAAGGTACAGAAATATTTTCCTGAGTATGAATTTACTACTTGGAGAAAATTACGCAAGTATTTACCTATAGAAAGCTTTAAATGGACGCCGGAGACCGGATACGGCCAAGAACATTTTATTTTAGCTGACTACACCGGTAAAGAAATAATTTATATGGAGGTTGAATTATAGAGCAATATAGTTGCTGAAAATTTTATTGTTATAGCACAAATAGAAACAGGAAGCTATTTGTGCTTGTTTTTTTATTCCATCTATTGTATAATTTAGTTCAATTTAATAAAGGACAGTTCGTAACCATCCTGTCTAAAAATAAAACTAGGGCGGCACTAATAGTGCTATTGTATTGACTTGGATGGAGGGCATTATTTTGCCTTCCTTTTTTGTTGCCTAATTCAAAGGAGTTTATTATGTTTAATACACCATTATCTAAAACAAGAAAACTAACTATTTCGGCCTTGTGCATAGCTTTGTATGTAGTTATAATGATTTACACCCAAAGTTTTGCTTTTGGACAATATCAAATTCGCATAGCGACGGCACTATATGGGTTGAGTGCTATTTTCCCGTTTTTGAGTATACCGCTAGGAATAGCCAATCTTATAAGCAATGCTTTTATGGGTGGGTTAGGGCCTCTTGATATGCTCGGTGGTACATTAGTTGGTTTTGCTACTTGTAGTGCTATCGCCTTAGTAAAAAAGCACAAGTTACCAAATGTTTTTATTTCTCTATTAATTGTGCTTGTTCCAGGATTTTCAGTTCCAATTTGGCTTTCCATTTTATTGAATATTCCTTATTTCGTATTAGTACCATCTTTAGTGGTTGGACAAATTGTTCCCGGTATTGTTGGCGGAGTACTGGTTACTGCTTTTGAAAAGAGAGCGGTAAAGTGTTCTTCTGATACTACCAATGCCTTGGCATCGCAAAAGTGACAAGTATAAAAAGTGTTTTGATAAGGAGAAAAGACCTATGAGTGGACGAAGTGAAAAAGAGCTTACCGGTGTCACATTGCTGGGCGCGGAAAAAACTAAATATCCTACAGATTATGATTCTAGTGTTTTGGAATATTTTATTAACAAACATCCACAGAGGGATTATTTTGTAAAGTTTAATTGTCCGGAGTTTACTAGTCTTTGTCCTATGACGGGGCAGCCGGATTTTGCCACCATTTATATTTCTTATGTACCTGACGAAAAATTAGTAGAGAGCAAGTCATTAAAACTCTATCTTTTTAGTTTTAGAAATCATGGTGATTTTCATGAAGACTGTATTAACATAATTATGGAAGATTTAATAAAGCTTATGAGTCCAAAGTACATTGAGGTATGGGGGAAATTTACGCCACGTGGAGGAATTTGTATTGATCCCTATTGTAACTATGGCAAGGAACTTACAGAATGGGCTCAAGTGGCAAAAGAACGCCTACATATGCATGATATGCAGCCGGAAAAGGTGTATTACCGATAATAATATATTATTTAAAAAAAAGAGGGTAAAAGCCTTCTTTTTTTTTTAATAAGATGTTATAATAAGTGCGTTCAAGGATATGAACATTTTTTTGAAAGCCAGTGGGACGAAAAAAGTTCCACAAGGGACAAATAAAGGTCTGCGAGGGATTATATGGATAATATTATTAATCTTCAAAAGAAGATAGTACCTGAACTCAGCGATCTTTTAGTGGAAAGGTACCGAATTTTAAGGCAAGTGAGTCATGACGCACCGATTGGTCGCCGTGCCTTGGCAGGTGAATTAGGACTAAGTGAAAGAGTGCTGAGAGCGCAGGTGGATTTTTTAAAAACATCCGGACTTTTGAGTTTTTCTTCCTTGGGAATGGCAGTAACTGATGAAGGTAATGATCTCTTACGTGATTTGTCTGACTATGTACGTAAATTGCAAGATTTGTCTAAACTAGAAAAATTACTAGTGGAAAATCTTCATATTGGTCGCGTAGTTATTATTCCAGGAGATTGCGACAAGGAAGAGGTAGTAAAAAAAGAGATAGGACGTGCTGCTGCGCGCATTTTACTACAGTTGTTGGCGGATGGTAAAAAACAACATGTTGTAGCAGTTAGTGGTGGTACAACACTGGCAGCAATGGCAGAAAATGTACGTGGCAATGAACCCAACACAATCGTTGTCCCTGCTCGTGGTGGGTTAGGTGACAAGGTGGAAAATCAGGCAAATACCATTGCAACTGTATTGGCAGGCAGATTAAAAGCCAAGTACCGCCAATTATATGTTCCTGATAGCGTTAGCGGCGAAATTCTAAATAGTATTTTGGCCGAAGATCCCGGCGTTAAAGCAGTTGTGGAGATAATTAAAAGTGCAGATATTTTGGTGCACGGCATGGGCCAAGCTAAGATCATGGCTGAGCGGCGAGGCTTGGAAAACAAAGCTATGGCAGATTTAATAGCAGATGGTGCAGTTGGTGAAGCAATTGGACAATATTGTGATATTAATGGTAAAGTTGTATATGTAACTAATAATGCAGGCCTTATGATGAATGATTTAAAGCGTATTAACAAAGTAATTGGGTTGGCAGGGGGCAAGTCCAAAGCACAGGCTATTTTATCTGTGATTAGGGCATCCCATCAAGATATACTAGTAACTGACGAAGCGGCTGCCAGAGATATTGTAAAAATGTTATAGAGCAAATTTATTACTTGTACGACAAAATGCAAAAGAAAATTTTAGGAGGAATTATCATGACAAAAATTGGTATTAATGGCTTTGGAAGAATCGGGCGTAATGTATTTAGAGCAGCTATGAATAAACCTGAGTTTGATGTTGTTGCAGTAAACGATTTGACGGATGCTGCAACTTTAGCGCATTTATTAAAGTATGATTCTGTGCATGGAATTTTTGATGCAGAAGTTTCCGTTGACGGAGATTGCATAGTAGTTAATGGCAAGAAGATTAAAGTTGTTGCACAAACTGATCCTAGCAAATTGCCTTGGGGTGAAATGGGAGTGGAGGTTGTAGTTGAATCTACAGGTCGTTTTACTGAGGGTGAAAAAGCTAAGGCGCATCTTACTGCCGGTGCTAAAAAGGTAATTATTTCCGCTCCTGCAAAGGGTGAAGACATCACAATTGTAATGGGTGTTAATGAGGATAAATACGATCCTGCAAACCACAATATTATTTCTAATGCGTCTTGTACAACTAACTGTTTGGCTCCGTTTACTAAAGTTTTATTAGAGAACTTTGGTATAGAAACGGGACTTATGACTACGGTACATTCTTATACCAATGATCAAAAAATCCTTGATCTTCCACATTCTGATTTACGCAGAGCCCGTGCCGCAGCATTATCTATCATTCCAACCACTACCGGAGCAGCTAAGGCTGTAGCTTTGGTCTTGCCTGAGGTAAAAGGTAAATTAAATGGCTTTGCAATGCGTGTACCTACAGCGAATGTTTCTATTACCGATTTGACAGTAACCTTAAGTAAAGATACTACTGTGGCTGAAATTAATGCTGCCTTGAAAAAAGCTTCTGAAGGAGAATTAAAAGGTATCATGGGTTACAATGAATTGCCATTGGTTTCTCGTGATTACAATGGTTGTCCCTTAAGCTCAATTGTTGACGGTCTTTCTACTATGATGGTAGGACCAAGAATGGCAAAAGTAGTTTCTTGGTATGACAACGAATGGGGCTATTCAAACCGTGTAGTTGACTTGGCTCTTTACATTGCTAAAAAAGGACTTTAATAGTCACAAGGGAGTTTTCCTTTCATGGATAAAAAAACGATAAGAGATTTTGATGTTGAAAATAAGAAAGTATTGGTGCGTGTAGACTTTAACGTGCCTATGGATGCCAAAGGAAATATCACTGATGATACTCGCATAAAGGCATCTTTAGAAACAATTACATATTTAGTAAAAAACAAAGCTAGTGTTATTCTTGTGGCTCATTTAGGCCGCCCTAAGGGTGAGGTCGTAGCCAAATATTCCTTGGCTCCGGTAGCCGCGCAGTTGTCTAACCTTTTGGACAAGAATGTGCAATTTGCAGATGATTGTATAGGCCCGGATGCCAAAAATGCCGTAGAACAATTGGAGCCAGGTGATATCCTGCTCTTGGAGAATCTACGCTTTCATAAAGAGGAAGAAGAAAATGATATGGCTTTTGCCGAAGAGTTGGCATCCTTTGCTGATTTGTATGTCAATGATGGTTTCGGAGTTTCTCATAGGGCACATGCGTCAGTTGAAGGCGTCACACACTTTTTGCCTTCAGCCGCAGGTTTTCTTTTAGAGAAAGAGCTGCGTTATTTGGGCAAAGCAGTAGATAGCCCGGCAAGGCCTTTCGCTGCCATTATTGGTGGGGCAAAAGTATCGGATAAAATTGGTGTTATTGACAGCCTTTTGGATAAGGCTGATGTTATTTTAATTGGCGGCGGGATGGCTAATACGTTTTTAGCCGCTGAAGGATTCCAACTGGGTAATTCTTTGGTGGAAAAAGATAAAGTGTCGCTGGCTAAACAACTGTTGGAAAAAGCCGAAAAAAATAAAGTGAAGCTATATTTGCCATTAGATTTAATTATGGCCGAATCTTTTTCGGCAGATGCAAAACATGTGGCTCAGACTATTGATAAATTAAATCAGGACTATATGGCACTAGACATCGGACCACAAACAGCAAAGCTTTTTGTAGAAGCACTAAAACCTATGAAGACTATTGTTTGGAATGGTCCTATGGGCGTATTTGAAATGGATGCATTCTGCAAAGGTACAGAAGAAGTAGCTAAGGCAGTAGCAATGTCAAAAGGTATGACTATTGTGGGCGGTGGAGATTCTGTAGCTGCTATTGAAAAATTGAAGCTTGCGAAAAAAATTAAACATATTTCTACCGGTGGAGGAGCTTCTCTTGAATATTTAGAGGGAAAAGTTCTACCTGGAGTAGCTGCGTTAGATGATTTGCGTCGTCCACTTATTGCCGGAAATTGGAAAATGCATAAGACAGTTGCTGAGTCAGTAGAGTTAGCAACTAATGTTGTAGAAGAAACCTTTGGTACTACTTATGAGGTTGTTGTATTCCCTCCACTGACCTCCTTAGAAACAGTGGCAGATGCCATTGATGGTAAGGAAGTTGGGTATGGAGCACAGAACATGCATTGGGAAGACCAAGGAGCCTTTACAGGAGAAGTTTCAGGACCTATGTTGGCGGATATTTGCTGCCAATATGTTATAATCGGACACTCTGAGCGCAGAACTATATTTGGTGAAAATGACGCTGTAATAGCAAAAAAAATTAAAGCGGCTTACCGCAATGAGTTGACTCCTTTATTATGTGTTGGCGAAAATGGCGACGAACGCAAAGAGGGAAAAACAATGGCTAAAATTGGTCGTCAGATTACCTCGGCGTTAAAAGACCTTTCCGAAGAAGAAGCAGAAACATTAGTCGTTGCCTATGAACCTTTGTGGGCTATTGGTACCGGTAAAACTGCCACGGCGGTTGATGCTGAGGAGGTATGTCGTGGAATTAGAAACAAACTAGAAAAAATGTTCGGCGAAACTGTGGCCGGAAAAATAAGGATACTTTATGGGGGCAGCGTTAAGGATACCAATGCAGCTGATTTTCATATTAGCGGCATAGACGGTGTATTGGTTGGCGGCGCTAGTTTGGAAGCAGCTAGTTTTGCTGCTATTGTACGTAATTTTTAAGGAGAAAAAATGGCCAAAAAACCGGTAATGCTTATGATTTTAGATGGCTGGGGAATTGCTAAAGACTCTCCAAGTAACGCAGCAACGCAGGCAAAAACGCCTAATTTAACAGCTTTATTTAAGGAATATCCAAACACACAATTAGCTTGTTCCGGTTTAGATGTAGGTTTGCCTGAAGGACAAATGGGTAATTCGGAAGTAGGACATTTAAATATTGGGGCGGGGCGCATTGTCTATCAAGAACTAACAAGAATATCGAAGGCCATTGAGGACGGAGACTTTTTTAAAAACTCCGTCTTACAGGGCCTTATGTCTGTTGTGCAAAATGAAGGCTCGGCTTTGCATATTATGGGCCTATTGTCTGACGGTGGGGTTCATAGTCATCAAAAACACTTATATGGGTTATTGGAAATGGCTAAAAAAATTGGACTAAAAAAGGTATATATTCATGTTTTTTTAGATGGACGTGATACACCGCCACAAAGTGCCATAGTTTATGTAAAAGAGCTGGAAGCAGAAATAAAAAAATTGGGTGTGGGAGAAATTGCTACTGTGTCCGGTCGCTATTACGCTATGGACAGAGATAAACGTTGGGACAGAGTGGAAAAAGCGTACAATGCCATAACGTTGCACCAAGGTGATAAAGTTTCCTCAGCAGCAGCAGGTATTGAAGCCTCTTATGCAAAGGGCGTAGATGATGAGTTTGTCGTACCGTTTATCGTAGGTAACGATGATAAATCATGCGTTAAAGACAAGGATGGAATAATATTTTTTAATTTTCGCCCTGATAGGGCAAGACAAATAACAAGAGCTTTTGTTGATGAAGATTTCCCCTATTTTCAGCGTCTGCCAAAAGCATTTCCAGTAAATTTTGTTTGTATGGCAGAGTATGATGCTACCATAAAAGCAAAAGTTGCTTTTCCACCTACAACTCTGGTAAATACTTTGGGCGAGGTTGTGGCAAAGGCAGGACTGCTGCAATTACGCATCGCGGAAACAGAAAAATACGCTCATGTTACTTTCTTTTTTAATGGCGGTAATGAAGTACCTAATGTGGGTGAAGATAGAGAACTTGTACCTTCTCCTAAAGTAGCTACCTATGATTTACAGCCGGAAATGAGTGCTTATTTATTAACAGAAAAACTCTTGGAGCTTTTAGACGAAGATAAATACGATATGATAATTTTAAATTTTGCCAATCCTGATATGGTTGGACATACAGGAATATTGCGTGCGGCTATAAAGGCAATGGAAGTTGTTGATGAATGTGTTGGGCGCATAATTGCAAAAATGCGCGTGTTGCAAGGGGTGGTTTGCATAACAGCTGACCATGGTAATTGTGAATGTATGGAAAATGAAAAAACACATGTACCCTATACGGCGCACACCACTAATAAGGTTCCGTTCATCGTTGTTGATGACTCTTGCCGGAGAACTTTGCATGCGGGCAAATTATCAGATATAGCGCCTACGCTATTAGAATTGTTAAGTTTAGCTAAACCGGCAGAAATGACTGGCACTAGCCTTTTAAATAATAAATAATGAAGAGGTGTACAACATGGCATTAATTGAGGCAGTTTATGCAAGAGAAATTTTGGATTCCAGGGGCAATCCTACTTTGGAAGTGGATGTGCTTTTAGATGACGGTACTAAAGGAAGAGCAGCGGTTCCTTCCGGAGCTTCAACCGGTATACATGAAGCTATAGAATTGCGTGACGGTGATAAAGCTCGTTATATGGGTAAAGGCGTAAATAAAGCAATTGACAATGTTAATGATATAATTGCCGAAGCCCTTATTGGCTTGGATCCTGTACGCCAAGTGGAAATCGATGAAATGCTTATAAGGCTTGATGGTACAGAAAATAAGGGAAAGTTGGGGGCCAATGCAATTCTGGGAGTCTCCATGGCAGTTGCCAAAGCGGCTGCAGAATCACTTGATATGTCCTTGTATCAATATTTAGGTGGTATAAATGCCAAAGAAATGCCCGTACCTATGATGAATATTCTAAATGGCGGTGCACATGCTGATAACAATGTTGATATTCAAGAATTTATGGCAATGCCTGTGGGAGCTACCTCTTTCAGCGAAGCCTTGCGCATGAATGTGGAAATTTACCATAGTTTAAAAGCCGTTTTGCACGCAAAAGGATTATCAACTGCCGTTGGTGATGAGGGTGGTTTTGCTCCTAACTTGAAATCAAATGAGGAAGCAATTCAAGTTATTGTGGAAGCTATAAAAAATGCCGGCTACAAACCTGGTGAACAAGTAATGATTGCCCTTGACACGGCCGCTAGTGAAATTTTTAAGGCCGGAAAATATCATTTGGTTGGAGAAGGTGTAACAAAAACAGCAGCACAAATGGTAGCTTGGTATGAAGAACTTTGTAAGAAGTATCCTATTATTTCCATTGAAGATGGTTTGGCAGAAGATGACTGGAAAGGTTGGAAACTTCTGACGGAGAAATTAGGGGATAAGATTCAATTAGTCGGAGACGATTTGTTTGTGACTAATGTAGAACGTTTAGAAAAAGGAATTAAAGGCAGCGTTGCAAATTCTATTTTGATTAAAGTTAACCAAATTGGTACTTTGACAGAAGCTTTTGCAGCTATTGAAATGGCTAAGCGTGCTGGATATACTTGCGTAATCTCCCATCGCAGCGGAGAAACAGAAGATACTACTTTGGCAGATATTGCTGTAGCCGTAAATGCGGGACAAATTAAAACCGGTGCGCCTGCTAGATCTGAAAGAGTAGCTAAATATAATCAGTTGCTGCGTATTGAAGAGGATTTAGCTAGTGCGGCACAGTACAATGGTAAGAAAGTGTTTTACAACTTAAAGAATTTAAAATGATTGCTTTAGCCGCAACCGATAGAGTTTTTATCGGTTGCCTTTTGCTAAGTAGAGTTGGCCTTTGTTAAATTATTTATAAAAGGCGGGAAAACTATGATTATTATTTTGGATAAAAAGGATTGTGTCGGATGTGGCGCTTGCGCTAATCGTTGTCCTAAACAGTGTATAGCAATGAAAGAAGACAGCGAGGGTTTTGTTTATCCTAATATTGACAAAGAAATGTGTATTAATTGCGGTCTTTGCGAACGGGTATGCCCCGTAATAAATCTCCCTAAACACCGCGAAGTACAGTCTGTTTATGCTTGTTACAATAAAGATGAAAAGGTGCGTATGAACAGTTCATCCGGCGGGTATTTTTCTTTACTAGCTGATTATACGTTAAAACAAAATGGATATGTGGTCGGAGCAGCTTTCGATACAGATTTGTCAGTGCATCATATACTTATAAATACCGTTGAAGATTTGGCCTTGCTGCGTGGTTCAAAATATTTACAAAGCAGAATGGAAAATATTTATTCCTTTGTGCAAGAAGTACTGGAAAAAGGGGAACTCATTCTTTTTAGTGGTACACCCTGCCAAGTCGCAGGACTAAAAACTTTCCTGGGTAGAGAATATGATAATTTATTTGCTGTTGATTTAGTGTGTCACGGGGTACCGAGTCCCAAAGTTTATCGCGAGAAACTCAGTGAAGTTGAGGAAAAAATCGGTGAAAAAGTAGTTAATGTTAAGTTCAGGGACAAAACAAGCGGCTGGAATGGGTTCAACCTTATTTTTGCCGGTGAAAAAAAACTTGTAAAAGAAGTGAAACAAGAAAGTTCTTATATGCAGGCTTTCTTAAAAAATATAAGTGTGCGTCCAAGCTGTAGTGTCTGTCGCTATAATAATGAACATAGCAGCGCTGATTTAACTATTGCTGATTATTGGGGAGTAGAAACTAAATTCCCGGAACTTAGTGATAATAAGGGCGTTACGGTTGTACTGGTTAACACCGTAAAAGGTGATAGGCTATTTGACCAAGTGAAAAAAAATGCTGCAGTCTGGAAATCAGATTTTACTCATGCAGCTCAACACAACTTTGCAATGAAAAACATAGGGGCCTTACATCCGGCTAGAAAAGAGTTTTTTGCCCGTTTGGGCACGGAAAATATGGATATTTTGGTGCCGGAATTAATAAAAAAGTTTAAAAATGACAAGTAATCGCTTTTTTTAGTAAAAAAGTGTGAAATTGTACAAAATTACTCGATAAATAATTGTAACAAAGGGTACTTTGTGGTAAAATACTATGGTGATGTTAAGGAAAAGGGGGTAACAACGTGTTTGTAACTATATTAATGGTTTTAGATGTTATAGTCTGTATAGCTCTAATGGCTTCTGTATTACTGCAGTCCGGCAAAAGCGCAGGCCTGTCCGGTTCTATAGGCGGCGGCGGTGAGTCCATGTTTGGTGGTAAATCAAATGATATGGATGATATGCTAGCCAAAATAACAGTAGTGTTAGGTATAGCGTTTGGTGTAATAA
>Ga0183095_10221_pt2 | contig 15565 bp, 8 predicted proteins | sample BioMet4_FD_130346 | JGI IMG/M metagenome (GOLD analysis project Ga0183095, IMG submission 130346) | Microbial communities from bioreactor (seeded with sewage sludge) at LBNL, California, USA - Biofuel metagenome 4 (v2) (version 3) | ecosystem: Engineered > Bioreactor > Anaerobic > Unclassified ...
ACGAACATTATTCAATACCAGATTCTTAACCATATCAGCTTCAAGTCCGGTATTGGACTGGATATTGATATTGTTAAGCGTAACATCTGTTATAGGCATTTCTTCAATACCAAGTATTTTCACAGCACTATTAACCAGCGTTCCGGTAAGATTTGATATATGAATATTACGGAAAATCGGAGTACGATCTGATACAGGTTCTTTAGGCATATTACTGTAAAACAGATTAAGCACAATGGCTTCTGTTTTTATATTCTTCATTACAATGTTATCAACACGTATCTCTTCTACAATACCTCCACGTCCACGAGAAGATTTGATGCGAATACCTCTGTCGGTTCCATCAAAAACGCAATTTGAGATAGTAACTTCCCGAACATCACCACTCATCTCACTACCAATAACTACACCTCCGTGTCCGGCAAGCATTGTGCAGTTGGTTATTGTTATATTCTCGCAAGGCACTCCTAATTGGCGTGCCTGCAAATCACGGCCAGATTTCAGGGTAATGCAATCATCGCCAACAGATATATGACAATCGGAGATATGTACGTTTTTGCAGGATGAAGGGTTTATTCCATCCGTATTTGGAGAAGGAGGATTATCAATGGTAATTCCTTTTACAATAACGTTATCACAAAACTCGGGATTAACAGTCCAGAACGGCGAATTAATAATTCTAATTCCCTCTATTTTAATATTCTTGCATCTGATTGGCTGAATAAATGACGGACGGAAAAAGCGACGATCGAGAACTTCTTTATAATCTTCGTTGGTAACTTTAGATAGATTCAGATCCTTATTGGCGTTATCCCACATTGTCTGATATTTATTCAAATCACGAACACCGTTTTTTTGAAGATCTACCAGAAGACGGTAGAACTCAGTCCACCATTTTTTACCTTGTCCGTTAATAGTTCCTTCTCCTTTAATGGTTATATCATGCTGATCGACAGCATAAAATAATGGAGAAAAACTCTTCATCATTACGCCTTCATACCTCATATCTACAAAAGGCAGATAATCATCAAAGTTATCCGAGAATAATAACGTAGCACCCGTTTCAAGTTCAATAGTGATATTACTCTTTAACTTTATAGCTCCGGTAAGGTAAGTACCCGAAGGAAAATAAAGAGTACCTCCCCCATTGGAAGAAAGTCTCTCTATTGTTTTATTTATTAATTGAGTATTTAATTTTTTGCCGTCGGCTTTTGCACCGGCTTTTAGCATATCAACTCTCTCTGCAAAAACAACATTTGTGCAAAGAAATACCATCATAAAAAGCAAAAAACAATGCTTTATCTTCATGTTTTCAAAGTATAAAGTTACTAAATATTCACAGTAAAGGTTTGTTTACCGCTTTCCATAACTCGTTTTTCCTTATTAGGAAGAATAATTGTAGCTGAGCAGTTTACAGGAACCTCAACATTCATGGTAAAGACTCCATTTTCAACTTTCCAGTTCACAGCTACTTTACCATAAAGGGTATTGTAGGAAGCAGAAACATACTTTAGATCGCCCACAACCTGAGGAGCAATTACCAGTTTTTGGAATCCCGGTTCACTTGGAACAGGCTGAATGCCTGCCAACCATGCATAGAACCATTCATCAATTTGTCCCATCATAAAATGGTTCCACGAAGTTCCTTCTCTCGGATCCCATTGTTCGGTCAGTGTTGTAGCACCAAACTTAACCTGGAAACCATATCCCGGTGCATCTTCATGATTATTCATCTGATACATCACATCATTCAAACCATTTCTTGCAAGTGTCTGGAAAAGGTAACGGTTACCTACATCACCAGTAGTTAGTCGGTTACCATGAGCTTTTATATCTTTAACCAGATTAGCCAACACATCAGCTTTATATTGCGGTTCTACAATATCCAGAAACAGAGGCAAAGCATTGGAACACTGACTACCATTACCGTATTGGCGGGTTGCAGCATTAAAGAACTTATCGTTATATGCCTTCTTAACTTCCTTAGCCAATTCTGCATAATGTGCTTCGTCTTCTTTATTGCCAACCATGGCTGCCGCTTTGCTTAAAAGTTGGATATCCCATAAATAGTGAGCTGTTCCAACTAAAGAGATTGGAGTATTACGGGAAAAACCGGCTTTCTTGCCATCGTAATCATACCAGTCGCCCAGTCCATGAGAAACAATATGATTATCAGCACGTGAAGTCAGATAATCTACATAACGTTTCATGGTTGGATAATATTTTATGATTAGGGAATTATCACCATAATAGTCGTAATACATCCATGGAAGAATTACGGATGCGCTACCCCACTCTGGAGAATCCTGAAAATCGCCGCCAAACTCTACATACTCTGGTGCAATGCTAGGCACTAATCCGTTTGAATGCTGAGCATCACACATATCCTGCATAACTTTAGGAATAAATTTAGTCAGGTTATAGTTAAAGAACAACCCAGGACCATTAAGATGTGTCTCTTCCAGCCAACCAAGTTTCTCTCTATGCGGACAATCGGTAAACACTCCCTGCATATTACTTCTCATTGCCATACAAATAATGCGGTGAGCATCATTGAATATTTTGTTTGAGCAATTAAATTCGCCAACCTCTTGGGCTGAGTTATATACAAAACAAGATTGTATTTTCTTTAAGAGTGGCAAATTGCTGTTTGCTTTATCATCTTTGAGGCGGGCACCTTCCACCTGAATATATCTGAAACCATAGTAAGAGAAACGAGGATGCCAGTATTCATCACCTTCTCCTTTAAGAGTATATTCATAATAATGCTTGCTACCTGTATTCTTTTGGCTGACAGTGCCATCGGGATTCAATGACTCACCAACAGTAAGACGGATAGTTGTTCCTCTTTTACCATTTACTGTAATTTCCGGAAAACCGGACAAGTTTTGTCCCATGTCCAGCACATATTTGTCAGAAAGCTTATTGACACTCTTCACACCATAGTGCTCCATGATCTTTACCGAAGGAGCTTGCTGCGGACGAAGTTCTCCTTTTGGAGCACTTTGAACAACTACCGGAAACCAGCGACTATCATTAAATCCTGGCTTATTCCAGCCTTCTTGTTCCAGGCATGCATTGTAATCTTCTCCACCATAAATACTATTGAATATAATGGGGCTGAAAGAATATTTCCAGTCGGCACCGGAAAGAATCTCTTTTGTTGTGCCATCTGCATAACTGACAACCAGTTTAAAAAACAAAGTAGGAGGTCCGAAACTAATCTGCAACTTACGGTAACGACCACCGCCTTGCACATTATAGAAACCATTTCCTAATAATATTCCAATAGCATTGCCACCTTTTCTTAAGTTGGCTGTAACATCGTAAACATTATAATAAACAGTCTTATCATAATCACTAATCAGAGGAGTAAACTCGCCATCCCCTACTTTCTTTCCATTTAAAGAAAACTCATAATGCCCCAGTCCGCAAACATAAGCAGTAGCCTGAGTTATCTTTTTATCTGCATTAAATGAACGACGCAGATAAACACTTTTGCTTGAAGCAGAATCGATAGCTGCCCATAAAGCTTTATTCTCCGGTTTCTTTAATACAGTAGAATGGAAATGTCTTCCCGAAGGTAAGTTTGCTTTTTCACGTGAAATAAATCCAATCCACTTTGCATTAAGGAAAGCAGCTGAAGGAGCAAGACGAAATTCTGCTTTCCTGCTCCATGATGATGGTTTGTTATTCTCATCCCAAACCATCACTCGCCATACATATTTTGTTGTACGTTCTAGTTTCTTAGAACCTGAATAAGGAACCAGCTGACTTTTATTGGAAACAATTTTTCCAGAAGTCCATACCAGTTCATTTTTTCCATTATCAACATTATAAAGTTCTATTGCATAAGCCGACTGACGCGTTCCATTTACTTTGGATTGCAGTTGCCATCCAAAGCGAGGATGCTCAGTATCAATTGTCAAAGGAGCTTCAGACAATTCACAAGTCATCTTTGTAACCTCAATCCCTCTTGCAAAAGAAGGACATAAAGCTATTATCAGACTAAATAATATGATAATCCGGTACTTCATTGATATGCTTTTGCTATTGTTATAATACATTTTCACAAACAATCTTCTTCAAACGATCTGATTTTGCGACTTCTTTTCCATTGACAAATATACGTAATCCTTTTCCAAGATGGTATTTACTACCGTCTTTATCCCACATTATAGTAATGTTCTTACCATGATACAACACATTGTCAAGACAGAACCAGTTCCATTTTCCTTCAGGAATCAATGGATTGACTTCTATTGTGTTATCCGTGCGAGGGCGAAGACCAACAAGTCCGGTAATAATCAGATCATTAAAGGTTGAGTGGTTATAGTAACGGCTTCTTTCCTGATCTCCTTTTAACCATGCTCCTGTTACTTCGTCAAGGTATTCGCCTACATAAGGACGACCACGGTGATATTGAGATTCAACGTAAAGTTCCATCAAATGGAAATATGTACTGTCATTCAAGACTGTCTGCTTGTAGTTATTCATAAAGTTAGCCATTGCAGTCATAGTCTGAGCAGTTGCGAAAGGCCAGATGGCTCCATCCCATTCACATTTGCAGCAACCTGCCATACGGAATAACGGGTGACGACGTTCTGCTGTAGTAAGTCCGTAAGGTGCAAGGAATCCGCCCTCTTCGGTTACTTGCTTCCATGCCAAATCGTATTTATTAGCATCCGGAAGATTAAAGTACCAAGGAATATAACCAATTGCTTCACGTACATTTGCCAACGAATCGGTACGATAAGTTTCAAAGAATCCATGTTTCACACTCCACAATTTGTTCTCAACCAAATTCTTTATAGTATCTGCTTTATGTTCGTAAAGTGCTGCTTCATCTTTCTTTCCGGCAAGCAAAGCCATTTGTGACAGAGCCTTTGCATTACCAAACATATAACTATTAATAGTTGGACGAGCATATTTTTTCTTTCTACCACCACTGATAGATTCTTCCATACCATCCTGAACATCTCCCTGCCAGAATAATCCTGAAGATAAACGATGAGTACATTCCCAACGTTTGTATTCACTTTCCAAATCAGGAAGCATATCGAGCATATATTCCTTATTACCGTTTACTTTGTAACGGTTAAGAATTGCATCGGCAGCCCATGAGCTGAAAGTTGCAAGTTTCTTCATTGGCTGACCACCGTTTCCACGGAACCATACATGAATATATTGATCAAGATACTCCTGGTCGCGCAACCAACGTGATTCATAAATATGATGACCGAAAGCCGAAGCTATAAGATTATACTGATCGGCATAAGTACGTGGAACAAGGAACTCTGTAAATGCATATCCTACAGGAGTTTGTTTCAGATGCTTGCGCAATGTCCACCAACGATAATAGTACATCTCTTCAAAGTTCTTCTGAGGGCATTCAAACAATGGAATATTTTCTTTCATCCATTCGCTTGCCTGAGCATTTGGAATAGCCTGAGCAATATTCTCATCTTCCATTCCATTGAAGTAATCAACGTAATGACTGAAATTATCATAACTTAGAATAACAGAAGTTTTAGGATTAACAGCTGTTGTTTTTACATCTTTGATATAATATGCAGCCATTGGATCTTCGGCACCTGCATTTGGTAAATCGTAATCCTGATCTGCCGGAGTTTCCGGAGTAGGGAAATTACGAGGTGCACCTGTGCGGAATACTACTCTTTCGATAGAATGTACCGGAGCAAAGAACATACGTACTCCTACTCTTTTACCATCAACAGTTACAGTAATACTACGGTTGGCTACAGATAGAAGAGCTTTTACGTCATATACTTTGCCGGCCTCGTATTTCATCATGTTCGAGAAACGAGATCCACCTTTTGCACGGAAGAAACTGTCAGGAGTAAGATCCAGACGAGAGCATGCAATGCCGTTTTCATCAAGGAATTCAATTTGAAGTGTACCTTTGTCAGCCTGATCTGCCATCATTTTGAATGAAACTTCCAGTTCTGAAGTTGCAGGAATCTTACGCTCTACTTTAGCAAAATCGAAAGGATCTTTATCTTTTAAAGTAAGCCAGTTGGCTCCGTTCTTATTTTCTATTGAAACAGGTGCCCAGATTGGAGAATAGATGTTCCATTCTGTCAGTTCATTGATTGATTTATATTTATCAAAGTTATCATCGGCCTGAGTCAGGGCATTTTGTCGGATAGGAACCTGAATAGATGAAACCCAGATATCTTCCTTATTCATGCTATATGCAACCCAAAGGTTACCATCGGCGGGAACGCCATTACCTTCCTGAATACCGCGAACATATTGCGGACCGTATGACTTATAATTTCCACCATAACGCATTGGAGTAATTTCACCCTGAATAAGATTCAGTGTTGTATATTCCAAACCATCAATACTAGTAGAAATAGCAAGCGGCCAGCGGAATTCTGAAGGATTATAGATAGTTGCATAAGTACCGTCGGTCAGTCTTTGTCCCCAGATCTTAGCATTACTGTTTACAAATCCTTTTGCACGTTCTACAGGTTCAAGCCAGGTATTACCGCCATCCTTACTGATTGAAGTAAGTGCGTGTTTCCACAAACAAGCAATATTGCCATCTGGCAAATGATAATAGCAGAATGCTTTATATTCTTTCTTCAACGGAATAATAGGATCGTTACGATCGGACTCCTCTACCCATTGCATGCGATAAAGCGGATTATCAAGAATTTCCTGACAAGCTGCTACAAATTTCTTATCCTTACTCTTTGTAAAGAATGGATAGTTGGTATTTGATTCGTTGAAGGCATGATTGTAATGAATGAAATAGATTGGCCCGAAAGAACCATCTTTCTTGATTTCTCTAACCACACGACCAATGCCATTTCCATCGTTCGGATCATCTTTCTTATCTAATGCCACGCCATAGAATCCCATTGCTAAAAGTTTGCCCGACTTTGAAACATAAAAGCCTACCCGCTGGTGCATAATAGCAATCAGATTCTTTGCCACACCTGGATAATCTGGTTTTGTATATCCATCGGGAACATTATATGGAGGGAAAAGAACTACCGGATTTGTCCAGTTGTATCCATCCTTAGAAGTCATTAAAAGAGTACGTGAAGATGGTACATGCTCATCTTTCGGGTCCGAAAGATAATGCATATAGAACTTTCCTTGCCAGTAAGCCATCATCGGTTGATGATTGTATGTCCAGCCATCACCGTTGGAAACATTGGGATGCTCGCGGTTAGCCCGCATTACCTGAATGTTATGTACTCCTACTACCGGAGAAAGCTGACCATCATGATATGCAGGATTAGAAAGTTCTGTTCCTGTATAATGAATCTTATTCTGTGCTGCGCCAACTGTTGTCAGAAGAAAAGCTGATGCAAGCGAACATATTGATTGAGTAAGTCTATTCATTTCTATTTTGCTAAGATTTTACTTTCTGTGTATTTATATCAAAAGTCTTTATGTGACTTTGAACTTCATTAAAGAGAGTATGGTTATTTACGTGCCTTTAAAAGATTAGTAACTTCAGAACGTGGAACTTTAATAATTGTTCCATGTTTATGTCCTTCGGGAACACTTACTTCATTCGTTTTATCCTGAAAATGAATAAAATCTTTTGTTTTCATTGCTCCGTAAATATGCTTTCTGTATACATCAAAATAAATCAGGTAGTCGTTAGCAACTTTAGTAACAGAAGGACCTTCCACGAAACTTTCAGTAAAAGGAACAGATGCCGGTGAATAAGGACCTGTTGGAGATTTTGCAAACGCAATTTTCAGGTTTCTCATTGCACGGGTATTGTCTTTCAGCACCAAAACATAGTCGTTCTTTGCACGTTTTACAATGGTAGCATCGATTACACTAAATCCCGGATCATAAAACAATTTTGTTTCAGATATTGTTTTAAAGTCTTTTGTTGTAATATAATACAGACGATGATTGTTGTCTTCATCTTCAATTCCTCTTTCAAAACGATTAGGAACACAAGAAGCCCACACTACTACAAATTCTTTCTTTTCATCATCGTAAAAAATTTCCGGAGCCCATACATTTACAGTAGTAGGTTCTTTAGCCATAACGGGAATCATTTTCTCTTCCGACCAATGAATCAAGTCTTTTGATTCTGCATAACCAAATCCCAGATCGCCTTTCCAGCTGGTAGTCCACACTAAATGGTAAATGCCATCGGGAGTACGGGCTATAGATGGGTCGCGTAACAGTTTATGCACTCCTAATTCCGGCTTAAACCATGCTCCTGCAATACTATCCCAATGAATACCATCTTCACTCCAAAGATAGCGCAAACCTTCGTTTGCTGGTTCGTGGAAAGATGTAAAGAGATAGACATCTGAACGAGATGTTTTGCATGAAGCCAAAAATATGAGAAGCAACAGAAATCCTGATTTAATTATATTTGCCATTATAGAATTAACTTTTTAATAAATTACACACAACAATACGATAAAAGGACGCTTTAAAAGAAAGTTTGTACTCAATTAGCAGTGATAAATGGAATGGTTGAAATTCATTGGTGAATGAATTTTATTTATTGGGCAATAAACAAGTAACCATTGGTGAATAAATTACCGTTCATTAGGCAATAAATCCAGAAACAAAAAATCCCCGGCTTATCTGTTGGTACAGATAAACCAGGGATTATTAATATACATAATTAACCAACTATAATTTTATACCTTTTGCTTTACAACGTTTTTCCCACTCAGCTCTTTCTTTAGTAAGATCATATCCTCTTTTAGAAAGATAGTTGTTAATACGTCCTTTGTATTTACCAAATGCTTCATGCTTCTTATTAGAATTTTCAGCATCCATAGCAAATTCACGAGCTTCTTTTAACCAAGCTAATATTTGCTTTTTCTCATCTGCTTTTAAAGAAGGAATCATATCGAGAGTTGCAGTATAAGTTACATTTACAACTCCAAAAGTCATACCATCTTTTACTTCTTCAATCTGCTTTTCGTTGAGCAACAAAGAAAGATCCGAAGCAAAAGCGAAATGAGAGCGGTATAAAGCTGCATCCTTTTCGTGATCAATAGCAGCAAGAGCCTCGTTCTTTTGTAAACCTGTCACACCAGAATCTTTGACTTTCTTAACTGCGGCATCTCTTTTTTCATAAATATCATTCAATAAGAAATACTTATTGGCAATAATATTACGAACATCAAGAGCCACATTTGCTTTTTTCAGTTTCAGTTTATCGACAATTTTCTGTGAACGACCTTTGATAGTCTCTACATATTTTGGATCACGGTTAAGTGAATCCAGTTCTGTAGCAAAAGTTGTACCAGCAAAAAGGACGAATAATGCAACTAAGTACAAAAATTTCATTTTATTATTTTTCATACCAGCCATTTATTACATCAATGAACCTTTTTTTGCCAATGTATCGAAGTTATTAGCAGGGTTTGTCCAGTCAACCTTAGTTTTGGTATCAATACCATTGATGTATTTTTCAATGTTTGTATAGCCGTCACCGGTGCAGTCTTTGTTTGCATCAGATGGATCGTTAGGATTCAAACCGTTTGCCTTTTCCCATGCATCTGGCATACCATCGTTATCACTGTCTTTGTATGCTTTACCTTTGTATTCAGGATATCCGCCAACTTGCTTGATATCTGTAATGATACCTTTCTTATAAGAATCTTTTGGTAAACGACGATATTTGAATTGATAGAAAGATTCAGGATCCAAACCTTCTTTGTAATAAGCCTTACCAGTTTTTACTTCTTCAATAATACGTTGGTCTACAATATCTCTCTTAGGAATATTAGCACCTACATTATCCATTACAAAATTGTAAGCTTCTTTAGCAGACATAATTGGGAATGAAGGCATTGGGAATGGTTCGTTCCATTTCATATCAGCAGTATAACCATCTGTATTAGGTTGTTCTTCAACCTGAACACCACCTGCCCAGTTGTCTTTAGTAACAGTTTCATTACCTTCCATTACATTACCGTTACAGTATACACGGCCAAATACATAATAACCTAGTTTACTACGTCCAGCTTCTGGTTTCACGAAACGGTGACCTACCGGAGTATCTTTTGGAGTTAATGGACCTGGTTTGTAATAGTTGTTAATGATGTTATACAATGCTGTATAATCACCACCATCAACAGAACGGTGTACCCAGTTGTAAATTACATTATTTGCAAAGTTGAAAATACCATTCCAACCAATAGATGGGTTACGTCCTGCATTGCTAGCCCAAAGGTTACGCATGAAAGAACAGTTTTCACCACCAAGAGTACTACCAAATGCATGGTTGTAAGTATCAAGAGCCTTAGCAGAGATTGTATTCTGAATAGTTACATTTACAGTAGGCAACTTAAGATCATTATATCCTTTTCCTGGGTTGAACATATGACGATAGAAAGAAATATTTTCATCCAGACCAAAAGTACAAGAACAGTGGTCGATCATAATGTTACCTACAGGGTTACCACCGAATGAGTCATCACGACGGCCTACCCATGTTTCACCACGACGGAAACGCATGTGGCGTACAATCACATCGTGAGTATTTACCCAGAAAGATTCACCAGCTAAACATACACCATCACCCGGAGCTGTTTGTCCTGCAATAGTAATATAAGGAGCACGAACAATAATAGGAGTTTTAATGCGGATAATACCAGAAACATTAAATACTACAATACGAGCACCACCTTGTTCACAAGCATCACGCAAAGAACCTGGTCCGCGATCGTTAAGGTTTGTTACAGTAATAACTCTACCACCACGGCCACCAAAAGTATATGCACCGCCACCCATAGCACCTGGGAAAGATGGAATTTTAGCTTGTGGAAGATCAGTTGGACGAGCTGCCCATGGAATATATGGACGTCCGTGTTGAGCCTCTTCTTTAATAATAGGATAAGCTTTTTCCCATGCAGCATCAGAAGACGCCTGTTCTTCTGCCATCATTTTATCAGCTGCTTCCTTAACGTCTTTAGGGACATCAGGATACTGAGCCTTAACTTGTGAAAATGGTGTCATAAGTGCCACCATAAACATTACCAATAATAATTTCTTTTTCATTTTTCGTTATTTAAGAACTTACTTATACCTATAAGACAAATTTAGGAGCTTTTTGTAATCACCAACAAACAAAATTGAATAAAAAAAAACAAAAAAGAGGATGCTTCTCTCGAAACATCCTCTTTTCCTATATATTCTTTATTCGATTATTCAGCAAATGGGTCAAAGGTACCTGCGGAACCACCATTGTTTGAATCTTCCCAACCGATAGTCTGTTGTATCTTAAGGTTGTTATTTAATGCACCTTGAGAAAGACCAAGGAAGTAATAACGTGGCAAGAACGAAATGTACTCATCATTATGATTAGAATCACGACCATCGCCCTTCTTCAAGTTACGAACCAAATGAGTTTCATACCATGACTTCAGTGTTTCCAATTGTGACTTCAAGTTAGCCTTACGATAATCAACAGGAGTACAACGAGTAACGCCAGCTTTTACTAATGGATCAGAATCGAATGTTGTTCCACCAATACCATAAGAATCAGCCACACGGAATTCAAAATTCTCACGACGTTGTCCATTCAATGCTTTAAAGCCAAGCCATGTACAAGTATTGCCACCCCATCCGGTCAATGTCCATGAAGAAGGAGCACCAGTTACTGCTGTTGCACCACCATCAAATAACATCCAACGACGAAGATCATCGAAACGTTTGCCTTCATAAGCAAATTCAATTTGGCGTTCATAAAGAACTGCAGACATACATGTAGCTTGATCTGATGTCAAATCCTGTTGCAATCCATAATTATTATCAGAAGTATAACCTGCACGAGCACGAACTTTCTTTATTTGTTCTACAGCTTCATCCATATGACCGGCACCACAAGCTACCTCTGCAAAGTTTAATAATACCTCTGCATAACGAAGTTCAATATAAGGAGCGGCAGAATAAGCAAAACCTCCGTTAGAATTTGTTGCATCAAAGCCTCCGTAAAGAGGTGAATTATTAACATCTAAATCATCAGAACGTTTACGTACATAAATACCACTTCTGTTTGTTAACAAATTGTCTGCACCATAAGAGTTTCCACTTTCGGGATTACCCTGATCATTCTTGTCAGTATACCATACGTAGTTCCACAACACATAATTAATACCGCCATCATAAGATGGGTTATTAGCACTTGCCGGAATAGGATCACCCTTATAAGCCCAACGAACACCCGGGAAAGCAAAAGTACGATAGAAACGAGGGTCACGTGCCATAAATGGATAACCAGCATTATAGGTAGAATCGGAAGCCTGAAGCTTAGTATAAGTATCGCAAGAAGCAGGACGCTTACCATCTGCCATTGGAAACATATCAATCAACATTGCTGATGCATTTTTTCCACTTCCAGTTGTATTCTTTGGACGAATATTACGTTCCCATGAATTGTTCTTCTGTCCGTTGCCGGCAGAAACAGTATTATATTGACTTACAAATACAGCTTCTGGATTTTGGCTATATTTAGTAAACATACCAGCAAAGTCAGAACCATTTACATTACTACTTGTGCTATAAAGATTATATCCACAAGCGTTGATTGTAGTAAGATCTTTCTTCATCTCAGTATAAGCATTCTGCCAGCGTGTTTCATCATTAGCACGGTTGAATAATGGACTTGCCCACATTAATAGAACACGCCCTTTCAAAGCCAATGCTGTACCTGAAGTAACCCGTCCCCAATCGTCACCTGATTTCCAACCGCCATTAGTTGTTTCTGCAGAAAGCATATCAGCCGCCTTAGTCAAATCACTAATCATAAAATCAACACAAGCCTTAGCTGATGAGCGAGGTACGTAAGATGATTCAGTAGGATCCTGAACTTCTGTAATGATAGGCACACCACCATACCATTTTACAAGATTGTAATAGCACCAAGCACGGAAGAAGTAAACCTGACCCAGAAGTTTATTTTTATTTTCCTGAGAAAGACTTCCGCCTTCGATACCACGAATTACGTCATTGATATTACGAATACGTCCCCAAGCTGAAGCTTGAATATTGTTAGCTGTTCCCTGAAAATAATCAGGAACAGATGTTCCACTCAATACAGCCAAAGGTGATTCAGGATTAACAAATGCACCAAAACCACTATATTCTTCAGTAGATTTTGCCTGGTCATCATTGTTACCTGTGCTGTTGTATTTCCAGCTAGGAGCACCGTTAACATCCGGCAAACACCAGCTGTAAATATCATTCACACGAGCATTACATCCAGTATAATAGTTGTAGATATCTTCGCTCACGTTATCGGAATTCTTCTTTTCTTCAAGGAAGTCATCACTACAAGCAGAAAGCGTGAAAATAATAGTCAAGCTTAAGCTGAACAGATTTATTATATTTTTTTTCATCGTTATTTTCTTTTAGAATTTTATAATACCCTGCTTAGAATGACAGATTTACACCGACTGTAAACTGACGCAATGTAGGATAAGCATTATAACTGTTCATAGGATCGATAAAATGATCTGGGTATGGATTATACAAGCTCAAAAGATTCTGTCCTGTTACATTTAAACGAGCACTCTGAATTCCAACTTTCTTAATCAAGGAAGAAGGAACTGAATAAGCTAAAGTCAAACGATTCAAGCGAACTCTAGTTCCACTCACTCTCCAGTATGAAGAAGACATTGAGTTAACACTTGAGTAAGCCATATTTGGGTATTTAGCATTACGGTTTTGAGCCAATACAACATTACCTGATCCATCTACTACATCTTGATAAACATACATATTATCAGGATTCCAGAATGAAGGAACATTTGTAAATTCCAAACCATCACCTGGTTTCAATGCTGAAGAAGGAATTAAGCTATAACCACCCCAACTTGCATTAACCTGAGCTGAGATAGAGAAGTTTTTCCATTCTGCTCCTAAGTTTGCAGTAAATCCATAAGGATTGCTACGACTTGATAAAGCAACCTGGTCGTTATCTTTATCAACAATACCATCTGGTGCAGCATAAGTACCATCAGCTTGTTGAGCACCTCTTACATCTTTATAAATAAGCATACCCGGACGAACCTTGTCTTTTGCCATTCCTAAATAAGAAGTAATATTATATTTAGTGAAGTACTCTTCGATATCCTGGAAGCTACGGAACATACCTAAACATTGCATACCCCAGGTACCAATATCAGAACGATGTCCTTTTTGAATCTGTCGGTAAAGATATTCAGTCTCGAAGTCCATGTTAAGAACTTTATTATCACCATAACCAGTATTGATTCCTACATGATATTTGAAATCTTTACCGATTTTATCACGCCATGTTAAACCTACTTCATAACCCCAGCTATCCATTTCGCCCAAGTTAAGAGCAGCTGATTGAGTACCAACAGTACCTGGAACAGTTTGAGCAATGTTCATCAACATATCACGATTCCATTCACGATAAGCATCAAAAGTCATTTGCAAACGACTATCCAAAACATTCATATCAACGCCAACGTTTGCCTTGTAAGACTTATCCCAATGAACATCACGATTAAGTGCTGAATTAAGCTTATTAATAGTAATACGGTTGCTAGAATCGGTATTTGTGCTTGAGCCAAAAACCACACCTTTATCTGCATCCTGAGCATAAACCTGCATCCACTGCCATGGAGCTGTATTATCACGACCAGTAAGTCCTAAAGATGTACGCACCTTCAAGAATTCAATCCATGGAGCAGCTTTCTTGAACCAATCTTCTTCTGAAATAATCCAACCTGCACTTGCAGAAGGGAATAAACCCCAATAATTATTAGGAGCAAACTTTGTAGAAGCATCGGAACGAAGTAAAACTTCGAACAAATACTTGCCAGAATAAGCATAATTCAAACGACCGATATAAGACATTGTACCAGACTCACTACGAGTAAAGGTTACCACTTTTGTATCTCCAGTAGCTGAGTTTGACTGGCCTGTTGTAAATTCATAAGGGTTAGAAACCATACCATAAAGGTATTCACTCTCTGCTTCTGATTTTTCTATAGAGAAAAGTCCGCCTACATGATGTTTACCAAAATCACGACTATAAGATGCAGTAAAGTTTAACTGATAGTTATCAGTTCTGGTCATACTACGATTTAACTGACTTGGGTCACCATTAGCAATAGTTTGCTTAATAAAATTACTTTCTGTTAAATATGAATTATAATCAGCATCACCAACCGGAGTATATAAATTGCCACCACTACCTGTACGAGTTAACATTTTGTAAATATCATAGGTTGAACCGAATTGATTAGTTTTGTCAGAGTTAATGCTCTTCGCATAAGACAAACGGATTTTCAAACCATTTAAGATTTTATTCCAACCGAAATCATATTCTACATTACCATTTACAGTAAGATTAGAGTTCATTGTACGACTATAATCTCCATTATTTTGCATCAAAGAATAAGAATATTCCTGATCATCATCTATTCGTGAATTGCTTATACCATAAGCAGAAATTGCATAACCGCCAACAGTTTCAGGGATATAGCGAGGACGAGTAAGCAACAACGTATAGTCTTTTTCACTGCTTGAACCACCTACTTTAATATAAGGAGTATTTTTC
>Ga0183095_10001_pt7 | contig 15505 bp, 13 predicted proteins | sample BioMet4_FD_130346 | JGI IMG/M metagenome (GOLD analysis project Ga0183095, IMG submission 130346) | Microbial communities from bioreactor (seeded with sewage sludge) at LBNL, California, USA - Biofuel metagenome 4 (v2) (version 3) | ecosystem: Engineered > Bioreactor > Anaerobic > Unclassified ...
GACATGGGGCAGGTGGACATGCGCGCCAGGCACGACCTCGTGCCGCCGTGGGTTTTCGAGGACCCGAACGGCGCCGCGCCGTTCACCAAGGGAACCATCCGCATGGACCGGGCCGACATTGCCTTGGCCATGGACCTCTTCTACGAGGTCATGGGCTGGGACAAGGACACGGGCGCCCCAGGCAAGGCGCGCTATGCCGCGCTCGGACTCGCGGACGTGGGCGAGGGGCTGGCCGCGGCCAAGCTGACCCCGAAGGACGGGAAATGAGGACGATCGACCAAATCCCACTGGACCAGGCGATTTGCGAGACGGTCCGCGAGGCCAGTGCCGCGGCGCGGCTGATCGCCGCTGACGAGGTCGTGGACCAGCTGCGGCAGCATGGTCTCGGGGAGTGCCCGGAAATGCTGCCGGAGGCCGACCCCTGCCGGCGGGTGACCGCCGTCCTGTCCGAACTGCCCGACATCGCGGCCTTTGTCAGTCTGTCCGGCCGCACCGTGTACCATGATCCGGCGCTGCTCAGCCGCACCTACGCCCGCATCCTGGACCGCAAAGGCAACCCGGCCGTGCTACTCGCCGAAGAGGTCCGGTCGAACTCCCGGGAGTATCCCCGTCCCGTGCCCGTGGAACTCTTCGAGGCGCCGCCCTTCGATCTGTCCCCGGAAACCATCGAGGCTACGCTTCGGGCCCTGGCTGCCGACCCGGCGTTTCGGGACATCACCTTCACTACGACCGCCCTGGGTGCCGTGTACCTGTTTTCCAGCAGGTACCTGGAACGCCGCTATGCGACCTTTCTCGCGGAACAGGACGAATCCTTCGCCATGGACCCGTGATTCTGGCCTGGCGACAGGCCTTGCCTTTCCTGGTCCTTGGTATCATATCGGAAAAGCATCTTCGGGATGGGGGCGGTGCGGTTGCACGCCTCCAAAGGAGTATCCATGCCGTGTGAACCTGCAGAGGCCGGCCGCCTCCTGGAAAAAAAACTGCTTGCCTTATCCGGCAACCCGGCCTTGCCCGCAAGCCTTGTGTGTTTGGTTGCGGCAACCTGCCGGGAACAATTGGATGCCCGCATCGCCTCTTCCGTGCAGCTCGGGGAAGCGATGCTGGCGTCCAGCGAGCGCAATCTGCGCGGCGCACCGCTGTTGCCCCGGGAGGCCTTTCCAGTGGACCGAGAGCAGGCCCAGGCCCTTTTTCGCCGTCTGGAAGGCTTGGCGTCGGAATTCGAACCGCATTTGGCCGCAAGCGTCGCCACCATCGCTGCGGCCCGGGATTCCGGTGACCTGGACCTGGAGGACGCTTTCGCCAGGTTTCTCGGCGGGGATGACGCTTATTTCGCGGCCTTTGGCCAACGAACGCCCAAGGCACCGCGTCTGCTCAACTTCCTGGTCCAGGCGAGCCTCACGCCCCAGCTTGCCGCCGTGGGCGAGGCGGCCTACGCTTTTTTCCCCCAGGATCGGACCTGGAATTTCGGCCATTGCCCGGTCTGCGCCAGCCAGCCGCTCCTGGCCAGGATGATCAACCGGGAGGGGGCTCGTGGGCTGACCTGCTCCTTTTGCCAGGTGGAATACCGGGCCAAGCGCCTGATGTGCCCGTATTGCGGTGAGGAAGACCCGGCCCGGCTGGAACTTTTTACGGCCGCCGAGGTGCCCGGGTTTGCCGTCCAGGTCTGCTTGAGCTGTAAAAGCTATCTCAAGACCGTGGATTTCCGGGATTTCGATCGCCCCAGTCTGCCGGTGCTCGACGATCTGGAATCCTTGCCCCTCGACCTGGCCGCCCAGAGTCGCGGCTTTGTGCGCCCGGTGCTTTCGGCCTGGGGGTTTTAACGGTGGCGCACACCCGGCAAGCGAAAGCAGGGCTCGCCGTTTGTGCCGACCCCGGGGGAGGGGGCCGTGCCCGTTAGGAGCGGCCTCCTCCCCCAAGGGGTAATTCTGGCCGGTGGCAAGAGCCGGCGCCTCGGCCAGGACAAGGCGTGGCTGACCTTTTTCGGCCAGCCGCTGCTGTGCCGTGTAGCCGACGTACTGTCCCAGATCACCGGGTCGGTGTTGGTCTCCGGGCGCAATCCCGCAGTCTTTGGTCTGGACGCGCCCTGGCTGCCCGACGCGATCCTGGGCCAGGGACCGGCCGGCGGCATTCTCACGGTCTTGACGGCCGTCGGACGCTCCTGCCTTGTGGTGTCCTGCGATTTGCCTTTTCTCGATGAGGACACGCTCTTCCGGCTGGTGAAGGCCTGGCGGGGGAGAGGGCCGGATGTGCTCATGACCAGCTACCGCATGGTGGAGACGGGCTACCTCGAAAGTCTCGTGGCTATTTACGAGCCCGAGGCCATTCCCCTCATGCGGGCTTGTCTGGCCCGGGAGGAGCGCCGCCTGTCAGCCATGTTTCCCGAGTATCGCCGTCTGCATCTCGACTACCACCAGACCGATCCGAACGAAGCCCGGGCGTTTTTTAACGTCAACGCCCCGCCGGACCTCAAACTCGCCCGAAAAATGGAAAGACCGGGCTGATCGACGTTCCTTTCCTCTTGTATACTGTTTGACTCCGCAACAGTTCCTCACGCCCCTGTTCCTTTCCGTCTGTCAGGTCTGCACTGGGCCGCTTGCAGCACACGAGTGACAGGCCAGCCCTCGCAACGGTCGAAACGCATTTTTCCGATTCGATTCACATTTCTCCCACACCGGTCGCGACCACGCTCCGGGACGCGTCCTTGTGACCCCGGACGTGTTTTTTGGGAGTCAGTTTTTTCTGAAAAAGCGTGACACTTGTTTTGATTTCGGTTAGCATAAGCATAAAAATAAGTCTCCCACCCGGGCATGCGGCTGGTGGCCGGGAAGAGCGCTCATCTGTCACGGTAAGGGGGTGAAATGTGAACTGGAACCGACGGGATTTTCTCAAGATCGCTGGCGGGACAATGGCTGCGGCAGCCTTTGGAGGACTGGGGTTCGATCTGAGCCCGGCTTTCGCCCAGGCCGAGTCGGCCAAGCTCAAATTTACCAAGCAATCCACCTCGGTGTGCTGCTATTGCTCCGTGGGCTGCGGGCTGATCGTCAACACGGCCAAGGGCGGCGATGGCCGCGTGGTCAACATCGAAGGCGATCCCGACCATCCCATCAACGAAGGTGCGCTGTGTCCCAAGGGTGCGTCGCACTATCAGCTCGGCAAAAACGATCGCCGGGTGACCAAGGTCCTGTACCGCGCGCCGTATTCCGAGCATTGGGAGGAAAAAAGCTGGGATTTCGCCCTGGATCGCATCGCCCGCAATGTCAAGGAGACGCGGGATGCGTCGTTTACGGCCAAGGACGCCACGGGCAGGACGGTCAACCGTTGCGAGAATTTGGCTTCGGTCGGATCGGCGGCCATGGATAACGAGGAATGCTGGATCTACCAGGCCATGCTCCGGGCCATGGGACTCACCTATATCGAGCACCAGGCCCGTATCTGACACAGCGCCACTGTAGCGGCTCTGGCAGAGTCGTTCGGACGCGGTGCGATGACGAATCACTGGATCGATATTGTCAATTCCGACTGCATTTTCATTATCGGGAGCAATCCCGCGGAAAACCATCCCATTTCCTTCAAATGGGCTCTTCGCGCCAAGGACCGGGGCGCCCAGATCATCCATGTCGATCCGCGCTACACCAGGACGTCGGTGCATGCCGATATCTTCGCCCGGCTTCGTTCCGGTTCCGACATTCCGTTCTTTGGCGGGCTGATCCGCTATATTCTCAGCAACAACTTGTATTTCAAGGAATATGTCGCGAACTACACCAACGCCTCGTTCATCCTGGGCGACAAGTACGACTTCAAGGACGGCTTGTTCTCGGGCTTCGATGCGGCCAAGCGGTCCTATGACAAGTCGGCTTGGAGCTTTGCCAAGGAATCGGATGGGCGCATCAAGAAGGACCCGACGCTCAAGGACCCGCGGTGCGTGTTCCAGATCCTGCGCCACCACTACGACCGCTACACCCTGGAGACCGTGTCCGGCGTGACCGGCACCCCGGTGGCCGATCTGCAACGCGTCTATCAGGCCTATGCCTCCACCGGACGTCCGGAAAAGTCCGGCACCATGCTCTATGCCATGGGGCAGACCCAGCATACCGTGGGCGTGCAGAACATCCGGGCCATGTCCATCGTCCAGCTGCTTCTCGGCAACATGGGCGTGGCCGGTGGCGGCATCAACGCCCTGCGTGGCGAAGCCAACGTCCAGGGCTCCACGGACCATGCCCTGCTGTTCCACATCCTGCCCGGCTACCTGCCGACGCCAAACGCCGGCCTTGCGACCCTGGCGGATTACGTGGCCAAGACAACGCCCAAGACCCAGGACCCCCAAAGCGCCAACTGGTGGGGCAACCGGCCGAAATACATGGCCAGTTTCCTCAAGTCCCTGTACCCGGCCCAGGATCTGGACACGGCCTACGCCTATCTGCCCAAGCTGGAACCGGGCAAGGATTACTCCTGGCTGTCCATGTTCGACGCCATGTACAAAGGCGCCTTCAAGGGCTTTTTTGCCTGGGGCCAGAATCCCGCCGCCAGCACGGCCAATGCCAACAAGACCAGGGAGGCCCTGACCAAGCTCGACTGGATGGTCACGGTCAACATGTTCGAGACCGAGACCGGTTCGTTCTGGAAGGGCCCGGGCATGGACCCCAAGAAGATCAAGACCGAGGTCTTCTACTTGCCGTGCGCCGTCTCCTTCGAAAAGGAAGGCTCCATCTCCAACTCGGGCCGCTGGATGCAGTGGCGCTACGCCGCCCAGACCCCGACCGGGGATGCCAAGCCCGACGGCGACATCATCTATGAGCTGTTCGAGAAAATCCGGGCTCTCTATGCCAAGGATGGCGGCGCCTTCCCCGATCCCATTCGCAACCTCGACTGGAACGTGGCCACGGACCATGTGTTCGACGCCCACAAGGTGGCGAGGCGCATCAACGGCACCTTCCTCACGGACAAGACCGTGAAGGTCGGGGATAAGGACAAGGCCTTCAAGGCCGGCGACCCGGTGCCGAGCTTCGCCCTGCTCCAGGACGACGGTTCAACCTGTTCGGGCAACTGGATCTACTGTGCCTCGTACACGGACAAGAACATGGCCGCCCGGCGCGACAAGACCCAGACCGCCATGCAGGCCAAGATCGGCCTCTTTCCGGGCTGGACCTGGGCCTGGCCGGTCAACCGGCGCATCCTGTACAACCGGGCCTCGGTGGATCCCCAAGGACGCCCGTATCAGCCCGAAAAGCCGGTTATCGCCTGGGAAAACGGCAAGTGGGTGGGCGATGTGCCCGACGGCGGCTGGCCACCCGTGGCCGATAGCGCCAAGGGCAAGTACCCCTTCATCATGATCAGTGAGGGCAGGGGGCAGATCTTCGGCCCCGGCCGCAACGACGGACCGTTGCCCGAGCACTACGAGCCTTTGGAATGCCCCATACCGGACAATCCGTTCTCGCCGCAGCGGCAGAACCCGACCGCGCTTCGTTTTTCCGGGCCGGCCGACGCCCATGCCGCGTGCGATGCGCGCTTCCCGTTCATCTGTTCCACCTACCGGGTCACCGAGCACTGGCAGACAGGGGTCATGACCCGCAACTCGCCGTGGTTGCTCGAAGCCGAACCGCAGATGTTCTGTGAGATGAGCACGGAGCTGGCGGCGATTCGCGGGATCAAAAACGGCGAAAAGGTGATCCTGGAAAGTGCCCGGGGGAGCCTCTGGGCCAAGGCCATTGTCACCGAGCGCCTCAAGCCCTTTGTCATCCAGGGCCAAACCGTCCACCAGGTGGGCATTCCCTGGCACTACGGCTGGACGTGGCCCAAGCAGGGGGGCGATTCGGCCAACCTGCTCACCCCGTCGGTGGGCGACCCCAATACGGGCATTCCCGAGACCAAGGCCTTCATGGTCAACGTGCGTAAGGCCTAGGAGGACCCGCCATGAACGGAAAGAGCTTCTTTATAGACCTGTCCCGCTGTACCGCCTGCCGGGGCTGCCAAGTGGCCTGCAAGCAATGGAAGAACAAACCCGTGGAACCCACGGAAAATACCGGTTCCCACCAGAACCCGCCCGATCTGTCCTGGCAGACGCTCAAGGTGGTGCGTTTCACGGAAACCACCATTGACGGGAAATTCCAATGGCTGTTTTTCCCGGACCAATGCCGGCATTGCCTGGATGCACCGTGCAAGATGGTGGCTGACGGCGAGGTGCCGGACGCCATCATCCAGGACCCCGAGACCGGCGCGGTGGTGTTCACCGAAAAGACCAAGCAACTTGCGGCCGAGGGGATTCGTGAGGCGTGCCCTTACGATATCCCCCGATTCGATCCGGCCACCAAGCTGATGTACAAATGTGACATGTGCAATGACCGGGTGCATGCCGGCCTGCTTCCGGCCTGCGTCAAGACGTGTCCCACCGGCACCATGAACTTCGGTGACCGGGAGGAGATGCTGGAGCTGGCCAAGAAGCGTTTGTCCGAACTCAAGCCGCGTTTCCCGGGGGCAACGCTCGTGGATGCCGACACGGTTCGGGCCGTGTTCCTGTGCCCGTTCGATCCGAAGGCCTATTACAAGTACGCGCAATACGGCGAGGCCGGACCGTTGCCTCTGAGCCGCAAGGCTTTTTTGGCCAAGGTCTTTCGGCCGTTGCGGGCCTTTGGCTAGGAGAGAAGACCGTGGGCGAGTTGAGCAGGCTTTGCGTGCGACTTGGATACGGCGTACGCAGCCTTTAAGAACTGCCCGTAACGCTTCCAAATGCTGCATGTTCCGGGAGGATGCTGCCACGTCCTTCCGGAACATGCTTGCGTAGGTGCTTTTGGACGATTCAGACGATGACGCACACGCGATTGCGTCCGGCTTGTTTGGCGCTATATAATGCCTTGTCCGCCCGTTGCAGCAAGTTGTCTATCGTGTCGCCCGAGGCCAGGGAGGCGACTCCGGCGCTGACCGTATGCGTCTCGCTGGTGGCAAAGGCATGCGCTGCCACGGCCGTGACGATGCGCGAGGCGACTTTTTCCGCCTGCTCGCTGGTGGTTTCCGGGCAAAGCACCAGGAATTCCTCGCCCCCCCAACGCCCGGCCACATCCCATTTGCGGCAATTCGCCCTGATGCAGCCGGCAAATGCGACAAGCACGTGGTCCCCCATCTGATGGCCGTATACGTCGTTTATGTGCTTGAAATGGTCGATATCGAGCATGATGCAGGCAAGCGCGCGCCCGGTGCGGCGGGCGCGTTCCAATTCTCGCTCCAGATGGGACAGGATATGGCGGCGGTTGGGCAGGTCGGTGAGAAGATCGGTCAAGGAGAGCCGGCGCAATTCCGTGTTGTACCGCTTGAGCTTGTAGGCCCAGAAGACAGCCACGGCGATCACCAGGACAAACGCGGCCAAAAGTTTGAGGACAAGCGGTTTGTTCACCGCTGTCTGGACATTGATCGCGACATGCTTGTTGACGATTTGGCCCCGCTCCTGGGGCGTGATGGTGTCAACGCCCTTGTCGAGGATATCGCGTAGGACCGGTTCGGACCGGACCACGCCAAGACGCAGGTTGTTCGCATAATCCGGCAGTCTGCCGGCGATTTTCAGATTGAACCAGCCCTCCTTGCGGATGGTGTAGGCCGCCACGATCAGCGAACGCATGGTCATGTTCGCCTTGCGCTGTGACACCATGTCCAGGGCTTCCTCTTCAGAATCCACGACCAGGATGCGGAGGTTGGGGTATTGGGAATGGATACGCTCCTCCATGGACGTGCCGCTCGGAAAAACAATGGATTCGCCGATCAAGGTCGCGGGATCGTCGATGAAGCCGTGTTCCTCGCGGGTGATGAACACGTTGGAGTCGTTGAAGATGGGAGCCGTAAAAAGCAGCCACTCCTCACGGTTCGGCGTTTTGTTGAGAAAGCTTAAAACCTGGCATCGACCGTCCCTGGACGCGGCAAGGCTCTCGTTCCAGTCGTGGGTGGGAACAAGGGTAAAGGCAATGCCCGTACGTAGGGAGACAATGTTGAGGAGGTCGGCGGCAATCCCTTCGTGCTGGCCCTTTTCATTGATGCTTTCAAAGGGCACCCAGTCGGGGTCGACGCACAGGGTCACGGATGGGTGGTCGGCGATATAGCGCTGTTCCTGCGGGCTGAAATCCAGAGCCAGCCCCAAGGATGGTTGCCAGAATGTAACAAGCGCAAGCGCCACGCACAGCAGTCGCCCGACTCCGGGACGGAGAGGCGTGCCGCTGTATTGCGTTCGCCCGACCCGCGAGGCCATTTTCCGAAGGCTTGCGGTATATTTTTCCATGCTATCAATCAGGGTTGTCATCCTGATGACCTGTCCCTTCCGCACCACCTGCCGTTGCAGGCTAGGCCCATTTGGAGGGCCGACCCCAGAGTCACTGATTTTACAAATAATAGAAAAAATGCACACCGCCAAGTCTGCTCTTCGGGAAGTCTCCACTGCGGCGGAAGGACACTTATCCAAAAAAAACGGAGCCAGACCATGACCGGCCTGACCCCGTGAAATTTTCGTGGTGCGCCCGGCAGGATTCGAACCTGCGGCCGTCTGCTTAGAAGGCAGATGCTCTATCCGACTGAGCTACGGGCGCGGAGCTCACAAAAATAAACAAGCCCTTTCTTTCGGTCAAGGCCGCTTTTACCGCCAAGCCTCCTCGGGCCCGGGTTTGTCACCGCTTTGCCACAATCCCTCGGCGCGATCGTCATGCGCGACTGCCATTGTCCCCCCTGCTTACGGTGCAATCACGTCCACAATGCCAGGGGACAATTGACGATATGAAAAAACAACCAAAGATGGCCGCGGCGCATCTCGACTTTTATTATGGCGGCTTCAAGGCCCTGGACGGCATCAACCTCGAAATACCCGAAAATCAGGTCACAGCCCTCATCGGTCCATCAGGCTGCGGCAAGTCCACCTTCCTGCGCTGCCTGAACCGCATGAACGACTTGATTCCCTCGGCCCGGTCCACAGGCGATGTGCTGCTGGACGGCCAGAAGATCAACACACCCGCGCTGGATGTGGTGGAACTGCGCCGCCGGGTGGGCATGGTCTTCCAAAAGCCCAATCCCTTCCCCAAAAGCGTTTTCGAAAATGTGGCCTACGGCCTGCGCGTGGGCGGGGTCACGGACAAGGACTACATCTCGAGCCAGGTGGAAAAAAGCCTCATCGCCGCCGGCCTTTTCGATGAGGTCAAGGAACGGCTCCATGATTCGGCCCTGGGCCTGTCCGGCGGCCAGCAGCAACGCCTGTGCATCGCCCGGGCCGTGGCCCTTTCGCCGGAAGTGGTGCTCATGGACGAGCCGGCCTCGGCCCTCGACCCCATCGCCACCCAGAAGATCGAGGAACTCATCGCCAAGCTCAAGCGCGACTACACCATTGTCATCGTCACCCACAGCATGCAGCAGGCGGCCCGGGTCTCGGACCTCACCGCCTTTTTCTACATGGGCAAGCTCGTCGAGGTGGGGCCGACGGAAACCATTTTCACCCGGCCGGCCAAGCAGCAAACCGAGGACTACGTGACCGGGCGCTTCGGATAAATCGCGCCGCCAGGCGGAATGGCCGGGAACCTCTCTTCAATCGAATCACGCGCAACGCGGACGCCGGCTGGCGTCGGGAGAACAGCCATGGAGACGCGATCGCATTTCCACGCGGAGTTGGAGGCACTCAAGGACGAGGTGTCCCATTTGGCCGCGCTGGTGGAGGCCGCCAGACGGCAGGCCGTGGCCGCCTATTTCGACCAGGACATGGAAGCCGCCCGTCAGGTCGTGGACGGCGACGGCCGCATCAACGAACAGACCTGCGCCATTGACGAGGCCTGCCTGAAGCTGCTTGCCCTAGAGCAGCCCGTGGCCCTGGATCTGCGCCGGATCGTGGGCTATGCCCGGGCGGTCATCAATTTCGAGCGCCTGGGCGACGAGGCGGTCACCATTGCCGAGGCGGTCCTGTCCGGGGCCGGCTTGCCCGGAAGCCCGGACTCGGCCCTGCGCACCCTGGCCGAGCATGTGGCCGGCATGAGCGCCACCACCGTGGCCGCCTTCGACCACGACGACGCGGCCCAGGCCGTGGCCGTGTGTCGCGAGGACACCAAGGCCCGGGAGTTGGCTGTCGCGGCCCTGCGCCACATCACCACCGCCCTGGCCCAGTGCCAGGCTTCGCCCGAAGCCACGGTCCAGGCGATTCTCGCTGCCCGCAGCCTGGAACGCATGGCCGCCCATGCCGCCAATATCGCCGAGACCGTGGTGTTCATTCTCCAAGGCGCCACCATGAGCCAGAAGTGCCAACCACGGTAGGTTCCGGCGCGACTCCGGTCATCTGTCGTGCGTTTCTCGCGCCCTATCGGGTGGCGCCGGATCGGGCGAATCCCCTCATTTTGCGGTTGGCGGAGACGCGGTTGGCCATTTATGCCAACGATCCTGGGTTGCTGGCCGCCCTGGCCGACGCCTATTGGGATTTCCCGGGCGACGACGGACCGGTCGACGTGTCCCTGGACGTGGTGGAGACAGGGGATAACCCGATCTGGCCCGACGCGGACACGCCCGGGGCCGGCCAGACCGCCAAGGAATCCTGGCTCGATTTGCCCGATGGCCGTATCGTGTGCAAGCGCCACACCGGCATCCGGCTGGTCTTCGGACCGGCCGGCAACGCGGTGCTCGGCCCGTGCCGGAGCCACCTGGACCAGGTGGTCAACGCCATCAACTGCCGGTTCATGGAACGGGAAATCGCGGCCGGAGCCGTGCTGCTCCACGCCGCGGCCGTGTCCGACGGCTTTCGCGGCCTGGCCATTGCAGGCCAAGCCGGGGCGGGCAAGTCCACCCTTGCCTTGGAACTGACCCGTCTGGGCGCCTGCTTTGTGTCCAACGACCGCTTGCTGGTCGCGTCCGGGCCACAGGGGCCGGTCATGACCGGCCAGCCCCGTGCGCCGCGGGTCAACCCCGGCACCTTGCTGTCCAACGACCGGCTCGTCGGGCTGTTGCCCGAAGCGGAACGTTGCCGTTTCGCCGCCATGCCCGAGGAGGCACTGCGGGCCGTGGAGCGCAAATACGATGTCTCCATTCACCGGGCGTTCGGCCCGGGCCGATTCCGTCTGCGCGCCGCCCTGACGGCCGTGGTGGTGCTGGGCTGGAAGCCGGGGGGCGGGGCCTTGCGGGCCGAGTGGACGTGTCTGTCCGAGCGACCGGAGTTGGTGGCGATCCTGCATAAGGAATTGGGGCCGCTCGTGGCCATGGGACCGCGCGCGGCATGCGCGTCGGACATGCTGGCCGTGCTTGGGCACCAACCGCTCTTGTATTTGTCCGGTGGCCTGGACAGGGAGCGGGCCGCCGCGTTGAGTTTCGATCTGCTGACCGGTTCCGGTCGGCCGGCCTTGAGGAGCGTTTCATGAATGCGTTGCGTGCGGCGCCTGCTGTCGTCATTTCCCGGGCGGCCCGGTTGCCTGATCCGGCCCGGGTGGCGCTTTACCGCCGGGCGCCCGAACTGGGACCCAAACTGCTTTTTTTCAGTGGCGGCTCGGCGTTGCGGGAACTGTCCGAAGTGCTCGTGGACTATACCCACAATTCCATCCACCTCATTACCCCGTTCGATTCCGGCGGCTCCTCGGCCGTCCTGCGCCAGGCCTTTGCCATGCCGGCGGTGGGGGATGTGCGTAACCGGATCATGGCCCTGGCCGATCGGACCATCACCGGCAATCCGGCCGTGTTCGAGCTGTTCGCCTACCGGCTGCCCAAGAACGAGGCGCAAGCCGCCTTGGCCGGCCGTCTGGCCCGGATGGAAAGCGGCGAGGACCCGCTCGTGCGGCGCGTGCCCGATCCGTTGCGCAAGATCATCCGCATGCATTTGCACTTTTTCGAGGCTGAACGGCCGGTCGATTTCGACCTGCGCGGGGCGAGCATCGGCAACTGCATCCTGACTGGCGGCTATCTCAACTACCACCGCAAACTCGATCCGGTCATCTACCTGTTCATGAAGCTCGTGGAGGCGAGGGGGGTAGTGCGCCCCATCGTCAACGCCAACCTGCATCTGGCCTGCGAACTGGCCGACGGGCGGGTGGTGGTCGGGCAGCACCGCCTGACCGGCAAGGAAGCGGCGCCCTTGGACGCGCCCATCACCCGGCTGTGGCTGGCCGCCTCCCTGGACGATCCGAGCCCGGTTGCCGTGTCCATCCGCAATAAAAACGTCGGCCTCATCGAAAGCGCGGATGTGATCTGCTATCCGTACGGCAGCTATTTTTCGAGCCTGCTGGCCAATCTGCTGCCCAAGGGCGTGGCCGCGTCCGTGGCCGCCACCGCTTGTCCCAAGGTCTATATCCCCAATCTGGGCCACGACCCGGAGCAGATCGGCCTGACCGGCGCGGCCCAGGCCGAACGCATCCTCGACACGTTGCGCGCCGGCTGCGACGGGGACTGCCCGCGCGAGCGGCTGCTGCGTTTCGTGCTGGTGGACATGGCCGGGGGCCGGTACGCCAACCGGCTGGATGTGGAAGGGCTGCGCCGCCTGGGCCTGGAAGTCATCGACGCGCCGCTGGCCCGGGCCGACAATCCCGAGCGGTTCGATCCGCGCCGGGTGGCCGAAGTCCTGCTCTCCCTGGCCTGATTCTTCCGTACCGATTTTTAGGGTGGGTTTCCAAAGGGCAGCGCCCTTTGGCCGCCGGAGGCGTCCCTACACCCCCTCCTCCTCGTCGCCGAAAGCGATGGTGACGGTGGTCTCGCCGGGCGTGTCGCAGGCCAGGTGGATGGTCCAGCCGTTGGCCCGGGCGATGAGCCAGGCCGAGTAGGTGCCAAGCCCGGTGCCGAACCGCTTACCGGACGTGACGTACTTTTCGAAAAAATGCTCCCGGATGGCCCCGGGCACCTCGCCCCGGTTGATGACGCGCAGGACCCGGGCCGTGGAATCGCATTCGATGCGGCAGGTGCCGGAGTAGGGCGAGGCCTCGATGGCGTTTTTGATCAGGTTTTCGAGCATGGTCAGGGAGAGCAGTTCCTCGCCGACGACCAGGAACCGGTCGTCCGGGTCCACGGGCAGGCCGTCGAGATGGGTCGTGATGCGAATGTCCTTGCCGTCGGCGGCATGGCGGGTCTCGTGGATGACCCGGGAAACCGTGCGCAGCATGTCGAAGGGCTTGCGCTGGCAAAGATAGGATTCGGTCTCCATCTGGTACAGGGCCAAGGACATGTTGACCATGCGCAGCATCCGGTAGCCGGATTCCTGGATGAGGTGAATGAGTTCCACGTCCTTGGAGGCCAGATTCTTGTTTTTGAGCAGCAGGCTCGGCATGTGGATGATGCCCATCAGCGGCGCCTTGAGGTCGTGGCGGGTGATGCGTTCCACGTCGTCGCGCAGATGTTCGAGCTTTTTGCGCTCGGAGATGTCGCGAAAGACCGCCTGGTACAGTTCGTCGTTGATGAGCCGGCCGCTCACGCTGGCCGGCACGTGCCGGTTGTCCTTGGCGATGAACACACGTTCGACCTTGCTGACCGACCCGGACAGGGCGCGGTCGCGGTCGATGGGATGGGCCGTCAGGTTGGCCGGCTCCACGAGGTCGGCGTAGCGCAGGCCCCGGATGGCCTCGGGCGCGTAGCCGAGAATCTCGCAGGCGTGGGGATTGGCGTCCTGGATGATGCCGTCGGTGTTGATGATGAAAATCCCCACCGTGGATTGCTCGTAAAAAACCCGGTACTGCTCCTCGCTTTTGCGCAGGTTGGCCTCGATCTGGGCTCGCTCGGCGATTTCCCGGGTGAGCCGGGCATTGCTTTCCTTGAGCTCCCGGGTGCGTTCCTGGACCCGGAGTTCGAGTTCGGCATGGGACCGGCGCAGGGCTTCCTCGGCCTTTTTCCGGGCGCTGATGTCCCGGTTGCAGCCGCGGCTGCCGAGGTAGACCCCGGCCTGGCTGAAAATGGGCCGGCAGTGGTGGTGGATCCAGACCGTGCGCGCTTCCGGGGTGATGATGCGCAGGATCAGGGAGCGTTGTTCGAGCTGTCCGTCCTGTTCGGCCTGAGCGTGTTCCTGCCAGGCCGTCGCATCATCGGGATGGACGATGCCGCCGAACATGAGGTCGGGATCGGCCAGATAGTCCTCGGGCGGATGGCCGCTGATGCGCTCGCAAGCCGGAGAAATCCACAAGAAACGGCCGTCCGGGCCCTTCCAGTATTCCCAGTCGTAGGTGAAGTCGGCCACGGTGCGCAGGGTCGATTCGCTCTGGCGCAGGGAGCCTGCGGACTGTCTGGCCGCCTCGGCGCTGGCGGCCAGGGCCGAAGCCATGCTGTTGATGGACTGTTCCAGGCGGCCCAGGGCTCCGGCCGCCAGGGGACAGTCGATGCGGGCGCCGAGGTCCCCGGCGCCGAGCCGGCCGGTGATGGCCACGATGTTGTCGAGCCGGGAGCCGAGCAGGCGCGAGCCGAGCAGCCAGGCTAAGGCCAGGGCCAGGGCCAGGGCCAGGGCCAACAGGAGGAGGTTGCGCACAAGCAGGGCATTGGCGCTGTCCAGGCTGTGGCGCTGGGGAATGCCGACCACGATATAGAGATACGGTGCGGCCTCGGGCGTCAGGCGCAACTGGCTGTAGGCGTAGATGCGCGGCACGCCGTCGGCGCCGATGCGGGCCACGGCGCCCTGGGGCGCGTCAGCGTGCAAAACCGCGTCCCGGAGCGGGTCGGGCAGGGGACTGCCTATGCCGCTGTGCGCATCCTGGGGAATCCGGTAGATGCGCAGGCCGCCCCGGTCCACGATGGACAGGACCGAATGCGGCGGCAGATCGGCATCCTGGAAGACCGTGCCATAGGTGTCGAGACGGATGGTGGCCACGATCAGGCCGATGATCGTGCCGTCGGCCCGGCGCAGGGGCTGGGCAAAGGGGAAGCTCGGGTGCTGCGACAGACGGCTGATCTGGTAGGCGCCGGCCGTGAAGGTGCCCTGGCGCAAGGTCTCGGTCACATAGGGGCGGTCGTCGAGATTGCGGTCGTCCACGGGCTGGGCCGAGGCGAGCACGTGGCCATCAGGCGCGATGACGAGGATGTTGGACACCACCGGAAAGGCCGCGGCGATGGTCTTGAAATGGTCGGTGACGGCCTGGAAATCCCCGGAGCGCACTTGCGGCATGTCCGCGAGTTGTCCGAGCAGCTGGCGGATGCCCCGGGTCGTGCGCTCCTGGATTTCACCGATCCCCTGGGCCAGCAGCTGGGCATTGCGCTCGGATTCGGCCAGGGCATGATCCCTGGCCTCGAAGCCCGTGAGCAAAATGATGCCAAGCGCGGGCAAAATGGCAATGGCGACCAGGAAAATAAGGAGCCGACGGATGGAGCCAGTGAAAAAGAAACGCAACTTTTCTGAGGAAAAACAACGCGCACTACCCGTAGCAGTGATATCGCGCCCGTGCGATGGCGGGACAACCATGCGAGAACCACCTCAATAATTCAGGCGTTAACCGGCCTTTTTTTGATCCCCAAATACAACAAGGAACATCGTCAGAGGCGAGTTACTCTGTCCCTCCGGGCAGGTCCTTCGGAGCTTAGCGCGCCCCGAGGACTCTGACAACCCGGTTCTGGC
>Ga0183095_11544_pt1 | contig 15460 bp, 6 predicted proteins | sample BioMet4_FD_130346 | JGI IMG/M metagenome (GOLD analysis project Ga0183095, IMG submission 130346) | Microbial communities from bioreactor (seeded with sewage sludge) at LBNL, California, USA - Biofuel metagenome 4 (v2) (version 3) | ecosystem: Engineered > Bioreactor > Anaerobic > Unclassified ...
CCCGCGGTTTCGGCGTCAGGGGCCACGCTAAAGGCAAAATAGCGGCGTTGGATGGCATCGGCCAGGCGGGGGGGCAGCAGACCGAGCAACCGCGCCCCCAGCGCCAGCGACCAGGGGAAATCCACCCGGGGGCGGCCTTTTTCGATGCCGTCGCGGATGACGACGGCGGCCTTGCGCGCGTCCCACAACTGCGGTTTGTTCCCCCGGTAGCGCCGGCTCATGGGCGAATCGACAAAACCCGGGCAGACCACCGTGACCGTCACCCCATAGGGCGCCAACCAGCCGCGCAAGGCCTCGCCATAGACGCGGGCGGCCGCTTTGCTGGCGCTGTAGGCCGGGGAAAACGGGCTGCCGTGATAGCCGCCCAGGGAACTGATGACCGCCAGCCGGCCGGCGCCGCGCAGACGCAGACGCTCGGCCAGGGCGGACAACGTTTCCGCCGCGCCCAGGGCGTTGACCCCGAACAACCGGCGCACGTCGACCGGATTCTCCCCCCTGCCCTCCGGGGACACGGAGGCGGACACCCCGGCCCCGGCAATGACCGTGTCCACGGGCCAGGCGTCATCCGCGGCCCGAAGCTCTCGGGCCACCGCCTCCCCATCACGCACGTCCAGCACCAGGGGGGTCACCACGGCTCCTTGGGCCTGGCAGGCCCCGCACAGGGCGACCAGACGGGCCGTGTCGCGTCCGCACAGGGTCAACCGCCAGCCCGGACCCGCATAGACCAGGGCCAGGGCTTGGCCTATGCCGCCGGTGGCACCGGTCAAAAGCAGATGGCGCATGTCAGCCGTTGCTCCGTTCGTTCCCGGCCCCAAGAGGGGACAAATCCCGTTGCATCAGGAAATTGCCGCCATGGTGGGGCAGGTCGGCCTGATAGGCAATGTCGCAGTGGCGCACGGTGGTAAAGCCATGGCGCTGGTAAAAGCGCAGGGCCCGGCTGTTGTCCGCCCAGACGTTGAGGCTCAGGCTGGTCAGCCCCTGCTCGCTGGCCAGCATCCGGGCGCACTGCAACAAATCGTCGGCGAGGCCCGTGCCCCGGTAGGACGCATCCAGCCACAGGGTGTTGATGTAGAGGCTGTCGGGACAGGCCCCTTCGAGCAAGCCGGCGATGTGGCGCAGTTTGCGCCCGGAGACCACCCGGCGCAGGATGTCCGGCGGCCGGTGCAGCTCGGCCGGATAGGCCAGGAGGAGCCCGGCGAGGGCGTCACCCTGGCGCAGCACCAGGGCGTTTTCGCAGCTGAACGGATTGCCCGGTTCCATGATGAGCGAGGTCAGCAGATCCTGGGCCGTCACCAGCCGTGACAGTCCCGACAGCAAGTAATCCACCAGTCCGCCCGAGGTGTCGCGCACGATGCTGGCCATGGCTTCGGCGTCGTCGGTATCGGCCTGGCCGAGGGAAAGGGACATGGAGGCTCCTTGAAAAGGTATGGACGGGTAACTTACGGCCGTCCCTCCGAGACCACCAGCCCCAGCCGGCGACAGATCCCGTTCACCGCCACGTCGATGCCTTCGGCCGTGTAGAAATTTCCGGCGATCAGGGCGTGATGGCGCAGCACCCGGATAAAATCGGACAGCAACGATTCGTCCACCGGCCGGGGCGCCTGCCAAAAGTGGCCCAATTCGGCTTCGGCGGGGGTCACGGCCAGGCCGGGCATGGCATAGGGCGCCCGTCCCAAGGAATAGACCGGCCGGGACAAGGCCATGGCTTCGAGACCCATGGTGCTGTTGACGACCACCACGCCCTGGCAGCGGGGATGTTCCATGAGCAACTTGCCCGGGCCGCCGTCGACATAGACGACCCGGTCGGCAATGCCGGCGGCCTGGGCGAAATTGGCCACGAACCGGCGCAGGTCGATCAGCCCGTTGTCCAGGGGATGGTTTTTGACCAACAGCCGGGTGTCGGGCGGCGCATCGGCGGCAAACGAGGACAGCACCTGCATGATGGAGTCGAGCACGCCGAAGTGGGAATACGAGCGCACCTGCATGTCGGCGTCGAGCTGGAGGGGGAACAGGAAAAACGGCACATCCGCGGCAAACAGGTCGGCGGCGGCGGACACGGCCTGTCGTCGTCGCCGGGAGAGGGTAAAATAGCGGGGAATCCAGCCGACCAGTTCCCGGGCGATGCAGTAGGGACGATGGGTGTGGTAGTGTGGAAAAAGGCTCAGCAGCACGGCGTTACCGAAATGGTGCTTGGCGGTGTCGCGTACCCGGATGCGCAGGCTGTCGGGAATGAAGTTGTAGGGTTCGGGTTCGGGCAGGGCGGCGGCGGCGGCCCGCACGGCCTCGGGACTGTCGGGCAGGGGGGAATTGGAGTTGACCCCGCCGCGTTCCATGGTGATGTAGCTCGGGCGCAGGTAGCCTTCTTCCAAAACGTGCACCGCAAGCCCCCGGGCGTTGGCCAGGCAGATGACGTCGTGGTGCAGGGGCCGCTTGTCGCCCATCAGCAGGATGTCGGTGACCTGATACCGGTCGAGCAGGGCGGCGGCCCAGGTCGGCCAGTCCAGCCGGGAACCGCGATAGGCAACGGTGTGCTCCCCGTGCCAATGCAGCACGTCGCCTCCGCAGAAATTGACCTTGAGCACCCGGGCGCCGCGCGCGACCAAGGCCAGGCCCAGGCGACGAAAAAACCGGCTTTGCGGTCCCTGGAGAAACAGAAAAGACCGGTCCCCAGGGGCGGTTCCGGGCCGGGGGCGCGCCGAAGACCGGGTCGCGTCGGCCTCCGCCGGCACCGGCCGGGCATCGGCCTGGCGCAGGGATACACCGATGCCCGGAGGGGACGGAAAAAAATTAGCGCGTTGCGCCATGGGAGTCCCTGTCGTCGGGCTGTGGGCGCTGTTCGGCCAGGCTCGCCACGTCTCGCCGTACCGCCGGCAGCAGTTCCGCCACCAGATCCAAGGCTTGGCGCACTTGGGCGCGCGTGTGCAGGCTGGTCAGGAAAAAGCGTAGCCGGGCCTGCCGTTCCTCCACCACGGGGAAGATAATGGGCATGACGTAGACCCCGGCGGCGAACAGGCGTGAAGCGAGCATGGCCGCCTCGATGGAACTGCCGATCATGACCGGAATGATGGCATATCCGGCGGCCCGGCCGGTGTCCAGCCCGAGACCGTGGGCGTAGTCCATGAAAAAATGGCTGATGTCGGCCAGCTGGGCCACCCGGCTGGGCTCGCGCAGCATGACTTCCAGGGCGGCCCGGCTGGCCGCGGCCAGGGGCGGGGACATGCCCACGCTGTATAAAAAGCCCGGCGCCAAGTATTTGAGGCACTCCACCATGGGGGCGGGACCGGCGATGTAGCCGCCGCAGCCGCAAAGGGCCTTGCTCAAGGTGCCCATCCAAATGTCCACCTCGCCCGGATCAACCCCGAAATGTTCGGCCACGCCGCGGCCTGTGGCGCCGAGCACCCCCAGGGCATGGGCTTCGTCGATCATGAGAAAACAGTCGTGGCGTTTTTTGAGTTCGATGAGCCGGGGCAGGTCGGGCAGATCGCCGTCCATGCTGAACAGCCCCTCGGTGACGATAAGCACGCGCTTGAAATGGCGGCGTTCGTCGGCAAGCAGCCGGTCCAGGGCGTCGAGGTCGTTGTGGGGAAACGACAACCGGGTGGCCTCGCTGATCTGGCCGCCCTGGATGATGGAGTTGTGGGCCAGACTGTCGTGCAAGACGAGATCGCGCTTTTTAAACAGTTGGTAGATGGTCCAGACGTTGGTGGCGTGGCCGCTGACGTAGGCCACGGCCGCCTGGGCGCCGTGGAGTGCGGCCAGGGCCCGTTCGAGTTCACCGTGGGGGGGGCGTTCGCCGGAGGTCGGGCGGCTGCCCGAGGCGCTGGTGCCAAAGCGCTCCATGGCCGCCTGGGCGGCGGCGTTGACCTCGGGATGCCCGTTTAAGCCGAGATAGTCGTAGGTGGAAAAGTTGAGATAGGTCTTGCCGGCGATGCGCGTGGTGTCCTTGGCCAGGCCGTCGTGGGGCAGAAAATACAGTTCGTCGATGCCCCATTGCTTGGCCACGGCCCGGTGGAGATGGATTTTTTTGACGTCGGCAAACTGCTCGAAGCCGCCGGTGGCCGGGCTGGCTCCCGCAGCGGTCGCAGCGAGATCCGGACCGGGATCGTGACTGGCCAGTTTGTCGCGCATGCGGGCGATCAGGCGTTGGCGCTCGCCGGCATCGAGGGCGGCGGAACGGGGCGGGGTATCGGGCATAGCTTGACCTCGCGGAACTTACCGGTTGGGCCAGACCGGCTGCTCAGCCTCAAGCAGACGTCGGGCCTGGGTTTGGGACAAATCGAGGCCATGTTGGGTGCGGATGGCCTCGGCGACGGATTGGGCCTCGCTGGGAGTGTCCTCGGCCCTAATTTGGCCCAGAATGCGGCCGGCCAGGGTCAGGATGGTGATCTCCTTATTCAGGCTCAAGCTCGCCGGGTCCACGCCGAAAGTCTCCTCGATGGCCAGGCTCAGCTCGACGTACATCAGGGAATCCATGCCCAGCTCACCCACCGGCTTGTCCTGGCGCAACCGCGAGGGGGGGAGGCGCAGGATATGGGCAATATGCTGGGACAGGCGGGCCACCGCCTGGGTCACGGCCTCCTTGTGGGGCAGTTCGGCCAGCGTCCGGCGGAAGTCGTCGTGATCGGCCGGGGCGGCGTCGCCGGAGGCGCGGGCCTGGCTCGCGTGGACCGGGGAGGCCACGTAAGGCAGACGGGCCAGCCGGCGCCACTGCATGCGAAACACGTGCAGGTTGGGAAGAGCGCTTTGGCCGTAGCGTTCGACGAAATCCATGACCCCGTTGGCGGTCAGGCCGACGGCGCCGGTGACGCGGCGCAGGGATTCGAGAACGTCCGGCCGGCTGGCCAGCATGCCCACGTCGGTGATGGGGCCCCAGCCCAGGCTCACGCCCGGCAGGCCGCGCGCGCGGCGCTGGGCGGCCAGGGCTTCGAGCACGGTGTTGGCGGCCACGTAGTTGGCCTGGCCGGGATTGCCCATGACCGTCGTGGCGGAAGAAAACAGCACGAAGAAATCAAGCGGCAGGTCGCGGGTCAGCCAGTGCAAGTGGTAGGCCGACACGGCCTTGGCCCGCAGCACGGCGGTGATGTCGGCCGGGGTCAGATTGGCGATGGTGGCGTCGCGCAGGATGCCGGCGCAATGGACGAGACCGGCCAGGGGCGTGGCGCCGCCGGCCAGATACGGGGCCAAGACGGCCTTCGCCCGGGTGCAATCGGCCAGATCCACGGCCACCACGTCCACGCGCACCCCGCCCGCGGCCAGTTCGGCCACGGTGGCCTGGGCGATCGCGGTGGCGGCGCCGCTGCGGCCGGCCAGCACCAGATGGCGCGCCCCGGCCTGGGCCAGGCGTTTGGCCACGGTCAGCCCCAGGCCGCCCAGGCCGCCGGTCACCAGATAGGCGGCGTCGGGACGCAGGGCGGGCAGATGGCCGGCTTCGGGGGCCCGCACGGCCGGGGTCGGCTCCTCGGCCACCACCACCAGCTTGCCCAGATGGCTGGAACGGCGCATGGCGTGCCAGGCCTCGGTAACGGACCCGCGCGCAGAGCAGGCAAAGGGCAGGGGGGTGAGTTCGCGACGGGCGAAGCATTCCAGCATGGCGGCGAAAAGCTGGCGACAGCGGGCCGGCCGTTCCCGGACCACCTGATCCAGATCTATTCCGAAAAAGCTAATATTTTCGCGTAAAAGACGCATGCGAAGAGGCGTATTGGCGTAGAAATCGACCTTGCCCAGTTCCAGGAACCGCCCCAGGGGCTTCAGCAACCCAAGGCTTTTTTGCAGGGTTTCGCCCGCAATGGAATTGAGCACCACGTCCAGTCCGGCCCCGTCGGTGACCGCGCGCACCTGATCCTCGAAATCCAGGCTGCGCGAGTCGAACACGTGTTCCACGCCCAAGGCGGCCAGAAAACGGCGCTTGTGGGGCGAACCGGCCGTGGCCATGACGTTCGCCCCCAGCTGTCGGGCCAGCTGGATGGCGGCCAGGCCCACGCCACCGGCCCCACCGTGGATGAGAATCGATTCCCCTTCGGCCAGCCGGGCCAATTCGGTCAGGGCGTAATAAGCCGTGAAATGGGCCACGGGAATGGTGGCGGCAGCGGCGAAATCCAGGCTGTCGGGCAGGGGAAACACGGTCTGCGCCGCGGCCAGGACCTGGGAATCGTAGCAGCCGCCGGCCAGGCAGCACACCCGGTCGCCGGGATGCAAATCGGTAACGCCCTCCCCCACGGCCGACACAACGCCGGCGCATTCCAAACCCAGTCCCGGGCCCGAGGCGCCACCTTCCAGGGCCTCCTCGGGAATGCGGCCCAGGGCGTACATGACGTCACGGTAGTTGACGCCGGCGGCGGCGTTTTCGATGCGCACCTGTCCCGGTCCCGGGATCTTGTCCGGCACCCGGCGCCACACGGCGTCGTCGAGATGGCCCTGGCCGTCGAGGGACAGGGCCACGGGTCCGGTCAGACTCCCGGAATCGGCCCGATCGAGAAGATCCAGGGGCACCAGCCGGGACACGAAACGGCCGGCCGGGGTCAGTATGACTTCCGGTTCGGCGTCGGCCGTCTGCCCGACCGGGCACAGGATTTCGCGCACGGCCGCGGCCAGGGGCACTTGGCCGGCGGCGTCGGGCTGGACGTCCACCAGCCGGGGGGTCAGGCTGGCCGCCTCGTTGCAGCAGACCCGGAAAAAACCGACCAAGCCGGCCTGGGACGGGGCCAGCCGGGCCATCTGGCCGGGCAGGGGCAGACCGCCGCCGGTGACCAGACACACGCTGGCCGCCACCGGCTGCGGGGCCTCGCTCCAGGCCCGGACCAGCAGGCTGGCCGAAACCACCCGCCGGGTCAAAACGGCCTCCAGGTCCTCGAGCGCGGGTTCGGGATCGCTGTCCAGGCCAAGCAGATGGACGCACTCCACGGGACGGTCGGGCTCGGCGTCCCGGGCGAGCAGGTCCCACAACCGGGTCCAGTGGTCGAGATTTTGGGGATCAAGGACCGGGCGGACCGGGTCGGTCCCGTCGAAATCCGGACCGGCAGAGACCAGGACCGGCGGGTTGCCGGCCTGGACCAGGGCGGTGGTCAGGGCGTCGAGCAGGCCGGGGACGGCCGGGGACGGTGCGGCGTCGGCGAGCAACACGAACCGACGGTTCGCTGGGACGAATTCGGCGGCAAGATGACGATCGGACTTGCGGGCGGCCAGCAGACAGCCGTCGGCGTCCGGGGCGTCGTTGCCCAGGCGGGCGCAGTGCTCGAAACCGGCCCGGTCCAGCAGGGCGGCCCACTGCGTGGGCTGGGGCAGCCTGGGTTCGGGGCGGTCGGCGTCCTCTTCCTCGCGCCACCAGCCCGGGTCCTGGCCACACAGCAATTGCCGCAGGGGCAGCGGGGTGTCGTCGAGGACAAGCAGGAGGCCGCCGGGACGCAAGCGGTCATGGAGGCGTTCCAGGGTGCGGGCCGGGTCGTCGAGATCGGCCCCGGCATAGGCGAGAAGGACCAGATCGAAGCCGTCTTCGGCAAGGCCGTGTCCGGGCTCGTCGGGATCGAAGCGGACGGCGGCGCAACCGGGTCGGCCGGCCAGGGAGGCGGCAAGCTGTTCGACTCGGGTTTCCTGGGGATCGGTGGCCACGTAGCGGACGCGCCCGGGGGGCAAGGCGTCGAGCACGGACCGGGCGAGCTGTCCGGTGCCGGCCCGGACTTCCAGGATGCGCACGGGCTGACCAGGGCCCAGGTCGCCGACCAGTCCGGCCACCACCGCAACCAGGGCGTCGCGTCCCTGGCGCCGGTCCTCCCCGAACCGGGGGAAGGACGGCAGATCGCCGCGACCGGCCAGGGTGTCGTCCAGGCCCTGGCTCCAGTCGGCCAGGGCGGTCAGCAGGCCGGCCTGGTCGGGATAGTCGCGCAAGGCCTCACGCCACAAGGCCGCATCCGGGGGCAAATTGGTGGGCAGCAAGCGCCACCGTCCGTTTGGCTCGGACCGGGCGAGGTCCATGTCGGCCAGCAGCGGCAAGGCGCTGGCCAGATAGGCCAGGCGTTGGTCGCAAAGACGGCCTGCGGCCACCAGTTGCGCCAGAGAAAAGGGGGCCGGCCCAAGAGAAAGGGCGCTCAGGGCCCGGTGAAGCCGGGCGATCAGGAACGCGGTGCAAAAAGGGTTGCTTTCGGTCCGTCGCCGGGCTTCGCCCTGGGCGGCGAGGCGCCGGGCCAGGACCGGGCGAAAGCGGGCGGCCAGGGCGGCCGGAGCTGGCCAGACGGCCGGAGCGTCGTCGCGGGGATGGCGGGCGGGAAAGGCGGCCATGACATGGACGTGCTGCTGCCGGGCGGCGTTGTCGCGCGTCATGTAGCGGCTGAAACGGCAGTGTTCGGCCCGGGCCAGTTCGCGTCCGTCAGCGTCAAAAAAGACGAAGTCCGCGGCGAGGGAACGTTCTCCACGCCGGGTGAGATCGGCCGTAGCCCGGGCCGGCCGGCCCGGTGCGAGCAGCCGGAAACGTCCCACGCGCAGGGGCAGATAGACCACCGGCGACTGGCAGGGCTGGTCCCAATCGGCCAGGGCCAGCAGCATTTGGAAGCCGCCGTCGATCAGACTCGGATGCAGGATCATGGCCGGGCTGTCGGCGCCGGGAGGCAGTTCCAGGCATCCCAAGGCGTGGTCACCGCGCCGGCAAACCCTGGTCAAGGGCCGGAAGGCCGGTCCGAAGGCCAGTCCGGCCTCGCGGCCGCGGCGGTAGAGATCGGCCATGTCCTGTTCTTCGCCGCAGCCGGCTTCCTCCGGGAGGGTCCGAGGGCTGGCGGCGACGGCCCCGGGCACGATCCGACCCTGGACGTGCAGGACCAGGGGCGCGGCGTGGAGGTGTTCGCGACTTTCCAGTCGGAAATCACCGCCCGGGTCCAGGGTCAGACGGACGAGGCGGGGCTTGGCCAGGGGCAACGGCTGGCGAAACTCGAGGTTTTCGATTTCCACGGGGGCCGGTCCGTGAAGTTCGCGGGCAGCGGCCAGGGCCATTTCAATGGCGGCCGCTCCGGGCAGCACCACGTCGGCGTCCAGACGGTGATCGCCCAGAAAGGACTGGCGTTGGATGTCCAGGACGTTTTCCCACACGGACAGATCGGGCCGCAACCGGCGGCCGAGCAGGGGATGGGCCGGGGTTTTGGGACGAAACAGGCCCAGACATTCGGACGTGGGTTCGACCTGGCAGGGTTCGCGGTCCCAGGGATAGGCGGGCAAGGCCACCCGCCGGGGGAGACGGGGGAAAAACCGGCCCAGATCCACCGCGCCGCCGAGAACGTGGATGCGGCGCCACAGGTCGTCGACCAGGCCGGGATCCTGGTGATTGCGGCGCAGGCTGGGCAAATAGGCCGAACTGCCGGCATGCTCATCGCGGGCGGTCTTGATAAACGAGGACAGCAGGCTGTCGGGACCCAGTTCGACCAGGATGCGTCCGCCGGCGTTCAGGGCCTCGGTGGCGGCGGCGGCAAACTGAACCGGGCGGCGGATGTTGCGCCACCAGTAGTCGGGCCCAAGCTGTCGGCCGGACAAAACGGTGCCGGTGACGGTGGAGAAAAACTGAGCCTGTCCGTCCCGAGGCGAGAGTCCGGCCAGCCGGGCCACGAGCCGGTCATGCAAGGGGTCCATGGCCGGGCTGTGAAAGGGGTGTTCCAGGTCCAGGCGGCGGCAGACCAGCCGGTGCTGGCGCATGTGCGCGGCCAGTTCGTCCAGCGCGGCGACGGGACCGGACAGGGTGACGTAGCGGGAGCTGTTGACAGCGGCCAGGCACAGCGCCCCGGATCGGACCTGGGGCAATTCGGCGGCCTGCTCGGCGCCGAGCTGGGCCACGGCCATGCCGCCTTGGCCGCGGGTTTCGGCTTGCAGGACGCTCCGGACGGCGATGACCCGGCAGGCGTCTTCCAGGCCCAGGGCGCCGGCGGCGTAGGCGGCGGCCACCTCGCCGATGCTATGGCCCAGGGTCATGTCCGGGACCACGCCCCGGGCGGCCAGGGCCTCGGTCAGGCAAACCTGCAAGGCAAATTGCAGGGGCTGCACCACCTCGATGCGATCCAGACGTTGCGCGGCAGGATCGCCAAGCAGGGTGGCCCGGACGTCGAAGCCGACCAGCGGGGCCAGGGCGTCCTGGACCCGATCCAGCGCCGCGGCGGCGGCCTCGTCGCCAAGCAGCACGTCCCGGCCCATGCCCGGCCAGGGTCCCCCGTTGCCGGAAAAGACGAAGGCCAGGCGCGGTCGGCCGCCCAGGACCTCGCCGTCGATGCGGCCAGGCTGTCCGGGCTCGGGGGCGCGGCCGGCCGCCACATCGCGCAGGTCCCGGCACAGGTGGTCGAGATCGGGTTCGGACAGGACCAGGCGGTGGCTGAGATGGTCGCGGCACAGGGCGGTGCGCCCGGCCAGACGGCTATACGACGCGCGGTCGATGCCCTCGAGTCGCCCGGCCCAGGCGGAGGCCAGGGCGGCCAGGCTGGCCGGACTGTGGGCCGAAAGCAAAAGCGGCGGCAGGGGTTGGTCGGCCGGCGCCTCGGGTTCGATCTCCTGGTCTGGTGGGACCGCGGGGGCCTGCTCCAGAACGATATGGGCGTTGGCGCCACCGAAACCGAAGGAACTGACGCCGGCCAGGCGCGGCCCGGGAGTGGCGGGCAAGGGGGTCAACCCGTCCGTCGGGATGCGCAGGCCCAGGGTGTCGGCGTCGATATCCTTATTCAGCGCGGTCAGGTGGAGATTGGGCGGTACGGCGCCCTTTTGCAGTACGAGCAGGGTCTTGAGCAATCCCGCCAGCCCCGAGGCTGGTTCGAGGTGGCCGATATTGCTTTTGACCGAGCCCACGAGCAGGGGCGCGCCCTGGGGGCGCAGTTCGCGAAAAACCTCGCCGATGGCGCGGGCTTCGACGGGATCGCCGGCGGTGGTGCCGGTTCCGTGGGTTTCCAGGTAGCAGACGTTGCGGGGATCGAGATCGGGCGCGGCGTAGAGGCTGCGCATGAGTTCGTATTGGGCCTGCTGGTTGGGATAGGCGATGCCGATGGGGGTGCGGCCGTCGGTGTTGACGCCGGTCTTGACGATGACCCCCAGAATGCGATCCCCCTGGGCCAGGGCGTCCTCAAGGGGCTTGAGCAGCAAGGTAATGCCGCCCTCGGCCCGGACATAGCCGTCGGCGGAGGCGTCAAAGACCTTGCAGCGGCCGTTGGCGGACAGCATGTGGGCCTTGGAAAAACCGACAAAGGGCAGGGGCGAACACAGGATGTGGACCCCGGCGGCAATGGCCATCCGGGCTTCGCCGCGGGCAAGGACCTGGCAGGCCTGGTGGAGAGCCACCAGGGACGAGGAGCAGGCGGTATCGATGGTCAGGCTTGGCCCATGGATGTCGAGCAGGTAGGAAATACGGTTGGCCAACAGGCTCAAGGTATTGCCGATCATGGAATAGGGACCGATGACGCAGGGATCGTCGGCCCGCAACATGCTGGCATCGAGGGAGGAAGAACCGACAAACACAGCAGTATCGGAGCCGGCCAGGGACGACGGCCGGATCTGGGCATCCTCCAGGGCCTCCCAGGCCAACTCCAGCAGAAGCCGCTGCTGGGGGTCCATGTATTCGGCTTCCTTTTTGGAAATACCAAAAAAGGAAAAATCGAAATTTTCAATGTCATCGAGCACGCCGGCGGCGAACGTACAGGAACGGCCCGGCGCGCTCCGCTCGGGATGTACAAAAGCCTCAACATCGAAACGTTCAAGGGGGATCTCGCGTACGGCATCGATGCCGCCAGCCAGTAACTCCCACAGGGCGTCAAGGGAAGAAACGCCGCCCGGGAGCCGGCATGCCGCCCCAACTATGGCAACCTTCATGCGTTGTCCTTTTTCACGTCGTGCACGAATTCAGACCAACCATTGCAAAGTCCGCGCGCATTGCTGCCGGTACCATAGCGTCATTGAATCATTTTGGCCATGCATTTGCCCGGGAGGCCGGTGGCGTCACCGATTACACACTGCGCGGCGCAGCGTCTCCCCAGCCCAGACGTAAAAAAGCACGAAATCCTTCCTGAAGGAATCGTAATGGGGATAAAGGCAGAATCTGTCGGTGATGGATTCCGGTGCGAGAAAAACCGGAATCTCCGCATATGCAATCGATACCGTGAATGACTGACGGCCTCCCCCGCCTGGCCCAAATGATCCTGTCTGTCTCGTATGGCGATTTTTGTTAGGGAGTCGGCGGGGTTAGTACGGCTCCCTGCCGCCGGCAGAAGGCTGCCGGTTCGTGGCCTCGTTCCACCAACAAACTTTTTGGACGGTAAAGCACATGATCCCATTCGTCAATGCAGGGAGCAGGACCGGGTGCATAACAGCCCGTTGAAACAGTCCATAATTTGATCAAGTATAACCTCATCCTCTGTTTTGCGGTGCGGCATGGGACTTGGTCGCCCGGGCGCACAGCAGGGATGGTTGTTTTTCTAACCTTTTCGGAGAGCCACCGATCCCGTGGGCATGCGTTCTATGATCGCCGCCAACAAATTCTGTGGTCGTTTCTGTGCGACACGTTTGTCGGAAAATTGTGCCCGCATACGCTGCCGGAAAACCCGCCAGGCCGGTCCGTTCGGCGACGCTGCGTGGGCCCCCCCGAGGGAATCGCGCGGAAAGAGAACCTCGCGCGGCGGGAGTTTCTGCAATGTGCGCCGCACGTGTCTGTCCCGGGCCGTTCCTCGTTCGTGGGCAGCGGGTCCTTTGGGGAAAAACGGTTCACGCGACCGGCTCCAAACCGACGCTGGTGGCGGACAGCACGTCTCATCCGACCGGAGACGACGGCACACGTGTCCGGCGGCGTGTCGGGCACCGAAAGTGCGCATGACAACAAGCTGGAATCATGAAGAGATTCCAACGGACTTTGCACTTTGACCGCCGGAGGCCTCCATTTTGACGCAGGGTGCAGCCGTCTCCCTCTGGAAAAATCCGTTTCGGTCAAGACAGGAGGCCAAACGGGCCGTGTTTGCGTGCAGCCACGGCTGGTACAAGACCACCGGCGGCATTCCGCGCTCGACGAGAGGCCGCCTTTGGCTTACAAAAGGAGGCATGCTCTCGCTTCCTTTTCGTTCCAGTCGAAAAGTCTCCACAAAATCGGGTGAACTCCAGTGCCGCAAGCTGCTCCTGTACAAAAAATCCACCCAAGATGCCGTTGCGCACTTCACGGTTGACCCGCCAGGATCTCCCTCGACCAGCCGCCCGGGCGTGCAGGCCCAGGGCTCAACGGCGCACGATGGAGCCCTGTTCGTCCGTTAAAAACACCGCCTTACGCATCAAAGAGCGGATTAAACGCCTCTGTGTCCGGAACAAACAAAATGAAAATGAGTTCTCGTGTTATATGCCCAGTCATTTTATTGATAAAAGGAACATGAAGATGGTGAAAATACGAAAAGATCGTTTTCAATCCAACATCCTCATCCGGGCTACATTGGATAATTTCAGTGAAGAAGGATATTTGGCTGCCAATATTGATGTTCAGCAAGCAGTTACCAATCATGTTATAAAAAGCGGCTATGATCATTTTATAAATCATGGTAAAAAAGAAAATAGATTACAGTATATTCGCTACGATTTAAAATCAGGCAACGAGCTTGAAATTCAAAAAATGTATTTTGAAAATGTACATCTTCAAATTGACACAAATTCTGCATGTAATTTAATGTGTCGCACATGCCCACGTGGCGTTCGTGTCATGAAGAACGAACGAAAATTCATGGATTATTCCCTCTTTAAATCCATTATTGATAAGGCTAAAATAAATAATATACGATCTCTCGAAATGCATAACTGGACAGAACCTTTCTTGCATCCACAGCTTACTGAATTTGCTGCCTATGCTAAGGCAAAAGATTTTTCTGTATGTATTTCTTCTAATTTGGCCCTCCCGAACATCTCTCATCTCGCTGCAATACTACAAGAAATTGATACATTATATGTTTCAGTATCTGGTTTTACTCAAGCCACCTATTCTATAAATCATAAATGTGGAAAAATTGATAACGTAAAAAATAACTTAGAAAAAATTATTCAAATAATGGAAAAAACTAGTTTTACTCCAAACGTTATAATAAAATACCTAGAATTTTCCTATAATAAGGCAGAATTTTTTGACTTTGAAAAGTTCATTAAAGGATCACCAATTAAAATTGAACATATTGACGCTTCTGGTGATCCACTTGATACAAGACTAAAACAGCACTATGAAAAACTTAATAATCAGTCTATACAGCACTTATCCAAAATTTTTTGCAAAAATATAATGCAGCGGCGCGGAAAAGTTTGCCGGAACATATACTACGCAATACCCATTGATTGTTCAGGGAATGTACACCTCTGTTGTTTTTTACCAAATTTTGACTACACTAAAATAGGACATTTTTTAGACTTGGATCTCGCAACTATTCAATATTTGCGACAAGCACATCCTTCTTGCCTCAATTGTAAAAATTTTCATGAAAATTCATGTGAAGAAAATGCCTATTTTTTTCAAACAATCATAAATTCGTTATTATTGGAGCCTATCCCGGATGAGCAGAGCAACAGCAGCGATGATGCATCAATCTGAGAAGGCTGCGTAGCTTTCAGCGCGCGGTTGCCGTACAACGTGGTCCTTAAGGCTGGTTGTGTGGAGCGGTGACCACTGGACTGGCAACCATGAGGAACACCTCCCTGTATTCTCTGATTCTGGGGCTGAACGATCGCGGGTGTGTTGCCGACGTCGCGTTGGACACGGCAACAACCCCTCTCCGCCCTTGCCCCTACCGCGTCACGGAGCCATCATGTCCCATACCGTTCTTGTCCTGTTTCTGGCTACCGCCCTGCCTCTCGCCGTCAGCTTGGCGCTGCATCGTTCCGACGCCGCCCAATACCGCTACGCCCCCCTGGATCTCCTCATCGACGGTTGGCCCCTCGGCCTGACCGCCTTTACCTTTCTGTTGGCCCTGGCCGCCACCGGCCGTCCCTGGCTGAGCCTCATCCTCATGTGCGGCGGTTCCAGCTTGCTGTGGGCCGTCAACCGCCTCAAACAGGGCTATTTCCACGAACCCGTGGTGCTCCATGATTTGACCCTGGTCGGCCAGGTGGCCAGATACCCGCGTTTTTACCTGCCGTATCTGTTTCCGAAGCCGGTGGTGCTCGTGGAGCTGGCGGTGGCGGTCGGGTTGGCCGTGTTGTGGGGCTGGGAAACGCCCCTGGGTACGTCATGGCGCCTGGGCGCGGCCGGGCTCTGCCTGGGGACGGTCCTGGCCGCGGTGGGGCTCTGGCGCTGGCTGGCCGGACCACGGGGGCGACGCGTGGCCTTGGGCCTGCTCGCGCGCTACCGGCCGAGCCTTGAGCCCACCGACGACCTGCGCCGGCTGGGCCTGCTCGCCTCCATGTTCCTGCACGGCCTGTGGCATGCCCAGGTCCGGGCCCGGGACGGACAACCCGGTCTGCCCGACCTGGAAACCGGCCGGCGGGTCAGTCCCTGGCCGGT
>Ga0183095_11546_pt1 | contig 15376 bp, 15 predicted proteins | sample BioMet4_FD_130346 | JGI IMG/M metagenome (GOLD analysis project Ga0183095, IMG submission 130346) | Microbial communities from bioreactor (seeded with sewage sludge) at LBNL, California, USA - Biofuel metagenome 4 (v2) (version 3) | ecosystem: Engineered > Bioreactor > Anaerobic > Unclassified ...
GAAAAAGACTACGGGAGTAAAAATTATGATTAAATAAAGGATGATTTTTTTCATGTGTTATTAATTTTATTTTTATTTATCAAATGGAATATCCATAAAATATCATTTTCGGTTTGTTTGCACATTGTCCTTACGGATATTTCATGATTATCTGATTCAAAAAATTTAAACAATTTGAGATTTAAAACTTATTGAAAATTATTTAAAAACTGCTGGAAATTGAGAGCGTAAAGCCACTGGATGCAGGAACCTGGCGGCAAATACCTCCAACACAAAGCAAGCCTTCGCGGGATCTACCATAAGAAAGGGCTATACGTGTTGTGCCCAGGTTATATCCGGTAGCTATATTATAATAATTTAACTCCTTTCCACCGGTTTCCTTTTTTTCTTCCGGCATATTGGTATTAAATTGGTCGCTTACCGCAAAAAACCATTTGGGAGCAATGTCGTATTCAAGCATAGCCATCGTCCAGTTGCCAAAGTCCTGTTTGGTATCGAGATATTGCATTTCCAAACGTAATGAATTCTTTGCGTTAAATTTATAGGTTAAATCAGCAATCCCGATATTTGCGTAAACCATATCGCCATGCCCCTGAAGCACATAAATATTGTATGCAACATTCATATACGAAAACACTGTTTTAAAGTTATTTCCAAATTTATGTGTAATTTCAAAAGCAAAATCTTCATAATATCTATCTTTTCCGAAAGTAAAGAAATCGGAATTATAACCTTTGGTACCCTTCGCATCTATTTCAGTGGTATCGTTTATTTTAGACTTGTTAATAGCATTAATTTTGGAATAATTCAACGAGATATTCGTCCCGTTTTTGCCACCCAAAAGCGTTCCTTTGCCAATAAAATAGTCGAGAGTTCCTTCCAATCCTATTTCGCCATTTGGCTGGCTTGCATAGGGATACATGGCCGAAAGCGCATAACTATATTGTTTTGAGATAGGTGGTAAAAAATTAATATCCAGCGGCTGATTGAGTTCCGTACGACTTGATTTAAAACTCATGTTATCAATGCGTTTTCCGGTGAGGGTAACTCCCAAACCTTTTTGCGAATACGAAGCCGATATCAATAATGCTTGTCCATCGCGGTAGATATATTTATTTACAGCGGTAGGGTCGTTGATTTTATAGGCATATTCCGACATCAGGCTGGCGCCTCCCCTTGAAATGTTTATACGTCCGGCAAAAGCAGCCACATTCTCAGGCAATTCATATTTAAAAGTTGGATCGTCCTTTTGATATTTGCTTACGAAACTTCCTCCCAGTATAACTTTTGTTTTACAGTTTTCGCCGCCTTTAATCATATCATTCAAATTAAATTCGGCATCCGCACCCCGTACGATACCCCGGCTATTCGGAGTATATTTATCCCAATAAAACCGTTGAGTTCCAATGATTCCTTTAATCGACACACCTTTAAAGGGATTGTATTTCACCCTTATCCCATCCAGAGAGTTATCGTAACCCAGATTCCATTCCTGATAGGTTCGCAAAATCAATCCACTACCAAATTGCTCGTAAAAATTTCCTACGGTTATATCCAATTCATCTTTTTTATAATTCAAGAATCGGTAAGGGAAGCCACTTCCTTCATAGCGTTTATCAAAACCTCCCAAAGGATGCATATACGTTTCGTAACGAACGCCAGCCGTGAAATTACAGTTGGTATAAATCAGGTTCATATACGCATTCATTCCCAGATTCTTGCCATTAATAGAGGAATCAGTAATACCCAAATCTTTATCGGGTTGATAATTTTGGGCATCCATCTGGAAGTCGCCATGTACCTGACCCGAAGAAATAATATCCTGGGCAAAAATGAATCCAGGCAAAATAAGCAGAAACATTAAATAAAAATAGCGGGTAAAATTTTTCATAAATCATTAAAATTTCGACAATATAAATAAAAAATGGACTAAAGTGTTGGAAAAGTTTAAGTTATTTAATATCCTGACCGGCTGCCAGTTTTTTTACCAGATCAAATAATTGCACTTCGCCGCCTTCTTCATAGGAAGTATGTTGCCATACAATTTCGCCTTTACCATTGAGTAAAACTGTAAAAGGTACATTCCCAACGTGCATGGCACGATAAAAATCTTTATTTACATCCAGATAAACCTCGTAGTCCCAATTTCGTCCATTAACAAAAGGCATCACTTTCGACGAATTGCGGGCATCGTCAATAGAAATAGCCACTAATTTAACACCGGTTTCCTTTTGCCAATCGCCATAAACTTCAGAAATAGAATTCAGTTCTTTGACGCAATTGGTACACCAGGTTGCCCAGAAACTGATAATTACAGGCTTTCCGTTGTTGCTGATGTTTGACGTATTAAATGTTTGCCCTTCAGGTGTTTTAATATTTACTTCGGGTAATTTGTACGATTTTTCAATTTTTTCCTGCGTGAATGCCAAAAGATTAACAAACAGAATCAGTGTAAGAAGAGTTATTTTTTTCATGTTAATATATTGATAAAATTAGATAGTATGATTTAACACTATGAGCCGCCAAAATTAGGAAAATCAATGTAACGACAAAAAAAAATTTTAAAGAATATACACTTCGAGAAGTTTTGCTTCCTTAGCCGTTTGTAATACAACATTTTTAATTTCGGCAGGTATCAGAACGGCATCGCCTAAATGCAAATCAATAATTCCTTCATTATAAAGCAATCCACAACTGCCTTCCACACAAACATACACCACAAAGGAATCCAATTCGCTAAAATCCTTGGCGATGGGCTGGTTAAATTGAAGCATATTCGTTGTAAAATATGGTGATTTTATTATAGTAGCGGTCTGGTTAACTTTGTGTAAATAGTTGGTCCGGTAATTATCGTAAACATTAAAATCCATGGCTTCAAGAGCAAGAGCCGTATGAAGTTCGCGGGATTTTCCCTGTGCATCCACCCTGTCCCAATCGTAAATCCGGAAAGTGTTATCCGATGTTTGCTGTATTTCGGTGAGCAGTATTCCTGGTCCAACGGCATGAACCCTTCCGGCAGGTAAATAAAACGCATCACCGGCAGAGACGTTTTCATAGTTTAAAATATCAGTAAGCGTATTATTTTTAAGATGCTCCAGATAGGTGTTGCGGTTCATTTTCTGGTTAAAGCCACTGATGAGTTGAGCATTTTTTTCGGCATGCAAAATGTACCACATTTCCGTTTTGCCGGAACCGATGTTCTTTTTCCGGGCTAATTCATCGTCGGGATGAACCTGGATGGAAAGATAATCGTTGGAATCGATGAATTTGATCAGCAGGGGAAATTCATTATGAAACTTCTCATAGACTTTATCGCCCACAAGGTCACTCATATAAACTTCTATCAATTCACTAAGTTCGTTTCCGGCAAGGAAGCCATTTTCCACAACGGAATGATTGCCCTGATAATCGGACACAACCCATACCTCGCCACAGTTTGGCAATGGTGAAAAGTCCATTCCCAGAATAGTTTGTATCCGGTTGCCACCCCAGATTTTATCTTTGAAAATAGGTTTAAATTTCAGCGGATAAAGTGTGTTCATTGTTCTGATCGTTATAAATTTTAATTACTGCCCATCGCGGGTTTCACTTTTGCAAAAATAAGATAAATGGCTACCAATGCCACACCCAAGCCCGAAATCATAAACATAGCTTTATAGCCAATAAATTCCCACAAAACTCCTGCCAATGCACTGGCGACTAAAGTACAAATACTTGCAAAGCTATTATAAAAACCAATGGCGGTTGCCGTTTCCTCTTTTTTTGCCAGATTGGATAGTAATGCCTTGGAAACACCTTCGGTGGAAGCAGCATAAACGGCATAAAAGAAAAATAATAAAAGGAAAACGAGGAGCGTATGTGCAAATCCCATAAAGAAATACACTCCGGCAAAAATAATTAGCCCCGTAATCAGAATTTTTTTCAGCCCTACCCTATCGGCAAGTATACCAATGGGAAACGAAAGCAAAGCATAGATAAGGTTATAAAAAATATAGACTCCTATCATGTGGGTATCGGAAAAGCCACTGCTTTTAAGCGCCAGGAGCAAAAAGGCATCGGAACTATTGAACAGGGTAAAGGCAAGCAATCCGATAACCACTCTTTTATAAGCCGGCGAAGCAATTTTCCAGTATTTAAAATAACTTAAAAAGCCAACATGTTTTTTTTCGACACCGATTGTTGTAATCCGTTTTTTTTCTTTTATCAAAAAAGTGAAGGAAATGGCAAAAAGACCCGGCAGAAAAGCGATAAGGAACAACCATACATATTGTCCGGGATGAAAATACAGGTAAATCAACGCAATCACAGGACCAATAGCAGCGCCTACCGTATCCATGGCACGGTGAAACCCGAAAACTTTTCCCTTGTTTTCACGGCTTGTCTCATCGCTCAACATCGCATCGCGGGCGCTGGTACGTATTCCTTTGCCAAAGCGATCGGTGGTGCGGGCAAAGAATACCCATAACGGAAACCGGGAGATGGCAAGCATGGGCTTGGAGATAGCGCTCAATAAATAGCCCCACTTTACAAAAGGCAACCTAAGCCCTATTCTATCGGAAAGGTTTCCAAAATATCCCTTGCTGATTCCGGCAGTGGCTTCAGCCACCCCTTCGAGAAGCCCAATGAGAACGAAAGAGAAGCCAATGGATTTCAGATATACCGGCATGACGGGATACAGCATTTCGCTGGCGATATCGGTAAACAGGCTCACAAAGGAGACAAGAAGGATGGTCCGGGTGAATATCTTCTTCACAGTTTTTACCATTTATGAAATATAAAAAAGACGGCTAAGATAATAAAACAAAACCCAACAAGATAATTCCACTGAAAAGATTCTTTTAAATATAGAACCGAAAAAATGGAAAAAACAGCCAGGGTGATGACTTCCTGTATGGTTTTAAGTTGTACGGCGGTAAACGTTCCATAACCGATACGGTTGGCGGGAACCATCAGGCAATATTCAAAAAAGGCGATGCCCCAACTTATCAGTATTACTTTCCACAACGCCACGTCGCGGAATTTCAGATGCCCATACCAAGCAAAAGTCATAAAAATGTTGGAGGCTATTAATAATCCTATTGTTCGCATAATAATTTTTTCCGGATCAACGGGAAATCCGAAACCGGGGACAAAAGTACAGCCTTCATTCAAATAAAAAAAGTCCCGATAAACTACCGGGACTTTTCATGAGATTTTTCAATTTTAATTATACGTAGGCAGGAAGGAATATTTTTTGGAATAATCCATCATCTGTTTTACAAAATCGGTAGGATATTCAATTTTAATATCCACAATCTTGTCGTCCTCCATTACCGGAGTAAACACCGGATTGATAAATCCGCCGTAAGGAGCAATATTGAGTTTCTTAAAACGCTCGAGTATTTCCTTGTGAAGAACAGTATCAACCTTAACTCCATAATTTTCCACCAAATCTTTTCCGGCCTGATAATCGCCTTCTGATTTTACCCGTTGCATTTCGGCAAGCAGTTTTCCGAAGAGGGTGCGCAATTTTTGGTAATCGTTTATTTTAATATACGTTTTGCCATCGCGACTTACTTTTTCGATCACGTTTTCGGGCTGTCCTTTTTCGAAGCACCATTTGGCAATCAATTGGCGGTTGCGCATGTGAGCTTCTTCAATATCTTTACCCAGTGCGATTCGGGTAATCTGGGTCATCAGTCCGTTACGGATGTAGCTGTTATATTCGGCTTTGGCGGCATCCAGACTGGGAATGAGTCCCAGTTCAACCATCTTGGGATCCATCAGATAATACAGGGCAAAAAGGTCGGCACGGGCTTCTTCCAAGGTTGAAGAATAATTCTTCAGTTCATCGCCCTTGACGTTAGGCAGCAACTGTCCCGAACCGTGTCCGAGGCATTCGTGCAAATCAGTATGAAGGTTATCGGCTAAGGAACCATATTTCTTGGCCAATTCAATTTCTTCGGGTGAATAAGCAAATTCCTCGAGGAAGCCATTGCCCAAAGCGGCCTGGTTGTATGCATAAGTAATGTTTTCGATGGTAACCGATTTGGAACCGTAATCCTTACGAATCCAGTCGGCATTGGGCAGGTTGATGCCGATAGGAGTGCTGGGATAGCATTCGCCGCCTAACTGAGCAGCGGTAATAACCTTAGCGGAAACGCCTTTGACTTCTTTTTTCTTAAAACGCGGGTCAACAGGAGAATTATCCTCAAACCACTGGGCATTGGCGCTGATGGTGGTCGCACGTTTGGTTGCTTCCATATCCTTAAAGTTTACCATAGCTTCCCAGGTAGCTTTCCTTCCCAGGGGATCTTCGTAGTTTTCGATAAAACCATTCACGAAGTCTACTCTACTCTTCATATCTTTTACCCAAAGGACATTATAGGCATCCCAGTCCTTCAGGTCGCCGGTTTTATAGTACTTGATCAGCGTATTTATATAAATGCTTTGCAGAGGGTTTTCGGCCACTTTAGCAGCTTTGTCGAGCCAAAAAACAATCTGCTCGATAGCTTTGGAATATAATCCGTCAATTTTATATGTTTTTTCGACAATCTTACCATTTTCTTTTACCAATTTAGAATTCAAGCCAAGGGAAATAGGTTTGGGATCGTTGGGCTTACTAAGCGGTGCATAAAATGCTTCTACTTCCTTTTCGTTGACGCCATCGTAAAAGTTAACGGCAGAATTCAACACCAAATCCTTGCTTGCATCGAGGTTCACTTTTTTGGGAGCCACATCCTTATCGAAAATAATGGATGAAACCTCATCAATAAATTGGTGGATGTCCTGTCCGGGCTTCATGGGCAATTTATCCTTAGCCGAACTACGGACAAGAAATGAAAAATACTCCTGGGTAAAAGCCGGCATTATTTTATCGGAGGAATAATGATGATGAATACCATTGGAGAACCAAACCCTTTTGGTATAAACCATAAAATCCTCGAATCCTTTCGATTTGCGCTGGCCTTTGTAGCTATCTACGATGGCTTCGAGGGTACGTCGAACCAAAAGGTTGTTCTTATAATTCTGATCAAAAATGATGTCGCGTCCGCAGAGGGCAGCCTGGCTCAGGTAATAAACCAGTTCTTTCTGTCTCAGGCCAAGATTTTCGAATCCGGGAACCTGATAACGCATGATTTTAAGGTCGGCAAACTGTTCGACCAGGTATTTGAAGTCATCCTTTTGGGGCTGTTCCTGGGGCTGCTGAGCAAAAGCCGCCGATGTAAATAAAATAGTCATTAATAGTAAAGTTAAACGATTCATGGGATTAGATATTTGTTGATAGTTGTTTGGAAATTCGTAATTCGTAATTCGTAATTATATAAAGAGTGGTCAAAATTAAATAAAAATCGGTTCAGGATTTTAGGTATAATTGTTAAAATCTGCAAAAAGGAAGTATTTGTCTGTGTTTAGCCGGGTTAAGGCGATGAGATTGTTGGGTTGTTCTGTTGTTGAATTGCTTTATTGCTTTATTGTTTTATTGTTGAGCTGTGGGCATTGTACCAATAGAATAGACGGGAGCTGTATTATTCATGACGGGGCTAATATTATTTTCGACGGAGCAAGTTGTATTCACAACGGAGGCAATAATACTTTCGACGGAGGCAGTTGTATTCACGACGGAGCTAATATTACTTTCGACGGAGCAAATAATACTTACGACGGAGTAAGTTGTATTTACGACGGAGCAAATAATACTTACGACGGAGGCAATAGTATTCACAACGACGGGCTTGCCATGAAAGAAGCTATTCGGATTTCTTTAACAGGAATAAATCCGGAAAAAGCAGCCGTTTAAAATCTATTTTCAGGATATTTTCCTAAAATTAAGGGCGCTAACCTTTTTGAACTCGATGCTGTTGGGTTTGTAAACGGATTTAACGTATTTCTTAACTAAGTTGGCAATGGCTACCAGACCGGTATCGGGATCATTGAATATATAGTTGCGATGGCTACGGGCGGCAACCAAGGGAGCCGATTTGTCGACCACAGCTTTATTGGCTGTTTTCATCTTTTCGAGCAAAGCGGTAAGGCTTGTGATCTTGAGTTCTTCTTCGTTGGGGGCGTATTTGGGTTCGTTTTTCAGCGCCTCGATATAGGCTCCCATGAACTCAATCTTGCTGTCGAAGCTTTGCTGTGAAGCGGAGATGACTTTGGGAGCGCCGGCACCGGGCTCTTCCGGATTAACGGGAGGAGTTTCGCCTTTGGCTACAGAAGCCCGGCGGCCAAGGAGTTTATTAACCACAGGACGAATGTCGGCTATCACCTGAGGCGAAGCGCCGCAGGAACGAAGCGAGTTGAACGAAGCAGTAACGATGCCGCTCAATGGGGAGAAAACGATTTCACGATCGTCGGAGGCACGATCGGCAGGGGACTTGGCTGCGTTGACGGCATCCACACTTTCTGATGCCAGTTGATGACAACCATTCAACGCATCTAAACTGATCAGCGGATTGGCTGGTTTGTATTTTATACCGAAACTTTGGCAGAAGCCAGTAAGGGTTTGAAAATTGCCCAGATTTGAGGCAATTCCCGATTCTGAAATTGTACTCATAGCATTAGATTTTATTGATTTACGCTGCTAAGGTACGGGATATTTTTTAATTTCGATATGCTTTTAAAAATATTTTTTGAAAAAAATAAAAAAATTAGATAGTCAGGCAGAAAAAGAGTGTACTTTAGCCAATGGAATGAAGGGACAGCGCGTTCTGATTTTTGATTTTTTATGCTTTCTGGTGCAGGTTTTGGCTGAGGAAAAGAGGAATTGGGATAAGATGGATGTTTTTTTATAACACAAAGGGGCACGAAGGAGGGCACAAAGGGGCACGAAGGAGGGCACAAAGGGGCGCGAAGATGAAAATAGAAATAAATTTAAATGGAGAATAACTGCCATGATGGGGGTTATACAAACGTTAGCAACCATTATATGAAGACAATAGCCACAATATTATTTTTGATTTTACAAATGACTTTTGTGTTTGGACAATCTGATGGAATGATTTTTCCCTCATGTAAAGACAAGATTATCTTCAAATGTCCTCATTCAATCTTATTTTTTGCTGATGATGAAAATGATAGCCTTGATATAACTCCTTCTATAAGTTTCTATATCGACAGAACACCAATAATTTTAGATAATACTTTCTATTACAAATTTTACCTAAGCGAATTTGAAGATTCAAGTTGTACCGGTTATTTAAGGCGAGACAATAAAAAAATATTTACTATTCCATATGGTGATTCAATTAGAAAAAGCAATGAAAAGCTTTTATTCGATTTTAATACAAGACGAGGAACTATATGGGAAACTAACGCTTTGGGTGTATTCTCAAATAATAAAATGAAGTATAAAAAGAAATATTACAATAAAGGTTTTGATGAATATTTATATGTTTTTGAAATTGTTAACGCTTATCCGAGTGGTATAACGATTCAATATATGATAGTTGGAGAAAAGAATGGCATTGTTGGTGTTAATTATGTAACACATTATGGGGGTTCTTGTATTGAATGTAAAAAATAAATAACGGTTGCTAATTGAGTAGACCGCCCCGCCAGCTGAGCTGACGGGGAGAGCCACTGGTTGAGTAGTACCGATTATCCAGTACTTTACTGTCAGGAAGAAAGCGAAAATCAGAATGGATGTAAATGAAAAGGAATTTTAGAATAATTATTTATAGATTAACAAATAAAGGAATCAATTACTAAATAGGGAATAACCAAAATGAAGGTAGTTGTGCAATGGTTACCAACGATTGTAAAAAACAAATTAAAACGATAATTAAACAAAAAATACAAGCAAAAATACGTTAATCAAATCACACGTCATGAAAACCAAGAGTCGTCTTCTATTCTTATTATGTTTTGCACTGTTTGTCATTAATCCGGGGTTGCTCTATTCGCAGATCCTTAATGAGCAACCGGAGCATACTGCTTCGCACACCCGTTTTTCGGAAACACCTTTTGCCCTCAGTCAGCCTGCCAGGGTAAACAATCCATTGATAACATCCCTGGTTGCCGAAGTGAATGCCGATACACTGCATAAAACCCTACGGCAGTTGCAGAATTGGGGGTCGCGATGTGCCTTAAACGAAAACCATAAAGATGTTGCCATCTGGCTAATGAATAAGTTTCTTTCCTATGGTTATACGGATGTAAAGCTTGATTCATTCTACACAGCGTTGAACATAGGCAATATTTATATTGACACTTCATGGCAATATAACATCGTATGCACCCTCCATGGCTCCTCTGCCCCGGATGAGATTTATGCGATCGGGGGACATTATGATTCATTCAGTTTTAATGATCCTTATAACGATGCTCCCGGGGTAGATGATAATGGCACAGGTACTGCTGCAACGCTCGAAATGGCACGGGTGATGGCTAAAATGAATTTTCATCCGGAAACAACCATACAGTTTATGCTTTTTGCAGCAGAGGAATTCGGATTGTTAGGCTCTCAATATATTGCCCAAAAAGCGCTACTCGAAGGAAAGGATATACGGTGTATGTACACAATGGATATGATTGCTTATAATCCGGATAACCTGGAAATGTTAATTCGCAATTATCCTAACTCTGAATGGGTCGGTTTGGCAGCCGCTGATGCCATCGAACGGTATACCGACTTGTCAGTATTATTTGGGTCAGATGAAATATATGATGGAACCGATTCTTATTCTTTTTGGTGTAATGGTTTTTGTCCTGTAAGCTGTGAAGAGATCAATACGAGCCCATATATTCATACTCCAGGAGATACTCTTGGCACCTGTAATATTCCTTACTTTACAAAAATTACCGGTGGAGTACTTGCTGCATTGGCAGAACAGTTACTTCTTCCTTACCCATGTAACCTGACCGCACATTCAACCAAAGCTGATGTTACCCTGCGATGGAAACCTACAAACAATTCCCACATAATAGGATACAACATCTACCGTTCGGATACCACCGGTAGTCAATACCAGAAGATTTCTCCAACCCCGGTTTCCGATTCCATTTATCATGATCTGACGGTAGAACCGAACAAACAATATTATTATGTATTGACTACGGTGAACGATTCACTGCAGGAGAGCGGATTTTCGCAAGAGGTGACAGGTGTCCGGTATAATTTCAGCGATACATTGTTGGTATTAGCCAACCTGAAAGAATCAGAAACCACTCCCGACAGTGTTTTTGCATTTTATCAGGCAGCGTTGAATACCATTCCTTTTGTATGGTACGACATCAATGCAACCCATAAAGTTAATCCTGGCATACTGTCGCGTTATCATTCTATTCTTTGGATGTCCAATACTTCTTATTTTGAAGCTATGGATAATCAGGCAAAACAGGATATCTCGGATTTTATTGCTAACGGCGGTAACCTGCTTTTTGCAGGGTTCAACCCGGCGCGATTCTGGATGAATAGCAATGTATACCCATTAAAAACACCAGAAACAGAATTATTCCATCAATTTTTTAAGGTGGATAGTGTCAACCGGGCATATTTATGTATGATGTTCCGGGCAAATGCCGTTTTTCCCGGTTACGACACCCTGAATGTTGACACGTTAAAATATATGGATCTGCATTATCCAGGTCAGATATTCAATCTTGAGGTTTTTTCACCTTTACCCGAAGCTAACGTGATCTACCGCCTCGATTCTAAATATAATTCGAACAGTAATCTCGGAAAAATGAAAAACAAGCCTGTAGGAATCGAATATATGGGTGACGACTTTAAAAGCATCCTGCTTAGTTTTCCGCTGTATTACATGGATATCAGCGATGCCCGGGAATTTCTTCATTATGTGATGACAGAAAAGTTTAATCGACCGGTAGGCATTGAACCAACTCCTCTGCCAGAACCTTTTGATCTGCATATTTATCCGAATCCTGTTACTGATGCTTGCAATGTAAACTTTACCCTGATCAAACCTGGTCGTGTTAAGCTTACATTACTGTCGATGCAGGGACAACTTTTAAATACATTAATTGATGGCAATCTTGAACAAGGCTCTCATTGGTTACACTTTAAAATTGGTACGCAAGCACCGGGGCTTTACCAGATTATGTTGCAAAGCAATGAAGGAAGAGTTGTAAGGAAAATTATCAAGATAAGATAGTTTGCAATTAAATGATGGAAAAATCTGCGATTAAAACGGAATTGGAAAATAAAGGAAGATTTATTGAAATTAGCTACAATTTATGACTCGTAAAGAACAAATAAAATCAATTTTAACAGACATCAGATTCTGGATATTGTTTTTTTTCGTTCTCCGGTTAATCGGAATAACAAATGCTCCTTTGGAAATCGGACATAACTGGAGACAATCGTTAACGAATATGATTGCCCGGAATTTTCTGGAAGGCAATGCCAATATGCTTTATCCGCAAATAGATATGGCAGGAAACCAGACGGGAATTATTGGTTCTGAATTTCCATTTTATAATTATTTAATTTACCTGGTATCCCTTGTATTTGGTTATTCGCATTGGTATGGCAGACTGATTAATCTCATCGTTTCAAGTTTCGGAACGTATTTCTTTTACTTGCTGGTTGAAAAAGTCTGTAACAAAAAAGTAGCATTCAATGCTTCCATCGTTCTTTTATCTTCTATTTGGTTTGCTTATTCCCGGAAAATTATGCCTGATACGTTTAGTGTATCGTTGGTCATCATCGGATTATTTTACGGTTACATGTATTTAACCACAGGAACTTTTGGAAAGCTATTTCTGTTTTTCCTGTTTACAACATTAGGCATGCTTTGTAAGATTCCTGCGCTAAGTTTAGTCTCTGTCATTTCAATTATACTAATTGTTAAGGAAATTCCTGCCAACAGAAAGTTAATAGTGCTGATATTAACAACGCTAAGCCTAATTATCGTTGGTTTATGGTATTTTTATTGGGTGCCCTATTTATTAGAGACCTATCATTATCAATTGTATTTTCCAAAAGGACTGATTGAAGGGTTCAAAGAGATTATTCCACTTTTACCTGACTTTTTTGAAAAGTTTTATTTTAGTTCGTTGTGTTCGTACATTGCTTTAGCCTTCGTTGTCGGAGGATTATTTTTTATATTCAAAAGCAAAGACTTCTATTTAAAAACAGGTATTCTTATAATTACAATCAGCTTCTTCATCTTTATTCTTAAAACAGGTTCCGTATTTCCATTGCATACGTATTATATCATCCCGTTTACGCCAGTTATGGCATTGGCTGCCGGATACGGGCTTTCAAAATTTCCGGCTAAATATTTGTATGTACCTCTGATTTTGATTTCGCTGGAAGGAATCGCAAATCAGCAACATGATTTTTTTATTAAGAATGGCGAACGGTATAAATTATCGTTGGAAGGCCTTACTGATAAAAATATTGGTAAAAATGAATTGATTGTGATAAACGGGAGTCAATCTCCGCAGGAAATATATTTTGCACACAGAAAAGGATGGACAGTTGAAAATGATGCTATAAATAAAGAAGAATTAAATCGGCTTAAGGAATTAGGGGCGTCATATCTTATAATTAACAAAAAGTCATTTGCCAATACCATTGATTATTATCCATTAATCTCTTCGGATCAGAATTATGATATCTACAAATTAAAATAACATTGTAGCTGATAAATAGAAATTCACATGGAAGTCGTAAAGTTTGGCATAATTCTAACAACAAAGATTGCATTATCTGCAGCTATTATAAAAGGACTGAACAGCAAAATTTTTAAAAGATGAATTATTAAAAATGAAATATCCATAAGGGCTATGCTCATACCAACCGAGAATGATATTTTATGGATATTCCATGTGACCAATAAATTAAAAAATTAATAACACATGAAACCCTGTCGAATAATAATCAGCATACTGATCTCTGGCATTTTTCTGCTGATGTCCTGTAAAAAAGATGATCACAAATCACCGGATCCCCGGGATAAATACATTGGCAAATACCAGGTTCATGAACGGATTAGCAGTTATGGCTCTCCAGAATGTGGTGAGCCGTATAGCCGGGAAAGCGATACCATAATAAAGATTAATTACGGTAAAACAGATTCGACCTTAATGGTGCTTGGCCGGGAGGTTTATCTTGATTCTGTCGGATGCTTTAGTACGTATCATTATGGATTGCGATTATGGAACGATAGTATATATTCTTTCTTTATGAACGGAGGATTAGGCTGTGGACAGTATGAGGTATATGTAGGGTATAAAATATCGGATTTACATTAAAAAAACGACAACGATGAAGTCAAGATTACTATTGACCCTGGCATTCTTCGGATTTTTTACGGTTTGCTTTGGACAACAAAATTCAACCTGGAACAAATGGGAATGGCTAACCGGTGAATGGGTGGGCGAAGGCAGCGGACAACCTGGCCAGGGTGGCGGAACCTTTTCTTTTAAAACTGAACTCGACAATAACATCCTTGTACGGAAAAGCCACTCCGAATATCCGGCAACCGGAAATAAGCCGGAGGTCATTCACGATGACTTGATGATCGTTTATCCGGACAATACGGGGAATCCATCAAAAGCAATCTATTTCGACAACGAAGGACACACGATAACTTATTCAATAACCTACGCTGACCCATCCATCGTATTGACAAGCGACAAAATTTCAAACGTTCCCATTTTCCGGCTGACCTATACGTTGCTTGGCAATGAATGCGTAAATACGAAATTTGAGATGTCGCAGGACGGTGAAAGGTTTATAACTTATATCGAAGGGAAAAGCAAAAAAAAGAAGAAATAGCTTTTGCCTTTCATCCTTAAAATTGACTGATAAAATCCCTGAACAAGGGCGAAACCTTGTCTTTATCCGAAAGGATGGGATTATGAGCGCCCCAGTTGATATTCAGGTCGGGGTCGTCCCAGCGGATACTGCCTTCGGAAGCTTTATGATAAACGTTGGTACATTTGTAAAAAAACACGGTATGATCTGCCAGCGTATGAAAACCGTGAGCAAAACCGGTCGGAATCCAATACATCCATTTGTTGTCTTCGTTCAGTTCGATGGAAACCCATTTGCCATACCAGGGAGAGCCCTTACGGATATCCACAGCCACATCGAGCACGGCGCCTTTCATCACGCGCACAAGTTTGCCCTGGGCAAAAGGCGGATTCTGAAAATGCAAGCCTCTCAGAACTCCTTTCTGGGATTTGGATTCATTATCCTGAACAAAATTCTGGTCGATGCCGTTTTTCAGAAATTTTTCCTTGTTGTAAGATTCAAAAAAATAGCCTCTGTCGTCCTTAAAAACGCTGGGCTTGATGATGAGAACATCGGGGATTTCGGTTTTGATGATTTCCATTTTCAGCAGGCTCTTAATTTATAAATGAATGACTTCTCCGTAGGCTGCGGCTACGGCTTCCATTACGGCTTCGCTCATCGTAGGATGGG
>Ga0183095_11547_pt1 | contig 15241 bp, 21 predicted proteins | sample BioMet4_FD_130346 | JGI IMG/M metagenome (GOLD analysis project Ga0183095, IMG submission 130346) | Microbial communities from bioreactor (seeded with sewage sludge) at LBNL, California, USA - Biofuel metagenome 4 (v2) (version 3) | ecosystem: Engineered > Bioreactor > Anaerobic > Unclassified ...
AAGCACGGCGAAAACCGAAGGCCAAACGCAAAAAGAAATCGACCAAGGCGAGGCAAGAAGCTTCACCTCGACAATCGATTGGGCGCAAAGTCTCGCGATAAAAGAAGTCGATTACCAATTCAGCGGAACCGCTTATAATTAACGCTTTTTGGAAGCTTTGCCACGCTTAGAGCGAACAAAGAAAACAATGCCAATCACGATGCCGACAACAACCATAACGCCGAAAAGACATTCCAAAACGATGCCGACATAATTCGGGCCTGGCTCACGGATCTCAGGGAAATCCGGGCCAAGAGTGCCGGCACTCCCGGCAACAGGAACAGTGGAAACCTCAAAAACCATAACAAACCCCCAAAATCTATCATCACCATACCACACTTTTACCACAAACACATCTTTATCTAGATGAAGAAAGAAGAAAATCAACAAGTTTCGGGTTTAAGTTAAACTTGTAAATTTCAAGTTTAACTTAAAAGAAAACAGTAAAAGAAAACTCGACGTCTCCGCCAAGTGTAATAAAAACCTAGATGCTATCTAGGTTTTTTTATTTTTCCATACCACACTTTTACCACAGTCTTACAACACTTCTAAGATTGCGGAATAGACAAAACTTCTTTATCAAAAAAGCCTTTAATGACCTCCTTCTCATCCTTAAACAAATGGGAATAAGTGGCCATCACGGTCGCCTCGGTATCCCCGAGCCAACGGGCCACGATGCGAACCGAGATCCCGGCCTTCAGAAGATTAGACGCGCAGCTGTGCCGGAACTCATGGATCTTAAGAGGATGGCCAAGACCGGCTTTATCGCAATAATAAAGATTGAGACGCCTGACCTTCGACTCCCCCATGACGGCCACACCCTTGAAATAAGAAGGGAACAGCCAAGACTTCGGAACGCCCACAAGAAGGGGAGCGACCGCAGAGACGACCGGAAGAGTCCGTACGCTCCTTTTCGTCTTGGGCGTCGTGAAGACCTGCTTGCCGGAGAAGCTCTTCTCGCACAAAGCCCTCCTCACGGTAAAAAAGCCGCCCTCGAAATCGGAGCCCTTCAGCGCCAGAAGCTCCCCGATCCGAAGGCCATAGAAAACAAGGAGCGAGAAAAGAAGCCTCTCGCGCCGATCGGAGATCACGGAAAGAAAACGAATCTCCGTAGGCAAGTCCCAAACGCGGTACTGCCGCTCCCGGACGACGGGATCCACGAAGGCGAAGATGAGAGAATCATCGGCGCCTTTCGCGTACCGCCTAAGAAAACGCAGGTAAACACGGCAAAGCGAGATGACCGGCTTGAGCGAGCCGTGCGGGACCTCACGGTTCAGCTTCGAATTGAGCCTTTCGAGAAAAGGCGCGTCGACGCCATCGACGGGAACCGGCCCGAAGACCGGGGAAAGATAAAGCTCGAAAAGCCCCCTTTTCGTGTAAACGCCCGAGGGCTTCATCCTCGAAGAGAGGACGTCGAAGAACGCCTGATCGAAGGAGGAGCAGACAACATCCGCCCCCGCATCGACGGAACCGACCAAGGAAGCGGAGAAAACGGGCTCATAGGCCAAAGCCTCCCTCCGGCTGCCGAAAGACGACCGCGAGGAAAGCGGACCATAACAGTAATAACGGCGCCCTTTGTAGGAGACGACCACGAACCACGCGGAGCGTTTCTTTGAAAAATAAACAGCCATTCAGAACCTCATAGGACTGCAAAAAGACAGTTCAGGATGCTCAAGACGATCGTCCCTGCCGCAATCATCAGGAAGCCACAGGCGCTTATAGAACTTCTCACGGAAAGTAACCATCTGGTTAATCGAAAGATTCTTCGCGTAAAGCCGGCAATACTTGACCCAGACGTCGCAGGAAGCAACGAGAGAGCAGCGCTTCAAGCGAAGGGAACAATAAAACTCATAAGAGACGGAAGCGCAATGCGAGCAATTAGACAAACGATGCTGATTGAAATAAGGACAGAATTCACATTCACGAAAATTCATAAAGACCCTCCAAAAGATGAAGAAGATTTAACAAAAACAAGCCAAAAAAGATTAGACCGCCTTTTAACCTTGGAGCCAAACAAAGGCTTAAGATCCGTGCAAGACAAAACATCATTACAGGAAAAACGATCATCAGCCCATTTAAAGATCAAAACCCCAAAAGAAGGATCAAGAACGCGCCAACACTCAGCAAAAGAATCACGAAAAAAAGATTTCCAATCCAAAGGAAGAGAGCCATAAGCGCGCCCGATCCGGGAAGACGAAGAACAAACCAAATGCGGCGGATCAAAAACAACCATTTTGAAGGACCCATCAGAAAAAGGGAGTTTAGTAACGCTCCCAAGATAATCAGGGGAAACATCAAAAGAATGGCAAGACCCACGAGAATCGACGAAAGAAAAGGAACCCTCACGGATATCACCAAACAGGACACGAGAGTCCTTTTTATCAAAATAGAACATGCGAGATCCACAACAGGGATCAAGAACTAACTTATTAAGATCCATAAAAACCCTTTCAATGAAAAGAGAACAAACAAGAAAACCGACCAAACCCGGCAGGGCCCCATAGCTTAACGCAGGAGCCCATGGCCGGAAAAAACAAATCAGTCGGAATCCCTCTTCCCGGATTTCCGGGAACCGAGATCCTTGGCGATGCCATCAAGATAATCGATGATGTTCTTGCCCGAATTGAAAGAATCCTCCTCGTCCATCCGCAAATAAGCGATGCCGGTCTTGATGTTATCGGTCAGAAACAAATAGACAAGAGAAGCGCAAACGGTCTCCGAAGGCTTATCAGACTTCGGAAGAAAGCGAGCGACGATAAAACATCCGCATTCCCCGAAAGAATTGGAAACGTCTTCAAGCCCAACATCGGACCCGCACCAGCAATTGGCAAAGAAAGGGCAATCATTAACTTGAATGTCATCAAAAGCGGAAGGACGGATCAAAGCCAGCTTCTTCTCATGGGAAAGAGAAAGCCAGGCATCGTAAGGCGAAGGCTTCGGAGGCTGAGGGGCCTCCTTCTTCGTTTTACCAGAAGAAGAATCGGAAAACCGCCCAATCTCATCATCGATCCTCTTTTTAAGCGATGAAGCGAAATCCTTGGCGGTCTTCTCGGAAACGTAAACAAAAAGCCGCTTGCCAGCCTGATGAAGCTCCGACAAATCGAAAAAACCGTTATTAAAACGCCCATTCCCCCGAAAACCAAAATCCGGGGTATGGATTGAAAACTGAAACGGAACCTCGGCAAAATCAGAATCCTCGTCATTATCCTCCTCGGACTTCAAGGCGGAAACTATGACTCCCTGGTAAAAAGAGGAAAGCGATTTATTCAAGGAACACTCAACCCAAGAACGGAGCTTCTCCTCATCGGATTTGACGGCATCCAATACCTTTTTGTCCCTGATCTCGGCGACGGTCATCTCAGGCTTATAAGAAGCGATGTCCTCGGAAACGGGCAAAAGCTCAACAAGTTGAGTAAAATTGTAGCCATCGTATTTCTGAAGAAGCGAGCCGTTTTTCGCAAATTTCTCCGCGACGGCAATGAAATTCTTGGTCGACGTCCGCTTAAAGCCAAAAACCTTCCAAGAATAGTCATAGACGTCGGAATAACCGCAAGCCCCAAGAACGCCCTTATCATCCCGAAGCTTCGCCAACTCATCGCCAATAGAAACGAAAGAACCGGCCACATCAGAAATGGAATCCCGGATCGAATCGGTGGAAAGCTTGAGTTTCTTGGCGGCCTCAAGAACGACGATGTCCGGAACCTGGTCAGTCAACTGACCGGTTGCATTAGAAGCCCCTCCCGCCGGAACAGGAATCGAAAAAATGCCAGTGGCAGCTTCCATGTCTTTGGCATCCTGAACGGAAGAATCAACCGCGACATCGGAAACGACCTCGGCGACGACCTTCTCGGAACTCTTCGAAACAACCTTTTTCCTTTTAGCCATGATAGGCCTCCTTTTGAAAAATCAGCGAAGAATAGAAATCTTGTCGACCGGCTCGTATCGGAACGCCGACAAATCGCCTTTCAAATGCCTCTCCCGCCAGCGCGGGACCTCCGCCCAGGCGACGAAATCCAGTAGGTAATAGGCATCGCGCCAGGAATCGTAGGAAGCGGCATCGTAGAAGAGCCACTCGGACATCGCCTTTTCCGGATCGAAGGCGCACACGCGGCTTCCCGGATTGGAAGAAAGATACCCAAAGACGTCGGAAGCGACGATCAACTTCCCGGCAAGATAAGCGGAACCGACATCCGGATAAAGACCGGGATCGAAAAAACAAAGATCGCCGACATCCGCCTCGAAATCGTAAGACCGAAGAGAAAGGCCGGGATGAGCGTCAAGCCAGGGCTCGACGTCAGACCCAAACAGCAAGCAACCGGACAGAACCGCGCTCCGTCCATCGGCATGAAAGCCTTCCTGATAATAAGAAAGCATCATCTATCACCCCCTTCCTTGGAAGAATCCAGATCGTCGGAAAGACCAAAACTGTCGGAATCATATTTGGCGGAACCAAGCTTCACGCCGACCTTCTCGAAAAGCTTGGCCACATCGCCATCAACATCCGCGAGAATATCAACGCCGTTTCCGCAGGCCGCGCAAACCGCGGAAAGCATAGAATTGACGGATTCGTATATGGGGAGCCCGCGCGCCCGCCGGGCCGAATTGACGATCTTGAGATCCCTGTCATCCATCCGGGAAACGCCCGAATTAAAAAGAAAACGCGCGATGTCCAACGACTTGGAAGGATCGGAGGCAAGGACCCGACCCAGGCATTTCGAGGAATCGTGATCCAGCCAACGCGCATTTGTAGAAACCGTTTGCTCGGCACGGACACCGGCGAAGATACGCATCGAATTAAAGCCGCGCATCCACTCAAGCCAAGGCTTCCAGACCTCCGCCCGGGAACGGCTCCCGGCCTTGACCTCCCTCTCAAGAGGGGAGAAAAGCCCCTTAAGCAAACCGAAGATGAAGCCGGCCGGCCCGCAGGAGGAAACGGAAAACCGCCTCATGCCGTCGGAAACGTCCTCCTGGATGAAGGCTTCCATCTCCTGCGAGGAATAACGAAGGGCCATCGCCTCCTTCCAGGCATCGGCCTCGGATTCGCCCTGAAAGACAAGCTCGCGGACCTTCCCCTCAAGATCCCGCTTGCTCAAACGGCAGTCGGCGTGGTCCCTCCTCGCCTTCGCCTCAAGGCCGACCGCATCGTCGAACGAAGCCATGAAAGCGGCCAAAGCAGAAACGGCGGAATCGTGGTAATAGCGGACCTCATAGCGAATCCAAGACGGAATGAGAACGGCGAAGCCCTTGGCCTCGCGCTCGGCTTTCTTGTTGTATATGCACAGCTGAACCGATTCCCGGGACCCGAAAGTGGCGGTGTAGCCCGTATTGCTCCGGAAGACCTCGACGGAATCGAAGTCCTGCGGGAAATCCGGGAACTCTTGGAATTTGCGCAAAGAGGACAAATAAACCCGCTTCCCGATGCGCTCCTTAAGACCGTCGAAAGGGACAAGACCGGAGAAATCGTCCGTCGGAAGGTCGATGCGGGTGCAATGCCCGCCCAAGGCGAAGATCTCCTTAAGGAAAACGTCCCAAGCCTTGAAGATCTCGTAGTCCTTCGCGGAAACGCTCTCGCCCGGATGCTCGGCGATGACGCGAGCCTCGAAGCCGCGGCAGCCGGAACCTTTAAGCTCCATGAGGCAAGTCTCCTGGCCGATGGCCGATTTCGTGAACGCGCCGCCCCAGAACCACGAAAGGCCTTCCTCGATGTCGAAGCCGTGCAGGTAGCCCGATGCCCCGCTCCTCTCCACGAAGAGGGACGGATCGACGCGAAGGATGCCCCAGAGCTTGACCCACCTCGGATCACCCTTCTCGAACGACCCGTCGAAGCGGATTTTGAGATAGTCAACGCACGTGTTGACGACACCGACCCTATTACTAACTACGTTAGTAATCGACCCTTTACATACATCGCTATGGGGGGTGTTACTCACCCCCCCGCCAACGTCAACCGACCCCGCCGAAAAAACGGCCGAAACGGCCCGCCCGGCCATGCTTCCGGGCATGCTGACGCAGCCCGAGCCCGGGCGCGCCTGGTCGATCTTGGAGGCGACGGAGACGGCGGGCGCCGCTAAAACGCCGTCAGGCCGTCCGGCCTTTTGCCGGCGTTTCTTCACGCCGGCGCCCAAGACCGTCTTCTTAAGCTTGTTTCCCATCGCGCCTGTCCTCCTTCATCGCATCGACCATGTAGCTGTGCTGCGCCTCGAATTCCTCAAGAGTCGGGGTGAGTCCCTGAAACACGGGCTGATCGTACAAACCTCTCTTGGCCCCAAGAAGGAACCTTTCAAAGAAACCCCTAAGAAAAGCGCTGTCGAACGCATCGGCCCGGGACACCCTGAAAATGTCATAAAACACAATCGGGTCGCCCATGGCAAGATTGCCGCTGGCATCGACGCGGCATTCCGGGATCCTGTATTCCTTGTAGCAATAAAGATTCTCGGCCCGTTTCAGAATCCCGCTGGCAAGCGACCGGCACGAGGAAGCAAAATGCTCCCCCAAGGACCTGTCCTCGCGATAGAAGCCGTAGCCATCAAGAAACCTATCAGAGACATCGATGACCTTCTGAAGGAAAGCTGGCTCCAGCCACCAAAGGCGAAGGGCGGTCTTCTCCTCGATCTGCTTAACGTCGATGGCCCAAATGGACTGAGCCACCTGGATGCGCTCGCTCGAGATCGCTGAAACGCGCTGCTCATTGGTGACCATTTTGAAATAGTGATTATGATCGGCCTCCGCAAGCTGGCCGCCCATCTGCTGAAACCACACCGAGCCATCGTTAAGAGCATTGGCATCGTCGTCGTTGATCTTCTTGCCGGCGTTCGTCTTCGAGTTTCCGACGTCCTTTCCATATTCGGAAATATAAACGATGGCCGGCCCGGCGAGCCAGGCCGCATCCGATCCGGGAACGACTTTTTTCTTCAGCCGCATCATGTCCTCGTCGATGACGTGCGATTGAAGGAAACGCTCCGACCTTTGCTTGGAAGTGCGATGGAGGATGTCCACGTCCCAAAGCTTCGAATGGCCAAGATCCGCAAGATCGTCGTAAGTGCGAATGTCGCCATTGCCGATGACCAAAGAAGAATAAACGCCATAAATAAAATACTGTTTGGCGTATTCGCCCATGGCGGCGCTCAAAGAAACAAACACGATGCCATTGTTGAAATACATCTCAGGCCGCCGGCATTGCTCAAGGACCTTCTGAAGCTCGGGCTTCGGAGTGCCGTCGCCGTAGAAAAGCGTCTCGACGTAAGCGGCGCCCTGGACGCCGTTGACGACCCGATGCGGATCGTCGAGCTCAAGGCGGATCATGCCGTCGAGCTGCCTTTCCAGCCATATCCAAGGGAACCAGGGGAACATCGAGCGGAAGCCCTTCATCGATTCCAGCGCATTCTGCCTGAAGATGGCCTGAAGCAAAGTGCAGATAAGGACGGAGATCACGTCCTTCCCGGTACGCATCAGACCAACGATCAAGGTGAAAGTGCCCATGTTCTCCATGACGGTGCGGCGATCGATGCCCCAGAGCCGCACAATCTCTCCGTCGGCGGCCTTGAAAGCCGCAGCATTCTTGATAATGAAGCCGATGGCCACCCAAGCAAGAAGAGGGACGTTCCGAACGTCGTAGAGGAAGGTGAGCAAAAGGGTCCAAATGAAATCGAGGACAGAGACGAAGTCGGCGCTACCCAAGAACCAAACGTACATCCCGGCAAAGTCCAGGATTTCCGAAACGCCGTTGAGAACGACCAGCCCGAACAACGCGGAGAAGGCGAAAAAACCGGAAGCCCGGAAATATCGGAAAAAGCCGACGACCCAGCCAATCGCCGGGCCGAGAAGGTGATCGGAAATCCAATACCAGGCCAAAAGAGGCTTAGAGACCTCGGTCCAAAGAGAGGCCCGGTAGCTGAGGGAGTTCTCGAAAAGGATCTTGAAGACCAAGGCCAGCGGAAGGGCGAAGAGAAGCACCTGCATCGCCCTCAGAAGAAACTCGTTGACGGAAGCGAACCAAAGCGCATCCGACAGAAGCGAAATAAGCGACCAGCCCCAGGCGACGAACCCGGAATAGAAACCGTCGCCGGAAGGCCCGTAGGAAACCCCGGAGGCCATCAGGGAGAAACCCGGGGTGAGATAGGAACCCGGGATCTTGGCCCCGCCAAGGGACGAGAAGCCATCCCTAACCCTGAAAAGGAACGTTTCGAAAGAAAGCGCAACGCGCGGAAGCCAAAGCGGAAACCAAGACACGGAAAGCCAGACGAAAAGCCCGAGGACGGCCAAACCGGCCGCCTCATAGCTGAAGATCAAAGCCAACCGCTTGCGCCCGCTCATTGGGAAACCCTCACGAGATAAACATGCCGCGGATAATCGAAAAGGGTGCCGTTCGAAAGATAGCGGAGCCCGAAGGATTCGGAGCCGGAAACGCAGCTCAGAAGGCCGGCATCGTAGGAAAAGGAAAAATCGAGGGTCCGATCGGAAAGGTAATACCGCCCGGAGCCATCGCCAACGGAGATGCGGCTGCCGTCCCTGGAAGAATAAACCCCAGAAACGGAAGAGGCGGGGGCCTTGGACCCCTCAAGCACGTTCACGGCGGGGTAGGCGAGCCACCACACGAGCAAAGCGCCGAGGACGCAGACGCAGGCTTTCGCCCAGGGCTTCTTTAAAAAAACGGAAAAGCGCTCCCCCTTCGCGGAGGGGGCTTCCCTGACCTCACTTCGAGCCATGGCGAGCCTTCCCCCGGGCCCAACGCACTATCCTATAAACGATGTAAACGCCGCCGAAGACGCCGGCGAACAAAAGCAGAATCTTAACCCACTCAGGCCACCCCGAATCCGGAGCGAAGGACGGCCAGGTGGCGACGAGCCGCTTGGAATCGGAGGAGACGGGAATAACATAGCTCTTCCCCTCTTTGTTGAAGGTAAGGGAAATAACCGAGAGATCATCGGTCTCCCAGCTGGAAAATTTCTGATCCTTCGAGAAGACCGTGCTGATTTTCTCGATGGAGGACATGAACACGGGCCCGACGACGAGGCGCCCGAAGACATCAAGCCAAGAAGGAACTCCGCTCGAGGAGACCACGGTCATGTCTCGCACGTCATAGCGGATGACGTAATAATCGTCCTTCGGGGCCTTGACGGCCTCAGCGGCGAAATAGGCCTTGCCGTCGTCCTGGATCAGAAGCGAAGAATCGCCCGCGATGGCTTTGGCCAGATCGACTTTCTCGATCACCTTGACGGAGTCGCCTGCCTTCCCGTAGAAATTGGGGAAATTGATGCCGATGCCGCTCAAGGCGGAGCCGACGGCCGTCTGCCCGGCGGAAAGAACCTTCTTATCGGAATCAGTGTAATCAAGGACGTAGGACTTCTTCTCGCCATGGGGGTAAGGCTGCATCGCATGCGAGGAAGCCGGGTCAAGGACGTATTGCTGCATCGCCCAGGACAGGCGAAGCCCGACAAGGGTCCCATAGGAAGACGGGAAATGAAAAGCGCAGCAAAGAAGCCGCGTGTAGCAAGAGGACGAGGACGCGGTCCCGAACCCGGGATCGAGGTAATAATCGACCGTATGGGAATTCTTCTCGCTGTAGCAATAGGTGAAGACGCCGACGTTCAGCTCCATGACGTCGAGGGTCTGATGCGTGACCAAAGTCGATCCCCCGGACCCGGAGACGAGAAACCGCTCCCCGAGGACGTAGGAATTGCTCTCGGAGGCGGAAGGATTGAGAATCTCGAAACTCGCGAGATCATAACCCCGCTCCGAGGAACCGGAGAAAGGAAACTGGTAATCGACGCGGAACTTCCAGAACAGGAGATCGGAGGAAACCGACAAAAAGGTGGCGGTCACCTTTTTGTAATCGGAGTAATCGGAGCTGTCCGAGATCTTGAAGGCATAAGAGCCCGGATCGGAATAGCCAGACCCGTCCCAATAGCCGCCGCGGACGCCCGACGGATGGTAAAGATAGACATAAAGCTTCGAAAAGGATTCGGCGCCATCGACGACGGTGAGGGCGCGGTAATCGCCATGAAGGGATTGGGCGTGCTCGAAGGCCTTCGCCTGAGGATAGTCCGAAGCGGAAAAGCCCGAGACCGACGAAAGATCGTCGGACACGGACGTATCGTCCAAGGACCGGCTGACAGAAACGCCTCCGATCCAAGAGAGAGAAAGGAGAATCGCGAACGAGAGATCAAAGACCATAAGAAGCCTCCCCAAGGCCCCTCAGAAAGAGCGGAGCCTTGGCGAAGCCCCCCGGCCGAAGCCAGGGAGCGGGGAATCATGCGAACTCGGAATCGCCCAAGCCACTAATCCCGCTGGGAAGGACGAAAGACCCAGCGTTCCGGAAGTTAATCCGGCAGCCCTTCGAGCCGCCGAAGGAAACATAGGAGTAATCGGCTTTGGTGGGATCGACGTAGGAAGAAGTGACGAACCGGATCTCGACGAAGACCCAATCCGCGCCCGAAACGGTCAGATGGAAGGACCGGAGGGAAACGGTCCAAACCGACTTGTCCGCGACGGCTTTGTCAACGTCGGAAAGGGAATAGCCATAATCGAAGAAATCGTTGGGGGCGGTGACCCAGCTGGCGGAAGCCTTGTCGGCGGCCGTGGCGACGCCGTAGGACGAATACATCGAGGGGATCCGCGTGTGATCCTCGCCCGCCATGAGGACCGAATACCCGACCGTGGCGGAAGGCCCGCACTCGAAGTTGAGGACGCTGAATTTGTAAGGATAGGAGCTGCTGTCCGAATGGGCCTGGCCGCAGCAGTACGAGCCGGCGGTGCCGGACTCCTTCAAAACGTCCTGATCCGAGTAATCAACGCCGGAAAGCCAAAGGGATCCCGACGAAGTGGACATGACGCCGTCATAGCAATAGAGGTTGCACGACACAGCGGCGGAAGGATTGGACACCGATTTGGCAGTGACGGTCACCGAGCCGCTGAAGACGGCGATCAAATTCGCGACGTTGGCCGTCCCGGAAGACGTCTGGGCGGATTGAAGGGCGACCTTGGACGGATCGGAGACGGTCCACGCGATCCGTTTGTCCGAAACGTCAGCGGGGCTCAAAGTGGCCGTAAGGCCTAGGGTGTTCCCCGCGGCGCTCGCGAACATAGGGCCGTTCGGCAAAGCCATGCCGATCGTCCCGTCGGCGTTGGCGACCGAGGTCGCGGCGGCCGAGGAAGACGAACCGGTGACAAAAGATCGCACGGTGGAATTGCCGAGATAGAGCCCGCACCCCACGAGGGCGGTGCAGGCAAGGCAGGCGACGAGCCCGCCAAAATTGCGCGCTTTTCTCTTATTCATGCCAAGCCCTCCCCTCACGCGGCCGCGCTGCTCGCGGCAGCGGAGCTCGCGGCGACGGAAGCCTTCAGAGCGGCCTGCTCCTCGTCATAATCGGCGATGGCGGCCTTGATCTGACCTTTGGTGAAGGTCTTGTCGCCTTCGAAATACTGGCCTTCGTTCAGCTTCTCCCAAACAGCCCCGGCCGCTTTAGCATCGTTGACGTAGCCCAAAGGCGCTAAATCGACGGTCATAAGATCCTTGACGTAGGCCGAGGCTCCGGCGGGGCACGATAATCTAACAGGAGACGCGCCATAAGTGAATGAAGCGCCACCATAAAGAGTAAAAGTGTTTGTGTTTCCAGGAAAAATTTTCGAAATACCGGAAACCGAAACGGGGACGTTGATTTTTTCCGCCGGCTTGATATAGAATCCGGGCCCGCTACTTGCATATATGGCAGAATCCAAGGAATCCAAAGCGCAGAAAGTCAAAGCGGTATAAACAAGATTAGAAATTCCATCTTTTTTTGGGCCGGAATAGATAATGGCTTTGATCTCCGCCGCGGTGTTGTTGGTCAAGGTGAAAACGCCGTCCTTGACGACGACGTGGGAATCATCCGAGTAAAGATCGGCTTTCTTGTCCAAGTTGGTGAAAGCCACCTTCTCGTTGTCGCCGAGCATGCCGTTGACGGCCGCCTTGATGCTGTCCTTCTGAGCGACGCCGACGGTAATGGTGGCGGCAAGGGTGAGAGCCACGCCCGCGATGAGGAGACCGTTGATGACTTTTTGGCCAATCCCGGTCTTAGTCTTATAGGGATTCATATGAATTCCTCCTTTTTAAATGGGGGCTAGCGCCCCGGGGGGGCTCGATGGCATGGGGATGCGATCGGGCTCCTTCGGGAAGCCCTGGCGAACGGAACCAGGGCCCCATGAAAGGAGAGACGGACTATTGCTGATCGGACTCGGCGGCGGGCTCGGCGACCTTCTCGGAAGGATTGGCATCGCGGTCGAACCACCGCCACTTCTCGGCGAAGCCGTCGACGTTCTTGGCGGACATCAGCTTGAGCAGACGGATGAAATCCCTGCCCAAATCGTCCGTGAGCTGCACGGTGACGACCAAGCCGGGTGCGCAGAAGACCTCGCACATCGGGACGACCCGCTCGCCGAAGTGAACCCGGACCAAGCGGACGCGGCGCTGCACGGTGAACTGCACCGGGACGTAGGTGCCCTTGGCGTCGTAAAGCTGGGCGATCATGAACTGGCTCCCGTTCCTGTCGAGCGGGAATCTCAGGTGAGTGGCGTATTTGTCGAAAGTGACGACGCCGTAATAGGAATCCTTCTTCGCGTCATCGCCACGCCCCTGAACCTCATGAGTGAAACGGACGGACGCGAACGGGATCGCCTCAAGCTCCTTCTTGTCGTCGGGCGTAAGCGCCTTCGCGAGCTCGGTGTCCGGATCGGGCCAAAGGGCGAAACCGCCCTTGTAGCATCTCTTCTCGTATTCTTCTGACATATAGGACCTCAATGGTCAGTTGACTGACCAAACTTTCTCCCGTTCAATATGGGTGAATGGGCGCCCGGCCCGGGCCGCGGGGCAAAAAGGGATTTTCCCGCGGCTTGGAGGGCCTATGACCGCTTCGAGGAAGCGGAAGAAGCCTAATCGGAATCGAGCTCCTCGCAGACGGTGCACATCCTGAAGAGGCACCAGAGCACCAGGAGGATCATCGGCGCCACCCCTTCCTTTTCTTCGGATACGGGTGAGACGGCATGATGTAGGAATTAGCCGCCATCCACCCGAAGGCGCCGGCCTGGCCGGCGGAAAAGGAATAGCGGTCGTCCCGCTTGGTGGCGTTCATCGTCCTGTCGCACTGCTCGTGGCGCTCGTGGGCGTAGGCCTTCGCGGCCGGCGTGCCCCGTTCGAGCTGGATCTCCCGAATCTCCTTATTGGCGGCGTCGCGGCCTTTGTAATAAAGGGAATGAATCAGCTTAAGCATTTTTAGATCCTCCACCCGCGAGCCCTGAGGACCCGGCGGTTCTTCTCGGAATTGACGGCCCAGACGGGCCCGTCGTTCGTGTCGATGCGGAGAAGCTTCCCGGTCTTGGTGGCGCTAACACCACAAACCCGGGAGAGAAGCCGATCAACGTAGTAGACGATGCCGGCTGACATATCAGCGCCAGCCTTTCGATTTCGCAGCCTTCCTTTGGGCAAGCCAAGCTCGGGCGGCTTTGTCGGCATTGGACGCTTTGCCCCATACAACATGCGGAAAGCATTGGTCCCCATGACCAGGACGACCCCGAATCCAAAGGGAATAAGTGCCATCCTGATTAATGTCCACGGCGGAAACCTCCCGCACCTCTTTCTTCTTAGTCGTGGCGTTAACGCCAATAAAGAAAGCCATAATCAATTTCCTTTCAGGGCTTTGCCCTCAGTATTTCTTCCCGTCGGCGTGCCAGATCGGCTGATGCGAGACGGTCACGCGGACGCCGGCTTTCTGATAGCCACGGAGATCGGCCATCATCTGCTGATGCGGGGTATGCATAGAATCGCCCCGGTAATCCGATTCGAAATGGCCTTGCGTGAGCCGCTCCTTCGGATAATAAGTGGTGAAACCCGTGATCCGCTTACGACCGAAACGGCGCTTTTTCCCATAAAACATAACATCTATCCTTTCAGGCCCTAATCGGCCTTAACGCCAATGACAATCGCGAGATCCCTGGGCTTCCACTCATGCACAAAGTCCAAGACATCGACAGCTTGGCCGTGGACCTTCCGGTAATCGGTGCCCCGATCGAACGGAGCCCGGAACCACGCCCCTTCGGGGACGTCCCGGAAGAACATCAGCCGGCCGAGCACGACGCGCCTTTCCGCCGCCTCGCCGAGCGGACGAAAAACAAAACGGCCCTGACGACGCCAACCAAGAGGCCGACGGCGGCAAAGCCGACCAGAACAAGCAAAACATAAAAAAGCGGAAGGAGGACCGAAGCGACCGCCTTGGCAGCGAGAGCCTGGATCATTTGGATTCCCCCTTAAGAAAAGCCTCGCCTTTTTTCGAGTCGATGTTGGCAACCAAGCCCCGCTTCTCGCAGGCGCGGAAGCAGGCTTTGGCGTTAGCGGACGAACAAGGAACGGTCGCAAGAGGCTCGCCGCCCTTGCCCAAAAGAGTCAAAAAAGCCTTCCCTTCGGAGAACATGACGACCATGTTCCTGAAGGAAACGCGCTTCTTAGATTGGGGATCAGTGAACCACATTTAAGGTAAACCTTTAAACTTCGACTAAAGAATATAATGCTTAGCACGAAAATGCAAGGAATAATTTAAAGTAAAACTTAAAATAAAGTCGTGCCACTCGAAAACCTCAGAAAAATGAGAAAAGAAAAAGGCCTTTCGCAAACACAGGCCGCGGCAATTTTCGGAGTCTCACTACAAAGCTACAACGCCTGGGAAATGGGAGACTTCGAACCAGACATCACGACGCTGAAGCAAATGGCGGATTATTTTCACACGACGGTGGATTACATCATCGACAGGAAAACGAAGGATTTCACGCCCGACCAGTTGAAGATTCTCGACATGGCGGCGGACATCATAAAGGAGAGAACAAAATGAGAAAAAGCCTGGGGGCCCTTTTAGGCGTGCTTCTTTTGGCAAGCTGCCAAACAAACGCGAAAACAAACCAAATCATCACGCAGATAACCACAAGGGCGTTGACGATGTCGGACATAAGCTATTCGGCATCGCAAGGCACCAACAGCATGACGGTGGGGGTGACGGCATTGCATCCGATCAAGCTTCTCACCGTGACGTTCAAATGGATCTACCTGACCGGAAGCACGGCGAAAACCGAAGGCCAAACGCAAAAAGAAATCGACCAAGGCGAGGCAAGAAGCTTCACCTCGACAATCGATTGGGCGCAAAGTCTCGCGATAAAAGAAGTCGATTACCAATTCAGCGGA
>Ga0183095_11550_pt1 | contig 15196 bp, 17 predicted proteins | sample BioMet4_FD_130346 | JGI IMG/M metagenome (GOLD analysis project Ga0183095, IMG submission 130346) | Microbial communities from bioreactor (seeded with sewage sludge) at LBNL, California, USA - Biofuel metagenome 4 (v2) (version 3) | ecosystem: Engineered > Bioreactor > Anaerobic > Unclassified ...
CGGTTTGGACTATTGTAAAAATATTAGAATGGACAAAGCAGTACTTCGCAGATAAAGGCGTGGAAACACCACGTCTTGATGCCGAGGTACTGCTTTGTGATGTTTTAAAATGCCAGCGTATTAATCTCTATGTTAATTTTGATAAACCCTTGGAAGAAGATGAGTTACACATTTATAGAAGTTATGTGGCAAAACGCGCCAAGCATGAACCGCTTGCCTATATTTTGGGGCATAGGGCATTTATGCATAGTGAATTTAGGGTTACAGAAGATACCTTGGTACCAAGGCCGGAAACAGAGCTTTTGGTGGAACAAATAGTGGAGCTTAATAAAGATAAGGGGCAGCTGGAGATTTTGGATATTGGCTGTGGCAGCGGAGCTATTGTTGTTTCCCTATTACAGCTATTACCTGAGGCCAGAGGAGTGGCCGTAGATATTAATGCCAAAGCTGTAGCTGTTACCTTGGAAAATGCTACAACTTTGGGAGTTGCCAATCGTTGTAACGGCCTGGTATCGGACTTATTTGAAAATTTAGCAAAAGAAAAAAAATTTGATGTTATAGTATCTAATCCTCCTTATATACCTACGGCAGTGCTTTCTTCGTTGGCTGCTGATGTACAGAAGGAACCTCGTGCAGCCTTAGATGGAGGGGTAACGGGGCTGGATTTTTACCAGCAGATTTTAAAAAACATTAATGCTTTTTTAAAACCGGAAGGTATGGTAGCTTTTGAGATAGGCATAGGGCAAGGAAAACAGGTTGCTAAGATGTGCCGGGAACAAGGGTTGACAATAACTGCAGTGCGCAATGATTATGCTAATATTGACCGTATGGTATTCGCTACTAAAGAGGGAAGTAAATATGCAAACGAAATTTTGGCAATTAGACAAAAACAAAAAGCTTGAAATACAATTGGCAGACGCAGCAGAATTAGTGCGAAGGGGGGAAGTGGTGGCTTTTCCTACTGAAACTGTGTATGGTTTGGGTGCCAATGGATTAGACGGTGAGGCAGCTAAAAAAATATTTGCCGCCAAGGGGCGTCCTGCTGATAATCCTTTAATTTTGCACATAGCAGATAAGGAAACCATGAAGCTTTTATCTACTAATTTATCGCCTAGCGCTTTAAGGCTAATGGATAGTTTTTGGCCTGGGCCTTTGACAATTATTGTACCAAAATCAGCGCTTATTCCCATGGAGGTAACAGCGGGGCTGGACACAGTAGCGGTACGAATGCCAAATCATCCTATAGCTAAAGTGCTAATTGAATTAGCAGGGTGTCCAATTGCTGCTCCTTCAGCCAATAAGTCGGGAAAACCTAGTCCTACTACGGCTCAGGCCGTACAAGAGGATATGGAAGGGGTTATTGCCGGCATTATAGATGGCGGCGCTTCTAACATTGGTGTTGAATCCACTATTGTTGACACAACGTCCCCGGTTCCCACAATTCTAAGGCCTGGCGGTATAACATTAGAAATGCTGGAGGAAGTTTTGGGCGTGGTGGAAATAGACCCAGGACTTTTACAAGCAAATCAAAGGCCCAAAGCTCCCGGCATGAAATATCGTCATTATGCACCTAGAGCTGACATGTATCTGTTGGAGGGACAAGATGTTTCAGCTCAGATTTGTTATTTTGTAGGGCAAGCACTGGCACATGGTAAAAAGATTGGTGTTTTGGCAGCCAGTGACGCTGTTAGTAAATTAGCGATTAGCGAACAGATAATTCTTCATTCTTGGGGTTCTACCCAATTGGAGTTGGCAGAGAAGCTTTATGATTATTTAAGACGCTTTGACCAAGAAAACGTAGATGTTATAGTTGCTCAGGGTGTGTCTGAGGAAGGTTTGGGCCTTGCTATTATGAATAGAATGCGTAAAGCAGCGGGCAACAATATCTTAAAGGTAGAAAATGGAAAACTTATCCTACAAAGCGGGACAATTCCTAGTTTTTTGTGATAAAATGTTAATGGCTTGTTTACAGGTCAACAGAGGGGAAAATTTGCTGGAGATAAGGGGATTATCATTATGGAAATAGCAATTGGTAGTGACCATGGCGGCATTCATCTAAAAGAACATATCAAGACTTATCTTATGAAAAAAGGTTTTGCTGTAGAAGACTATGGTACTTATAGTGAAGAATCAGTTGACTATCCTGATTATGCAGAGGCAGTTGCCAAAGCGGTAGTAGGAGGAAAACAAGAGCTTGGCATATTAATTTGCGGTACAGGCATTGGGGTTTCCATTTCTGCTAATAAAATAAAGGGAATACGAGCTGCGCTATGCGGAGATTGTTTCTCCGCTTTAATGAGCAGAGAACATAATGATGCTAATATTTTATGCTTGGGCGAAAGAGTTATAGGGCTAGGTTTAGCAGAAAAAATAGTTGATACTTATTTGACTGGTCATTTTCAAGGCGGACGTCATGCTCGGCGGGTAGAAAAAATAATGAATTTAGAAAAATAAGGTGATGTGATGAAGATTGAGGAAATAGAACTACAGCTTATAGCAGCGGCAGAAGAGTTAATTGCCATAGCTACCCCTCAAAAAGGACAGGTTTTTGTTGTAGGCTGCAGTACCAGTGAAGTAGTGGGTAGTAAAATAGGCACAGCAGGTTCTATGGAAGCGGCTGAAACTATTTTCCGCGTTTTGCAGGAGGTTACGGATAGGCACGGATTATTTCTAGCAGTACAATGTTGCGAACATTTAAATCGTGCATTAGTAACAGAAACCGCAGCAGCCGAGAAATATGGCTGGGAAGAAGTCTGTGTTAGACCAGTACGATATGCCGGTGGTGCATTGGGCACTATAGCTTATGCAAACTTTACTACGCCTATAGTAGTGGAAAAAATCGTTGCCCATTTAGGGCTTGACATAGGGCAAACGCTCATTGGCATGCACTTGAAAAGAGTAGCAGTTCCGGTACGGCTTGCTCAGCAAAAAATTGGTGACGCAATTTTAACTGCGGCACGCACAAGACCGCCATTGATAGGTGGGGAAAGAGCTGTTTACAAATAATAGTTGGAGGGATAGGCGATGAATTTAGAAAAATTAGAGGTAGTTGATCCGGCCATAGATGCCGCAATTAAGGAAGAGTTAGGTAGACAACGCAATAAAATTGAATTAATAGCTTCCGAAAATTTTGTCTCTCCTGCAGTAATGCAAGCTATGGGTACTGTTTTGACCAATAAGTATGCGGAAGGATACCCTGGGCATAGATACTATGGTGGCTGCGAATATGTAGATAAGGTAGAAACTTTGGCCATTGAAAGAGCAAAAAAACTTTTTGGTGCCGAGCACGCAAATGTTCAGCCTCATGCTGGCGCTAACGCTAATACTGCGGTATATTTCGCTTTCTTAAAGCCAGGTGACACTATTATGGGAATGAATCTCTCTCAAGGAGGGCATTTATCCCACGGCAGCCCTGTAAATATTTCCGGATCTTATTTTAATGTTGTGCCTTATGGAGTAGATGCAAAAACAGAAACCATTGATTATGAAGAATTGGAAAAGTTGGCTATAGAAAACAAACCTAAAATGATTGTGGCAGGCGCTAGTGCTTACCCCCGTATTATTGATTTTAAGCGTATGGCAGATATTGCTCATAAAGTGGGTTCATTGCTTATGGTAGATATGGCGCATATTGCCGGATTAGTGGCCGCAGGTTTGCATCCCAGCCCAGTGCCATATGCGGATATAGTAACAACTACAACTCATAAAACCTTGCGTGGTCCTAGAGGCGGTTTGATTTTATGCAAAGAAAAATATGCTAAGGCTATTGATAAAGCAGTTTTCCCAGGAACTCAAGGGGGACCATTAATGCATATTATTGCTGCTAAAGCGGTTGCTTTGGGGGAAGCTTTGACTCCTGAGTTCAAGGTCTACCAACAAGGGATTATTAATAATTGTCAGGCTTTTGCTAAAGGACTTTTAACTGCTGGGTTTAGACTAGTTTCCGGTGGTACAGATAACCACTTAGTGTTAGTGGACGTACGTGGGCAGAACTTGACCGGTAAAGTTGCAGAAAAAATGTTAGATGAAATTGGTATTACTTGCAATAAAAATACGATTCCTTTTGATCCGGCTAGTCCCTTTGTAACTAGTGGTATTCGTTTGGGAACTGCAGCAGTTACCACTAGAGGCTTCAAAGAAGAAGACATGTTAGAAGTGGCAGCAATTATAGGATTAGTTTTAAATAATACTGAGAATGCCGCGGCTCAAAAAGAAGCTTCTGATAGAGTTGCAACATTGTGTGCTAAATATCCTATGTATCCGGGATTATAAGGGAGGAGTATTAAATAATGTCATTACATATATTAAATCACCCTGTTATTAATCATAAATTGACTATGATGCGCAATAAAAAAACAGACAACAAGCATTTTCGTGAAATGTTAGATGAAATTGCTATGCTTATGACCTATGAGGTAACCAAGGACCTTCCTTCGAAAATGATTTCGGTGGAAACTCCTGTAGCAGCTACTACAGGGTATGAATTGGATGTGTCAGGTATTACTATTGTTCCAATTCTACGGGCTGGGCTAGGCCTAGAAAGGGGTGTAACACAAGTCATTCCTAATGCTAAAGTGGGACATATCGGTTTATATCGTGACCCGCAAACCTTAAAACCAGTAGAATATTATTGGAAACTGCCGGAAGATAAAGAGGCAGAAATAATTGTAGTAGATCCTATGCTGGCAACAGGTGGCAGTGCTACCGCCGCCATAACAATGCTTAAGGGAAAAGGATATAGAAAAATAAGAATGATGTGTTTGGTGGCAGCTCCTGAGGGTGTTGCGGTTCTGCAAAAAGCACATCCTGAGGTAGAGATATATACAGCAGCTTTAGACGATCATCTAAATGAACATGGCTATATTGTTCCCGGTTTGGGAGATGCGGGTGACCGTATTTTTGGTACGGACTGATGGAGAGACCTGACTGGGATAGTTATTTTATGGAGATTGCTCAAATAGTAAGCAAACGTTCTACTTGTTTGCGTCGTGCTGTAGGGGCAGTTTTAGTAAAAGATAAACAAATTTTAGCTACAGGTTACAATGGAACCCCTAAGGGATTACCCCATTGCGAAGAAGTTGGTTGCCTGCGCGAGCAGCTTAATGTTCCTTCAGGACAAATGCATGAATTGTGTCGAGGCATTCATGCGGAGCAGAATTCTGTTATTCAAGCAGCTGTTAATGGTGTATCAATTTCAGGATCAACATTGTATTGCACACATCAACCTTGCGTTGTATGTAGCAAAATTTTGATTAATGCCGGGATTAAAAGGATTGTTTATGCTAATCCTTACCCTGATAAATTGGCAGCAGAAATGATGCATGAAGCCGGTAATATTGAAATGGTGGTTTTTACTGAAAAAACAGAAAAAGCAACCGGTAAAAAATAATGTCAAAGAGAGGCATTTATACACGGATACTTTCTTTTGATGCATATTGCCTACTTGTTGTTAAACGGTTTTTGTACTATACTATAGGAGGTATTATTACAAAAATTTTATGTGGGCGATTTGGGTCGCAGGAAGGTGCATAAGTGCAATCATATTTAGTGGCTTTTGCCATTGCTTTATTTTTGGGGTGGATTTTAACACCTTATGTAAAAAAACTGGCTTTTCGGCTAGGCGCTGTTGATAAACCGGATGCACGTAAGGTGCACCATGTTATCATGCCTCGCTTAGGAGGCTTAGCAATTTATATTGGCTTTATGGTGGCAGTGTTAACGTGTATGAATATTACCAAAGATGTAGTTGGTGTATTATTAGGAGGCACGATAATTTTACTGGTGGGTATATTTGATGATATATATCAGCTTTCCGCTAGAGTTAAATTGTTGGGACAAATTGCCGCTGCAATGATTTTGATTTTGTTTGATATACGGATTGAATGGCTAAATAACCCAATGGGTGGCTATTTTTACTTAGATTATTTGTCAATTCCCTTTACTGTATTTTGGGTGGTTAGTTTTACTAACGTTGTAAATCTTATGGATGGCCTAGATGGTCTGGCCGCCGGTGTATCTGCTATTGCCTCTGTAACGATTATTTTGGTAGCGTTACAACAAGGCTTTTACCCTGTTGCTATTATCACAGCAGCTTTGGCCGGTGGTACTATTGGGTTTATGCGCTACAACTTCAATCCCGCGACGATTTTTATGGGTGATACAGGAAGTTTGTTCATTGGCTACATGCTGGCAGCAATTTCTATTTTTGGCGCGGTAAAAAGTGCCGCAACGATTGCGCTTATAGTGCCGGCAATTGCACTGGGACTACCAATTATGGATACGGCTTTTGCCATTGCAAGGCGTTACATTAATGGAAAACCTATTTTTCAACCGGACAAGGGGCATTTGCATCATAGACTTTTGGCCTTAGGATTTAGTCAAAGGCAGGCAGTTATGCTTATGTATTTAATTAGTGCCGGATTGTGCCTTAGTGCTGTTTTATTTACTGAGATTGACGGAATTTACGCAATTTTATTGCTTGTCATTATTGTTGCGGCCATTTTCATTGGGGCAAAGAAAATCGGCATTTTAAACGATCGCTAACAATATAGGGGTGTAGTAGATTAATGAAAAAATTAAAAGTTATGACCGTGTTTGGAACTAGGCCAGAAGCTATTAAAATGTGTCCGGTAGTTTTAGAAATGCATAAATATCCTGATTATATTCAACCTATAGTAGCCGTAACGGCACAGCATAGGGAGATGCTTGATCAGGTTTTGGGGTTATTTTCTATAGTCCCGGATTACGATTTGAATATAATGACGACAGGGCAGACGCTGTACGATGTTACAGGTCGCGCTTTGGAGGGATTACATCGTGTTTTGGAAGAAGCAAAACCTGATATTATTCTTGTCCATGGCGATACAACTACGACTTTTGTAGGTGCTCTGGCGTCTTTTTATATGCAGATTCCTGTGGGACATGTAGAAGCAGGATTGCGTACCGGAAATAAATATTCGCCATTTCCGGAAGAAATGAACAGGAAATTAACCGGGGCTATTGCAGATTTTCACTTTTCTCCAACTCAAATTTCCAAAAATAACTTATTAAAAGAAAATATAAGTCCTGAGAAAATATTTATTACAGGAAATACCGTTATTGATGCTCTCAATACTACTGTAAAAGATAATTTCACGTTTCCCTATGGAGAAATACAAAAAGCTATAGCTAGCGGGAATAAATTAATTTTAATGACTACTCATCGTAGAGAAAACTTGGGTGAACCTATGCGCCATGTCTATATGGCCTTAAAAGAGGTGCTGGAAACTCATCCAATGGTAGAAGCAATTTTCCCTATGCATAAAAATCCTCAGGTGCGCAAGGTGGCAGAAGAAATATTAGGACATTTGGATAGAGTTCATTTGATTGAACCTATGGATTATGAACCATTTACCAATTTAATGGCCAAGGTGGACATTGTTTTGACTGATTCGGGGGGGATCCAAGAAGAAGCACCGGCTCTTGGGAAACCTGTGTTGGTACTTAGAGATACAACTGAGCGACCGGAAGCGGTAACAGCAGGAACTGTAAGATTAGTGGGAACGAACAAAGACTTGGTTCAGCAAGAAACCATAAAGCTTTTGGAAGATGAAAAGTATTATCGCTCAATGTCTGATGCTTGCAATCCTTATGGTGATGGAAGGGCGGCTGAACGTATTGTAAAAATTATATTGAATAATTATGGCTACCCTATAGAAAACATTTCCGAGTTTTTTGATAAAAAAACAAAAAAGTAGTTGTCACATAGGTACATATATATTAAAATATACAATAACCGACAGAAAAGTTTGAATAGTTTGTGACATTTTTTGAAATTAACGAGAATTTTGTGATAATACAAAAGGAATGAATTATGGAAGTTCAAAAAAAAGGGCTGTTTGCTTATGGTAAACAAATTTTTCTTAGACAATTTTTTGTAGCTGTCGTTATTTGTATTTTAGCAGCATTTATACATGGAGATTTGTTTTATAGTTGGTTTATAGGCTGCGTTGTTGCACTTTTTGATACTGGGTTGATTTTACACGGGATTATCAAGGGATCGCAAAAAGGACACGAAGAAGCCTTAAACTATATGCATAAGACCATGCTGGAAAGACTGGCTATAATAACCTTTATTGTGTTAGTTATGTTAAAGTTGAAACTAAGTGTTATAGGTATTTTTCTTAGTTTTCTACTATTACATATATTTTTGGTTATAAACTTAATTATTATCGCGAGCCGAGATAAAGCTAAATTGAAGAGGCCGTGAAGAAAGGAGTGAACTGAATGGGAACAGCAGAAGCGTCCGAAGGCATTATTCATTATTTACCTAAAGAGATTTTTAGCGGAGTCGTAATCAATATGCAAACTATGTACATGTCTTGGTTGACAATGGCTATTGTAGCCGTTATCGTCTTTGCAGCAACCAGAAAAGCCGAGATCATTCCTTCTGGTATACAAAATGTCGTAGAAGTTTTTGTAGATTGGCTTAATGGGCTTATGGAAGGCAGTATGGGCATTGAGGGCAGACGTACGGCGGCACCATTTGTTATAACCTTGTTTCTTTATATTTTTATTGGCAATGAACTTGGTTTATTACCACAAATTGGACCACATTTAACTTCCCCTACAAATGATATTAACGTAGCTTTTGGTTTGGCCATAACGGTATCTCTAGCCGTTTACTTATTCGGGGTTATGCGACAAGGTTTGGGGTATTTTAAACATTTCACGCAACCTTTTGCGGCCATGCTTCCCTTAAATATTCTAGAAGAGATAGCTAAGCCATTAACCATGGCGCTTCGTTTATTTGGTAATATTCTTGCAGGTGAAATTCTATTGGTAGTATTGTATATGTTAGCCCCTTGGGTTATCCCCAATATTTGGATTGGGTTTAGTTTGATTATAGGGTTTTTACAAGCTTTTATTTTTACCATGCTTACTATGATTGCTCTGGCTCCTGTTTTTAAAGCAAGTCACTAATCACGAGCAACTTATGGAAAGTATTAACTTGTTCAAATTTAAAATTTATATAATTTGAAAATCAAAAACAATTTTGAAAATCGAAAGGATGTAATTTAAAATGACTGAAAACGCTATTATTGTTTCTGTTTCTGTAATCTCAGCCGCTATAATTTGTTTAGGAGCTGTTCGTGGTGCTACGGCTGGAGACTCCGCGGTTGCTATTAAAGCATTGGATTGCATGGCTCGTCAACCTGAGCAGGCAAGCAACTATCAGGTTAACATGCTTATTGCTATTGGCTTGGTTGAGTCTATTCCTATCATTGCTGCCGTTATCGCCATTGTTCTAGTTTTCGCTAATCCGTTTATCAAATAATTCGTTAGTAACTAGAAGATGAGAAAGAAAGGAAGAGTGCTATAGATGGTTAGTATAAATGCTACACTTATTGCGCAAATCCTGAATTTTATTGTTCTTTTGTGGGTGCTTGCGAAATTTGCTTATAAACCTTTAATAAAGGCTATGGATGACCGTCGCAATCGCATTATTAACGACCTTGACACTGCAGAACAGACGCGCCTTGATGCGGAAGCATTAAAGGCACAATATGTTGAGCAATTAGCTAACGCGCGTCAAGAAGCGACTGACATTGTGGATAAGGCGAACAAAGTTGCTCAAAATTTGCACGATGAGTTCATGGAACAAGCGCGTGCAGAAAAAGATGCTATGATGGCGACCGCTAAAGAACGTATTGAGCAGGATAAACAACAAGCTTTAGTGGATATTAGAACTCAGGTTATTGCTTTGAGTACGCAAATTGCTAGCAAAGTTGCGAATCAGAAGCTAAACTCTGCTGAAGATCAAAAGTTGGTTGCAGACGCAACTGATAAAATTTTGGAAAATCGTTAATATTGGCACAATTGGTAATTTAGGAAAAGAATAAAATAGTCTCAGGAATTAAACTTTCTCATAGTTGGTAAACTATGAGCGAATACGGAGGTGATTGATACAGTATGGAAAACAATGAGAATATTGCTTTAATAAAAAAAAGCATTGCAACCCTTGAATTTGCAGCGAAGGATTTATCCTTTTGCCAAAATGAAAAAGTTATTCCCGTGCTCGTAACAACAGCTGCTGAGCTTACTGTATCTGAATATGAGTCTGTTTCCGTAATCCTATCTGAAAAGATTGGCAAAGAAGTTTGTATCGAAAAACTTGTTGAACCGTCTATTATAGGTGGTATCATCGTAAAAATTGGTGACAAGGTATTTGATGCGAGCGTTAAGCGTCAGTTAGAAAAAGTTGGCGCACAAATGGGTAAGGTACAAGTTGATGGACAGTCTCTTGATAAGCCCGCCGGAATTGCTGAAGCTTTAACTGACAGCGTTAAGGATTACAAAATAGATATTGATTTAGAAGAAGTTGGTGTTGTTGATAAAGTCGGTGATGGTATTGCTACTGTATCAGGTATGCGTGGTGCAATGGCCGGCGAATTAGTTGAACTTCCAGATGGAGTAACAGGTATGGTGCAAAACCTGCGCCCTGAAGAAGTTGGCATAGTGCTAATGGGCGGAGAAACTAAAATTAAACAAGGTGACGTAGTTCGTCGTACCGGGCGTATTATGGAAGTCCCGGTTGGTGAAGCTATGCTTGGCCGTATTGTTAGTGCTCTTGGGATTGCTATTGATGGCAAGGGTGATATTGTAACCTCAGAAACACATTCTATTGAATCTCCGGCTCCAGGCATTGCAGCTCGGCAACCGGTTGATGTTCCTTTGCAAACAGGCATTAAGGCGATAGATGCTTTGGTTCCTATTGGACGTGGACAACGTGAACTTATTATAGGTGACCGTGGCACAGGTAAAACAGCCGTTGGTATTGATACTATTATCAATCAAAAGGGTTTAGGCGTTATTTGCATTTATGTTGCAATTGGGCAAAAAGCTTCTACAGTTGCTCGTATTGCTCGTATTTTGGAAAAACACGGAGCTCTTGATTATACAATTATAGTAGCGGCTACTGCAGCTGATTCTGCTCCTTTGCAATATTTAGCACCTTATACAGGCGTAACTATTGGTGAGTACTTTATGAATCAAGATAAAGATGTACTTATCATTTATGATGACTTGTCTAAGCATGCAGTTGCTTATCGTGCCATGAGTTTATTGCTTCGTCGTCCACCAGGTCGTGAAGCTTATCCCGGCGATGTATTCTATTTACATTCCAGATTGCTGGAACGTGCCGCAAGACGTAATAAGGAAAATGGCGGCGGTTCCATTACTGCACTGCCAATTATTGAAACTCTTGCAGGGGATGTTGGTGGTTACATTCCTACCAATGTAATTTCCATTACTGATGGACAGATTTATCTAGAAAGCGAATTGTTCTATTCAGGTATCCGTCCTGCAATTAACGTTGGTTTATCCGTATCACGCGTTGGTGGTGCAGCGCAAATCAAGGCCATGAAATCAGTTGCCGGTACACTTCGCTTAGACTTAGCGCAGTTCCGTGAGTTAGCTGCTTTTGCTCAATTCGGTTCTGACTTGGATAAAGCAACTAAAGCACAATTGGATCGTGGTGCACGTATGACTGAAATTCTAAAACAAGGTCAATATGTGCCACTGACGGTAGAAAAACAAGTAATGGTTCTTTTTGCTGCTACCAATGGTTATTGCGATGACATTCCCGTAAAAGACATAACAAGGTTTGAAAAGGAATTTTTAGCTTTTATGGCTGCAAATGCACCGGAGATTGGTGTTTCCATACGCAACGAAAAGAAAATCCTTGACGAAACTAAGGCCGCTTTAATTAAAGCCATAGGAAACTTTAAAGAAACCTTTGCCACCTCCACCGTAAAGGAGTGATAATTAATGGCAAATCAACGTGAGATACATAGGCACATAAAAAGTGTTAAGAACATCCAGCAGATAACTAAAGCGATGAAAATGGTGGCAGCTGCTAGATTACGCCGTGCGCAGGAAAAAGCAGCGTCGAGTCGTCCTTTTGCTGACAAGGTCAAAGAACTTTTGTTAACTGCTGTTAGTGACCGTAAAATGATGTCTAGGCTTAATATGGAAGAGCACCCTCTTTTGTGTGAACGACCTGTAAAAAAAATTGGCTATATCATTGTCACTTCTGATAAGGGGCTAGCCGGTGCATATAACGCTAATTTACTTAAACATGCGATTGTCGAGCTTATGGACAAAGATAGTTATATTTTAATTACGGTTGGACGTAAGGCTAAGGATTTTTTCAAACGTCGTGGGTTTAATATTTATGAATCTTTCTTTGGGTTTTCAGATAAACCTACTTATAACGATGCTGACGATGTTGCACGCATGGCTGAAGAACTCTTTGTTTCAGGTGCCGTAGACGAGGTACTCTTGATTTATACACAATTTAAATCAGCGTTATCCTTTACTCCGGTTATTAAACGTTTGTTACCTGTAAAACCTCCTGTGGCAGAATCCGTAAAGGATTCGTATGCCTATGACGGCGAAAACGCAGATGAGAGTGTTAGTGATGTTATTTTTGAACCAAAAGCTGAAGAAACATTAAAATACTTAGTTCCCTACTATGTAAGAACGGTGACTTATGCTGCTATTATGCAAGCAGCTGCCAGTGAGTTAGGGGCGAGGATGACAGCAATGTCTTCTGCTACTGATAATGCTAACGACTTATTAAACAAACTAGAGGTTTCGTATAATAAAGCGCGGCAAGCGGGTATTACTAATGAAATTAATGAAATAGTAGGTGGAGCAGAGGCTCTACAGTAAATTAAATGGGAGGGAAAACATTGAATATCGGTAAAGTAGTTCAAGTTGTAGGTCCTGTTATCGACATCAAATTCCCACCAAAATGCCTTCCAAGCATTTATAACGCAGTTAGGATCGATGGTGAAGTAGGGGATGGTATTAAAATACATCTTACTACTGAAGTAATGCAACATATTGGCGATAATGTAGTGCGTACTGTTGCAATGAGCACCACTGATGGTCTTGTACGTGACATGGATGCCATTGATACAGGAGCTCCTATTAGTGTTCCTGTTGGTGAAGGTACTCTTGGTAGAATTTTTAATGTTTTGGGTGAAACAGTTGATCATGATGATACACCGGTTGAAGCTGCTGATTACTGGCCTATTCATAGACCGGCTCCACGCTTTGACCAACAATCGACAACTACCCAAATTCTGGAAACCGGCATTAAAGTTGTAGATTTAATAGCTCCTTATTCCTTAGGTGGTAAGGTTGGTTTGTTTGGTGGCGCAGGTGTTGGCAAGACAGTTATTATCATGGAACTTATCCATAACATTGCCACAGCACATGGCGGCTATTCTGTATTCGCAGGTGTAGGGGAACGTACGCGTGAAGGCAATGATTTATGGGGTGAGATGAAGGAATCCGGTGTTATCAGTAAAACTGCTCTTGTTTATGGACAGATGAACGAGCCCCCTGGTGCTCGTATGCGTGTAGGTCTTACCGGACTTACTATGGCGGAATATTTCCGTGACGTAGCAGGACAAGATGTATTGTTATTTATTGATAATATTTTCCGCTTTATTCAGGCAGGTTCTGAAGTATCAGCTTTACTTGGTCGTATGCCGTCAGCTGTTGGTTATCAACCAACTTTGGCCAATGATATTGGGGCTTTGCAAGAACGTATTACTTCTACTACTACGGGGTCTATCACTTCTGTACAAGCAGTATATGTTCCCGCCGATGATTTGACTGACCCTGCTCCGGCAGGAACTTTTGCCCATCTGGATGCTACGACAGTTTTGTCACGTCAGATTGCTGAACTTGGTATTTATCCTGCGGTTGATCCGTTGGATTCTACCAGCCGTATTCTCGATCCGTTGATAATTGGACAAGAACATTACGAAGTAGCTCGTGGTGTACAAGCAATTTTACAACGCTATAAAGAACTTCAGGACATCATTGCCATACTTGGTATGGAAGAACTAGGCGAAGACGACAAGATTACAGTTACTCGTGCTCGTAAAATCCAGAAATTCTTAAGTCAAGCTTTCTTTGTTGCCGAACAATTTACCGGCACACCGGGACAATATGTTCCTTTAGCAGAAACCATTCGTGGTTTTAAAGAAATCCTTGAGGGTAAACATGATGATTTGCCGGAAGGGGCATTCTATATGGTTGGTACCATTGATGATGCTATAGCTAAGGCAAATACGATGAAGGAGTAGTGATTGCATGACAAAGTTAATGCAATTGGAGGTAATAACTCCGGATAAATCTTTATTAGTGCGTAACGATGTTTCCTACGTCTTGGCTGAAACAGTTATCGGTGGTTTAGGAATATTGGCGAACCATGCTCCCTTGATTGCTACTTTAACAGAAGGACCACTAAAGTATCAAGATGAAACAGGTGCCTTGCACTTTGTTTATGTTGAGGGTGGTTTTATGGAAGTTGGCAGTAATAAGGTTACTATTTTAAGTGTAGATGCAGAAGATGCGTCTGATATAGATGTAGAAAAAAATAAACATCGTGTTGAAGCAGCTCAGAACAGGTTGTCTAACTTAGAACCAACTACAGATATTGTTGCAGTAGCTGCAAGATTGCGTTGTGCTAAGGCCCGCTTGAAAACAGTGGAACGAGCTCAAGCCCAGCGCTAAAAAGATAAGAGCCTAACGCCTTGCGCGAGTAGGCTCTTGTTTTTATATGTAAAGACGTTGCTATTTGAGGCTGTTTTGATTATAATAAAGGTAAGAAAATTGTTGTGGGGGAGGGTGCAAAAGATGGCGGAAAAGGATTTTATCAGCAAGGTTGCAGGCAGTAAAATGGGACAGCTAAGACAAGAAATTTCTGATTTGCGGAAAATTTTAAGCAAGATTGATGATGATGAAAAGGCAGCCCTTATTAAAAAAGAAATAATGGAAAAAGAGACTTATTATAATATTCTTGCTGACAGAGAAAAAGTTAGAGGATAATTGTTGGTTATTGGTACCCTGCATTTGTGAATTTATTTTCATAAGTGTAGGGTGTTTTGTTTATTTTAGAAGGTTAATATGGTATACTTTACGTGTAAAAAGTTGTACGGAGGATGTATTATGCCTGATACGCTGAAAATCATATTAAAATATGCCGTTATTTTTTTAATAGTCTATCTAGTTTACCGTGATTCCAAGAAAAAAAATATTCGTTATGCAAATGCTTGGATTATAGGTTCCTTGCTTTTTCCACCTATAGCAGTTGCTTATTTATTATACAGTACTCTAGCTTCTAAGAAAATTGTGC